>OLNX01003507.1_pt1 | contig 10515 bp, 11 predicted proteins | sample 1672611 | NCBI WGS metagenome assembly OLNX01 (sample SAMEA3136705, study PRJEB25190) | human gut metagenome
TGGTGGACAAGGGAGCGGCCCTTGCGGGCAAGGTTCTCGACGAGGAGGCAATGGACCTCGTCAAGGGTGGTATGGAGGCAAGCATCTGGCTTGAATCCTCTCGCGGTGTTACGGACGCCGATGCCGCGGCAATAGCCGGGGCACTAGGAGACTGGACACTCGCAGAGGAAATCGACCTGGCCCTTTTCTACGAAGTCGACGGCAAGACGGTCCAGGTCCCGAGGCAAACGAGCCTCTCGTCGTGAGCCTCACGCTACCCGATTCGATAACGGGCGACACGTCGAAGAAGACGCGGTCCTACGAGGTCATACGCGTACACGATGGCAAGGCCAGCGTGATTCCCTCCTCCTTCGACGCCGACGCGAAGACGTTGACGTTCGAAACCGACCGCTTCTCCGCCTATGCGGTGGCCTACAAGGACGCGACCGAGAACGACGGAAAGACACCGGCACAAGATGACGCCGGCGATGCGCCGAACTCCTTGCTCGCGATGACCGGCGACGTCTCGATGCTGACGACGCTCGTGCTCGCCGCCCTGGCAGCCCTGTCCGTCATGCTGATCGCGCGCCGTCTTCGAGTATAGGTCGAGCCGAAGGGCAACACTTCTTGCAAGCGGATGACGCACGACAGAACGCGCAGGCAAGCCGCTTGCTACAGCGCCGTGCCGCGCTTGGGAACGTAGAGCTCCCCCGTGCCCACGCCCTCATGTTCCAGTAGCCAGAGCTTGCGCTCGATGCCACCTGCGTAACCAGTCAGGCTACCGTCCGATCCGACAACCCTATGGCACGGGATGATGATGGAGATGGGGTTGTGTCCGACCGCGCCACCAACCGCAAGGGCAGACGCCTTGCCCCGTTCGCGCTTGAGCTCGGACGCGATCGCACCGTATGTCGTGAGTTCGCCATGGGGAATCGCAATGAGCCTCTTCCACACGGCTTGCTGAAACTCGCTTCCCCTGGGAGCCAACGGCACGTCGCTGATGGGCTGCGGATCGCCTGCAAAGTAGGCCTCGAGCCACGCCCTGAGCTCCGCGAAGCCCGCCGCGTCATCGTCGGGCACCATCTTCTCGGGGATCGTGGCGCCATGGTACTTCTGCCCATCGAGCCACAGACCGCAGACAGCCTGCCCGTCACTCGCTATCGTGAGCGCACCCACGGGTGATTCGCATTCGCTGCAATAGAACATACATGCCTCCTTGGCTACTCGTGTACGTCATTCTGAAAGGGAGTCCCAAAGCGCCAACACCGCATAGCTGCGCCACGGGCGGCAATCCTCGACCAGCGCAAGCCGTTCCTTCGGCGTGAGCTCGGGCAGTGCGTGCGCAACCCCCGCGTCGGTCTCGAGAAACGCGTCGGGATAACTCATGGTGCGCATGGCGATGTAGTTGGCAGACCACGGACCGATTCCCCGTATCCGAAGAAGCGCCTCCATCTGCTCCTCTGCCGCGGCGCCGATATCTAGATCGAGCTCTCCCTCGTCAATGGCTGCCGCCATCGCGTCGATGGCACGCGACCTCGTCTTGATCAGGCCGAGTTCCCCGAACGCGTCCTCGATGCTCGCAAGCGAACGCACCTCCGTAACGCGGGGCCATGCCCTGTCGAGCCCCTCGATTCCTGTCTCGATTCTCTCGCCGTAGCGCTCGACGATGCGCCCCGCAAGCTTGTTGGCCGCTCTCACGCTAATCTGCTGTCCGATTACGGCACGGCAGGCTATCTCGAACGTATCGAAACAACCGGGCACCCGGACTCCATCGATGTGCACACCGCGAACTGCTTCGTCGAGCGGCGAGAGCGCCTGCGAAATCGCCACGGGGTCGCTATCCGTGTCGAACATGCGCCGCACGCGGGCGATTACCTCGGAAACCGCGGGAACGAGCTCATCGGACATCGTGACGACGAGCTGGCTGCCAGCGGGATCGTCCTCGACACGTACCCACCCACATGCGACGTTTCCGTCACGGTCCTCAAGCCGGACAGTACGGGTATACGACACGTCATCGACCAACTCGACATGAGCGAGCGCGCGATCCCGGAAGAACGCGAGCAACTCCGGGAACCGATATGGTGGCCGATAGCTCAAGTGCGATACAAGACACGACACAGGAGACACCTCCGATGCGATCGACACCGCTAGCGTTTGCGACCCTGTACGACACTAAAGGCTACCACGAATCACAGGCAAAAGCCCGCTTGGCAAAACTAGCTAGAATCGCATTTTGTCAATCCTGGAGCTCGTCTTCGAGCAGGCGGCGACGCTTGATGGCATCGTTGATGGTGAGGGAGATGGCAACAAAGCCGACGACGAAGCCCATGAAGAAGAACGCCGATGGCAAGGTCACCGAACCATGCGACGTTTTCGATGCCGACGATCTGGATTTCCGCCAGGATGCGCATGCCGCACGTCAAAACCCCAAGGACCGCCCCGCAGAATAGCGCGAAGCTGGCGACGTAGTCCCAGGGGATGCGATCCACCTCGGCATAGCGCTTGTAGCTCGAAAACGCCCCACCGCGAATCTGCATGCCCACTGACGCAAAGCCCGCGGCAAGAATCGTCAGTATCAGCAAAAGGTCAACGGGAACAACGGACGCGCCAAGGGGTGTGAGCACGGGATGATCGGTGGTGTTTGCGACCTGGTTCACCATGATCCAGTAATACAGGCTCATGGTTGACCCCACGAGCAAGATATAGGATGCGACCTTCATCGACTTGTTTTCCTCGGCCTCAAGGCGCTCGTCCTTCGGGCCCATGTATTCGTTCCACTTTCGGATCAGATACATCGTCATCTCCCCTCGTCCCAGAAAAGACCGTCAAGCGTCATGCCGAGCTCCTTGCAAATGGCTGTGCAGAGTTTGAGGCTGGGATTATAGCGACCGGCCTCGATAAGCCCGATGGTCTGACGCGTGGCGCCGACCGCATCCGCAAGCTCCTGCTGCGAAAGACCGCGATTGGTGCGTGCTGCCCGCATGCGCTCGTTCTTTTCGTCTTCCAATGGATTTCCCTGCTTCGCCTTCGGTAATGCAATATATATCGTACATGCAAAATATATATTACATCGCAGGGCATGAGTGTCAAGGTTTGGGAATGAATTCAGCCTTTGACCCGCCTGACGAACTCCTCGATGAGCGAATTGACCGTATCGGGCCTATCGCAGCACGAGTTGTGCCCCGCGCCCTCGATCCAGTGCACGACATGGCCTTCGCGCCTTTCCCACGCGCGGTTGTAGCGCTTCGCGGACCCCGCACCGTCCTTCTCGCCACAGATCACGAGCAACGGACAGTCGATTTCATAGGGACGGCCTGCCTCCACCGCGTCGGCCAGCACGCGAAAGCCATGCGACGAAAGCACGCAGTAGTCCTTCTTGTCGTAGTCATGCATCATGTCACGCATGAGGGCCTGACCATACGCTGTCGTGGAATTCCCCTTCGCGCCCTGGTTCACGAGCGTCTTCCAAGGGAAGAGCTCGAACATCAGCTTCGTGTGCTTGAGGCAGTACAGCTCCCAGCCCTGGTAGTACATGCGCTTGAGGGGGCATGAGTCTATCGAGACGAAGCCAGCCGCCACGCCGGGAAACAGGTCGATGAACGTCTGCGAGAGATACCCGCCCATGGACTGCCCGACGAGAATGGGATTCTCGACTCCCTCCCGGTCGAGGATGTCCAAAAGCCAGCGCGCCCAGTCATCGAGCGTCCACGTGGGGGGAAACGGCCGCGACTCCCCATGCGAGGGCGCGTCCCAGACCAGGACGTTCGCCTTGTCGGCAAAGTACTCAATCTGCTTGTCGAAGAGGCGGTGATCCGCGGTCAGCCCGGGAAGGAAGACGAGCCAGGGTAAATCGGGAGCGAGATGCGCACTCGTCCAATAGACGATGCTTCCCTGTCCCGTCTGGTATTCCCTACGCTCCACCCCGGCGACGTTCTCCATTTCCTCGCCCTTCCCACGACAAATCAGACCAGAAGCCCCACTCGCTCATTTTACAGAAGCGCCCTCACGCGATGAATGCTCGCAAAAAGGGAGCGCCCCGCAGGACGCTCCCCCTTTCGTAACCTTGTGTCGCGCGACGCTTACGCCTTGTTGCGGCTGGTATCCCAATCGACGTAGCAGACGTGCGTCTCGAGGTACTCCTCGACACCCAGCTCGCCGTCCTCGCCGCCGATACCCGACTGGCGCACGCCCTGGTGGAAGCCCTGGAACGCCTCGAAGTGCTCGCGGTTGACGTAGGTCTCGCCGAACTTGATCTCGTTCATGGCGCGCATGACCGTGTCGTAGTCGGTCGTGTAGATGGAGCTCGTCAGACCGTAGACGCTGTCGTTTGCCATCTCGATGGCCTCGTCGAGCGTCTTGAACGTGGTGATGGGCAGCACGGGCCCGAAGATCTCGTCGCGCATGATGCGCATGTCGTGCGTGCAGCCGGTGATGACGGTGGGCTCGTAGAACCAGCCCTTGCCATTGACCTGGACCTTGTGGCCACCGCAGGCGACCGTGGCGCCCTCGGCGATGGCGGACTGGACCATCTCGTCGACATGCTCCTGCTGGGCCTTGTTGACCATGGAGCCCATGTCAAAGGTGCCGGCGAGCGCCGGGCCGTAGGTCAGGGTCTTCATCTTCTCGATGACCTTCTTCGTGAACTCCTCGGCGATGCCCTCCTGCACGTAGACGCGCTCGGCGGCATTGCACACCTGACCGGTGTTGATGACGCGCGAGGCGACGACGTAATCGACCGTCTCGTCGAGCTTGCAATCGTTCATGACAATGACCGGCGCCTTGCCGCCCAGCTCGAGCGAGACCTTGGTGACGTTATCGGCAGCGGCCTTCATGATCTTCTTGCCGACCTCCGTCGAACCGGTGATGGTGACGATGGAGATCTTGGGATTGGAGGCAAGCGCGTTGCCCGTGAGTGCGCCCGATCCGGTGATGACGTTGATGACGCCCTTGGGGAGGGACGACTTCTCGACGATCTTGGCGAACTCGTATGCGCCGTTGGGACAATCCGATGATGCCTTGAGCACGACAGTGCAGCCGGCGATGAGCGCCGGGGCGACCTTGCGGCCGATGAGGAACAGCGGGAAGTTCCACGGCATGATCTGGCCGGCTACGCCGATGGGCATCTTGTAGAGGAAGATGTTCTCGTTGGGACGGTCTGACGGGATGATCTGGCCCTTGAGGTGACGTGCCTGGGCGGCCATGTACTGCACGTAGGCGGGCAGCCAGCCGGCCTCGTCCATGGCCTGCGCGAGCGGCTTGCCCATCTCCTCGGACGTGGTACGGGCCAGGAGCTCCTGGTTTTCCTTGAGAAGCTCGACGAGCTCCATCAGGTAGTTGGCACGCTCGATGGCGGGAACTTTCTCCCACGACTTCTGCGCCTCGTACGCCGCGTCAACCGCCGCCTCGACATCGGCTTCGGTCGCCATGGGAAAACGCGAGATTACCTCCTCGGTTGCCGGGTTGACGTTATCGCGCATCTCGCGATCGCCATTGTCGAGGAACTCGCCGTTGATGAAAAGCTGGACTTCTTTCATTCAAATCCTCCTTTTGACTTGAATGTGGGCGCCCTTGCGCCTACCGCATGAAGACGGTCGCATCGGGCGGCCCGTTTCACCTTGTTCTCCATTGTACTCGCTGACGAATGAAAAGCGGACGAAAAACAGAGCATGCACACGAAGCGCACGTTTGCCTCACGTGGCAAAGTTCGCGTCTTTTGGCGGGATGACGAATGCCGGACCGTCATATTTGGTTGCAGTTGACAGGGTATCCGCCCCTCCCAAAGTAGTACCATAGCAAAGTCACTGACGAAAACGCCATGGATGGGGGCGACGTGACCGTATTTCACCGCGTTACCGAGGGCAAGCTGGGTTCGCATGACGGATGCGTCATAGAAGACGAAGTCTCCCAGGAGTTCCTCGACCGCATACCAGGGGGCCTGTTCCGCTACCGCGCAGACGATGAGGGAACCATCGACTACGTGAGCCATGACGTCCTGGACATGTTCGGTTGCAAGACCTATGACGAATTTTGCGCCATCACGGGCAACACCTTTCCCGGCATGGTGCATCCCGACGATCGCGAACGCGTCCTCTACGAAATCGACGAGCAAATCAAGGTAGGCGACAGGGATGCCGTCACCTACCGTCTCAACCGTCCCGATCTCACGGAGCTCTGGGTCGATGACCGTGGCCATTACATCGTCGACGATAGCGGCATCGCCTGGTTCTACGTCACCATCATCGACATCTCCGACAAGGTGAGCAGCCAGCGTCAGCTCGAACGTGCCGAAGAACGCGTCGACATGCTCACCATGCTCTCCCGCGACGTCGTATTCGACATCGATTGCCAGGAACAGACCGGCGAGCTCTTCGGCGACTTCGAGACGCGCTTCGGGCGGCTTCCTCTCTCGAGCGACCTCATCTTGCGCAAGCGCTGCGACAAGGACTGCGATGTCGCCCTCGAGATACACGACATCGAATCCCTGCGCGAGGTAATCGAGAAGGGCGACTTCATCGACATCGAGACGTCGCTGCCCGATGCCGAGGGAAACCCCATCTGGTGCCGCTACCAGTCCTTCGTGATCTTCGACGATGCCACCGGCCTGCCCGTACGTCACGTCGGGCGCCTGCTCGACACGCATGCGATGGTCATGCGCGAGGCGAGCCTGCGCAGGATGGCCGAGCTCGATGGCCTCACGGGCATATTCAACCGCAACGCGGCAATGGTTCGCATCGAGCAGGCGCTCGTCAGCGAGGAGTGCCAGGAGGGCTGCTGCCTCTTCCTCATCGACGTGGATGATTTCAAGCAAGTCAACGACTGCTTCGGCCACCCCGAGGGTGACCGCGTGCTGAAGGAGATAGCGCGCTTCCTGCGTCGCAACATGCGCAAGGACGACATCATCGCCCGCCTCGGCGGTGACGAATTCGCCATCTTCGCCGCCGGCCTGGGCAGCGATCCGGCGCTGACCCGCGTGCTCGACCAGCTTTCGGCGGGCCTCTACGCAAAGCGCGAGCGTCCGGCCGACATGCCCGAGGACCTGCACCCCTCCATCACCATCGGAGCGGCCGCGACCACGCGCTTCCCCGTCACCTTCGACGAGCTCTACCAGATTGCCGACGAGGCGCTCTACGTAGCCAAGCGGGCGGGAAAGTCACGTGCGGAACTGCGCCGGCTGAACTAGGGTCGGAATCCGTCCCGCATGTGACGGCTAGCGACCCGAAGGCTCCAGGGGCAAGCGCAGGGTGAAGGTGCTCCCCACGCCCAAGGTGCTCTCGACGTCTATGTCCCCTCCATGATAGAGGGCGGCGTGCTTCACGATGGCAAGGCCGAGCCCCGTACCTCCCGTCTCCTTCGAGCGACTCTTCTCGGTGCGGTAGAACCTCTCGAAGATCTTCTCGCGATCCTGCTCCGAGATACCGATGCCGTCATCGCTCACGCGCACGGCAATGCACGGTTCCCCGGACATCTCGCCGGTCTCGACGCGCACGCCGACCGAGCTTCCCTCGTCCGAATAGCGAATGCCGTTTTCCACGAGATTCGAAACCGCCTGCTCGAGTAGTGCCTCGTTGCCCAGCGTACGCAGCTCGGCACCGTCAAACTCGAGGTCGATGCCATGCTCGCGCGCAAGGGGGCGCAGACGCTCGCATATGCGCTGCACGAGTTCGAGCATGTCGACGGGGACGCGCGCGGCACTCGCGAACGACGACTCGTCAAGGCGCGAGAGCGTGAGGACGTCGTTGATGAGCGCCCGCAGACGCTGCGATTCGAGGTAGATGCGCCTTGCGAATTCCTCCACGTCGTCGGGATCGACCAATCCGCTGGCTATCATCTCGGCCGACCCGGAAATGACCTGCAGCGGCGTCTTCATCTCGTGCGAGACGTTCGCGGAAAACTCGCGACGCAGGCCGTCTGCCTCCTTCAGTTCCTCGTTCTGTCGCCTGAGCTGCTCCTTCTGCTCGTCGATGCGCAACAGGAGCGGACGCATCTCCTCGTAGGCGTCCCCGGAAAGCGGGTCGTGTACGTCGAGCTCGTCGAGCGGACGCATGATGCGCGACGTGAGGAAACGCGAGAGCATGATGACGAGAATCACGGCGATAGCGAGCACGATCCCCACGGGCAGGGCCATCGAGCCGAGAAAGGCCGGCAGGGAGAGCCGCTCCTCGCTCACGCGCACGAAGTAGCCATCGGAGAGACGCTCGGCGACGTATACGGTATCCCTGTTCAGGGTATCCGAATGGCGCACCAGCACCCCCTCGCCGGCATGCTCGGCGGCGAGCATCTCCGGACGTTCGAAGTGGTTTTCGAGGGCGCCATCCCTGACCGCGGTGTCGAAGATGACATTACCGGCAGGATCGATGAGCGTGAATCGCTCGGGGCCGGCAAATTGCTGCTCGAGAACCCCGACACGCGCATCGACGGGATATTCCTCGAGTACCTGGGCGCACGACCGCGCCTGTTCGACGAGCAGGCCTTCCGAACGCTCCTCCTCGGAAAAGTACGCGACCGTCACCAGGGCGATGGCCGTCGCGAGAACGGCGACGAGCGTGAAGGCGAGCACCGTCACCAGGATGCTGCGCGAGAGACTGTGCGCGTGGCGTGCGGAAACGGGGGCGTTCATGCCTCGTCCTCGAGACGCATGCGGTAGCCGATGCCTCGGACGGTCTCGAGCGCGGAGCTCGAACCCGGGTTCACCTGCTCGAGCTTCTGGCGCAGCGTCTGCATGTGGACGTCCACCGTGCGCGTCGCGCCGATGAACTCCGAGCCCCATACCTCCTCGAAGAGCTGCGCACGCGAGAGCGCATGACCAGGATTCTCCATGAGCACCTTGAGGAGCTCGAATTCCTTGAACGTAAGGTCGACCGGGTTTCCTCCCACCTCGACCTTCCGGGCGTGGGGATCGAGCACGATGGAACCACAGACGAGACCGCCGCCCCGCATGGGCGCGGACGAGCGCCGGGCGCGACGCAAGAGCGCGTTGGCACGCGAGATGAGCTCCATCATCGAGAACGGCTTCGCGAGGTAGTCGTCGGCACCGGCGTCAAGCCCGCTAATCGTGTCGAGCTCGGTGCCCTTGGCCGTGAGCATGATCACGGGAACGTCGCAAAGGCGCGTGTCGGCACGCAGCCGGGCGAGTATGCCCAGACCATCCGTGCCGGGCAGCATGATGTCGAGGAGCACGAGGGCGGGAACGTTATCGGCGCATGCCGCGAAAAACGCGTCGGCGTCGGGAAAGCCCCTTCCTTCGAATCCGGCCTGGCGAAGCGCATAGAGCGTGAGGTCGCGGATGTTCTCGTCGTCTTCGACGTAGAAGACGAGTGCGGCGGACTCCCGTGTCGTCATGCATGTTCCCTTCGCGCCATCAAAACACGTCAATTCTACCTCAGCACGCTCATGCCATGGAACACTCCCCGGAGCCGAGGGATTCCGACGAGGCCGCGATGTCATGCGGACGCACCGGACGCTCGGGCAGTATCAACATGACGAGCTTCATCATGAGCGAGACGAGCGGAAGCCAGATGAGCGTCATCACGACGTTGAAGCAGGTATGCGCGTTGGCAATCTGCCGCGCGATGATCTCGACTCCCTCGCCAGCGGGTGGAATGGCCGCCACGACTGCCGCGAAGGGGCCAGTCAGACCGACGAAGAGCAGACAGCCGGACAAGTTGAAGATGCAGTGCGCCAGGGCGACGCGCTTGGCATCACGCGACTGCCCGATGGAGGCGAGAAGCGCCGTGACGGTCGTTCCCAGATTGTCCCCGAGCAGGATGGGGATGGCACCCTCGAGACCGAGGACGCTCGCTCCGTCGGCACCTGGCTGCGCGGCGAAGTTCTGCAGCACGGCGATGGTCGCGCTCGAGCTCTGCACGACGAGCGTCATCACCGTGCCCACAAGGACGCCGAGAACGGGCACGCCCGCGACCTGGGCGATCATCTCCGTGAAGACGGGACTCTCCGCCAGGGGCTTCATGACCGACCCCATGGTCTCTATGCCGACGAAGAGCAGGCCGAAGCCGAATATCGCCCGTCCCGACAGCTTCATCCGCTCGCCCCTGGCAAGCGTCATGACGAGAAAGCCCGCCGCGACGAACAGCAAGATGTAATCCGAGAGCTTGAACGCGATGATCTGCGCCGTGATGGTCGTTCCGATGTTCGCGCCCATGACGATGGGAATCGCCTGCCGAAGGCCCATGAGCCTCGCGCTCACGAATCCGATGACCATGACCGTCGTGGCGCTCGAGCTTTGCAACACGGCGGTGGCAAACGCGCCGGCCAGAACGCCCATGACCGGATTCTTCGTCACGGCGGCGAGGATGGAACGCATTCGCTCGCCTGCCGCCTCCTGCAAGCTGCCGCTCATCGTGTTCATGCCGTACAGAAAGATCGCTAGGCCTCCCGCAAGGCCCAAGACGACCTTCATTATCTCGTTGACGTCCACCTACGTCCCTCTCCCCTAATGTCTACTGCAAGGTGAAGTCTACGGAGGCAATGTACGGACGGCGTAAGGGGAATGTAAAGTCTCTGTAAAGTCGTCTC
>OLNX01003508.1_pt1 | contig 10514 bp, 12 predicted proteins | sample 1672611 | NCBI WGS metagenome assembly OLNX01 (sample SAMEA3136705, study PRJEB25190) | human gut metagenome
CCACTAACACCAAAAAGGAGTACTCATGAAACCAGCAACACAAGTTTTAATCGAACGATATCAAAAGCATCTGTATGCGATTGCATTTAACATATGCAGAAACCAACAAGATGCAGAAGATGTCGTTCAGGATACATTTATTCAGTATCACACATATAAAAAAGAGTTTGATACAGAAGAACATATCCGTGCCTGGCTGATCCGGGTTGCAATCAATAAAGCAAAGAATATCACCCGCTCATTCTGGCACAGAAATAAATGCAACTTAGAAGAATATATGGAAACATTAACCTTCGAAACACCGGAATCAGAAACTCTGTTTGACACAGTGATGAAACTTCCCGAAAAATACCGGATTGTCCTGCATCTCTTTTACTATGAGGATTATACAACACAAGAGATCAGTGATATCCTGCATCTTTCTGTCAACAATGTAAAGACCCGGCTTTCCCGCGGACGTGCTCTTCTCAAAGAAACCTTAAAGGAGGAATGGAACGATGACGAATAAAGAAAAATACAAGCAGACTTTTGATACACTTTCCGCCTCCGTCAATTTTTCCCTGGAGGTAGACAAAATGAGTATCTTAAATAGGAAGCACAAATTAAAAACATTAGCAGCCGCAGTTGCCGCATGCCTGATCGTAACAGTCGGAACCGGAACAGCCTACGCATCCGATCTTGGCGGAATTCAACGTAAAGTCCAGCTCTGGATCCACGGAGATCAGACAACTGCTACTTTAACAATCAATTCTGACGGTTCTTATACCGGAACTTATGCAGATAAAGACGGAAAAAATAAAGAATTTGGCGGAGGCGGCATTGCATTTAACCAGGATGGCTCCGAACGCAGCCTTACACAAGAAGAAATTATGGAAGAACTAAATGCTCCGGATATAGAATATGAAAAAGATGGTTCCGTCATCCTGTATTACAAAAATCAGTCCATCGATATCACACACAAATTCAACAAAGATAATATCTGCTATGTGAAACTGGTTGATGGTGATGACTCTTTATATGTCACAGTGAAATATAACAATGGATATGCTTCATCTCCAAATAAATATATTTCTCCATGGGAGTTCAATTAGCTTGCTCTTCCAACTGAAATACTTTATATTAATATACGGATGGCTCTCCTGCTGTCCGTATATTTTTATACAAAAATATGCAAGCGAGGCTGTCATTGACAGGTTCTCTGTATCCATTATCTATCTAGAAAGGATTTTGCACAATTATGAATGACCATACACATACCGATAAAACTTTACAGGGAAATGATAAGATTGAATCGGCCATTGCAGCCCTTCAACATGAGCCGTCTCAGGAAATGCTAGCTCACGTTCTGACGGTCATCCGCAGACGCATGAATGAACATGGCGAACTGATCATTGCAGTAGATCCCTCTTCCGCTGCCTCCGGCCTCCAGATACAGGCAATCCAGACCGATGATGGCCGCAAATGGTGGGCGGCATTTACCAGCTTTGAGGAAGAATTAAAAGGTGCAGATCAGGTGAAGTCGACATTTTTATCAGAGATCGGCAGGATATTTGAAGCAGCACTTACTGTGCCGGAGATCGCAGGGATTATTATCAATCCCTGGAACCGGACAATCATGTTGGATAAACATCTGATCCGGATTATTATGCCGGACTGAAAATTTTTATATTTTTTGCAACTATATGAGATACGATTCGAAAAGAACAGTGATACTATCGAGGAAACAGTATGTTCAGACCAATGAGAAGAAAGAAAAAGGGAATCAGCACAGAGACAGCAAAACAATTACTGCTTCATGAGCGGCGCAACAGTCGGATCAATATAGAGCTTACCGATCCGGAGGCGGATGTGACATTTTCTCGTATGAGACAAAATTAAGGAGGTATACAATGAGGATGATGGTCATGATAATCTATCTATTATTTTTAATATGCATGATCGTTTATTATGGAAAAATGATGTATAGAAATTATCAAAAAGAACTTCCTTTAGGATATGGGCAAAATAAAATCGTGTATTTTATGATCCTGCTATGTATCATAATCGGTCAATACACCATTCCTTCTGCCTGGGGACGACTGAGTGTAATTTTAATATTCGGAGTTGCATTCTTTTTGATCTATGCAATGATTGGTCTCCATAATAGAAAGAGTCATTCTGGAGAATTGTTTCGCTTATATCAAAAAGAAGTCACCACAGCAAAGAGGTGTATCATCATAGGCACAGGAGTTGTTGTAGTTGCTTTATTTTTGGTCTGTTTTATAAAAAAATAAACTAAATCTGCATCCGGATGACAAGCCTCCCAGCTTCATAAGCCGCATTCATCTGCCCGTGCATCTGCTCCACCAGCGCCCGCCCTATGGAAAGCCCAAGTCCGGTCGGTCATGGTAATGTCCGGTGTGATCCGGTGTCTTTTGAGCACCGCATACATTGCGGCAATGCTTCCCTCTAAAATGCGATTTACCGACACTTCCTGCAAGGATTGTGCCAAAGGCACAGACAGGACAACCGAATACCGGAACAGTTCTTCCGTCAGTTGTGTCATCACCTTTGTGCGTTCCCGGATGATGGCAACATACTGGCGGGAGACAGCAGATAACGGTTCCTTTTCCAAAAGTTCCAGGTAGCCGCAGATGGCAGTCAGCGGTGTGCGCAGATCGTGGGAAATGCTGGTGACTTTCGGATACAGAAGAGGTACGCAGATGCCTGGCAAAAGGGAGATGCGTGGATACTTCAGATTTTCTTAAGGATATCTTAGAATTTCATACACAGGACGTTCACAGTTGGCTGATAACCTGTAACAAGCAAAAAGAAAGGAATGAAAGGGAATGAAACTACAAAAGAAAGCAGCCGTACAGCTGCTGCTCCTTGCAGCAGCAATGCTTATGGTTTGTTATGGCGCGATGCGTGGAGAGGCAGCCACGGTACTCTCCAAAGCAATTAAATTATGTCTGGAGTGTGTTGGCATTGGATAAAAAAAAGCATAAGGCATCACATATTCTTGCACATGTCCGTGTGTGGATTCAGGCTGTGGCAACGATTCTTACGAATATTCATCTGCCGAATTTTTTTAAGGGAGAGATCTACCGTGGTAATGCAAAGACGGTCTGTGTGCCGGGACTAAACTGCTATTCCTGTCCGGCAGCAGCGGGAGCGTGTCCGATTGGGGCCTTTCAGGCAGTGGTTGGTTCATCAAAATTTAAGTTTTCATATTATATAACCGGTTTCCTGATTCTGGCAGGGGTTCTGCTGGGACGGTTTGTGTGTGGTTTTTTGTGTCCGTTTGGATGGTTCCAGGAACTTTTGCATAAGATTCCATTTAAAAAAATATCCACCCGGAAGTTAAAGCCGCTTCGGTTTATCAAATATGGAATTCTTTTGGTTTTCGTTATTCTGCTTCCTATATTGGTGACGAACCAGCTGGGAATGGGGGATCCATTTTTTTGCAAATACCTCTGTCCACAGGGAGTATTAGAGGGGGCACTTCCACTTTCGATTGCAAATGCAGGCATCCGTGCGGCATTGGGAAAGCTGTTTACATGGAAGGCCGGAATACTGGTTGCGGTCGTGTTGTTAAGCCTTATGTTTTATCGCCCGTTCTGCAAATGGATCTGTCCGCTTGGCGCAGTCTATGCGCTTTTTAATAAAGTATCTCTTTTACAGATGCATATAGATACCGGTAAATGTGTATCTTGCGGCAAATGTGCCGGTGTCTGTAAAATGGATGTGGATGTGGTCCGCCATCCAAATCATACGGAATGTATACGCTGCGGAGCATGTGTGAAGGAATGTCCGGTAGAAGCAATCAGTTATAAGTATGGATTTGCGGAAAAATCAAAAAAGAAGAAGGAGACTAATTAAAATGAAAAAACTTACAGTAATGTTACTGGTTATGACTCTGGTATTTGGACTTGCCGCTTGTGGCAATGCCTCGGAAAAAGGCAGCATTGTGACGGAATCGCAGGCACAGTCTGCGGAAGATACAGGGGCTGGTAATGCAGAACTCAACAAACTGTACGAAAAGGAAAATGCCATTATTGCGAAACATCAGGAATTGTGGAATACGGTTTTTAATAACATTGACAAAAACAAAGCTGCAGACGCAGGAGAACAAAATTATGGAACATTTCTGGAGACACAGCTGGATCATGTGAAGGACCAGTTTTCGGAGGCAGACCTGAAAAAGCTGGATAAGGATATCGAAGAGATTAAGAAAATCGAGGATCAGGTAACGGAACTTACCGCGCAGATGGGAACAGAAAATTCCGGCGCCCAAAGCGCGAATGCAGAAACATCCGTCTTTCCGTCTTTTCAGGCGAAGGATCTGGATGGAAATAAGGTGGACAGCAGCATTTTTTCACAGAATGCGGTAACGGTTGTTAATTTCTGGTTTAATGGATGCACGCCATGTGTGGAGGAACTTCCGGCACTCAACAAATTAAATGAAGAACTGAAGGCAAAGGGCGGTCAGGTCATTGGCGTAAACACGGATTCACTTGATGGTAACAAAGAGGGAATTGCGGAAGCAAAAAGCATCCTGAAAAAACAGGGGGCAGACTATACCAACCTTTCCCTTGATTCGGACAGTGAGGCTGGTAAATACGCAACAAATATTATGGCATTTCCAACGACAGTTCTCGTTGACCGTAATGGCAACATTGTCGGAGATCCGATCATGGGCGGAATCACGAGTGATGAAGTTTACAAAAAGGTGACAGCTGCGATTGACCAGATCTTAGAGAAGGATAAGTAGTAAGATGGATACGGATAGTGTGGTAACTTTAAAAGGAGAATCCCATGGAATATGAACACATTGTCCATTCGTTTGAGCCGGTGTACGACAAAGCTTCCGAAATTCTCATATTAGGAACCCTGCCGTCCGTCAAATCAAGGGAAAACAATTTTTATTACGGGCACAAACAGAACCGTTTCTGGAAAGTGCTTGCAACACTTTTAAAGGAGCCGGTTCCGGATACAATTGAGGAGAAAAAAGCCATGCTGCTTGCCCACCGGATTGCCCTGTGGGATGTGATCCAAAGCTGTGACATCAAAGGCTCAAGCGACAGCAGTATTAAAAATGTACAGCCAACGGATATTGGCATGATTCTGGAAAAAACGAACATAACACGTATTTATGCAAACGGAAACAAGGCAGGACAGCTTTATAAAAGATACCAGTTTCCGGTCACGGGGATCGAAGCGATGGTACTTCCATCCACAAGTCCGGCAAATGCCGCGTGGTCGCTGGAACGGCTGTGTAAGGCGTGGCATGTGATTCTGGAACAGTGATAACAGAGCCTTTTATAAAAGATTTCAAAAAGCCATCTTTTAAAGAAAGATGGCTTTTTTTAGCATACGCAAACAGTAAAATGACGAAATGACAAAGAAAAAATATGAAAAAATTGAACAAATAACGGAAAAATATGAAAATTTTTAATGTGAACCAAAAAATATTCTATAGTTTATGAGATAAAAATCCCGTATACTAGCATTACAAACAAAACAAGAAGGGGGAAATTCTTATGAAAAAGAAAATTGTTGCAATTATGATGATGGCGGTACTTGCACTTTCAACCGCAGCATGCGGAGCCGATGGGGGAAACAACGGCGGTGGCACACAGGCAGGCAATACAGGGGGAGGCACTTCTACCTCAACTGTCGCAAACAAGGATAAACCTTTGGTATGGTTTAACCGTCAGCCGTCAAACAGTTCCACAGGAGAGCTTGATATGACAGCACTCAATTTTAACAAAGATACTTATTATGTAGGGTTTGATGCAAATCAGGGTGCAGAACTTCAGGGTACCATGGTAAAAGATTACATCGAGAAAAATATTGACAAGATTGACCGTAACGGAGATGGCGTGATCGGCTATGTTTTAGCAATCGGTGATATCGGTCACAATGATTCCATTGCCCGTACAAGAGGTGTCAGAAAAGCACTTGGAACAGCAGTGGATAAAAACGGCGAGGCAGACAGTGCACCGGCAGGAACCAATACCGATGGAAAAGCATCACAGGTTCAGGACGGAAGCATTGAAGTAGGTGGAAAAACCTATGTGATCCGTGAACTTGCTTCCCAGGAAATGAAAAACTCAGCAGGTGCTACATGGGATGCAGCAACAGCCGGCAATGCGATTGGTACATGGTCATCTTCTTTCGGGGATTCCATTGATGTCGTTGTATCCAACAATGATGGAATGGGAATGTCAATGTTTAATGCATGGTCAAAGGATAACGGCGTACCAACATTCGGATATGATGCAAACAGCGATGCAGTTGCAGCAATTGCAGAAGGCTACGGTGGAACGATCAGCCAGCATGCAGACGTACAGGCATACCTGACACTGCGTGTTCTTAGAAATGCACTGGATGGTGTAGATGTTGACACGGGTATCGGAACCGCAGACGATGCAGGAAATGTATTAAGCAATGATGTTTATGTATACAAAGAAGATGAGAGATCTTACTACTCCCTGAACGTGGCAGTAACCTCTGATAACTACAAAGATTTTACAGATTCTACCGTTGTATGGGAACCGGTATCCAAGCAGTTAGATGCATCTGCCCATCCGACAAAGAAGGTATGGCTGAATATTTACAATGCTTCTGATAACTTCTTAAGTTCTACCTATCAGCCGCTGTTACAGAAGTATGATGACCTTTTAAATCTGGATGTTGAGTACATTGGTGGTGACGGACAGACAGAGTCTAATATCACAAACCGTCTGGGCAATCCGGGACAGTACGATGCTTTTGCCATCAACATGGTGAAAACAGATAATGCAGCTTCTTACACAGCTCTTTTAAATCAGTAAAACAACTTAACTTCGGGGGGAGAAATGCGGTTCTCTCCCCGAAAACAAAAGGATAGGAGCGGATAGTATGGGGGATCAGAGCAAAGATATTATCTTATCGATACGTGGCATGAGTAAATCATTTGGCCGCAACAGAGTACTTGATCATATCAACCTTGATGTGAGAAAAGGAACAGTTATGGGACTTATGGGAGAAAATGGTGCCGGTAAGTCAACAATGATGAAATGTCTTTTTGGAACTTATCAGAAAGACGAAGGAACTATATACCTTGACGGAAAAGAAGTGAATTTTTCCGGTCCGAAGGATGCACTTGAAAATGGGATTGCAATGGTGCATCAGGAGTTAAACCAGTGTCTGGAGAGAAATGTTGTGGATAATCTCTTTCTTGGCAGATACCCGGTAAATTCCCTTGGGATGATCGATGAGGGAAGAATGAAAAATGAAGCCTCGGAATTATTCCGGAAACTGGGAATGACGGTGAATCTGGATCAGCCGATGAGAAATATGTCCGTTTCCCAGCGGCAGATGTGTGAAATTGCAAAGGCGATCTCATATAATTCGAAAGTAATCGTATTGGATGAGCCAACATCATCACTTACCGTACAGGAAGTGGATAAACTTTTTGATATGATGCGGATGCTTCGTGACCAGGGCATCTCCCTTATTTATATTTCACATAAAATGGATGAAATATTTGAGATCTGTGATGATATTTCCGTACTCCGGGATGGAAATCTGGTCATGACAAAAAGTGCAAAAGAAACAAATATGAATGAACTGATTACTGCAATGGTAGGCCGTGTGCTGGAAAACCGTTTTCCACCGGTGGATAATCAGCCGAAAGATGTTATTTTATCAATCCAGCATTTGTCCACAAAATATGAGCCGTATTTACAGGATGTTACATTTGATGTCCGTGAAGGGGAGATTTTTGGCTTATATGGCCTTGTGGGAGCCGGACGGACAGAATTGCTGGAAACCATATTCGGTATCCGCACAAGAGCCGCAGGCCGTGTTTATCTGAACCATAAGCTTATGAATTTCAGCTGTGCAAAAGAGGCAATGGATTATGGATTCGCGCTTATTACGGAAGAACGGAAGGCAAATGGATTATTCCTGAAAGGGAATCTTACATTTAATACAACCATTGCAAATCTTAATGCATATAAAAAAGGCGCGGCACTTTCAGAACCGAAAATGACAAAGGCTACCGCAAATGAAATTAAAGTCATGCATACCAAATGTCTGGGACCAAACGATATGATTTCAAGTCTTTCCGGAGGAAACCAGCAGAAGGTTATTTTTGGAAAGTGGCTCGAGCGTGAACCGAAGGTGTTTATGATGGATGAACCGACAAGAGGAATTGATGTCGGCGCAAAATATGAAATTTATGACCTGATCATACAGATGGCAAAACAGGGAAAGACCATTATCGTGGTTTCTTCTGAGATGCCGGAAATCCTTGGTATTACAAACCGGATCGGTGTCATGTCGAACGGACGGCTTGCGGGCATTGTCAATACAAAGGAAACGAATCAGGAAGAATTACTTCGCCTCAGCGCGAAATATTTATAGGCAGGGGGGACAGATATGGCAAATAGCAAGATTCTTACAGCGGAGCAGGAAAAAACACTGCGTCAGCCGATTGAGGAATATGTCGGAAAAATACAAAAAGAGATTGATGAACTCAGAAAAGATGGTACGGCAAAAGTCATTATGTACCAGGGCAGGATCGAAAACGTAAAAAGAGATAAAACACTTTCCAAAGGGGAAAAAGATTCTGAGATTGCATCCTGCCAGAAGGAGCTTGAACAGGCAAAAGCGGTAGAGGCACAGAACAAAGACCAGATCGCAAAACTGATCGGGAAAGCAGAAAATTATCTCAAAAATAATTTTGACAAGTATTATAATGCAGTTAAGGCAAGTTGTATAGCGGAAAAGGAACAGGCACTGCAGGAGCATCAGCAGAGACTTGCAAAGATTGAAAAGGAACACAAAGAAACTCTGGCAAAGACTTCCGCCCAGGCCGAGGTCAAAGAAGAAAATTATGTATATAAGAACCGTGTTTCCAATGAAAAGATTGAACTGGAAAAAGAGTATCAGAGGATTAAAGACCGGAAGCATGATGCGTACAGTTACAAGTATCATCTGATTGATCTGCTCCGGTTGTCCAAATTTACATTTGCAGAAAATCAGGCACAGAAATGGGAAAATTATAAGTATACATTTAACCGGAGAACATTCCTTTTACAGAATGGACTCTACATCGCGATCATTCTTATTTTTGTTGCGTTATGTATCATAACTCCAATCAAAAAAGGAACGCCGCTTCTTACGTATAATAATATTTTAAATATTCTCCAGCAGGCATCGCCTAGAATGTTTTTAGCACTTGGAGTTGCAGGTCTGATCCTTCTTACAGGAACGGATCTTTCCGTTGGACGAATGGTTGGTATGGGAATGACAACCGCAACCATTATCATGCATCAGGGTGTAAATACAGGTGGTGTGTTCGGACACATCTTTGATTTTACGAAAGTACCGACACCGGCAAGAGTCGTGCTGGCACTTGTGGCATGTATTGTATTATGTACGTTCTTTACAAGTATAGCCGGATTTTTTACAGCGAAATTCAAGATGCATCCGTTTATATCGACCATGGCAAACATGCTTGTCATTTTTGGACTGGTAACCTATGCGACAAAAGGTGTTTCCTTCGGAGCGATCGAGCCGACCATTCCAAATATGGTAATTCCAAAAGTCAATGGATTCCCGACCATCATTCTCTGGGCAGTTGCAGCAATTGTCATTGTATGGTTTATCTGGAACAAAACAACCTTTGGTAAAAATCTTTATGCAGTCGGAGGAAATCCGGAGGCAGCAGCTGTTTCAGGAATTTCTGTCTTTGCAGTAACACTTGGTGCATTTATTATGGCAGGTATCCTTTACGGATTTGGTTCCTGGCTTGAATGTACCCGAATGGTAGGATCTGGTTCTGCCGCTTATGGACAGGGCTGGGATATGGATGCCATTGCAGCCTGCGTTGTCGGTGGTGTATCATTTACCGGTGGTATTGGTAAGATTTCCGGTGTTGTTACCGGTGTATGTATCTTTACAGCATTAACATACTCCCTCACAATCCTGGGTATTGATACCAACCTCCAGTTCGTATTCTCAGGTATTATCATCCTTGTTGCAGTAACACTGGATTGTCTGAAATACGTTCAGAAAAAATAAAACATATACTCTCCTCTATAATGAAAAAGCAGGGATGCCGGTGATGCATGAAACATGCAGGGCATCTCTGTTTTATGTTGGAAAGGTTTTACTTTATCTGGACAAATTGCTATAATAAATAAAATAACATGGGGGAAGAGGTATGTATACATTATTGCTGGTGGATGATGAAGAAGAAGTTATTGAAGCCATCGTTAAAAAAGTCAAATGGGAGGAACTTGGTTTTCAGGTTACCGGGCATGCAAACAACGGATTTAAAGCAATGGACATGCTTGAAGAAATGCAGCCGGATGTTGTTATGACGGACATCCGGATGCCGTATATGGACGGACTGGAATTGTGTGCGCATATAAAAGCAAAGTATCCGGCAACAAAAATTCTGCTTTTTACCGGATTTGATGATTTTGAATATGCAAAAGAAGCCGTTCACTTGGAGATCGAAGAATATATCTTAAAAC
>OLNX01003510.1_pt1 | contig 10507 bp, 7 predicted proteins | sample 1672611 | NCBI WGS metagenome assembly OLNX01 (sample SAMEA3136705, study PRJEB25190) | human gut metagenome
AAAATATTCTTGCGCTCCTGCGGAGTTTCGTAGGAAACATCGGTAAACATTCCAAACGCCGCCACATACACAAAATAATCCTCGTTGAATTTGCCGACATCGTATTCAAAAAACACGCCGTCCATAATGTCCTGCGCGGCGTCGGTCATTTTTTTCGGAATACTCATCGAGGAGGCAAAATCGTTGGTCGAGCCGGAGGGAATGTAGCCCAGCGGTATCTTCACGGGCAGCGACATCAGCGCCTTTACCGCCTCATTCAGCGTGCCGTCGCCGCCGCTGACCACCACCATATCGTAATCCTGCGCCGAGGTCTGTATTTTTTTGTATCCGTCCATCAGCGCTTGGGTGGGGTACGCCGTTACCTCATAGCCGCCCTGAGTGAATGTGTTAATTATGTCAAATAAATTGTTGCGTATCAGTCCCTTTCCCGAACGGGGATTATAAACAAATAGCATTTTTTTCATATCTTTACAATTTCCGTCCTTTCTGCCGCCGCAGCTTTGTTTTGTTCATATTAGATATTATAACACATCCGCAAAAAAAGTCAACCGTTTTGCGGACGATTTCAAGACACTAGGCCGCATTTGCCAAAAAATCGAGCGAATAATTTCGCCCAAAGCCGTGCATAATATGCAGAAAAAGGGAGGTGTATTTTGATGGACGATAAAGAACGCACGGCGCGCAATTTCAACTTTTTCTCCAGCCTGTCGCCCGCGCTGCAAAACCAGCTCGAGGTACAGCGCAGGCTTACTGCCGAGAACAAAGCCCCTGCTCCCCCGCCGATAAACGAGCTTTTCCGCTGAAATTTTCGTAAAAAAGCCGCATTCTCGAAAACGTTTTCGCTTGTCTTTTGTTCAATTTTGTAACTATTGCATAAAATGCAGGTCGTGAATTGTCTAAATGGTAAATTTTCAGAATTATTTTGTCCATATTCATTGACAATTTATTTCTAAAGTATTATAATAAATATTGTAGTAAACTTTGGTCTGCAAGCGATACTGGTTTTTGCGGCACGGCGAATTTTGTCGGCGGCGCAAAGGGGTTCGGCTTCGCCTAAGTTTTCGCGTGAAATTATGAGGGAACATTCTAAGGGGATCCTTTAGCAGCCGAGAATATCGGCTGTTTTTTTTTTGCGCAATTTTCCGACGGAAAAGCGGCAGCCCTTTCGAGCCGCCGCTTTACCTGATGTAACTATTTGTATGGAGATCATAACTCGTAAGCTTGATTTATCCGAGGGGCTTTAGCGCTCCTCTTTCGGCGACTGCACCGCGTCGTAGCCGGTCTCGCCCGTGCGTATCTTCACCGCCTGACGAATCTCGTAGCTGAAGATCTTGCCGTCGCCGGGATTGCCTGTGTAAGCCGCCTTTTTGATGACCTCGATGGTCTTGCGCTCCCACTCCTCCGAGCTGACAACTATCTCAAACTTGATCTTCGGCAGCACTTGAACGTCTACCTTCTGACCGCGCACATATTCGGAAAGTCCGCGCTGAACGCCGCAGCCCACCACCTGATAGACCGTAATTCCGTTTACGCCGATGTCCGAAAGCGCGTTTTTAACGTCGAGGAAAGCCTCCTCGCGCACTATCGCCTCTATTTTAATAAGTTTAACTTCTTCATTTGCCATATTTATGCACCCCAATCTCACTTATATCATGCCGTTATTCCAGACCGTTGAAGGAAGGATAAGCCACTTCGGCGTGCTGAGTAATATCCAGACCAAGCATCTCGTCCTTAGCGTCTACGCGTATCTTGCCGGTCAGCGCGCGGGTGATGCCGTAGCAGAGCAGCGTGCCGACTACTGCAACTACTACCGTTATGCCGATACCTGCTGCCTGTGCGCCAAACTGCGCCCAGTCGCCATAGATAGCGCCGTCATATCCGCCGACAGAAGCCTTAGCGAATATGCCCGTCAGCAGACCGCCCCATATTCCGCCCGTACCGTGGCAGCTGAAAGCGTCGAGCGCGTCATCGAAGCCGAACTTCTTCTTGCCGAAGGAGATCATCATGAAGCAAACGGGGCTGGTGGTTAGACCTATAACGACTGCCGCCCATATCGGCACGAAGCCCGCGCCGGGGGTGATGCCTACAAGTCCAGCGACCATGCCTGTGCAGGCGCCGATGAGGGTAGGCTTGCCGTTTTTGATAACGTCGCAGAACATCCAAGAGAGCAGCGCGGCGGCGGCGGAAGCGGCGGTAGTCATGAAAGCGTGTGCCGCAAGGCCGTCAGCGGCGAGCGCCGAACCTGCGTTGAAACCGAACCAGCCGAACATCAGCAGCGATGCGCCGAGCATTACCGTCGGGATATTGTGTATCCTGTAAGCTGCGTGGTCGTAGTCGCGGCGTTTGCCGAGCAGTATGCAGAGCACCAGCGCCGAAACGCCCGAGCTGATATGTACAACGTCACCGCCCGCGAAATCCAGCGCGCCGATACCGTCAAGACCGAGCACGCCGTTCTGCGCCCAGACCATGTGCGCCAGCGGGTAGTAGACCACGATGCTCCAAAGCACGATGAATGTAAACAGCGACTTGAACTTCATTCTGCCCGCTACCGCGCCCGTGATAAGCGCGGGGGTGATGACCGCGAACATCATCTGAAATGCGCAGAACACCATATTTGGTATAGCCGCACCTTCGGTGTAACCCTTATCCAGTGATACGCCTTCGAGTCCCAGCCAGCTGAAATTGCCGATGATCCCGTTATCCGTCGGCGCGAATGAGAGCGAGTAGCCGAAAAGCACCCACATAACTATTCCTGTGCCGATGATAAAAATGGAAGTCATCATCGTATTTACCGTATTTTTCTTGCGCACAAGTCCGCCGTAAAAGCAGGCAAGACCGGGCGTCATAAAGAAAACGAACGCCGCGCAAATGAGCACAAAGCCTATATCTGCATTCATTAGTATTTCCTCCCAAACTGCTTATAAATCATAGAAAGCTAGAAAGCTGCAAAATTCGCAAAATAAAAAGAGCCCACCAGTATTTGCCTGCCGCAGCTGTAATCCTTATCCGCTGCAAATGCGGTTGCAGCGAAAAGCGGTACGCAAAAGGTGAACTCCTTTGTTCCTAAAATTATGCAAGGTCATTTTCGACCATTGATTTTTCCGAATCTGAATTTGTTGTTTACGTAAACTAATTTATCAGTGTACATATATTATACAAAATCGTTCGGCGGTTGTCAATAGGTTTCGCGCCAAAATTTTTATTTTTGGCTGTTTTAACAAATTCGCGGGGTGATTTTTCAGCATTTTTGGCTGTCAGAACGCATTTTTGGCATTATTTAGCACGTGAAGCTATAATTTTTACCATCTCTCCAACATTTTTCATGCCGCTGACCTCGCCCATTTTGAAGCGTATGCCAAATTCGTCCTCTACTGCGCCGATGAGGTTGATGTGCTCGATGGAGTCCCAATCCTCGATGTCGTCGGCGGTGGTGGCGGCAGTAAGGCTGATGTCCTCGTCAAAAACGTCGCTGAAAACCTCTTCAAGTCTGCTGTAAATTTCCTTTTCACTCATAATTTTCTTCCTTTCTATGTCAGTTGACCTCTATATATTTGTTCTTATTAACATAATTATCCAGCTTTAATTCCCACACGGTAACGCCGTTCTCATCGGCGCTGACTGGCGAAAAGCCGAGCGTTTCGGGGTAAAGATCCTTCACCATCTTGTTCTTCGCCGAGGGTATGTACCTGCCTATGAGCCGCGAAATGCCTGCGTTTGCGGCGTTTTTCACCAGTTCGTCGAGCATCGCGAGCTCCATGTCGCGCTTCAGCACGCGGCAGCTCATCAGCCAAAGCGCGATGTTGAGGTCGCTGCCCTGCTTCTCGCCGACGATGACGGAAACTACGCCGTTGTCGCCGAATTTATCCGCCAGCTTGCCGTAAAGCGTCACGCATTCGGGCGACTGAGCTAGCTGCTCCATCTCGCTCTGCGTGTAGCGGCGGGTGGTGAGGTTGAATTGGTTGCTTTTATTTGTAAGCTGAGTTATACGCTGGATATACATTGGCTTGAAAGGCGCTATCTCGGCGTGCATTTGCAGGCTCGCGAGGTATTCGCCGTAGTCCTCCGTCTGCGCTTGCAGCTGCGCGCGCTGAGCGTTTTGGCGGTACATCTCGCTGCGTTTCAGGTCGTCCGCCGAGATGCTCACCGGCTCGAAATAGCCCGCCCCGCTTATCTCGCCGATGTAGCGGTACACCTCGTCCAGCTCGGGAACGGCGGCTTCGGGCACTCCGCGGCGCACCTTTTCGCGCTCGGCGGGGTTGTCGTCGGCAAATACTATCGCCGAGGGCAGCAGACCTATCCCCTGCACTGTTTCAAGCAGATTGCGGTCTTTCGGCTCCCAGTTCGCCTTTATCACGGCGAAATCGGCGGGCTTCAGCGCGCCCTCGGGGTGCTCCAGCCCCGCAATGGCGTTCTCCTCCTCGTTTTTCGAGCAGACGGTGAGCACCACGCCGAGCTTTTTTAGGTCGCCGACGTACTGCTGAAATTCGTAATACGCCTGCGCCGTGCCCGTTTCCTGCCCTATGGCTATGCCCTCTACTCCGTCGTCGCCGACTACGCCGCCCCAAAGCGTGTTGTCGAGGTCTAGCGCGAGCAGCTTGCGGTTTTTGCCGTAAATGCTCTTGACGATGAGCGCGAGCTTGTAGCCGATGTTTGGAACAGCCAGCCGCGCACACATATATTTGTACATATACCAATAACTGCGGTCGTGCCACTCGTTCAGACCGTACTCCGCGGCGGTGCGGGCGAGGTCTAGCAGGTAAAATCCCTCGTGCGACTGCGCATACTCCGCCAGTTTTAGGTTCATGCGGGTTACAAAGTATCCCAGTCCGCGGTAGTCCCAGCTATCCATGCTGCCCATCAGCGCGTATGGCGGCTGCTCGAAATTGTTCTGTATTATCGGGCAATGGAAGCGCTCCAGCTTCTGCCAAAGCGTTTCAAAGCGCGAATACTGCGCCGCGAATATCTCCTCCGCTTGCTCTTTCGTGAGCGCGGGGTCGCTGCGAAACTGTAAATTTACAGCAGATGTGCAAACATATATGAGGTCGGGCTTGAAAGCTTCAAGCTCCTCATTGCCGAAAACGCCATCCTCCCAGAACATAGCGTATTCCGACTGGTAAAACTCCGCCTCTATACCAAAATTCAGCAGAAAAAGTTCCGCCGCGGAAACTACGTCATCGGTGGTTGAGCCGCCCAGCACGGCGATTTTCCTGCGTATGCGGCTGCTGCCGTCGGCGAGCAGAGTACGTTTAAAGGCGCGGCGCTTTTTGAGTATAAGGCTCGCGTCAAATGGGTATTCCAATTCTTTCAGCATAGCTGTTATCTCCCGTCTATTCGGCTGTCAGTTGGTCAGTGGGGCAGATGGGCAACTTGTCAGATGTCACCACTGCTGACCGCCGTAATCATTGCCGTTGTTCGTATCGCCGTTGCCTGTGCCGTCGTCACCGTCAGAGCCGCCCTGCGTGTCGTCGCCGGGGATATACTCTTCGGGCAGACCGTTGGCGTTGCCGTTAGCGTCCGCGTCGGTATCGGCGCTCGCGGTGCTGTCGGTCTGTATTCGGTCATTGCCGATGGCGTTAATGTGCGACTCAGTATGCGCCGCCGCGATCGATACCGCGAAAAGCACGTCGGTAGCGCCCACGTTTTCGATGAAATCGATCGCGTTGAGGTCGAAATATCTGAAATCGCAAACGTATATCTTAGAGAAGCTGTGGGTGAGGAAAGGCACGAGCGCATTGCCGAAGCTGTCTTTGAAAATAACCAGCGTTCTGCCGTTGGTGCAGTCGGTATCCAGCTCGGCTATCACGTCATCTCTGCCCAGTATCGCCGAGTAGCAGTTTACGCCAGAAGCGTAGTCGAAGAAGAGCGAAGCGCCCGTCTGCGCGTTTTGGAAAGCGGTGTCGTAATAGGTTACCGTGTAGTTATTGTCGGGCTTGTAGTAGATAAATGTGTCGGGGTTGTTCGCCAGCTCTTCATCATAATCGCTGTAAGCGTACATCGTGCCGACGAAATCCTCTATCTTGCACTCCTCGTAGGTCTTGAGGTCGAGGAAATCTACCTTCGACTTTTCGGCGAAGACCTTAGCGGCGTAGTAAGCGCCCAGCGGTGCCCAGTGATGGTCGGTGCGTGAGTAGATGTACTCGCTCTTGTGCTCGTCGAGGGTGCTGTACACGTCTACGTTGACTATGCCGTTCAGATTATTGCCGATGTTCTTTATGCAGTCGTGCTGCGAGGTGAACTGGTCGGCGAGGTTCGAGGGCATATAGTAAGCCGCCGAGGTGGGCATATTCATAGTGTACATATTTATCTGATCGGTAAGGTCATCGCGGTACTTGTTTATCGTTTCGGCGTACTTCTTGCCCATATCGAAAGTGCCGTAAAATGCGCTCATAGCGCGCACGTTCTTGCCCTTGCCCGATACTACTACGTTGCCCATCCACTCGCCGTCGTCGAGGTTTTCGGGTACTTCAGCCAGCTTTTCGCTGGTCTTTTTCTTCTTTTTCTTAGCCGTAGTCTGCGTGTTGGAGAAGTCGGTGTTTATCGTTACCTCCTCCGTTTTCTTGGTCTGCGCCTCGTCAAGCTCTTCCTTTACGGCGGGCGCGAGGGCGCCCTTTATCTTTACATCGTGCAGAGTAATGCCGAAAAGCTTTGAAAAATTGGAAGATACAGGCTTTAGCTCTTCTCTTCCCGGCACGGTATCGGTGTACCATTTGGAAATATCAGTAAAATAGCTGCCGTCAAGCAGCGCCTGCACCGTCAGCTTCGGCTTTTCGGCGAGGTTGCGGTTTTCCGACTGGATAAAGCCGCTCTCGCGCTGGCATACCAGCAGAAAAAATCCCAGCCCGAAGAATATCGCGAAGCAGACAATAACGTTCACGATCGCGAACTGCTTGTGCGCTATCTCCCGCTTGGTCATGGTCATGGTCATGGGCGCGGTCTGCGCGGGCGCTTTGCGCTTTTTGCCCGATTTTGATGATCTTTCAGATTTAGCCGATCTGCCACTGATACCCGCGTCCATAGGCAGGGTGGCGGCTGCCATTGCAGGCACGGCTTTTTCAGCCGCTTTTTTCGGTGCAGATTTTGCAGATCCGGCTGACTGCGCAGATTTTGCCGACTGCGCAGACTTAGCCATCTTAGCGGCTTTGAGCTGCGCGGCAAGCTCTGACGAAGCGGCGGGGACGTTCTCCGCGGCGGCGGGCTTTTCAGCCTTGCCCGACTTAGCGCTGTCTGCGCTCTTGTCAGCGTTTACAGCCTTTTCCGACTTATCCGACTTCGCGGGCGCGGGCTTCTGCTTCGGCTTCTCGGCAAGCTCTTTCGGAATGGTTATCTTTATCTCCTTGCGCAGGTCGGTCTTGATATTCATGGCTACTCTGCCGCCATCTGCAAGGTTGGGGTTCTTCCATATCTCTTCCAGATTTGGGATAAGCGGCTGCTCAGGCTCTTTTTCGGGAGCTTTCGCAGGCTGCTTTTCGGGCTTTTTAGCCTGCTTTGGCGGCGCTGACTTAGCAGGTTTTGCACCGTTCGCGGGCCTCTTAACGTTGGCGTTGGCAGGCGCGGGCTTTTTCTGACCCGACTGACCTGTCTGACCTGCTTGACCCGCAGGGCGCTTCTTGCCCGCAGGCTTCTGACCCGCAGGACGTTTCTTCGGCGGCTGTTTATGCTGAACAGGCTTGTCCGCGCCGGCAGGGTTTGCAGGTTCGGCAGGTTCAACAGGTTTTGCAGATCTCGCAGACTCGGCGGGCTTAGCCGGCTTAGTTTCAGACTTTGCGGGAGCGGGCTCTTTCGGCTTATTACGGCTGTTGAGCTGAGCAAGCATCTGCTCGAAATCATCGTCCGCGCGGTAATCGCGTATCTTTATATCAACGTTTTTTACCGAGTCGATTATATCTTCTTCTGTCATATCATGGATATTTTTGTTATCGCTCATAGCGGCGCTCTCCTCTCTTTAAAATCTGAAATACAAAAACGGGTTGTTGGTAGAATTAAGCAGCAGCACCGCGCAGAACAGCAGCAGAGCAGCGTTGAGCACGATACCCGCCACCGATACCGCCGCGGAAGCGCCCGCACTGCGCTCGGCACGCCTCTTTATCGCGGGGATAACGGGCATGGTGAACAGCACCGCGAACGCGAACAGGAATATGTACTGCATGAAAAGCGCGTTGGTGATGGCGTTGGTAAAGCCGCTGCCGAAGCCCGCGAGCGCCTTGAAAAAGTTGCCGAGGGCGGGCAGGCTCTCGAAATAGAATATGCCGAATCCTGCGATAATGACGATCTTGGTGTAGATATGCGCGGCGACTTTTGGCATTTTCTTCATGCGTTTCTTGCCGATGAGCGTTTCGATGAAGATGAAAAGTCCGTAGTAAAGTCCCCAGAGAATGAAGTTCCAGCTTGCGCCGTGCCAAAGACCCGTGCAGAACCAAACGAGGAAAAGTCCGCCGTACTTGCGGCGTCTGCCAAATATCGGCACATAGAGCAGGTAGTCGCGGAAAAAGCTTCCGAGAGAGATGTGCCATCTCTGCCAAAACTCGGCTATGCTCTTGCAGATGAAGGGGTAGTTGAAGTTTTCGTCGAAATGGAAGCCGAAAATGCGTCCCAAGCCGATGGCAATGTCGGAGTAGCCCGAGAAATCGAAGTAGTACCAAAGGGCAACAAGCGCCGCGCCGTACCATGCGCCCAGCGCGGTGAGGTTTGAGGCGGCAGCGTAGCCGTCGGAGGACTGACCGAGGCACGCCGTAACGGCGGAGTTGAGATTATTGGCGATGATGACTTTTTTGGATATGCCGATGATAACGCGGCTGAAACCTGCCGAGAGATCCTCCAGCGTGGTGCGGCGGTCGTCGATCTCCTGCGCGATGAGCGAGTAGCGGACTATCGGGCCGGCGACGAGCTGCGGGAACATCGAGATGTAAAGCAGGTATTTTCTGAAACTGCGCTGGGCGGGCATTTTATCCCACCAGCAGTCGAGGGTGTATGAGATATTCTGGAACGTAAAGAAAGATATTCCGATGGGCATATGCAGCTGCGGCACGGGTATGTTCACACCGGGGATAAGGTTCAGATTATCGGCGATGAAGCCGCTGTACTTGAAAGCGCCGAGCAGCCCGATGTTTATTACGAGCGCGAGCGCCAGCCAAGCCTTGCCCTGCTTAGTATCGCGGTGCTTTTCCAGCAGCCTGCCCGCGGCGTAGTTTATCAGCGAAGAGCCGATGAGCAGCAGCAGATAAAGCTGCTCGCCCCACGCGTAAAACAGCAGCGAGAAAATTATCAGAACATTATTTTTCATCTGCACCTTCGGCATTATGAAATAAAATGCCAAACATAGGGGCAGGAACAAAAACAGGAACAATTCGTCTGCAAAAACCATAACTATCTCCTCATACTTTCCTTTTTATGTATCACAAAAACCGCGCAAATACGGCAAATATCAAACGTTTTCGGAACGCTTCGAGCCATTTTGACAAAAAAACATTCATATATAAGTATATCATTTTTAATAAAATATGTCAAGGGTAAAGGGATTTTTTTCGGACAGAAAATTGCCGTGAAAACAGCGTAAATGTAAATCTAAATAAAATCTAAACAAAATGCTAAAAGTTATAAGTTAGTCAATTATTAACAATGACTTCATTTTTGTTTGTTATCATAGAATATGAACAACTTTATGGATACATTGTGCCTACATGAATATAGGCATTTCAAATCACCTACGGAGGAAATCAAGTGGAACAGCACGGAATCAGTAAGCTGGATCTCAAGCGCCGCAACAGAATGCAGGTGCTTAAAATATTAAAACAGAGGGGCCCGACCTCTAGGATCGACATAGCGGCGGCACTGGAGCTTACGCGCGCGGCAGTAACGATAATCACTAACGAAATGATAGATCAGGGCATAATCGCAGAGATAGGCGAGTACAAGCACATCAGCGAAAAAGCTCCCCGCGGCAGAAAGAAAATACTTATCGACATAAACAACCATTACAAATTCGCACTGGGAATGACAGTAGAGGAAAATCTGGTAAGCGTAGGCTTATCCACCCTCTCGGGCGACGTGCTCGATAAGCGCAACCTAAAAATAAGCGAACTTACAGATAAAAAGACGATATACTCATTTTTTGTAAAGTCGATGAATGAGGTGCTCAGCGATAACTGCCTAGACCAAAGCTCGCTGCTGGGCATAGGCTTCGCCATCTACCCCTCGATGTACCAGCGGATAGACATAGCTACTACGGGCGGAAAGCCCGATTTCAGCCGCCTGCAGCGCTTTATGAGCAGCTACACCAGCCTGCCGATGGTATTTGACAACTCGGTAAAGGGCACGGCTATGGCGAACATCGACTTCCGCAAAAACAGCGGCCCGAACCGCAGGAACATAGCGTTTTTGCAGTACGGCAAAAGCCTGAATTTCGTTTTCACCAACTTAAACGAGCCGATAGTCGCTTACGATAACCGTACAGACTTTGTAAACAAAATGATAATCGACCCGCGCTCGGAGAAAGTTTGCGAATGCGGCA
>OLNX01003511.1_pt1 | contig 10506 bp, 7 predicted proteins | sample 1672611 | NCBI WGS metagenome assembly OLNX01 (sample SAMEA3136705, study PRJEB25190) | human gut metagenome
GCCGCTACGAGCTTCGGTGTGTGGATTTCGGTGAAGTGCTGTCCATCCAGAAATTCGCGGAACGCCTGACAGATCCTGGCCTGAATCTGGAAAACCGCGCGCTCTTTTTCATTTCGCAGCGTGATGGGCCGGTAGTCCAGCAGGTTCTCGATGGAAGTGTTGACCCTCTTCTGATTGATGACAACCGGCGGTACTTCTTCCGGCTCGGAGAGGATTTCCACTTCTAACAGATGCAGGTCATACCCGCTTCTGGAACGCTCTTCACGGATCACCTCCGCGGTAAACCGGACACACGCCTCTTCTTTTAATTTCTCCAATGCAAACCGGGCATACGCCGGCTCGTACACGCACTGTACCATCTGCCGTTTCGTCCGAAGCAACACAAATGCAAACGAGCTCATTTTCCGAATTTTGTAGATGCTCCCATGCAGCCGCACAATTTCGCCGATGTGTGCTCCTAACTGCTCTGCTTCGAGTTCCTCTGTTTTTCTTACTTTTACGGTATTCATTTCTGTCTTCATAGTCTTTTCTGCCTTTCTGTTCTGATTTTTCTTTATCGCCGCAAAATCAGCAGAAAATCCATATGGACATAATCTGTATGTCCCATACGATCACAACCCTTCTCTGATGTAAATTTTAAAGTCATTCCCGTATGGATAAAAAGCGGCAAAGAAAAACCACACGGGGTATTTCTTTTCTCCCAGTGTGGTTTTCCTTTGCCTTATCTTCCACACAGGTACAACACGAAGAGCGCCTGTACCTGTGAAGTAAAATTCTTCACTCTGATACAAGCGCTATCAATCGTCGTCCCTGTGCATCTGTACGCTGTGCATCTCGTTCATCGTTGATAACCTCTGTTTCGTAGTTTTGTTGTATTATAATTCTGCGTTCCGGTTTTGTCAACCCTTATTTTCCGTAATCGATGATCACCACTTCCGCTTTCGTCCCGATCCGCATCGGCGGTCCCCAGAGACCCACGCCGGATGTGACGATGCTGTACATGTCTCCGACTTTCTTCATCCCGCAGGCATTCTCCCACATCAGGCCGGTAAGGATATTGCCTGGGAAGAGCTGTCCGTCGTGCGTATGGCCGCCAAGATCAAGGTCTGCGCCTGCCTCTGCCAGCTCGGTCAGCTCCGACGGCTGGTGGTCAATCACAAAAACTGGAAGCGACTGGTCCAGTCCGGTAAGCAGTTCGGACGGCGTGTCGCGTGTCTCCTGCGTTTTGCGGATCCGGTCGGGATCTTTTCGGCCCGCCAGATAAAAGGCATCATCGATACAGACCACATCATCCTCCAGCAGATGAATCTTCGCGCGGTCCAGAAACTCACCGAACCGGCGGTCGGCGATGCGCTCCTCCTTCGTCTCAAACGTAAAGCCCGCGAGAATCTTCTCATCGAGATCGTGGTTGCCGTAGCAGGCGTACGTGCCGTACCGGCTCTCTAAGCCCGCCAGAAGATCCGCCACGCGGTCCGGCTCATAGATGGCATCGTACTCATTATCAAAAATATCCCCGGCAATCACAACGACATCCGGCTCCTCAGCATTGATTTTTTCCACCATCTCTTCCATCTGATGACTGCCGATGCTGTACCCCAGATGAAGATCTGCGACGAGCGCAATTTTCAGATGTGCATCCTTTTTCGATGGAACCTCATATCGTGTCGTGTAAATATGGACTGCATGCACCATTCCGTAGATGCACATTCCCGTCACAAAAAGGATCGCGCCAAGGCCGACCGCTTTCAATCCCATCGGAGAATACAGCCAAGTTTTCGTCAGTGCCGTATGCGCAAAAATGAAGCGCAGCAGCACCAGAATCGCGGTGAAGCCAAGAAAATACAGATACATGCCAAGCCAGCAGTTGCTGATGACCTTTAAAATCCGGTGAACGGGATCTCTTTTGATCAGAAAGCTCGTCAGCAGGGAAAGTGCAAAAAATGCATACAGCACCAAAATGACACCCAGCACGGCCGGATGGCGGAACAAAGGATGCACCTCCTTCATCCACCGCAGCAGCCAGTAGGCGGTAAATACATTTGCCAGTATGTAGACCGGCGCAAGAAATATTGCAAGCATACGTATGTTTCCTCTCTTTTTCGATTCAAATACAGGGCAGGAAAAAGCGTGCCGAACGAAACGTTTCCGACACGCTTTTTGCCAGGCATTCATCAGAGTTTTTTCTCTATGATATCAAACAGCTCACGTCTCCGCTTCCGCCAGCGCCAGCCATTTGCAAGTTTGTTGTAGAAATAGAACGAATCCACAAGCACCATGTTCAGGCGGCCGATCCGGTCTTTCGTCGTTCCGTTGTAATGTTCTCCGCCGCATTCGATCTGCGGGCACGTTTTTACGTAGGCGATCAGATCATCCTCACTTCTGATGGTATCCGGCAGCTCGGTGTACGCTTTTCCGATGCAGTTCAGCCGGTGCGCATCGCTTCCGCCAAAGCCGGGCTTATTGAATTTCTCCGCCAGCCGTTTCGCTTTTGCGTTCGTCTCCGCGCTCTCACACGCATTGAAAATTTCAACAAAATCGAACTGCGGGAGAAGCTGGGCAATCCGCTGCTGATACTTTTTCTTCCGTTCATTCGTGCTGATCATGCTCATAAATTTTTCGCCGTACGGATGCGCCGGTCCTAAAATTCCGCCGTACGCATGGACGATCTTGACAAGGATCGATCCCGGCAGGCCGCGCAGCTCCAGAATTTTTAATTTTACGCCGAACGGCATAATCACAAGAATGTGGCCGCAGTCGCACGTATCGTACTCAACACCTTTTAATACCACAAAATCCTGGTGTGCTCTTCCCTTGATGGCATTCTTCCACTCGCGGTATCCGTCATAGGAATCGTGGTCGGATACCAACATTCCTCCAAATCCTTTTCGTTTCAGTGTTCGGATGTACTCCTCAATCATGACTTTTCCATCCATCGAACCCTCTTTTGTGTGGCAGTGCATATCAAATTTCATGCAAAACGCCTCCTTTTATCTTCCATGTTCGAAAACCATTTCGTTTTTCCTATTTTTCTGGAATCGTTTCGGATGGTTCCGCCGCGTTTTTGGCGCGGCAGAATCGATAGTTTGTACCATCTAACTTTATTTTACCACTTTTTCCACAAAAGAAAAAGAAATTTCTTCTGAAGATCTGGTAAATTTTCCTTAAGGAATGGAGTTTTTAGACAATTCCTGTTCTTTGTCCCTGTTTTTACCGTGTTCTTTTTGCTATGATAAAAACAGCTTATTTTACTTGATCGGAGGAACACATTATGAATTCACAGGACATCACCCGCGCACTGATCGACACAACAGTTGCACGCGCGATGGTGGAGATGGACGCAGATCCGAAACGCAGCGTCCGCAAGCTCTGCGATCTTGGCCGCCAGTTTTCCCGCGGCCGCTTTCAGAATCAGATTTTTGCCATTTTTCAGGATCTTCTGCGCAACGATGAAAGCCCGTATTATCAGGCGATCGACTTTCTGCTGCGCAGCAACGATCCGGAAGCGCTTCGTCAGTTCGGCATCAACATCGGCTACAACAGTTTTACCTACGGTGCGCAGATTCTGCGCCAGAAGCAGAAAGAACTTTCCTTTGCTGTTCCCTGGGTTGTCAAGCTCCGTCTCGACAGCCGCATCCCGGACACTTACGATTCCTCGTTTTTTGCATCCGTGGTCAGAACCGGTCTGACATACGGCATCTACTCTTATCAGCTCCGCTCCATGGATCATCATGAGGATATGGAATCCTACCTTGCCGTCATCCAGTCGCATCCGGAATGCGCGTTTCTCTGGTTTCTTTCCGATACGCCGCTTACCGAAAAACAGCAGAAACTGCTTTTATCCTGCCCGAACCTGATGGTTTCTCTTCCAATTGATGCCCCCTCAACGGCTTCCATGGCAAAAGCCCTGCGCCGTCAGAAAACGCTGTTCGGTATGCACAAAGTCTATCAGGATGCAGATGCTGCCGCTTATCTGCTCTCTTTTGACCACCTGTATTCCCAGATGGAACAGAGTGTCTTTTTCTTTCTGGTCGCAGATGATTCGTGCTCAAAAGAAAGTATCCGGGCTGTTTCCGATGTTGTTCAACAGTACCGCTTCACCCCCATACAGCCATTCTTCCCGATCGAAGTGCAGGAAGACTCCCGCAAAATTGAGCAGATTATCACCGCCAATCCGGCGTATCTGCTGCTTCTGCCGGATCACATGGCCCGCACACTCGATACGCCCACCGTTTCCTTTGAAGAGTTGTCTCTTCGGAATATATTTTACCGTGAACTGCTCGCAGATGCATAAAAGTACAGCCAAAGCGGAATTTTATTTCTTTGGTTCCGCTTTGGCTGCTATTTTTTCTGATGATCTGCATATCACTTCTTTCAGTTCTTCGACAAACGTTTCCGGTTCCAGCTCGCTTTCCATGGAAAACCAGCGCAGAACCGCGGTCAGGAAGGCATCACAGAAGAACGTTACAAACAGTTTCTGATTCTGTACCTGAAAGAGATCCTGTACAAAAAACGCCATGACCGGCTCGAGCATCTCGTAAAAGTAATCCTTAAAACTGTTCTGCCCTTCGATCCTCAGAGCACTCTGGTAAAATGCTTTATTCTGATAGAAAATATTGCAGACCGCCACCAGCACATCCCATTCATTCTCAAAGTTCTTTCCGCCCATGTTTGTCAGAAAGTCCACATAAAAGATCCAGTTTACCAGATCGTATTTATCTTTAAAATGATAATAAAAGCTTTTCCGGTTCAGACCGCATTCCTCGCAGAGATCTGAAATACTGATTTTCGCAAAAGACTTGCGTACCATCAATTTTTTCATTGCATCTGCAAGCGCACTCTTTGTACTGTTGGAATCCGCCATCTCTTCTCTCCCTCTCTTTTCGACCGTTTGTGCTATTATTCTACACCATCTTTTTCCTTTATGCAAGAAAAGCGCACCAGGAAAAGGCTGTATTTCCTTTTTCTGGCACGCTTTTTGCAATCATGCTTCTTCCGTTTTTCCATCTGCCTCCAGTGTGAACCAGAATGCCACACCGTTGTCGTAATTCTGGCAGCCGCACTGCTGCTGGAAGGAATCCATAATGGCTTTTACGATGGAAAGGCCGATGCCGCTTCCGCCGTATTCCCTTGTTCTCGCTTTGTCCACCTTGAAGAATTTCACCCATACCTTGTCGAGATCCTCCTCCGGGATCGGGTCCCCGGTATTGAAAACGGTTGTCTTTACGACATTCCCTTCTTTTTTGCAGCTGATCTCAATCGTGTGGTCGTAGTCCAGATGGTTGAGGGCATTCGTCAGATAGTTGGTGATAACCTCCTCGACTTTGAATTCATCGCCCCAGACATAGAGCGGGTCGCCGCCGATAAAGAGCACTTTTGCCTCTTTCTGGCGGATCAGGATGTCGGAGGATTGCAGCACGCCTTTGATCACGGCGTTCAGATCGAACCGTTCCATATTGACCTGATCCTCACCGAACTCGAGTTGATTCAGGTTCAGGAGTTTTTTGACCATCTCGTTCATCTTTGCCGCCTCGTCGATGATGACATCGCAGTAGAACTCGCGGCTTTCCTCATCGTCGTTGATGTTGTCTTTCAGGCCTTCCGCATAACCCTGAATCAGAGCGATCGGGGTTTTCAGCTCATGTGTGACATTTGAGAGGAACTCGCGGCGCATTTCATCAATCTGCGTTTTTTTGTCAATATCTTTCTGCAGCTCAACGTTCGCACTTTTCAGCTCGGAAATCGCCTGCTCAAGCTGTTCGGACATGACATTGAAGTTGTTTCCAAGCTCGCCGATCTCGTCTTTTCCGCCGCTCACGTAGCGGGCATCGAAGTCAAGGGCTGCCATTTTTTTCGAAATTTCGGTCAGCTCCTGCACCGGACGGACGATCTGGCGGGTGATGATCCAGATCACAATGGCACCGATGATGATGATCGGAATGCCGATAAAGAGGTAAAACTGGTTGGAAAGGCCGACCGCATCCGTGATGCTCTCCAGCGGGCATCTTGCAAAGTAGCAGTTTCCATTGTCAAACCAGCCGATGATCTGCAGATACTCGGCATCGGCGTGGCTGTCGTAGAATTTCTGGATCTGATAGTTGTCTTTGCTGTCAACGACTTTGGTATTTGCCTGCTCGTTTCCGCTGATCAGGCCGAAGATCAGGGTCTGGAGGCTCTGGCGGTCGGTTGCGTTGGAATAGACGAAGCTGCTGAGCTCCGGTCCGGTGATAATGACTTTCAGGTTGTTGGTAACGCAGAACTGCTCGAAGGTATCAGGGATATCGTCGCTGTCTCCGCCTGTCGCATTCAGTTTCTGAAAGCTCTCTGCCAGAATGTGTTCTTTATCCCGGATATAAAAGGACCCGAGAAAGAAGTAATTGATCAGGCCGATGATAAGCAGGGTAGCCGCCATGGTCGCAATAAAAGTGTAGGCAATTCGTTTTTTGACGGAGTGTTTTCTTCCCTTTTGTGGCATTTTCAAGTGAAACCGGTGCTTTTTCTCCGTCTGATTTCCCATTGTCACACGGGAATCTTCTGCAGGTATCTCCATGGAAGTCTCATTTTGTTTTTCTGTTCCGTTCATGATTCGTCCGCCTCGAATTTATAGCCCATGCCCCAGATGGTCTTGATTAAATCGCCTTTGTCGCCCATTTTGCTGCGAAGTTTTTTGACGTGGGTGTCGATGGTGCGGGCGTCGCCGTAGTAGTCGTAGTTCCAGACGTTGTTCAGGATTTTTTCTCTGGAGAGGGCGATTCCCTGGTTTTCGAGGAAGTAGGTGAGGAGTTCGAATTCTTTATAGCTTAACTCCATTGGTTTTCCGTCAATGGATGCCATGTGGGCGGCTTTGTCGATGCGGATGCCGCCGGCTTCTAATACGTCGTCTTCGCCGGTTTTGCCGCTGCGGCGCAGGATGGCTTCGACGCGGGCGACGAGGATTTTCGGGGAGAATGGTTTTGAGATGTATTCGTCTACGCCGAGGTCAAAGCCGAGGAGTTCATCGCGTTCTTCGCTTTTGGCGGTGAGCATGATGATCGGGACTTTGGAGTTCTGGCGGATTTCGCGGCAGACCTGCCAGCCGTCCATTTTGGGCATCATAACATCGAGGATGATGAGGGCGATGTCTTTCTGGGCATAGAAGGTGTCGACGGCCTGCTCGCCGTCTCCGGCTTCGATGACGTCGTATCCGGCTTTTACTAAAAAATCTTTGACAAGTTTGCGCATACGGCTTTCGTCGTCTACTACTAGGATTTTTAATTTGTCCATGATTGAAAGTCTCCTTTATTTGACGGACGGAAAAAAAACGGCTGCCCGCCCGCTCGTGCTTTTTCCTAATCTCGTTGTGTTTTTATGTTTGATATTTTTACCATTTTACTTTAGCATGGGTTTATGTTTTTTCTGTGAAATGGGGTGAGTTTATTTTAACATATAGGAAGGGAGTTGGAAACTTCTATTTTTTGTATTGATTAAATTTGGGTATGAAAAAAGATCTCCTGGGGTTGGCAGGAGATCTTTTTTCATACGGGTTATTCTTCTTCGTCGAGATAGTATCTACCGTAGGCGTCGGCTGCTTTAATGGCGGCGAAGACGGTCTCCGGGGTTACTTCGAATGGCATGTTGTGGAGGGTGTCGGTCTCTGCGCATGCGGTTTTGGCTACTTCCATGAGCTGGTCGTCGGTTACGTTTCCGGCACCGAGTTCAGCCAAGGTGACTGGGAGACCGACTTCGATACACCATAAGATGATGTCTTCGAGTTCATCGAGCGGTACGTTTTCCAGGACGAGCTGAGTCAGGGTTCCGAAGGCTACTTTTTCACCGTGGTACATGTGATGGCACTCTTCGAGTACGGTGAAGCCGTTGTGGATGGCGTGGGCTCCTGCGAGGCCTGCGCTTTCAAAACCGATTCCGGAAAGGAGGGTGTTGGCCTCGATGACTTTCTCGACTGCCGGGGTGCATACGCCGGCTTCAAGAGCGATTTTGGCTTTTACACCTTCTTCCATCAGAGTGTCAAAGCAGAGTTTCGCGAGTGCCATCGCTGCCTCGGTTGTTTTTCCACCGGCGCAGGAAGTAGCTCCGCTTCTCTGGCAGGCTCTTGCTTCAAAATAAGTTCCAAGAGCATCACCCATACCTGCTACCAAAAATTTAACAGGCGATTTTGCGATCACATCACTGTCCACAATAACAGCTTCCGGGTTCTTTGGATAAAATAAATAGCTGTTAAATGTCTCATCATCATTGTAAATAACAGAAAGTCCTGTACATGGAGCATCTGTCGCAACGACTGTTGGGATAATTACCACCGGAAGTTTTTCATAATGAGCAGTAGCTTTTGCTGTATCAATGGCTGAACCACCGCCAACACCTACTACTACATTCAGTCTATTTTCGCGGACAATTTTTCTCATCCGTTCAATCTCACCAACACTGGATACACCACCAAAAATCTCATACTGGCGGATATCTTCTGTTCCTTCAAAACTCTTCTCAATCTTATCATGGCACATTTTGTATCCACTTCTTGAACAGACAAACAAGAATTTGTTTCCAAGATCTTTCATTTCCTCATGGAATTTAAACAGAGAATCCTTTCCCTGTACATATTTCTGCGGCGCACGCATCATTCTCAGTCTTGCCATAATAATTACCTCCTGTTTTCACATTATTTTGAGATCATTAGTTTGTTAATTTATTATCACATGCATATATTATACTACCAGTCACCCTAAAATGCCAAGAAATAATTTACATAGAACATGTACAAAATTTTAAACAGAAATCCTGTTTGCCTCTTTTACATACTAACCTGGAGCTTCTGCATAATAAAAAAGACAGCTGCACCAACAGGTATGTCCTGTATAGCTACCTCTGTCTTTTTCATATTACTGATATTTACTTACTTCCAAGATCTCCTCTGCCTTCTTTACTTCTTCTGCAGTAGGTGTTCTCACACCATCCAAAGTATAAGGAATTCCCAGTTTCTGCCATTTAAACAGTCCCAGTGTATGATATGGAAGCACCTCTACACGTTTGACTGTCTTTAATTCCCGGATCAGATCACGGGTTCTTACCAGTCCTTCTTCGTCATCGGTCAGATCCGGCACAAGTACATGGCGCAGCCACATATCTTTTCCGTGGTCTGACAGCCATTTTGCCATCTGTACGATATTATCGTTTGGACATCCGGTTAATTTTTTGTGTTTTTCGTTGTCGATCTCTTTAAAATCAAGGATCACCAGATCCGTTACTTTCATCAGTTCTTCAAATTTGCTGATAAATGGTTCTTCCAGTGTAAAAGGATTGCCTGCTGTATCCAGAGCTGTGTGAACGCCTTTTTCCTTGGCTTTCTTAAAAAACTCTGTAACAAAGTCGATCTGGAGAAGAGGTTCTCCTCCGCTGACGGTAATACCGCCGTTTGGCTGTCCTTTTTTATTCCAGTAGCTCTTATACCGGTATACATGGGAAAATAATTTATCTGCAGTCCAGGGAGTACCTCCCTCTAATTTCCATGTCTCCGGGTTATGGCAGTAACGGCACCGCATGCGGCAGCCCTGAAGAAATACAACGAAACGGACACCTGGACCGTCAACCAGTCCAAAGGTCTCCATAGAATGAACAAATCCTTCCACGTCTTTCTCCTTATTTTCTGAAAATGCATTCCATAAATATTTATAACGGTCCAGAACATAATGTCCTGAACCGTTACATCATTATATGGATCTTTGATCAATAGCGGAATGCTATTTTATTTCTCAGTTACATTAAATGCAGCCTGTATTAAATTACATGGTTGCATGGCAGGTTCTGGAGATAACGTCCATCTGCTGCTCTCTTGTTAAGTCGATGAACTTAACAGCGTATCCAGATACACGGATTGTGAAGTTAGCATACTCTGGCTTCTCCGGATGTGCCTGGCAATCCAGAAGCTTCTCAACACCAAATACGTTTACGTTCAGGTGATGAGCACCATTTGCAAAGTAGCCATCCATAGCCTGTACAAGGTTGTTTACGCGCTCTTCGTCAGTGTTTCCAAGTGCACTCGGGTTGATGGTCTGGGTATTGGAAATACCATCCAGAGCCCACTCGTATGGCAGCTTAGCAACAGAGTTCAGAGATGCAAGCAGACCGTTCTTCTCAGCGCCGTAAGACGGGTTAGCACCTGGAGACAGTGGCTCACCAGCTGGACGACCATCCGGAAGAGCACCAGTAGCCTTACCATAAACTACGTTAGAAGTAATGGTCAGGATAGAGGTTGTCGGCTCAGAGTTACGATAGGTGTGACGCTTCTTGATCTTGGTCAGGAACTGTCTTAACAGCTCTACAGCGATGTCATCTGCACGATCATCATCGTTACCGTAGCGTGGGAAGTCTCCCTCGATCTCATAATCAACAACCAGACCGTCCTCATCACGTACAGTCTTAACCTTTGCGTACTTAATAGCACTTAAGGAGTCAACTGTGTGAGAGAATCCTGCGATACCAGTTGCGAATGTACGACGTACATCAGTATCAATC
>OLNX01003514.1_pt1 | contig 10503 bp, 9 predicted proteins | sample 1672611 | NCBI WGS metagenome assembly OLNX01 (sample SAMEA3136705, study PRJEB25190) | human gut metagenome
GCTTCCCGGAGAGGCGGTCCATGTGAACGGCTGCGACCCCATCCGGCCCTACTACACCCCCCGAGACCGCCACGGCGAGCCCATCAAGGACTTCCTGAAGGCCAAGCCCGTCACCGACCTGGACAAGTGCGTTCGGTGCGGCCTGTGCGCCCGGCTGTGCCCCATGGGGGCCATCGATCCCAATGATGTGAGCCAGGTGGTGGGCAAGTGCATTAAATGCTGCGCCTGTGTGAAAGCATGTGCAAACAAGGCAAGGAAATATGATACTCCTTTCGCTTCTTTGCTGTCCGAGTGTTTCAAGAAACAGAAATTGCCTCAGACTATCTTGTAGATAATCACTCGTTTAGTCGTTTCGTCTATCCGGAAGCGGTTATCTGTCCGTTCGCCTATCAGCCATGCAATGCGTTCACCGCAGCAGAGAACCCATTGGCGTTCTTTTTGGCTGATGGAGAATTTGCGGTCGGTCAGATAATCGCTTATTTTTTTCTTGCCCGTCATGCCAAAGGGGATGAATGTATCTCCCGCTTGCCATTTGCGGCAGTGAATTTCCTCATTTAATTTGTCTGCATCGAAACAGGCGGTTTCTTTTTCCCGTGGAATCCGGAAATCGGGTGTGAATTCTCTTTCCTCTTTTATTAATTGATAGGGAAGGGTAGATTCGTCTTCCGGCCGGATGGTTTCCAGTAGCAGCAAATTCCGGTCTTTAATGACTCTCCATTCTTTGCTGACGAATTGTTTCCCCGGCTGCCCGTGAAGCGAATTGGCTATATCTTTGATTTGTGCCGAATTGAATCCCAGTGGATGCAATGTTTCAAACAAGAAAGCTTCGGGAGCGGGTTCGTCCAGTAGAGCATCGATTCGGATACCTTCCGGAGTGATAATCCGTGTTTTGGCTTCGTCTATTACCTTATTATATATAGTAGCTACATCATTCAGGTGATTGCTTGTTTCTATCAGACTGTTTTTGACCGACGGATTTATTTCCTGCATTAGTGGAAGCAGGTTGAGGCGGATTTTATTACGGGTATATTCGTCTTCCAGATTGGTACTGTCTGTTACATAATCTTGTCCGATGCTCTCCAGATAATGAATGACATCTTCTCGATTGACGCAAAGCAGAGGCCGCACGATTGCTCCGTTGCGGGGGCGGATCCCTAATAAACCGGTAATTCCTGTACCTCGAATCAGATTGAGTAGTATGGTTTCTACGCTATCATCCTGATGATGTGCTACGGCGATCACATCTGCCTGGCATTCTTTTCTCGTTTTCTCGAACCAGTCATAGCGTAATTCCCGTGCAGCCATTTCAATCGAAATCTGTTTTTCCTTTGCGTATTGTGTCGTGTTAAAATCAATTGTATGCAAATGGATTCCGGTTCTTTTGCAAAGTTGGCGGACAAACAGTTCATCCCGGTCTGATTCTTCGCCTCGCAGGTGGAAATTACAGTGTGCGGCTTCGCAATGATAACCTGCTGTGTGCAGAATACATAGCAGTGCCACCGAGTCGGCACCGCCACTCAATGCAATCAGGATTTTGGCATCCAGTGAGAACAAATGTTCTTTTTCTATATATTTTGTAACGCGTTGTTGTATCATATCTGCAAAGATACGAGTTTATCAATAAGTTTTTTTATTTTTCCTAAATCTTTTGGAGGAAGAAAATGGCTGCTATTTAAAAACATTCTAAATAATTTGCGTGCTCCGAAGTTATGAATTATCTTTGCCGAAAATTTTGAGAGTTATGCGTTTGTCCGAATTAAAAACAGGAGAAAAAGGTGTTATTGTAAAGGTATTGGGGCACGGTGGTTTTCGTAAACGTATTGTGGAGATGGGCTTCATTAAAGGTAAAACGGTTGAAGTGCTGTTGAACGCTCCCCTAAAAGATCCCATAAAATATAAAGTCTTAGGTTATGAAATATCTCTTCGTCGTCAGGAAGCTGAAATGATCGAAGTAATCAGCGAGGAGGAGGCAAAAGAACTGGCTGAAAAGACTGTTTATCATGAAGGATTACCCGAAGACCTTTCAGTAAAAGAAGAAGATATGAAACGGTTGGCGTTAGGTAAACGTCGCACCATCAATGTTGCCTTGGTCGGAAATCCGAACAGTGGCAAGACTTCTTTGTTTAATCTTGCGTCCGGTGCTCATGAACATGTAGGCAATTACAGCGGTGTGACCGTGGATGCCAAAGAAGGTTATTTTGACTTCGAAGGTTATCATTTCCGTATTGTCGATCTGCCGGGAACTTATTCTTTATCTGCTTATACGCCGGAAGAAATCTATGTTCGCCGTCATATTATCGATGAAACTCCTGACGTGATTATTAATGTTGTCGATTCTTCTAATCTGGAGCGAAACTTATATCTGACTACTCAATTGATAGATATGAATGTCCGCATGGTAGTGGCTCTGAATATCTATGATGAACTGGAAGCCAGTGGAAATACATTAGATTACCATTTGTTGAGCAAGTTGTTCGGGGTGCCGATGCTGCCTACTGCCAGTAAGAAAAATCGTGGATTGGATACGTTGTTTCATGTAGTTATCAATCTGTATGAAGGAGTAGACTTCTTCGATAAACAGGGAAACATGAATCCGGAAGTTCTCAAAGACTTGACTGAATGGCATGACTCTTTGGAAGACCGTAAGAACCATGAGGAAGAGCATCTGGAAGATTATGTGCGTGAACATAAAAAGACGGGGCGTGTCTTCCGGCATATTCATATAAACCACGGTCCTGATATAGAAAAAGCGATTGAGGCTGTAAAAAGTGAAGTGTCCAAGAACGAGTTTATCCGGCATAAATATTCTACCCGTTTCCTCTCCATTAAATTGTTGGAAAATGATCCTGACATTGAGCGTATTGTACGCACATTGCCGAATGCGGATGAAATTTTCCATGTCCGCGACAAGATGTCGAAGCGTGTTCAGGAGACAATGAATGAGGATTGTGAATCGGCTATTACTGATGCTAAATATGGATTTATCAGTGGTGCGTTGAAAGAAACGTTCACGGATAATCATCTGGAACAGGCGCAGACAACAAAGGTATTGGATTCGATTGTAACTCATCGTGTCTGGGGATTCCCTATTTTCTTTCTTTTTATGTATCTGATGTTTGAAGGTACATTTGTCATTGGCGAATATCCGATGATGGGGATTGAATGGATGGTAGAGCAGCTTGGTGAATTGTTGCGCAATAATATGTCGGAAGGTCCATTTAAAGATCTGCTGATTGATGGAATTATCGGTGGGGTAGGAGCTGTGATTGTTTTCTTACCGAATATTTTGATTCTGTATTTCTGTATTTCTATCATGGAGGATTCTGGTTATATGGCTCGTGCGGCTTTTATCATGGATAAGATCATGCATAAAATGGGGTTGCACGGAAAGTCGTTTATTCCTCTGATTATGGGATTCGGATGTAATGTGCCTGCGATTATAGCGTCCCGTACTATTGAGAACCGGAAGAGTCGTCTCATTACCATGTTGGTGAATCCATTGATGTCTTGTAGTGCGCGTCTGCCGATTTATTTATTGTTGGTGGGTGCTTTCTTCCCGAACAATGCAAGTTTGGTGCTGTTAAGTATCTATGTGATTGGTATTGTGCTGGCCGTGGTAATGGCTCGCTTGTTTAGCAAGTTTCTGATAAAGGGTGATGATACGCCGTTTGTGATGGAGCTTCCTCCTTACCGAATGCCGACAGCGAAGTCTATCTTCCGGCATACATGGGAAAAGGGAGCGCAGTATCTGAAAAAGATGGGTGGAATTATTATGATTGCTTCTATTATTATCTGGTTTCTGGGATATTATCCGAATCATGATGCTTATGAAACGGTTGCCGAGCAGCAGGAGAATTCTTATATCGGTCAGTTGGGGCGTGGAATAGAGCCGGTAATAAAGCCATTGGGATTTGATTGGAAATTAGGTATTGGCTTGCTTTCCGGTGTAGGGGCGAAAGAATTGGTGGTAAGTACGTTAGGCGTTTTGTATGCAGATGATCCGGATGCTGACTCGGTGAGTTTGGCAGAACGTATTCCGATTACTCCATTGGTCGCTTTCTGTTATATGCTGTTTGTATTGATTTACTTCCCGTGTATTGCGGCGTTGGCGGCTATCAAACAGGAATCGGGTAGTTGGAAATGGGCGCTTTTTGCTGCCTGTTATACAACGGCATTAGCTTGGCTTGTATCATTTACTGTTTATCAGATTGGAGGATTGTTTGTATGAATAATTGGCAAGAGTGGGTAGTCGGAGTACTCGTTGTGCTCTGCATTGCCCGTGTCGTATATGGAATATTTCTTTTTTTTCGTCGTACGCGGGAAAATCAGAATCCTTGTGACAGCTGCGTAAGTGGCTGTGAACTAAAGGATATGATGGAGAAGAAACGCAGAGAGTGTGATGTAAAGAAAAAAAGTACAAAGAAAAATTGCTGCGGATAGTTGGTAGTTTCAAAATTTGTACTACCTTTGCAACCGCAAACGAGAAATAATGGTTCCTTGGATGAGTGGCTTAGTCAGCGGTCTGCAAAACCGTGTACGGCGGTTCGAATCCGCCAGGAACCTCAACTATCACTTTAAAGCCCTTGAGAGTCAAGCACTTTCAAGGGCTTATTTTTTACGGAGACCGTTTCGGGGGACCACTTGAAAATTTGAGAATATTCGGCTCAGTCTGAATACCTGCTTTATTCTTTATTTAGAAGAGAAATCTATTGTTCCTGCTGAGTGCTCTCGTCAATTCCCGCATTATGGTATGGTACAATAGGTACTGTGTTTAATTCTTTATTTTAGGCTTTTCCCTATCGACAATTATAGTATTCACTAGTTTTTTATGATTTTCCTGCGTTACTTTTGTTATAAACCAAAAGAAAAACGCCATGAAAAAGATTTTATTTATCCTATTTGCTACCCAATTTATTTTGGCTCCTTATATAATAAAGAGCTATGGTGCAAATCTTATTGAAGACAATTATGAGTATTCGGGAGTTAATCAAGGGAGAAAGACTGTCGAAAAGGATATCTTTGGAAATATCATCATTCGTGATGATAAAGGCAATAGAAAGACCATTGAAAAAGATATTTTTGGGAATATCACCATTCGTGATGATAAAGGCAATAGAAAGACTATTGAAGAGGATATTTTTGGAAATACCATCATTCGTGATGATAAAGGTAATAGAAAGACGATTAAAAAAGATATCTTTGGGAATACCATTATCGAAGATGGCAAAGGCAATAGAACAACCATTAAAAAAGATATTTTTGGGAACGAAATAATTGAAAGTAGTGATGGTCATAGAAAAATTATCAAAAAGGATATTTTTGGAAATACAGTTATTGAGGATTATTAAAAGGTTATATTTATAAGGAGGAAATGTATCAGACTTATCTTCTTGTACTGATTTAGGGGTTAGATCGATTAACTGATAATGTGAAATTAATGGTGATATTAAAGAAATATTTATGATCTTTGTACCCATGAATATCGGAAATTAGTTGAATAGATTGATGAATCGTATAAAAGGTATACTTTATGCAGCGGTGTCTTCCTCTACTTTTGGACTGGCTCCGTTCTTTTCCCTCACTTTATTGTTGGCAGGTTTTTCAGCTTTCGAAGTGCTTTCCTATCGTTGGGGAGTGGCGACAATTGCGTTGACTCTGTTCGGATGGTGTTCGGGATGTAGTTTTCGATTGGAAAAGAAGGATTTTTTAGTTGTTCTTTTATTAAGTTTGTTGAGGGCAGTTACTTCATTCAGTTTGCTTATAGCATATCAGAATATAGCTACCGGGGTGGCGTCAACCATTCATTTTATGTATCCGTTGGCGGTATCTCTAGTCATGATGTACTTCTTTCAGGAAAAGAAATCCCTTTGGGTGATGTTTGCGGTCTTCATGTCCTTGTTAGGAGCGGCCTTGCTTTCATCGGGGGAACTGGAGGCGAAAAATGGTGATACGATAGTCGGACTGGTAGCAGCTTGTGTTTCTGTGTTTTCCTATGCGGGGTATATTGTTGGTGTACGAATGACATGCGCTGTTCGAATCAATTCCACTGTACTGACTTGTTATGTTATGGGGTTAGGAACCGTTCTTTATTTTATAGGTGCTTTGACTACTTCCGGGCTTCGGTTGGTAGCTGACGGTTATACCTGGTTGATTATTTTGGGACTTGCATTACCGGCTACAGCCATTTCTAATATAACATTGGTACGAGCTATTAAATATGCAGGGCCTACGTTGACATCTATTTTAGGTGCGATGGAACCATTGACAGCTGTGGTGATCGGAGTTTTTGTGTTTAAAGAATTATTTACTCTGAATAGCGCTATTGGGATTATTTTAATTCTGTTGGCTGTGAGTGTGGTAATATTTCGTAAACAAAAAAATGAAAGAGTATAAATAAAAAAAATGCTGTTTTACCTGATCGGATAAACAACATTTTTATAGGAGAGCCTCTTGTCGGATTCGAACCAACGACCCCGAGATTACAAATCACGTGCTCTGGCCAACTGAGCTAAAGAGGCGTTTTTCTTTTGCGGGTGCAAAGGTATGAATTTCTTTTAAAAATGCAAATACATCGCATACTTTTTTTATATTTGCAAAGTTACCAATGATTAGATGAAAATGAAAATTATGAATGTATGTGGTATGGCGATTTTAGCCATAGGTATATGGGCTTGTTCCGGACAGAAAAAGGGGACGGCAAATGTAGAAGTTGCAACAGATAGTGTAGAAGTAGCTGCAGATGCTATATCTGTTCAGGCAGATAGTACAGGATATATTGTTCGGGTAGGAGAGATGGCTCCGGACTTTACGATTACCCTGACAGATGGTAAACAAGTGAGTCTATCTTCCCTTCGTGGTAAGGTTGTCATGTTGCAGTTTACTGCAAGTTGGTGCGGAGTTTGTCGTAAAGAAATGCCGTTTATTGAGAAGGATATTTGGTTAAAGCATAAAAATAATGCAGACTTTGCTTTAATTGGCATTGACCGTGACGAACCACTTGATAAAGTATTGGCTTTTGCTAAATCTACCGGAGTGACTTATCCGTTAGGACTGGATCCGGGAGCTGATATTTTTGCGAAATATGCATTGCGTGAATCCGGAATAACAAGAAATGTGTTAGTTGATAAGGAAGGAAGAATTGTAAAACTGACTCGTTTGTATAATGAAGAAGAGTTTGCTTCTCTTGTACAGAAGATTAATGAGATGCTGAAATGAAAGAAAGCCTTCATTAGGCGTTTTTGACGGAGCATTTATGAGCATATAAAAATAGTGACGCTATCCTGATGTGATGGCGTCACTATTTGGGTTATATAGTAACGCTATCCGGAACACATACCGTCACTATATAATAATGAGCTTTTCAAGCAATACTAAGTTTGACAAGGTAATCGTAATGTTTTCCTTCTTTCACCAGTTCTGCCTTAAAACCACATTCGGAAGCGTATAAGCTAAGAGTCTGGAAATCTATATATAACCAGTCGAATGTGTCTCCTTTTACATCTTTATATTGCATTTGGAAGTCAATCTCTCCATAATAATCTCCGGCCAGATCGATGACTATGCTGCCGTCTTCTTCTTCAAAAAGATAGCGCAAATCGCTGGAATCCATGAGTATGCATCCGCCGGGACGGAGAATACGTTTCATTCGTTGGAAGAATCCGGGCATATTATTCAGTCTTCCGATAATTCCGGAACCATTCATAAGCATCAGGATCGTATCGAATGTTTCGGTAAATGTTTCGTCAAAAAGGTTGATGAGGCGCGGATCGTTCACTCCGCGTTGTTGCATCACTTCGACGGATAACGGAGAAATATCAATGGCACACACTTCTTTTCCCATTTCCTGAAGTGCCAGTGCATGGCATCCGCTTCCGGCACCTACATCCAATATTCGTCCTGTAGCCATTTGTAGGGCGGTACGCTCTAATATAGGCATAGACTGTATACTACGGAACAATTCTTTGACGGGAATTTCATCTTCTTCGAATTGGGAAGAGAATACCCGCAAACGATCAGCTCTGTGATGGTTGAAATAATCAGAAATAGCGGCTCCCATCGGGTCCTTTTCTGCAGAAAGAGTTGTTGTTGCCATTGGTGGTTACGATTGTTAACTCTGCAAAGATAAATAAATCCGCAGAAAAGGGTTATCTTTGCCGTCGGAAATGTTGAATACTAATAAATGATTATATGAGTATAGAAGAAGCAATCATGGGTGGAATCGTTTTTAAAGGTAAGAAAGATAAGCCCAAAGAAGAGGAAAAAGTGAAGACGAAAGCGAAAAAAGCGACGTATATTCGTGGACAGCATGGTTCGGGTGCAGCGAAGATGAAAGCAGATATCCGGAAGAAGAGAGCTAGCCGTCATAAGAAATAAAAGTATGGTTATAAATATAATAATTTGTGTAGTATCTGTTGTACTTATGTTGCGGGGTGCTTTTCTAATTCTGAAAATGGGACTCTTGTGGATGCTTCATTGCAGGATAATAAAATCGTATGACAGGAAAACACATGGAAAGGTAGTGGATATAGAGACACAGGTAAAGTCTGATGGTATGAATATTACTGATGTATGTATACCAAAAATAAAATATAAATTGGAGGGAGAAGACGAAAAGTGTTGCCAATTTCTTCCTTCTAATCTAAAGAGTGGAGAGGAAAATAACATTTATCTTTATCCAAAACAGTATCATATAGATGATAAGGTTACCATATTGTATGATAAAGGTAAGGCGAATGATATGTTTGTGTTGCCCAGAATGCAACTAATGAGGCTGCTTGTTAACCAATTTGTTCCTGGTTGTTTTTTCATACTGTCGGCAATTTTAGGATTATGCTTTGTTTTTTAGAAACAGCATAGGCTGTCCGAAAAGCCTTAGAGGAATATTATAGAGTAGTACAATAATAGTAGAGTCAAGTCAAGGTTAAAAGGGAAGAGCCCGATGCAAAACCGGACTCTTTATCAATCTTGTTAATTTTTAGAGACATTTATTGAATATCTCTGCTTAGAAATACAAAAAAAGGCAACTAACTCGCAGTGAATTAGTTGCCTTATCTTTTTTATTTATTGAATGTCCCTTTTTAATCTGTTTAGCTTTTTAGGGCCACTCCAAATTGTAGTAAGGGTGATTTTTTTCATACATGAAAATATCCAGGTATTCCTATCATAGAATATAAAAAGTGATCATGGAAATCCTTTCAAACAAACAATTGATTTGACAAAAACCGATAAGTAATATCCTCCATTTTCCCATTGGAAATACGATACAAACGCTGATTTGTTTTTGCAGATTTCAATCCACCCAACGCTTCCACGTAAGGTCCCAACTTTATATATTCGAAATAACTCATATTAAAATCGGCAGGTAACTCCGACTTTCCGGAATACCAACCCACTTTCACCGGAGCTATGGACTGACGGCAACAGAGAAACTGTGCCAATCGCTCTACTTCTAACGGATAAGCATCCCCACCCATAAAACAGACACAAGTCACAGCTTTACCATATTTCTGCAAAAGCCATGAAAGACTTTCTTCAGTTAGGAATTCACCTATGTCATCCATCAGATAAGGACTATGACACCCCTTACACCTGTTCGGACAATTAGAAAGATTGATAGCCAAAGTAACCTCACCCGGTATCTCTTGAAAAACAATATCATAATCAGCGTACCGGAGCATAATATCTTTGAGCAGCCTCCTTCTGCCGGGCTTGTGAAAAATTGCTGACACGTTTCATGTAACCGATAACACGAGTCAGATAATCTACGTCCTCGCTATGACATTCAGGACATTCGTGCAGATATCTCTTATCGATATGCTTACACTTATTGCAAATAGTATTCGGAATATTGAATGTAAAGTAATTACAACCTTCTATAGCAGCTACCCGTAACAATTGCCGATATTGTTCTTTACTAAGATGCTCCTCCAAATTCATATGTAAAGCAGAGCCACCGGTAAGATGCTCGATATAGCGATGCCCGTGAAGACGAAACCTGTCGACAATATTCAATGACTCATCTTCCACGATATAGAAATAACTGTTATAGCATTCACGAAAAGTTTGGAAACCGGCCTCCTTATCCCACTTGGCATGCTTCACGCCTACATTTTCGGCAGGGATCATTTCACAGTTAAACAAAACTTCCTTTGTACGATACTTCTTATTATATTTTTCTATCATACCCAAAATCTCCTGCACAAATGCTTCATATTTGGGATTATCATTGATTTCGATTCCCATAAACTGAGCTGCTTCAACCAAACCGTTGACACCGATAGTCAAATATTGACGACTCATATTGATATAACCGGCATCAAACAAAGGTAACATACCTTTTGCCTGCAACTGTTTCAGATTCTCATTGTAAGCCAGTTGTACTTTGTGAACCAAATCGACGACCTCTTCCAGAAAGAAAGGATAAAGCATACCCGACTTCACTGCATGCTGGATACAACGATTCAGATTAATAGTCAATACACTCTTCGAACCGGTAGAAACCCA
>OLNX01003517.1_pt1 | contig 10497 bp, 9 predicted proteins | sample 1672611 | NCBI WGS metagenome assembly OLNX01 (sample SAMEA3136705, study PRJEB25190) | human gut metagenome
CCACTGAAGATACTCTTGATTTTAGTTTTATGTGTAAACAATTAAAATACGAAGAAAGAATAATTATAATGTTATTTTATATGGAAAAATTCACAGATAAAGAAATTGGAGAAATTCTAAATTTAAATACGAATACAGTAAAAACTAAAAGAACAAGAACAATTAAAGAAATTAAAAAAATAATAGAGAGAGGAGAAAAAAGATATGGATGATATAGAAAGAAAATTATATCATGATTTAAGCTTAAAAACAGAGATTCCAGAAAAGTGTGAAGAAATTATAAAAAATGGATTGAATAAAAAGAAGAAACATTATTCATGGGCAAAGATTATTGTAGTTTCTTGTGCAAGTTTTATGATTACAGCTGGGGTAGTATATGCAGGTACAAAAGTAATAGAATCTATATGGAAAGAGCCAAAAAAAATAGAGGGGTATATGGTAGAAGAAACTATTACAAAGGAAGAAAAGAAAAACTTAATTTCAGAAATAGAGGCTAAAAACAAAGCAAAAGAGATATTAAAAAAATTTGATTATAAAAATGAAGAAATTAAGATGATTGAACTAGATAAAAACATGACTAATTATAAAATTAATTGGTGTGTAGAAACTGACAATGGTATTACATTAGACTTTGATGCAAATGGAGGAAAAAGTTTAGCTTTATTTAATGATTCAATATTAGAAAAAGATATTGAAAAATATCATACAACAAAAGAAGAAGCAGAAAATATTGCAAGGAATTTATGCAAGAATTTTGGATATAATTTAGACGATTATGCTTATGTAGAAATTGATACAAATAAAGAGAAAATAGAAGAATCTTATATTTGGTATGTGAATTTTTATAAAAAATATAATGAATTAGTAGATAGATATAATGGAATTAGTATAGCTTTTATTCCAGAAATAAATGAGATATACTATTTTATAGTATATGAAGAAAATTATGAAAATAATCCTGTTGAAGTAGCAGAAGAAAAAGCAAAAGAAATAGCTTTAAATGAAGAAAAAAAGACAGAATTGGGATATGAAATAAAAAATACAGAAACAGAATTGGCTATTGTTTCAATGAATGGAGAAGCATATGCCAGAACAAATAATTATAAGCAATTTTGCGAACAAAGAAATATTATAGATTATCCAGAAGAAAAGTATATAGAATATCGCACAGATAAGCACATAAGGAAAGCTTGGAAGGTGACAATAGAATATAAGTTATCGGGAAAAAATTTATTTAAAGAAAATTTTAATAATCAAGATTTGGGATATGTTTATTATATTGATGCTACAACCGGAGAAGTAATAGGTGGAGAAGACTATAGTAACCCAGTGATTCAATAAAAAAAGGGGTATAAGTTTTAAAACTTATACCTTTTTTGACATTACAATATAATGCAAATTAATCCGCCACTGCCTTCATTAACTATTTTTTCAAGTGTTTCCTGTAACTTCTCTTGTGCATCTTCTGGCATTCTAGAAAGCTTATTTTGTAAACCTTCATTTACAAGTTCATGTAAGCTTTTTCCGAAAATGTTAGATTCCCATATTTTTTTAGGGTCAGACTCAAACTCAGAAAGTAGGTAATTTACTAATTCTTCAGATTGTTTTTCACTACCAACTATAGGAGAAACTTCGGTTTCTATGTTGGCTTTTATCATATGTATACTAGGAGCTTTAGCTTTTAATTTAACACCAAATTTAGAACCTTGTTTTACCATTTCTGGTTCTTCTAATTCTAGCTCATCCATTGTTGGAGTAACAATTCCATAACCTTTGGCATTTACTTCATCCATAGCATATGCTATTTTGTCATACTTTTTCTTAGTTTGAGAAAATTCACTAATTGTTGCAAAAAGATCACCTTCGTTTGCAATTGTAACACCAGAAATTTCTGTTAAAATCTTGTAGAATAAATCTTCCATAAGATTTATAGAAATGTTAACACTGCCTTCTCCAAGCCTTATTTCACTTATAATACTAGAACTTATTATTTCTGTGTGCTGTATTGTAGCCAAACAAGAATCTACTTGCTTTAAAATTTTTACATCTTTAAATGCAGTTTTTATCTCAGAAAATAGTTCTTTTTTTAGCCAATGGTCATTAGAAAGTCTATCAACCCAGCGAGGAAATGTAATGTTTACAGTCTCAATAGGAAATTCATATAAAATTTTTCCAAATATATTATTAATGTCGTCTATATTAAGGTTAGCGCAATCTGTTGGTATAACTGGAGTTTGATATTTATCTTCTAGCTTTTTAGCTAGGCTATTGGTATATTCAGAATATGGGTCATCTGTATTTAAAACAATAACAAAAGGTTTATTAATTTCTTTTAACTCATTTACAACTCGCTCTTCTGCACTTATGTAGTCTTCTCTTGGAATATCTGTAATACTTCCATCAGATGTTACTAAAATTCCAATTGTAGAATGTTCTTTAATTACTTTACGAGTTCCAATTTCAGCTGCTTCTTCAAAAGGAATTTCATCTTCAAACCAAGGTGTTTTTACCATCCTAGGCATATCATCTTCTAAATAACCAATTGCATTATTTACTAAATATCCAACACAATCTACAAGTCTAACTTTTAAATTTAGATTAGCTCCTACAGTAATGTCTACAGCTTCATTTGGAATAAATTTAGGTTCTGTTGTCATTATGGTTCTACCACCAGCACTTTGAGGAAGCTCATCTCGAGCACGTTCTTTTTTATATTCATTGTTAATGTTTGGAATAACTAATAAATCCATAAAATTCTTTATAAAAGTAGATTTACCAGTTCTTACAGGACCAACTACACCTACATAAATATCACCATCTGTGCGGTTAGCTATATCTTGATACAATTTTAAGTTTTCTTCCATTAACTTATTAACCCCCTTAAGAAAAATGTTTGTACTAAACTTTATTTAATGTATATTAAGTAAGTTGAAACTTATGACTAAAAATTAAAAAAAGTTGTAAAAATAAATACTTTGTGATACAATAGCTAAAGCATTTTATATATGTAAATATATTCTTAAGCTTTGTTATGTATGCACTACAAAAAATATTTTGCATAACATATATAAAAATCTTTTATTTAGAAAGGAAGAATTTAGATGGAAAATGATATTATTGCTATAGTAATGGCAGCAGGAAAAGGAACAAGAATGAAATCTAAAAATTCAAAATTAGTTCAAAAAATATATGGAAAAGAAATTGTAAAAAGAGCAGTTGAAAATGCTGAAAAAGCAGGAGTAAAAGATATAGTAGCAGTAGTTGGCTACAAAAAAGAAGAAGTTATGAAAGTGCTAGGAGATAACATAAAATATGCATTCCAAGATGAAATGCTTGGAACAGGTCATGCAGTAATGCAAGCTAAAGAATATTTAAAAGGTAAAAAAGGTAAAGTTTTAGTTTTAAATGGAGATGTTCCATTAATTAGACCAGAAACTTTAAACAAATTAATAGAAAAAAGTATAGAAAACAAAGAATATGCAACACTACTTACAGCTATATATGATGATCCAACAGGTTATGGAAGAATAGTAAGAGATGAAGGCGGAAACATAGAAGGAATAGTAGAAGAAAAAGATACAACAGAAGAGCAAAAGAAAATTACAGAAATAAATGCAGGTATTTATTGCTTCGATATAGAAGCTTTATTAGAAGCATTAGAAAAAATTACACCAAACAATAAACAAGGAGAATATTACATAACAGATGTTATTCAAATAATGAATAATAGAGGACTAAAAACAGGAGCTGTTATAGTAGAAGATAATACAGAAATATTAGGTATAAACGATAGAATTCAACTAGGAATTCTAACAAAAGTATTACAAATGCGTATAAATACAGAGCTTATGAAACATGGGGTAACAATAGAAGATACAAATACTACATATATTTATGATGATGTAGAAATAGGTATGGACACAGTAATTCATCCAAATACAACTATAAAATCAGGAGTTATAATTGGAGAAGACTGTGAAATAGGGCCAAACTCATATATACGTGAAGGATGTAAATTAGCAAACAAAGTAAAAATAGGTAGCTTTGTAGAAATTAAAAAAGCAATAATAGGAGAAGGAACAAAAGTACCACATTTATCATATATGGGAGACTGTGAAATAGGAGAAAAATGTAATATTGGATGTGGAACAATTACATGTAATTATGACGGATTTAACAAGAGTAAAACTATAATAGGAAATCATTCATTTATAGGTTCAAACACAAATTTAGTAGCACCAGTAACATTGGGGGACAATACTTTTATTGCTGCAGGTTCTACAATAACAGATGATGTACCAGAGTATGCTTTAGCAATTGCAAGAGAGCGCCAAACAAACAAAGAAAATTGGAATAAAAAATAAAAAATTTGTCCCAAGTTTTTAAGCTTGTGCATATTATGTATTAATAGTGTTTAGATAAAAACAAAATTAGTATAAAAGATAAATACTAGATAATGTAAAGTAATCTATGTAAAAGATAAATTATGAAGACATTATAACAAAAATGTAAAACACTATTGGGAGGTGTATAATATGTACGATGATAACAAATATTCAAATTGCTATGATAATAATTGTAATAATATGTGTGATAACAAAAAAAATCCATGTAAATATGAATGTAAGCAAAGAAAAAATAATTGTATAGACTTAATAATTGCAATATTATCTATAATACTTGCTTTAACAATAGGGCTAATACTAGGAGCAGCTCCAGCAATTAACCCAATAATATTTTTAATATTACCAGCTTTAATTATATTAGTAATAGTATTAATAATATTAATTGCAATAAAGATAATAGAAAAAGTATGTAATAAGAAAAAAGATAAATGCTGCTAAAGTATTTTTAGAATATTAAAAAATAATAGTAAAATAATCGTGCAGACCTTAATTTTATTTTAAAACTCATATTGTTTTGAAATAAGTAGAAGGTAGCAAAAAGAACTAAAAATTAATATAAAAACAAATGAAAAATTAAAATATATAATAATATTAGAAGAGGAGAAGTATTTCTCCTCTTTTAATGTTTTACTACATTGTTTGATTTCCTGGTAAGAAGTAGTCTACAACTCCATAGACTAAAGCTCCTATAATAGCAGCCATCCAAGATACAGCGTATCCTGCAACAAAATATTGAGTAACATATAAAACTACGGCAGATAATATAAATCCTACAAAACCTTTACCAAAAGGTGTTGCATGTAAACCGGTAAATTTTACAATAAGATAATCAATAAGTGTAAGGACTATTGCTGCTGCCGCTAATGCCCAAAAGCTATTAATTTGAAAGCCTGGTGTAAAGAAAGCTGTTATACCAAGAACAATTGCAGCTGTTACTAGTCTTCCAACTATTTGCCATACGGTGCTTTTGCCATTTTCTTTAGATCTACTATTTACATCCTCTGACATACAAAAACCTCCTTATTTTCTATAATATAAAAAATGTTATTGGGTTCAATTTGTATTATGTACATATAAAAAAATATTATTCATTTCAAAATTATTATTTATAAAAATTAAAAATTTATGCGTATTTTGAATAAAAAAAATAAAAATGATAAAAAAGAATTGGGAAAATTGATTAAAAATCTAGTAAGGATTATGGGTCAAGATGAATTAATAAGTAGAACAATGGGAGAACATAAAACTATTGAATTTATACCACAGACAGTATTTGTAGCAAAGAATAATTAAATAAGATGGTTGTGAATAGAAAATAAATATGATAATTTGAAAGAACGGTACAGAAAATGTTTTGATATATCGTATAATTTGATATTTATAAATATATTACTTTTATGAAATGATTATTTTATGGAAAATAATTTTAAAAAAAGATATAATGTTTTAAAGAGTGAAGGGGGTGTATCTATATTGAAAAAATTCTATGAAAATTGTCAAATATTTACACCTTTAGAAATTGTTAAATATATGCTTGATACAATAGGTTATAAAAACAATATTATTGGGAAAACGGTGTTAGAAAACTCATGCGGTGATGGGAATTTTTTGATTGAGATAACACAAAGATACATTAGATGTTGTATTAGAAAAAAATATAGCAAAAAGGAAATAAAAAAAGGATTAGAAAGAGATATCTATGGTTATGAATTGGATTCTAGACATTTTAAAAAATGTCTTGAAAATCTTGACAGTCTAGCTTGTGAATATGGCATTCATGATGTGAAATGGAAAATTTATAATAAAGACTATTTGAAAGAAATGAATAATAAAAAATTTGATTTTATAATTGGAAATCCACCATATATATCATATGCTGATTTAGATTTAGAAACGAGAGTATATATAAAAGATAAGTTTAGTTCTTGCAAGGAAGGAAAACCTGATTATTACTACGCATTTATTGAACAATCTTTAAATTTTTTAAATGAGACAGGAGTTTTAGCATATTTAATTCCAAATAATATTTTTAAGAATAGATTTGGTGAAAGAATAAGAAATATTATGAAAGATTCTCTGATGGAAGTTATTGATTATGACAACCTAAAAATGTTTGAGGGAAAATTAACCACATCATCTGTTATAATATGCAGTAAAGCTAAGAAGAAAAGGAGCATAGTTTATAAGAATATTCCTAATGAATTGACATATAAGATTCAAAAAAATAATTTGAATGAAAAATGGATTTTTAATACTGATATAGAACATATGGAAAGAGAACATGTTTTTGGTGATGAATTTAATGTTTTTATGTCTGTTGCTACATTGTTGAATAAAGCGTTTGTAATAAGTGATTTTGTAGAAGAAAATGACTATTATATTGTAGAAAGAAATTATAGAATTGAAAAAGGAGCTGTTCGCCCAGCAGCAAGTCCAAGAGGATTGTCAAGAAATAGGACAGAGTTAATAATTTTTCCGTATAGATACGATAATGGATTGAAAAAAATAGGTGAAAATTTTTGTAACGAATTTCCACTTGCCTATGAATATTTAGAAAGATATAGAGACGAATTAGAAAAATCAAATAAAGATAGTGGAGCATTATGGTTTGAATACGGAAGATCACAAGCTTTAACGAAAATTAATACAGAGAAACTTTTAATTTCGCCGATAGTATCTAATAAAGTTAATGTGACAATATTAGATCAAATGCATATACCTTATTCTGGAATAGTAATTACTGCAAAAAATAATAATTTGTTAACAGAAGCAAAAAGGATTTTGGAAAGTGAAGATTTTTTAAAGTATATTGAGTCTATTGGCATTAAATCTAATGGAAATTCAATTAGAATTAGTGGAACAGATATAAAAAAATATAAGTACTAACAGAAAGGAAAAAATATATGTCGAAGGTAAACTTTAATGTAAATGCTTATACAGCACGGTTAATAGGTCGAGAAAATGTTGCTACGCTTAATGGTGCGATTTTAGAATTAGTAAAAAACACATATGACGCGGATGCTTCTATCTGTATATTATATTATGATGATATAGATCAATGTGTATACCTTATGGATAATGGATGTGGAATGAATAAAGAAGTCATACTAAAAAACTGGATGACTATTGGTAATTCTAGCAAGAAAAAAAACTATGTTTCAAATAAGGGACGAATACAGACTGGAGCCAAGGGAATAGGTAGATTTGCATTGGATAGATTAGCTGATGTTTGTACTATGTTGACAATCAACAATAAAAATAACTTACTATGGAAAGTTGATTGGCGTGATTTCAACGATGAGACAAATATTACGGAAATATCTGCTGATTTGGATCTGGTAGAGATGAAACCACAGGATTTTTTAAGTGGTATACATAACAAAAATGTATTAAAGTTGGTAAATAAAAATTTTTCGACATGTACCCTTTTTAAAGTTTCTAACATGAGAGACCTTTGGTCTGACAAACAGTTAGATTCCATTCGTAATAATTTACGCTCATTAATCCCAATGGAAATATCAAAAATATTTAAAATATATATATTTAATAATTTGAACACAATAGAACAGGCAGAGATATTAACTGATAATAATGACTTCACCTATGATTATAAAATTGATTTTGAAGTAAAAGAAGATAAAGGATTTATTAAAATTAATAGGAATGAATTTGATTTATTAGATCAGTTAGATAATATTAACAAAGTGTTGATTGAACATGATATAGAACCTTTTACTGATGAAGATAAAAAGTTGTTTAGCGGTGTGGAAAAAGAATATGTACTTAGTATAGCAGAGTTAACAAAGAATTTAATAGATAGATTTTTAGATTCATTTGATGGAACTTTTTATTTTTCAAAAATTATTGTAGATAAGAAACGTGAAAAACAATATTTTTATAAAAATCGCTCGCCAAAAAAAATAAATGATATTTTTAGTGGAATAAAAATTTATAGAGATTGTTTTAGAGTACGTCCGTATGGTGAATTTGGGACATCTAATTTTGATTGGTTACTTTTGGATAGCTTAAAATCACAATCACCTGCAGCTGTAACTGGGAAAAGTAATTGGAAAGTCAGATCAGGACAAATGTTTGGCTCAGTAAACATTTCTAGAAGCAATGTCAATTTACTGGATCAATCAAATAGAGAAGGAATTGTTGAAACACAAGAATTCAAGGCTTTACGAGAAGCGTTAACTAAAATTATTCATTTATTCGAAATGGATAGACAGTATGTATTTAGAAAATTGAGATCTTATAACGAAATAATTGATGAATCTGAAAGAATTGAAAAGGAAATCAATGAAAAAGCAAAAAAAGAAGCTGAAATAAGAGAATATAATTCTAATAAGTTATCAAAAATTGATAAAGAGAATGAAGTAAAATCAAATTATATTTCTGCTATCGATGTAAAAAAGGTATTGGATCGAAAAGATGATGAAATAAGAAATCTAGAACAAGAAAAAAACCTTTTAATGATATTAGCAACAACGGGGATTGTGACAAATACTTATATACATGAATTTAAAGCTCAAACTCAATTATTGAATAATAATGTAAGAACAGCATTAGTTGCTCTGAGAAAAAATGATTTCGATATATGTGAAAATGCTTTAGAAAGAGCATATGAAATTAGAAAGAGCTTGAATTCGTGGTTTGAAGTTACTATTAATGCAGTGAGTAAAGATCGAAGAAAAAGAAGAACAGTAGATATTGTTGATTATTTAAAAAACTATTTGAAAAGTTGGTCTGGACTTTTAAAAAACATAGATATAAAAATTGGAATGGACGCAGAGGAGAAATGTATAAAATTTCTTTGTTTTCCGTACGAAATAGACACAATTTTATCAAACTTAATAACAAATAGCATAACTTCTTTTGCTAAGGATGATAGACTTGATAAAGAAATAACTATTAATTTATCTAAAGAAAATAATGAATTATGCATATATTATACGGATAACGGAATGGGGTTATCAAATGCATATAGAAATAATCCTAATTTAATACTAGAACAATTTGAAAGTGATAGAAAGAACGAATTAGGGGAACTAAACGGAACAGGAATGGGAATGTATATTCTAAAAACAATAGTTGATACGTATAATGGTGTTGTAGATTTAGACGAGAATAGAAGACTAGAAAAAGGTTTTAGGGTAAGAATACTTTTAAAAGGAGTGAAATAATGTATAAAGTAGGTTATATTGATGACAGTGCTAAGACGTTTACTAACTATACTTATGGATTATTAGAATATGATATAGAATTGATATGTACAAATGAAAAGATGTCAAAAGTACAATTGGTTAACTGGGTTTTAGATAATCAAATAGAAGCAGTAATGATAGACTACAAATTGAATCCTAAATTTGAATTTGTTGGCACAGAATTAATTGCTTATTTAAATGATAAATTACCAGGATTACAATGTGTAGTATTAACTAGTTATAAGTCAAATTCTTTAGAAGAAAAACTAGTGCCAAAAGTATTAACATATGATAGAGATATTTTTAGTGAGCTTGATTGGACCGAAATAGCAGATACTTTAAAGGAATATTGTCAAATATTCAGAAATAGAATGCATTTATTAATAAATCAATATGAAAATTTATATAACAAAATTAAAGCAAAAAATGTTAACGCTGAAGAAAATGAGGAATTTTTAGATTTATATAAAATTCTTAGGGCATATGGAGAGGTTGATGATATACCAATAGAAATGCTTAATGATAATGTTAATGATAAATTGGATAGCTTATTAGATAAGTTGGATAAGGTATTAAAAAATGAATAGAGTACATGGACAATATAATATTATTAGACGATGTAACGTACAAGAACAAAATGACTATCATAAGTATAGAGATGATTTACGAGAAGATTTTTATCATATTTGTGGTTATTGCGGGAAACATGAAAAAATTACAAAGCACGGGTTTGAAATAGATCATTTTGTTCCCATTAAAATAGATAATTCTAAAAAAACTAAATACGATAACTTAGTTTATTCATGTTTTACTTGTAATAGAAAAAAAAGTTCTGACTGGCCAACAAAGGATACAAATGTTAGTAATAATGGAGTTGTTGGATA
>OLNX01003539.1_pt1 | contig 10462 bp, 8 predicted proteins | sample 1672611 | NCBI WGS metagenome assembly OLNX01 (sample SAMEA3136705, study PRJEB25190) | human gut metagenome
TACGCCATAAATCTTCTCATTCTTGCTGTTTAAGGAATAAGCACGCACTCTTACTTTGTAAAAATTATGGTTTTTCAAAGCAGATATCTTCATGCTTGCTGACACCTGATTCGAAGAACCCGGATTGTTCTGGTTTACGGTAATACTCTTAACCTTTGTCTCTTTATCCTGACCTTTGTATGCAGTGTAAAGCTGATACTGGTATCCATCCGCACATGCTTTTGCTTTGTTTGTAATACTGATCTTTGACAGATTCTGATAATATCCGCTTACTTTGATGCCTTCCACTTTTGTGGATTTTACCGGAACATCGTATTTGGTATGATAGTTGCCCCATGCTCTTCCCGTGCCATCCGTATATTTCTTTCCGGCACGCACCTTGATCGTATATCTCGCATCTTTGGAAAGTTTCTTTAAAGTAACACTGGTTCCTGTTGTCTCTTTTGTAAATTCATTGGCTGTACCGGACTGGCTGTAAACAACCTGATACACATCTGCTCCCGGTACTGCTGACCATTTGACCTTGATCGTATCTGTTGATGATTTTACATGTGTCAGACTTGCCGGTGCACTATCCGGTTCAGTCACAACTCGAAATGGCTGGGATGTAGTTCCTGTAATTGTTGTATATTTGCCCAACCCTTCCAACTTATATCTAATTGGTGTAATCCGAACATAATAAACCTTTCCTGCCCCCAACTTAGTCAAGGTCACAGATGCAGAAGACTGTGGTCTCTTATTATAATCAGTATATCCGGTAGACAGCTGCTCAGATGTTTCGATTTTAAAACGAATATCACTTCCCGGGCAGGACCAAATGATTCCTACTGAGTTAGTGGAAGCATCTGTCTGTTTTATATCTTTTACTAATGGCATATTACTGCTGTCTGCCTTTACCGGAACGGTTGTCACAAGCATTAATAAAAATGCTGCTGCAAATGTCATGACAAATCTGCTCCAAACACTTTTTGAACTTTTCTTCATAGTTTCTCCCTAAACTTTTGACATTTTATTTTAACTGCTCTTCTAATGCACTCTTTGCCTGTGCTAATGCATCTGCGATTCCTGCCGGATTCTTTCCGCCTGCCTGTGCCATATTCGGACGACCGCCGCCACCGCCACCAACGGTTTTTGCAATAGCTTTGATCAGATTACCTGCATGAGCACCGGACTTCATTGCTGCATCGGTTGCCATGGCAACAAGGTTGACTCTTCCGTCACATTCGGATGCTAATACGATAACACCTTCACCCAGCTTTTCCTTTAACTGGTCGCCTAGATCTCTTAAGCCGTTCATATCCACACCGTCTGCACGGACTGCTAAAAGCTTAGTGCCCTTCACTTCTTCCACCTGATCCATGACATCGCCAAGTGCTTCTTTCGCTGCCTTACTCTTTAAGGATTCATTCTCGCTCTGAAGTGCTTTCATCTCTGCCATCAAGTGCTCTAATTTTTCTACCAGACCCTGTGGGTTTGTCTTTACTAATTTAGAAGCCTGCTCTAAAGTGTCCTCTAAGGTGTCGTAGTAATGGAATACTCCCTCGGAAGTCAGTGCTTCAATACGGCGTACACCGGCTGCGACACCGGATTCCGATACAATCTTAAATGCACTGATATTGCTTGTATTGTCGACATGTGTTCCTGCACAAAGCTCTGTAGAAAAATCTCCCATGCTGACTACGCGTACACTCTCACCGTATTTTTCTCCAAAGAGTGCCATTGCACCAGTCTTTTTCGCTTCGTCTAAGGACATGATCTTCGTTTCAACAGGAAGTGCCTCGGCAATCTTTTCATTTACCAGAGCTTCTGTCTTTGCGATTTCTTCCGGAGTCATTGCTGCAAAATGTGAGAAGTCAAAACGAAGTCTCTTATCATCTACATAGGAACCATGCTGTTCTACATGGGTACCCAAGACTTCACGCAGCGCTCTTTGTAATAAATGGGTCGCACTGTGGTTTCTTCTTGTCAGGGAGCGTCTCTTCTCCTCAACTTCTAATGTAGCCACATCACCGGTCTTTAACATACCGCTGACCATTTTTCCGACATGACCGATCCTTCCACCACGCAGCTTGATCACATCTTCTACCTGGAATTTTCCATCCTTTGTTGTGATAAATCCGTGGTCTGCACACTGTCCACCCATAGTTGCATAAAATGGCGTCTGCTCTACGATCACAGTTCCCATATCACCATCGGAAAGTGCTTCTACGATCTCTCTTTCTGTGGTAAGAACCGTGATCTTTGACTCATGTACTAATCTGTCATAGCCGACAAACTCACTGGTAATAGAAGTGTCAATCTCATCATATACGGTTGCATCTACTCCCATATAGTTTGTCTCTTTTCTGGAACTGCGGGCTTTTTCTCTCTGCTCTTCCATGCATTTTTTGAAGCCCTCTTCGTCAATGGTAAAGCCTTTTTCCTCTAAGATCTCCTGTGTCAGATCCATCGGGAATCCATAGGTATCATATAATTTAAATGCATGCTCGCCGGAAAGCACCTTCATACCTGCTGCTTCCATTTCTTTTTGCATGTCTTCTAAAATACCAAGTCCCTGATCGATCGTCTTATTGAATTTTTCTTCTTCCTGACTTAATACTTTTAAGATAAAGTCTTTCTTTTCCTCTAATTCCGGATATCCGTCTTTACTCTCTGCAATGACAGTCTTGCTCAGTTCTGCCAAGAACTGTCCTTCGATACCCAGCAGTCTGCCATGTCTTGCTGCACGGCGGATAATCCTGCGCAGTACATATCCTCTTCCCTCGTTTGATGGCATAATTCCATCGGAGATCATAAAGGTTGCGGAACGGATATGATCCGTAATCAGACGGATCGATACGTCATCTAAAGCATCTGTCTGATAGGTCTTATGGGAAATCTCGCAAATTCTATCACGGATTGCTTTCATCGTATCAATATCAAATACGGAATCCACATCCTGTACTACAACGGCAAGACGCTCTAATCCCATACCGGTATCAATGTTCTTGTTCTCAAGTTCTTCATAGTTGCCATGTCCGTCACCGTTGAACTGAGTAAATACGTTATTCCATACTTCCATAAAGCGGTCGCACTCACAACCCACTTTACAATCCGGACTGCCACAGCCGTATTTTTCTCCACGGTCATAATAAATCTCGGAACAAGGACCGCAAGGACCAGCACCGTGTTCCCAGAAGTTATCTTCTTTACCAAACTTGAAAATGCGTTCTGGAGCGATTCCAATCTCGTCTCTCCAAATGGCAAATGCCTCGTCATCTTCTAAGTATACAGATGGATATAATCTGTCTGCATCAAGTCCTACAACTTCTGTAAGGAACTCCCATGACCATGCGATTGCCTCATGTTTAAAGTAATCTCCAAAAGAGAAGTTACCAAGCATCTCAAAGAAAGTACCGTGACGATCTGTCTTACCAACATTTTCGATATCACCTGTACGAATACATTTCTGGCAGGTTGTCACTCTTTTTCTTGGTGGAATCTCCTGACCTGTAAAATAAGGTTTCAGTGGTGCCATACCTGCGTTGATCAGTAATAAACTGTTGTCGTTATGTGGAACCAGTGAGAAACTCTTCATTGCAAGATGTCCCTTGCTCTCAAAAAACTCCAGATACATTTTTCGAAGTTCATTTACTCCATACTTTTTCAAAATTCTGTCCTCCTGTAGTATCTCATATATTGCTGCCGGTATACCGACATGAAAGGGTGCTGCCAGAAAACAATTGGTTCTCCGTCAGCACCCTGAAATATATCGCTATATAAATTATTTACCTGATGTATTTCCAGTACCAGCCGTGTTGCTTTCCATGTTCTTCTTCGTTCTTAACTTCTTTCCACAAAAAATGCCTCCGGCCGCGGCTGCTACCAACAAAATAAACGTTATGATATATTGAACAAATGCACTTAATACAGCCGACATAATGGGCCCTCCTTCTTATACTGAAAATGGTTTCTGGTTACATAAGGCTAGTATACCATATTTACTAAAAAACTGTAAACCTTTTTCTGATTTAATTCGGTGGATACAACAGACGAATCTTCTACTTCCGTCTGTCAGTCAAAATTCCTACGCCAGCACCTCATTCATGCTTCCTGTGCGGTAGCCTTCCAGGTCAAGAGATACATAGGTAAATCCGTATCTTTTGAGTTTATCTACGATTCCTTTTCGAAGTTCGCTATCTAACATTCTTGGAATGTCTTCTGGTAAAAGTTCGATTCTGGCGATGGTTCCGTGGATGCGAACGCGGAATTGGAGGAATCCATTGCTGCGGAGAAGGTCCTCGGCTCGCTCTACCATGGAAAGTTTTTCGGCGGTGATGGTCTCGCCGTATACGAAACGGGAGGCGAGGCAGGCAAAGGATGGTTTGCTCCAGGTTGGGAGTCCCATCTGTTTGGAAAGTTCCCTGATTTCTGCCTTGGTAAGTTCAGCAGCACGAAGGGGGCTTTTTATGCCAAGTTCGGTAATTGCCTGCATGCCTGGGCGATAATCTCCTAAATCATCCATGTTGGAGCCTTCTGCGACATACGACATCTGGTATTCTTTTGCTTTTTGTAAGAACTTTTCAAATAAGCTTTTTTTGCAGATGTAACAACGGTTTGGCGGATTGTGTTTAAATGCTGGAAGTTCGGTATCTCCCAAATCAAGAACAATCTGTTCTACACCAAGATTTTTACAAAAATCTTTCGCCTCTCCGGATTCTCTTTCCGGGAAAAGGCAGGATTTTGCTGTAAGTGCGATGACTTTATCCCCTAATGCTTCTTTTGCGGCTGCAAGAAGAAAGGTAGAATCCACCCCGCCAGAAAAGGCAATCGCTACAGAATCCAGTTCTTTTAAATAACTCAGTAATTTCTGATATTTTTCCTGTAATTTATTCATATCCATTTCTTTTTATTTTTTATCTTTACTCTTTTTATTCTTTCCTTATCTGTGTTTTTTATTCTTCTGCAAGTCGTGTAAAGAAACAGGTACGGTTTCCTGTATGACAGGCCGCTCCAATCTGTTCGACTTTTGCTAAGATGGTATCTTTATCGCAGTCAATGTCTAAAGACTTCACATACTGGTAATGTCCGGAAGTATCGCCCTTTGTCCAAAGTTCCTGACGGCTACGGCTAAAGTAGGTCATCTTTCCTGTCTCTAATGTCTTTTCAAAAGATTTCTTCGTCATGTAAGCAAGCATTAGAACCTCATTGGTCTTATAGTCCTGTGTGATAACTGGAATCATTCCATCGCTGTTTAATTTAAATTCGTCAAAAGAAAATTTGCTTTTCATTTATAATGCTCCTTTTGTAGAAAGTACATCCGTAATTCTAGGGTCGTAAGAACAAGCCTCATCCAAAGCTTTTGCAAATGCCTTGAATGCCGCCTCCATAATATGATGATTATTGCTTCCATGCATTAATTTTAAATGAAGGTTCATTGCTGCGCTGTAAGAAATAGCATAGAAAAATTCCTGTACCATTTCTGTGTCAAATCCACCGACTCTCTCTACGGTAAATGGCAGGTCACACACACAGTATGGTCTGCCGGATAAATCTACTGCACCAAGTACGAGTGTCTCATCCATTGGAAGTAAAAAGTTTCCGAATTCCCTTTTTATCTCCCACCGCTTCACGTATAGCCTGTCCCAGTACGATTCCAGTATCTTCAATCGTGTGATGGCAGTCTACCTCTAAGTCCCCATCCACTTTACAGGTCAGGTCAAAAAAGCCGTGTTTGGCAAAGCTATTTAACATATGGTCAAAGAAACCGATTCCGGTATCAATATCATATTTGCCGCTTCCGTCTAAATTCAGGTCAACAATAATCTTTGTCTCACTTGTATTTCTCTCTACATGTGCTTTTCTTTCTGCCATTTTTATTCCTCCTCAAAACGAACAGCGATGGAGTTTGCGTGTGCAGTCAGTCCCTCTGCCTGTGCAAATGTCTCAATATCTTTGTGAATTGCTTTTAAGGCATCTTTTGAATAGTAGATGATGCTTGATTTCTTTACAAAATCATCGACATTTAATGGGGAGAAGAACTTCGCAGTTCCATTTGTAGGAAGAACATGGTTTGGTCCTGCAAAATAATCTCCAAGTGGTTCAGAACTATACTCTCCAATAAAGATAGCTCCGGCATTTCTTACCTTAGTCATTACTTCGAATGGATTGGCCGTTACGATTTCAAGATGTTCGGACGCAATCGCATTCACTACTTCTAATGCTTCATCTAAAGTCTCTGCCTCTAAAATATAACCAAAGTTTTCAAGGGATTTCTCGATAATCTCTGCTCTTGATAACTTCTTTAAGTATCCTTCAATTTCTTCTTGTACTTTTTCGCCAAGTGTCTTACTTGTTGTCACTAAAATCGCACTGGCAAGTTCGTCATGCTCTGCCTGGGAAAGTAAGTCTGCCGCTACGAAATGCGGATTTGCAGTATCGTCTGCAAGAACAAGAATCTCGCTTGGTCCGGCAATGGAATCAATACTTACATGTCCGTATACCGCCTTTTTCGCAAGGGCAACATAAATGTTTCCAGGGCCTACAATCTTGTCAACCTTTTCAATAGACTCTGTTCCATAAGCTAATGCACCGATTGCCTGTGCTCCACCGACTTTATAAATATGAGTTGCACCAGCTTCATTTGCGGCAACTAAAGTAGCTGGTGTTACTTCTCCGTCCTTATTTGGAGGGGTTACCATCACGATTTTCTCTACACCTGCAACCTTTGCAGGTACAATATTCATAAGTACAGAGGATGGATAAGCAGCTTTTCCACCTGGTACATACACACCAACTGAAGCTAACGCTGTCATTTTCTGTCCAAGAATTGTTCCGTTCGGTTTGGCATCAAACCAGCTGTTTCTCTTCTGTTTCTCATGATACTCACGGATATTTACAAGAGATTTGCGGATAACTTCCACTAAAGAATCATCCACTTTTTCATAAGCTGCTTTGATTTCTTCTTCTGTTACCTGAATCGTGTCCTTTGTCAGCTTACATTTATCAAACTTCTCTGTATAGGCAAAAAGAGCTTCGTCTCCTTTTTCCTTAATCTCGTCTAAAATGCCCTGCACGGTTCCGGCATACTGGTCGTAATTATTTGGGCTTCTTTTTAATAAATCACTTAAAATATTTTTTGTATTTTCTTTATTTACTTTTAAAACTCTCATTTTCTTTTCCTCTGGAATTTTTCTATTTTTGTTTTTATCTTTTCTTGGAAATATCACCAATCATTATCAGTAATTGATTTTTTAATATCTAATATTATTTACTGGCTTTTACTTACTATCCCCTACTAATATTTATCTCTATCAATTTGATACTTATCTAAAGTCATTAGCCTATTGCTGTTTCAGCTTACGCAGGTCATAAATCAGTTTACGGATTCTCTCCTGTTCCATCTTAAGACTTACCTGATTTACTACCATACGGGCAGAAAGATCACAAATTTCCTCTAAGACTGTAAGCCCGTTTGCCTTTAATGTAGAGCCAGTCTCTACGATATCGACGATAACTTCGGAAAGCCCGACAATCGGAGCTAACTCTACCGAACCGTTTAACTTGATAATCTCTACGGTCTGGAACTTTTTATTGTAAAAATAGTCTTTGGCAATACTTGGATATTTGGAAGCAACACGAATCAGCTCACCATGCTGTAACTTTTCTCTTGCACTTTCCGGTCCGCAGACACACATTTTACACTTTCCAAAACCAAGATCCATCACTTCATAAAGATTTCTTCCCTCTTCAAGAATCGTATCTTCTCCTACGATACCGATATCCGCTGCACCGTACTCTACATAAGTAGGAACGTCAGAAGCCTTCGCTAAGAAAAACTTAAGCTTTAAATCTTCATTGACAAAAATAAGCTTTCTTGTCTCTTTATCACGAATGGAATCACAGGTAATACCAAGTTTTTCAAACATATCCATTGTTTTATTGGCAAGTCTCCCCTTTGCCAGAGCAAATGTTAAATAGCGCATCTTAATATTCCTCCCTGAATTCCTGTAATGTCTTTGTCTCCTGATCTCCGGAAGCCATATCATAAACAGTGACATTCTCCCCATCTAAATAGAGGATTCCTTCTGCTCCCTGATTCTTTCCAAAAGCAAGATATTCTTCTAACGTCTTTCCTTCTGTCATGGAAACGAGTTCCGTCCGCACTCCGGCATCTCTTAACTTTACAACTAACGGAATCGCATTCTGTCTGTCCTCTGATTTATAAAGAAGTAAAGAATAGGCATATTCTTTTAAGGAAATGCTGATATTCTGACGGCTTAATGCAGATAGTACATCATCAATCAAAATGGTAAATCCGCTAGCACTTGCTTCCTTACCAAACTGCGCTAAAAGGTTATCATAACGTCCACCTTTTCCAATCGCATCTCCAGTTCCATAAGTATATCCCCGGAAAATAATTCCTGTATAATAATCAAAATGGTTCACCATGCCAAGATCAAAACTTACATATTTTTCGTAACCGTAAAGCTTTAACACTTCATAAACTTCCTCTAGTCTGGCAATTGCTGCCTGACAACGAGGATTTATCGTAAGCTTCTTTGCCTTTTCAAGCATGGTAACATCACCATATAAATCATTATACTCAAGCAGAATGTTACGATAACAATCTTTCATAGATAAATCCGATAAAAGAATTTCCATTCCAAGAGCATTCTTATTCTCAATATATTCGTGAATCTGCTCCTTAACTTCCTCAGAAGCTTCTAACGCATCCATAATTCCTTTATAAAACTCTGCCTGCCCGATATCTATACGAAAATCCGTAAGACCTGCCGCAAGGAAACAGTCAATCATCATGATGATTCCCTCTGCATCTGCTTCCGGACTATCATCATTAATAAGCTCTGCTCCCATCTCTGTCTTCTCGGTAAGCTTACCTTGATAACTTCTGTTATTTAAAAATGTATTCCCGCGGTAAGAAAGACGAAGTGGAAATTCACAGGCACTATAATACTTTGCCACACTTCTTGCAATAGAAGGCGTCATATCCGGGCGGAGAACTAATGTATTATTATTTCTATCAAAGAACTTAAACATCTCTACAGAACTTACAGTTCCTGTATCACTGTTAAATATATCAAAAAATTCAAATGTTGGTGTCTCAATATCCTGATAGCCGTAAAGCTCTAATATATGATGAATCCGCTTCTCCACCGCTGACTTTCTCTTACATTCTGAGTTATAAATATCTCTTACTCCCTCTGGAGTGTGGAGCAGTTTTTCTTTCATTAATGTTATCCTCCTAAATTAAAATCTCATTCACCACTTTTATAAAATTGTCTGAGCTATTCTCATAAAAAAATAATTATATTACCTGTTTTCTCTTTTAATTTATAAAAATCTATAAAAGAAAGAGCCTGCATTCACAGACTCTTTTGTGACAATCTTCTTGCCCTTTAAATACTCTGTCACAATAAAGTGGTAACGCATTAAAACTGTTTATGATTATACTCGTGACCGCCCATTTTGTCAACCAGAGAACAGAACTTTTTCTAATTGATTCCTGTAAAATTAATTGAAATTATGGTCGTCCATATCTCCATCTCCATCAAATTCAACAGGATCAATGTGTGTTGTCACTATTACAAGGATACAAATCTTTTACCTCGCTTGTAATATAGGAACACAGTTTTCCATCCACTCTCCCTGATGTGTTTTCATATCGTTTCTTTGCATTTTCAATTTCGTCTTTGAATCCTGTTTTATATATGAAAATTATTTTATAGGGATCTGCTTTTCCATTCTCATCATAACCGCCGATAATAACCTTTTCGACAATACTTTCAAATATTTCTCTATCAAACTCTTCCAATGTCTGATTTTTTAGTAATGCTTTTTTAAAATCTTTAAGTCTCTTTTGCAAACTGTTTTCACTATTGTATTGTTGTTCCAATTCAATCAAATCTTGGTTTGCTTTAAATATTTTTTTATCTAAATCTAAATCTGCCTCTTCATAAATATCTTTAGCAATACCTCCATCTAAATACTTATCTAATAATTTTCTTCTCCTATATTTCAAATTACGAATAGACTGATCTATCTTTTTGATTCTGTCTTTTATTGAATCGCCAGACAATGTCTCTTCAATCCTTTTTATAAATTCTTCTAATACATCTTTGTGATCAGAACATAGCATCTGATAAGATTCAACAAAAGCTTTTTCTATAACTTGTTCTGGAATGCCTTTAGCTTCTGGACAAAAACGCTTTCCTTTTCTTATATTCCTTCCACAATGCCATATAATTTTTTCGTATTTTGAATGACTATGCCAACATCTCCTTGATACAGTCTCTCCACAAAAGCCACATTCCAACATACTGCTGAATGTAAACTGTCTTGTGTAACGCTCCCTGTTTCCGGTTGCCTGCATCAACTTCGGTTTGGCGCGCTTTAAGCGAATCTCCTCTGCTTTATCCCAGATTTCTCTTGATACGATTGTTTCATGGTGATCCCGAATATA
>OLNX01003545.1_pt1 | contig 10453 bp, 14 predicted proteins | sample 1672611 | NCBI WGS metagenome assembly OLNX01 (sample SAMEA3136705, study PRJEB25190) | human gut metagenome
ACCACGGTATTCAAGCAATGTCACAATAAGATGATCTGGCACATCTCTCAAACGTCTGTAATTTTCCGTTAACACTTCAAGCAGATATTCTTCATCTTGTCCCTGCAAAAGATTAGTCAACTCCCAGCCATAACTTGTGTACATACCTATATATTTACTACTTTGGAATAACGTAATTCTCCAGTGTATCCACGTCTACGCAATTCAGCAAACAACATGTTGTCATCAAAGTCAGACATTTTCAGAGTCGCTTTTACTCCTTGTTGAGTTATGCCGCCACTAGATTTGCGTCTTCTTTCCTTGTCACACTTCTTACAATAGTTTGCCAACCCATCTTTGGTTGCCTTATTCTTAGAAAAATTTGATATAGGTAAGCTCTGACCACATTCTTTACACACTTTTGTTTCCATTATTATCTTGATATTAATTGTTCTCTTCGGGATGGAGTTTCAAATACTCGGTAAGTTCACAGTCATATATTTGTTCCTGAACAATTTCAGAAACAAGGGAATCTCCTTTAGTCTCCCAGAATTTCACTAACAAATCAATATTGGCACATTCTGGATGCTCTGTAATTATGCGCTCTCGGATTTCTTTTGGGATGCTATCGACTACATCGCACACATAATTCAAGCGGCAAGCTTTTAATGTTAGTATAACAATAACACATCCCACGATTACTTTGAATATCTTTTTCATTTGATACGTTTTTTACCGCTGTACATTTCCAGTGCACGCTCTACAAGTAAGTTCTGATTCCTGTCATCCAAATTGGCAAAAAATTCTTCTACCGCTCCATAATGACCATTTTGACTATTATATTCACGATACTTATTCCATAAATGCCTCCATCCACATTCGGCTTTTTCAAAAGCAACAGCACATTCGTGCTCATCCCAGCAATTCCACATATAGTAGAAGAAACTGGCTATATCATTCTTTCTTGCCATTATCTTTCACATCAATCATTATAAACTTGAAATATTTCCAACTCTCCAATACAATACTATATTGCTTCTCATTCTCTAGTTGGTACATGGTACCATCTTTCAATGTTAGGAAGTAAGTGTTTCCATCTATTCTCACAGTCTTCTCCACGCGCTGTATGTTTCCTGTAAATACCCTTATAGTTTTGGCATTTATCGTAATACAGGAAAACAACAGACATATAACTACCAAGATTCTATAGAATTTACTACCAATTGCAGTAGCTACTTTGATATACTTTTTCCGCTTATATACCACAACATACTTCTTCATAGATTTACGCTTTAAATAAATCATACACAGTTTTCCGCTTCACGGTAACATTTTGAGATTTAGGCAAATAAAATGTCATACTTGCACAAGAGGTAGAAATGATTTTCACGCTCGTTCTTTGGATTCTTGCTCGTTTCATGCTTTATTTTTTAAAGGTTTACAATCAGACACAAAAATAGCACGCACTCAAAAGTACATGCCACAATTAAAGTGGGTAACAAAGACTCGCACTTCTTGCACGCTACGCTTCCACGTTCGTTTTACCCATAGAAATAGCACGCCTGTATTCACCTCCAGACGTGCTATGTATGTGATGTCTTACCAGTTCTTTATTTATGCAGCCATTCGCGCATCATATTCCGCACGCTTTTGAGCGTTTCCCAGCACTTCCCATGCTGCATTTACCTCTTGCATCTTTTCATTGGAACCACCGGCATCAGGATGAGCAGATTTAGCAGCTTGTTTGTATGCAGCTTTAATTTCCGCTTCCGTAGCATCATGCTTCACACCCAAGATTTCATAATAGTCAGCAGCTTTTGCGGCTACTTCTTCAAAGTTCAAACGGAATTTCAGAGCATCGAAAGACGCTTTTGTAGCAGCATGGATTTTCTTCTTAAAATCACGCGCTGCACAATCCAGGTCTTTCTTTGTAGGCACCAAACCAATACGGCTCCATACACTTCCCTCAACATCCCACTTCTTTGACACTTTGCAATCACTTGTACGCACTATGATTTCAGCCGGTGTACCGCTACGCAATTTGGATGCAATACCACCATTATCTTCACGCAGCCCAGCTTCCACCGCTTTCACAGTCCAGAACGTAGCTACCACATTCTTCCACACGCGGAAAATCTCGTCCTGTGTCTTATCCTTTGGCGTGTATTCATCACCGGCAAAATTCAGTCCTGAATAATGCGTTTCTCCGTCACGATTTACACTCTTATACACCAAAGTTACGCCTACCAACTCATTTGCGTTTAAGTTCTCAAATTGTACACTGTTATACCTACTAATTGTTCCCATGATTACTGTTTTTTAGGAATTTTCTGCAATAGCGCATTGTAGGCAATCGGGGAATCGAACCCCGACCTACCAAAATAGGAACGCACCACCGAAAACGTTTACACGCTTTCGATTGCGTTAAAGCCCAATCAGAGCATACTGGACATTCACCTATCCAGCACACTCTATGTACAACTTTTTGCCCGTCACTAACAGCGCAACGGAGCCGTGCGCCCTGTGTATGAGTGCTCACCAACTGCAACCAAACCGATTGAATTGCAGCTTTTTACATACGCTTTCGCCTATGTGGTAGGTAATTTCCATCGTTACCGTTAAAGCACACTTTTGGCATACACTTCTTCACTGTTAGGGCTGCGTTGCGTTGGTGATTACGGTGGTGCAACTTGGGCACACTTTCGACAGAGTCAGTTTTACGTTTTCACGCACTTTTGGCTCACCTTTTCTCAGTTCGCATTAGGGGCAGATTTTCACACCTTTGCGCAGACATCCGTTTTTCGGTATGCAAGTGTGACAGGCACACTTATGGCACTAAGCCCACGCTTTTCCCTTTTGCTGCATGGAGCTACGCACCTATGGCACGCTTTTGTAGCAGACTTATGTATATAGCTCCCCCATAGTGCCAGCGACGGTTTGCATGACAATCTTTAATAACTGACCATTACAGTTATGGGTATTCTTTCCCCGTTCACAAAACATCCCGTTTTATGTCTGGGCGTGCGCTTTTGCTTTCGCTTTCGCACTCCTTTTGCTTTTATGTACTACTTTCTTTTGTCCGTTTCTTACTTCTTGTTTTTACGGTTATTAATTACGTTTATTATCTCGTATCTGTTTGCGGTTTTCGCTTTTTGTAGGTTTACAGATAAAAACCAAAACGGAAAGTAAACACTTTATCAAGTAGCCGTTATCTTAACTTGACGATGCAAAGATATAACGCTTATTTGATATACACAAATAAAACTGCAAAAACTTTCATTTTAAGACTAAAATAATTTATAAACAATTGATTTTCAGTAATATATAAATACGAAACAAAGAACGCCATCTATAAGCAATTGATAATCAATGAAATAAGCATTCCCAACACACGCGCGTGTATGCGTGATTACTTATTAGGGCAAATCGTGACACATGTACACACATGTGCACACATATACGCGCGCGAGATGTTGTTACCTGGATGCAAAAAGGAACGGGAACAAATCACATACACAAAAGGATAAATTTGTAATTATTTCAAAAGAGTATCAAAAACAAAAGAATAGGCAAAACAAAGAGCAAAAGCACATTTGTTTCACTTTTGTATATTAGTGAAACAATATAATTAACTGATTTACAGCAATATGGCAATAAAAAATATAAAAAAAAGAAGGCAGAGCCGGTCAATTATGGAGCGAATACCGTATATATAATCCGACCTGATTTTTCAATCTCGTTTTTTCAAAAGTCGATCATAGTACAAAAAGCCAATTCTCTTCCAGACCACGTTATTCAATACAATAAAATTATCTCCAATTTCTAACATTAATTTTATAATATATCGAATCTGGAAGTAGAGATTTTGTAATTATCCCAGCATCAATTTATTAACTTTATTTTTCTAGTACAGAGAAATAATTATTCTCCAATATATTCAAATTGATAACGATATAAAAATTCAATATATAAGTTTTCTAATTTTTTCTAGCCACCTATTTTTTCAGTCTCGTTTTATGGTAATTAAGCTAAATTTTTATATCCAAATTGACGTTTATCAAAAAATCATATTACATTTGCCTAACAATTGATTATTTTATCCAAATATGAAAACTAAAAAACAAGTAGAGCATTTTCTAAGAAAAAGAAAATATAAATCTGAAATTGATTTTAAAGGAATCAGTTCTTATTGCAAAACAGAATATAATATTAAGCTGCATGTACCTTCCAGTTATTCAGATGATCCTGAATCTCTCGATTACGCTACATTTGCCAACTGGTTTGACAAAGGATTTGGAGCTGGAGATGCAGTAAAATGGAACGATTCTATAGGTTTGGTACAAGAAGGGAATGTGAATACTGTTTTAATATGCCTTAGAATTGACGGAAACACGCCTAATTTCGACAAAATAACAATACCTGTAGACATTATAACCCCAGCTGGAGAAAACGCCTTAAATCGCCTCTATTCAATTTTAGATAAACAAGGAAAAGAATTTGGCAACCCATTTTTCGTAATAAGCGATAAATATATTCCCAAATCATGTGATTTAGTATGCTTCCATAACCATAAAACAGGTCAAGAAGGATATGGAGTCGTAAGACTTGCAGATAAATCCTCTGGAGACATCGTTATGTATTGTTATGTTATCAAAGGGGAACCGGTTAAATACAGCATGAACGAGTATCTGGGGAAAACAGATGATTTCTCGTTTACAACTTTCAAGCCAGCAGATTATCAAAGAAAAGCCCTGGATGTAGAATTGGCTAAGGTTGGTAAGACATGGAATCATTTTTTAAAACGCATTGAGCCTTTGAACATGAAAGTATCTAAAGGAGACCGCTACTGGTATATCACAGATAAGATGCAAGTTACTTCAGATGTGGAAAAAGAAACTGTAACAAGCAATAAACGTTATCTGGCAGGCAATTATTTCCGAAGAGAGAAAGATGCAATTAGAATACTGTCCGAAGAAATGGAGATTAGAAGAAATTTTTTAGCCGAACCCGAAATAAGATAATCAAGTCCGGCTAAAGAAAAGGGTTCTGGAAGGTGGCAGAAAGATTCATGGTTGTTCTGCCACCTTTTTGTTATAAAGCTCCTCCACATCACTTGCCTGATTTACCTGCACGTTATAGCTTATAATCTTATCAACTGACAACTGTTGAGGATGCAGTTTAACTGTATTTTTTTGAGGAAGTTCTTTCCATAGGGTTCTCAAATCTTCTACAGGCACCTTCGATTCGTTCGAGAAACGTTTAAGCAAATCTTCATAAGCAGCTTTCGTCACTTCTGATGGACGAGGTTGCTGATTACTTTCCCGTTCTTTCACAAACTCAATCATAAGCCATATTGCATATTCGGCATCTGTCAACATGTTCGTATCTCTTTCAGCGACTTGTCGGATAGATTCAAGAAATATTAATCTGGAGGTTCGGTCCCCTACTCCCTTCCGTTTAATTTTTCTGGAAGATGAAGGAGATTGATTGATGTTTTTAATTTTACTGGGAGTCACATAACATACAGGTTCTCCATTCTGCATCTCAACATCGAATCCAAAAATATTCTTCATGTCTTGTTCCGAAAGAGAGAAATCCGGATTGATAGTTTTTAAATCATTCCAAGCACGGTAAAGAATATCTTTGAAATATTCAGCTGGAATGTAATTACCTGGAGAGTCTTCATCATATTGCAAGTATCCCCAAACTTCTCTTATTGCCATATCAAAATCATTATCGGCAAAATCTGGAAGGTTAATGATAGTTTCAAAATCAGAAGAAGAAAGATCTGGAAAAGATAAGTCACGAGAATTGAACCATTCCAAAATCTTCATATCAGTTTCTTTATTAAACTCATTTCGTTCGTTATGATTCTCTTTATTCTCTATATTATCTATATATATCTTATTCTGTTGTTCAATATGAGCGGACCCTCGTTCAATATGAACACACCCCTGCTCATATTGAGCGCACCCTCGTTCATATTGAGCGGACCCCTGTTCATATTGAACGAGGTTAGATTGCTCTTTGACTATATTTTCTGATAGTTTTTCTATGTCTTCACCTTTTTCTTCGTCTATTTGCGAGGGTGTGTTCATATTGAGCGAAGTGTGTGGATATTGACGAACTACATCGTTCAATATGGTCAATGGAATCGCTGAAATTGGACGTACCTCGCTATTTAAGCACAAGCCTCGCAAATACACCCATCCTTTATCTGATATTTGAGAACTTACTTTATGTATTGCTCGTATCTCGCTCCAATTTACATAGAATGTGCAAAGTGCCCCTTTATTTTGAGAACAGCTGATAAGATTAAGTTGCTTCAAGGTATCTATTGCCCGGCGTACTGAACTAATAGAAGTTCCCATGACGTCAGCTAGTTCTTTGTTGGATATAGCGCATGTTGTCTTATCTCCATCCGTATAGCCTCTTCGTAACAGATGAAATAAAATCATAAAGCCATCGCTGGATGTTAATGTTGCCATTGCGTATGGAATGCACTTCCAGTGGTTATCGAATTTATCGGAAAACGTACTCATTTACTTGTATCATCTTTTATATAAAAACTAATAATCTGCCCTTTAACCATCTGTTTGGTAAGACGGAAACCTATTTGTTTTGCAAATCGTCCTATGCGTTGATTATTGGGTGCATACGGAAATCTTTCAGCATAACATGCTCTCATATCTTCTACAGAAACTCTGTTTTTATTTTCTATATCCATACTTTTATTAAATTAGTTCGTTATACATCAATTTATTATTTCTCTTCGTTTTGACTTGGCATATTATTTTGTTGGCACAAGTTAAGTTGATTTTGGCTCATCAATTCATCGCATGTCCGTTTAAAAGGACAATCTTTACAGGCTGTATTCTGTGCAACCACAATGGTTATAGCCGCGATTGAGACAAGCGACAATGCAATAATTAAAAGAATAACAATCATTTTATTTCAAGTTTTTTGTCATTAATATAAAGTCATATTTTAATGGGTCCTCTGCATCCCAATGACGGTAAACATGAGTGAGTTCCATAACAGCCTTCCAGCTTTCTTTAGGATAAGATATAAGCCCCATACGTTGTGCTTGCTGTGCAACATGGGTATCCATAATAGCGTATAGTTTTTTAGGTTTGATTAAGTCAGTCTGCCATACTCCTAAATCTATTTCATCTTTACGAACCATCCAACGCAACAGCATATTAATACGTTTACAAGCAGAGTTACGATATGGACTTCCAAGACGGGCTGGTTCACACCAATTACATAACGTGAGTAATAAATCATCAAGTGAAATGGGATGTTTTTTTAAATATTCCTGAATAGAATCGTGTTTACTGTAGAAGTATCTTAATTGATGACACACCTCTTTAAATATTTTTCCTGTAAGAGTACGGTAAATATTACATTCGTCCGGAATATCATAAAAATCACCAAATTTAATATACTTACCTGGCTCCCATCCACATACGTCCATCAACTTCTCTGCACAATATATTATATGACTATATTGTCCCCATGAAACCATAGCCGTCCATATTGCACAAACCTCAATATCCGCTGTAGTTCTCCCAGAAAGATTCCGTATCTGGTGTACTATTTGAATAGGATCATTTGAGATAAACGCTTTATGGTCAAACTGATTCCACATTCGTTCCATCTCATTTTTTAATGTATATATCATTATTATCTGCTTTTAAATTGTTACGATAAAAAGTTATTATATCAGCTATAATATTAGTTGCTACTTTGGCTTGTTGTGCCATTTCATAATTTTCTGCTTTTACTAAGTTTTCATTCCAGCACCATATATCATATCTGATTTTCCATAAAATCATTTCATTGGCATCATTCGTAAATTGAGAGTGAGATAACATTAGCTTCTGAAGATAATATATCTCTTGAAGAGTTTTGTATTGCTTAGATAGTTTACGAAGTGCATAAATGGCAATGGCAAACAATATTAAGCATAGTATAAAAATTGCATATATCATATTTTTAATTCGTTTATATTTATAAATGAAGGACAGTTTTCATCGCCAATAGTATGATTGGCCGGAATCTTATTGAAAGGTCCATCTCGTTCGCAAGATAAATTATATCTAAGACAATTATAGCGATCCCAACATCCTTTAGCCTGACACTTATGAGGGTCGTTAGATAATTTGGTATAAGTTATCAATGATAGGAAATTGGCAGTATCTGGTAATTGCTTTCTAAAATGTTCAGGGATTTCACCTTGATGCCATATATTATTGGATTTGATTAGTGTTCCATCAAATCGCCGAATATAAAATTCTTTACCTTCAGAACCTTTAATAACGTTATTGGGTCGTTTTACAAATGGATATACAATATAATAATGAGAACCAATAACTTCATTACCTATATCCGGATGAGCTATTTTATCCATCCAGAAAGCACATTTAGAACAGACATTTCGTTTACTCATAATACGCAAAATATCTCCCGGAGGATTACATTCATCCAGGTTCTCCAGCGTATTACATAATTCACAAGTAATGATGATAGGTGGGGATACAGACAGTCCCCTCTTTTGTTGTATAAACATGGTCAATTCTATTTATCCAATTATGGAGTAAAGATAGGGGCACATGTCGTGCAAATCAAAATGTAAAATGTAGCGAAGAAGTTAGAGACGGATAGAATCGAATATAGAATTTATTTCATCTTCTCTAATGCAGATGTATATTTTAGTTATTTCAATGTTAGAGTGATTGAATATCCTGTTCAATAGTAACAGCGCTTCTGACTTGTTTTCGCTTGTATCATAAACATATCGTCCAAATGTTTTTCTAAAAGTGTGTGTAGAAAAATTTTCTATATCCAATTTATATTTAGCTTTCCATTCTTTCATTATCCGATTAAGATATTGGGAAGAGACAGATACTCCTGTAAATTTGCTTTTAAATATTAATTCATTCGGATTAGGGCGTTTAAGCAATATATAAAGTTCCTCTATTCTCGTTTGAATACTTAAATTAAATGGGATTTTTCGTACTTTTCCAGTTTTCTTCTCAATTTTGATCAATGAACCTTTATGGAGAATATCAGCCCATGCTAAAGACAATACATCTGATACTCGTAGTGCAGTGCAGAATGCCAGTCGAGCATATAGTTCCCATAAATATTGCCGATCCTTATGAAGAAGGCGTAGTAACTTCTTATATTCTTCCATAGGAAGATAATCACTTTTAGTTAACTGATTTTTCTTTGCCATAATTATATCAATTCATTTACTTAATGCAAAAGTATGATATTACATTCAATTATACAAATTTAGAAGCGATTAATATCAATTTAAATCAATATTAATCGCTAATACATTGTAATTCAATAATTTAATTATTAAAAAAATCACAGAATTCTTCAATTGATAAAATTGGTATCCCCAATAATTTGGCCTTGGATATTTTTGATGAGTTGGCAGACTTGTCTTTCACCACCAAATGTGTTGTTTTTTTAGACACCCCACTAACAATTTTTCCTCCTTCGTTGGTGATTACTTCTTCAAGATTACTATCTCGAAATCCTGATACACAGATGGACAAACCTTTACATTTACCTTCCAGCACAGCGGTCTTTGGGGACAATTTGTAAGGTATTTTAGTTTCCTCTAAAAAGGCCATAAATGGAAAATACCCCAACAATAAGTTTTGTACAGTTATAGGACAATTTTTAAAGTCTTCGCTTTGAACATCCGGTTCGTGATTGATATACCACCCTTGACAGAACGAGCATAAATCCTCATCATCCATTTCATCCAATATTTTTTGGGCCTTTATTTTTCCTATTCCTTTAATTTTAGTTAATTCATTTATTGAAATATTTTGTAAGAATTTTAAATTATCTCTTTGTTCTTTATTTAATTTTAGAATTTTCTGAGCAATAGTTACTGAACTTTCTTCTCTAGTACCAGTTTTTATTATTATTGCTAATAATTCTGCATTAGATAATGAATTTGAACCATACATTTCTAACTTTTCGTATGGTCTTTCAGATATTGGAAGCTCTTTCATTTTTATTGACAATAAAATCAATCCTTTCTTAAATAAATAGCCCCCAATAGTATTTGACCTAATTTAATTTTTATACTTAATACATAATTTATTAGCGCATAAATCTGTATAAAAATATTGCTATAACTATTCCTAGTATACTTGCAATATTTATTTTAAACATTAATCCAAATGTTATATTTATTACTTGTAAATCTAAATTTACTGGAGTTGAAAGTCCAAATTCTTGTCCATATGATAACCATGATAGCCAATCTACACTTGCTGCTAATTCTCCTATTAACCCTCCTAATACTATTCCACATAATATAAATAAAATTAGTATCAAAGTACTTTTTCCCTTCACAGCGTTTCTTCGTTCCTTTCTATATTAATATTTTCTTATGTTTTTTCACGTTAATATTATATATGCATTTTTACAAATTTTCAATATT
>OLNX01003546.1_pt1 | contig 10444 bp, 8 predicted proteins | sample 1672611 | NCBI WGS metagenome assembly OLNX01 (sample SAMEA3136705, study PRJEB25190) | human gut metagenome
ACAGGTCCTCGCCCTCGATCTTGTACATCATGGCGTCCATATCCGTCTGGCTCATCACGCCCTCCACCACGTTGCCGTGGATCATAAACGGCGGGATGCAGTAGGTGAAGCCCTTGTCGATCATAAAGTCACGGCCATAGGCGGTGACGGCGGAGTGCAGCCGCGCGATGTCGCCCATCAGGTAATAGAAGCCGTTGCCGGATACACGGGCGGCGGCGTCCATATCCACGCCGTCGAAGCGCTCCATGATCTCCGTGTGGTAGGGGATGGGGAAGTCCGGGGTCTTGGGCTCGCCGAAGCGCTCCACCTCTACGTTACAGCTGTCGTCCGGACCGATGGGCACGGACTCGTCGATCATCTGGGGGATGACCAGCAGCAGCTTGTTCATGGCGGCCTCGGCGTTGGCCTTCTTCTCCTCCAGCCGGGCCATGCGCTCGGCGTTGGCCTTTACGGCGGCGTTGTTGGCATCGATCTCCGCCTGAAGGGCGGCCTTCTCCGCCTCGTCGGCGCACTTTTTCAGCCTGCCGAACAGGGGACCGTTGGCCTTGGATAGTTTGTTGCGCTCGGCCTTCAGGGCCTCGCCCTCGTTGATGGCCTCGCGGCGCTCGCTGTCCAGGGCGATGACCTCGTCCACCAGGGGCAGCTTGGCGTTCTGGAACTTCTTGCGGATATTCTCCTTTACCAGGTCCGGGTTCTCCCGGATAAACTTGATGTCAAGCATATTCTATACCTCTATTCGATGATGTTTCACGTGAAACGCTTATCGCTTTCCCAGCTTTTCCAGAGCCTCCAGCAGGGCGTTCAGGTCCTCGGTGCCGTAGTATTCCAACTCGATGCGCCCCTTCTTTTTGCCGTTGACGATGCGGCAGGGGCGGCCCAGCTTTTCGCCCAGCTCACGGGCGGCCTCCTCAACATAATTGACGGAAAGCGCGTCCTTTTGGGGCTTTTCTTTTTTCTCGGCGGTGAGTTTTTTCACCAGCAGCTCCGTCTGCCGGACAGAGAGGGCGTCCTTGACCACTGTCTCCGCGGCGGCCTGCTGCTGCTTGCTGCCCAGCGTCAACAGGGCGCGGGCGTGTCCGGCGGAAAGCCGTCCGTCCTCCACCATGGTCCGCACCGGCTCGGTCAGCCCCAGCAGGCGCAGGGCGTTGGCCACCGTGGGGCGGGACTTGCCCACCCGCTGGGCACACTCGTCCTGGGTCATGCCGTATTGCTCCGTCAGCACCCGGTAGCCCTCGGCCTCCTCAATGGGGTTCAGGTCCTCTCGCTGGAGGTTTTCGATCATGGCCAGCTCCATGGCCTTGCGGTCGTCGGCCTCGATGACTACCACGGGCACCTGTGTCAGCCCGGCCATCCGCGCCGCCCGCCACCGCCGCTCACCGGCGATGATCTGATAGTAGCCGGATTGCAGCTTCCGCACGGTCAGCGGCTGGATGATGCCGTGTATCCGGATGGAGTCCGCCAGGTCACTGAGGGCCTCCGGCTCAAAGCTCTTTCTGGGCTGGGTGGAGCAGCTCTCCACCTGGCTGATGGGCAGCAGCAGGGAGGAGGCGCGTTCATCCTTGGCGGCGATGACGTCGTCACCAAGCAGTGCGCTCAGTCCCTTGCCCAGACCTTTTGTGTTCGCCATACCGCGTCTCCTTTCAGCAGTTGTTCTTCCGCAAAAATTCCGCCGCCAGCGCCGTGTATGCGTCCGCGCCCCGGCAGGTCTTGTCATAGGCGGTGATGGGCTTGCCGTGGCTGGGCGCTTCGCTGAGCCGCACGTTCCGCGGGATCACGGTGCTGTACACCTTCCCGGCAAAAAACCGCTTCAGCTCCTGGGCCACCTGAATGGACAGGTTAGTGCGGCCATCGAACATGGTCAGCAGCACGCCCTCGATGTCCAGCCCCGGGTTCATGCTGCGCCGCACGATACGCACGGTGTTCATCAGGTCGCTGAGTCCCTCCAGCGCGTAGTACTCGCCCTGCACCGGTACCAGCAGACTGTTGGCGGCGCACAGTGCGTTCAGCGTCAGCAGCTCCAGCGAGGGCGGACAGTCGATGAAGATGAAATCATAGCTGTCCGCTACCTGCCGCAGCGCGGCCTTCAGCAGGAACTGCCGGTCGTCCATGCTGATCATCTCCACGCCGGCGCCGGCCAGCGCCTTGCTGCTGGGCAGCACGTCGCCATAGGGCGTGGTCACGATCAGCTGGGCCGTCTCTGCGCCGTTGATGAGCGCATCGTAGACGCCGTTGCTGGTGGTCTTGTCCACGCCCATGCCGCTGGTGGCGTTGGCCTGGGGGTCAAAATCGCACAGCAGCACCCGCTTGTCAGCGGCTTTTACGGCAGCGGCCAGGTTTACGCAGGTGGTGGTCTTGCCCACGCCGCCCTTCTGATTCACGATCGCAATGATTTTCGCCACAGCAAATTCCTCTTTCTGTCTGAGTTCATTATGATAGTATATACCACCTGCATGGAGGGTTTCAAGAGGGAAAATGCAAATTTTCGTCTTTATGTTTCACGTGAAACATAAAGGGACGAAAACAGGGCGGCTGTTTCACGTGAAACAACCGCCCCGTTCCTTATACCAGTATCACGCCGTTCAGCGGCGGCAATGTCAGGTGCGCTTTCCCGTCGATGACCAGAAATCGCTGTCCGGTCATCGCGTCCTGCGCGGTGGGCGTGTCCCAGGCCAGCGTCAGGTCTGCCGGCGCGTCCCCGGCGTTCAGCGCCGTTACCGTGCGCTCGCCTCCGCGCTCACGCTCGATGGCCAGAGCGCCGCCTCGGGCCAGCAGATAGCGCAGGGCACCCGAGCGCAGGCTCTCCCGCGTTCGCCGCAGCTGTCCCAGAGTGCGGAAGAAGTCCGTCAGCGCCGCGTCCTCGCTGCCCCAGGGGAAGGCGCCCCGGTTCAGCGGATCCTCGAAGCCCTGCACGCCGGCCTCATCGCCGTAGAAGAGGGTGGGAGAGCCGGGGAAGCTGTAGAGCATCATTCCCGCCAGACGGAGCTTTGCCAGGCCCCGGGCCAGCTCAGTGGGGGAGAGGCGGTACGCCGCACGCTCCGCCTTGGTTTTCGGTGTGCCCTCCGCGCCCAGCAGCGTCAGAATGCGCGCTGTGTCGTGGGTGCCCAGGAAGTTCATGGCGCCATAGAAGGCGAAGGGCGGATAGTTCTCACGAATTGTCTCCATGCTGTCGCGGAAGACCGCGGCGTCGCCGCCGGCCAGCCAGTTCAGCAGGGCCGTGCGGAAGGGGTAGTTCATCAGGCCGTGGACCTGGCGGCCCAGCAGGTATCTGCGCCGTTGGGAGTAGGCGATCTTGTTGCTGCCGTCCTCCCAGACCTCGCCCAGCAGGTAAGCCCCGGGCTTTTCCGCGTCGATGGCCGAGCGGATGCCCTCGATAAAGTCGTCGGGCAGCTCGTCGGCCACATCCAGCCGCCAGCCGTCCGCGCCGCAGCGCAGCCAATGCCGGACCACGCTGTCCTGATCGCCGAAGATGAAGTCACGGTAAGCCGGCTGCGCCTCATTGACGGCGGGCAGGGTCTTCACGCCCCACCAGGCGTCGTAGTCCGATGGCCACGGGTGGAAGCTGTACCAGTTGTAATACTCGGAATTCTGGCTCTGGGCCGCCCCCGGCTCCGGATAGTAGCCCTCGGCGTTGAAGTACCGGCTGTTGCTGCCGGTATGGTTGAACACGCCGTCCAGTATCACACGCATCCCACGCTGATGGGCGGCGGTGCACAGGGCGCGGAAGTCAGCCTCTGTGCCCAGCAGCGGGTCGATGGCCCGATAGTCGCCGGTGTCGTAGCGGTGGTTGCTGGCGGCCTCAAAGATGGGGTTCAGATACAGTGTCGTCACACCCAGGCCCGCCAGATAGTCCAGCTTCTCCGTGATGCCCTGCAGCGAGCCGCCAAAGAAGTCGCGGTTGGTGATCTGCCCGTGCTCGTCCGGAAGGAACACCGGTTGCTCGTTCCAGCCGCGGTGCAGCCACCGGTGCCCGGGCATATGGCTCACGTCCGGCATGGATACACGGCGGAACCGATCCGGGAAGATCTGGTACGTCACGCCGCGCCCGAACCAGTCCGGGGCGGGGGAGGGCTCGTATACCGTCAGCTGCCAGCGTGCCGCCTTCTCCGGCGCGTCCTGCACGCCATTTTTGCCGTACCACACGCAGCGCCCGTCCACGTCCGTCAGGCGGAAGCAGTACCAGCACAGCTCACCGCCAGCCGGCGCGGTGTATGTGCCGGCGAAGCCGCCCTCCGCCGGCGGCAGGGCGCACGTGTCCTCCGTGCCTGCGAACTCCCGGAGCACCAGCAGCTCGCAGCCGTAGTAGGTGTCGTCCGCCAGCGCAAAGCGCACTTCGGCGCCGCAGGGGACGGCGCCGAAGGGGTCTTTATAATGTTTGTCTCTCGAATTGAAATAGGGTCCCATGTGTACCTCTTGTCTCTATAACAGATTTACCGCATCAGCGCGTCCTCGCCGGCGGCGGTGGCGCCGGTGCCATCCCGGGTGAACCAGGCGTTGATGATGTCCACGGCCGCATTGGCCAGCAGACTGCCGCTGCCGCCCTTCTCTACAACGATGGCGATGGCGATCTCCGGATCGTCATAGGGGGCGTAGGCCACAAAGGTGCCGTTGGCGATATCCGTACCCACCTGGGCCGAGCCGGTCTTGGCGCCGGCCTCCACCACACAGCGGGAAAAGGCGCTCCGCAGGGAGTCGTAGGTCAGATCGTGCATACCCTTGGTCACCGCCGCCATGGTGCTGTCCGAGATGTTCAGGTCGTTCAGCGGCCCTTTGCCATATACGCCGACAACTCGTGAATTATCATAAGATTTTACGTTTTTCAGAAGATGTGCCTCATAGTGCTCGCCGCCGGATACCAGCGTAGCCACATAGTTGGCCAGCTGCAGGGGGGTGAACAGGTTGTAGGACTGGCCGATGGCCGCCGTGATGGTCTGGCCGTCGGTCCACTCCCGGTCGTGGGCCTCCGCCCACTCCGGGGAGGCCAGCACGCCGCTGACGTCACCGATCTCAATGCCCGTGGACTGCCCCAGGCCGAAGGCTGTGGCGTACTCGTCCAGCTTCTTGATGCCTGTCAGCCGGCCCACCTCGTAGTAGAAGTAGTTGCAGGAGTCCACGATGGCCTGACTGACGTTGATGCGTCCGTGGGTGGTGTGGGCCTGCCGCCAGATCCAGCACATGGGCTGCGGGTCCACATAGTAGGTGTAGATACCCTTGTCTTCGATAATGGTGCTGGGGGTGATGATGCCCTCCTCCAGCGCCGCCACGGACGTGCACAGCTTGAAGGTGGAGCCGGGGGCGTACACGCCCTGGGTGGCCCGGTTGAACATGGGCAGGCGTTCGTCCTTCACCAGCTCATCATAGTCCTGGTTGAACGTCTCCAGATCGTAGGTGGGGTAGCTGGCCATGGCCAGTACCTCGCCGGTGCCGACCTGAATGACCGCCGCCGCGCCGCCGCGCTCGTTGCTGTCCTTGTCGATCATACCCTGAATGGTACTGGCCAGCGTGTCCTCCACCACCTGCTGCAGATCGATGTCGATGGTCAGCGCCACGGTGCCGCCGGGCTGGGGCTCCCGGGTGTACAGCTCGCCGGTGATCTTGCCGTTCTCGTCGGTGGTGATGAGCCGCTTGCCGTCATTGCCGTGGAGATATTCCTCAAAGGCCTTCTCCACGCCGTCCTTGCCCACCAGGTCATTCATATTGTAGCCCTTGTCGGCGTAGCCCACATAGCCGGTGCTCTCGTCGCTGCGCCACTCCTCCTGCCATATGGCGCCCACGGTGCCCAGAATGTGCGCCGCCAGCTTGGTGTTGTACACCCGCGCCGCCGCTGTCTTGATGGTCACGCCCCGGTACTTTCCGTCGGTGATGCGGCCCAGCAGCTCCGTGGATACATCCTCGGCAAAAGTGTAGCTGCTGCGCCCGTCCAGTTCATACCGCACGCCCACGATCAGACGCGCCTGCGCGTCGGTATAGCTGTCATCGACCTTGTAGAGCTTCCGCATGGCGGCCAGCACTTCCGCGCTGCCGCCGTCCGTGGGCAGCTTGTTGCCGTCCAGATACTCCCGGAAGCTCTTGGTCAGGCTTTTGCTGGTCAGCTGGGGAGAGGACCCTGTGGTCATGGGCAGGGTGTCGTTCCATGTGACGCCCTGCTCCTGACACAGCTGTATCAGCTGCCAGATGGCGTCGTTCAGCGCGGCCTCGTCCTTGCCGAAGCTGCTCTTGTCTACCACCAGCGTATAGGCCAGCCGGTTGCTCACCAGCACCTTGCCATTCCGGTCGGTGATGATGCCCCGGGAGGCGGTCACCGTTTCGCTGGCGGTGTTGCTGGTGATGGATCTGGCCCGATTTTCGCTGCCGTGTACCACCTGTGCGTCATACAGCACCGCAAAAAACAGCACCAGAAACGCACAGAAAAACCCCAGCAGCACATATACCCGCCGCCGGGAGGGGTGAGGATTTTTCATCATAGCTTGGTTCTCCTATGGTCATTCGCTCAGTGTCCGCCGCTGTGCCCACCGGAACAGCGGGTGCGCCGCCGCCGCGAAGGGCAGCGATACCAAAAGCTCCCTGCCCAGCAGCAGGCCCGCCGCGGTCAGCCCCGCGCCGCTGTGTCCCGCCAGCACCGCCATGTGCAGCAGTCCGCAGAGCAGCATACATACGCCTGTCACCACCAGCGAGCACACCACGCCCGCCATGATGACCTGCCCGCTCAGCAGCCACGCTGCCGCCGCGCCAAGCAGGAACGCCAGCGCGTAAAAGCACGGCAGGCCCGCCACCGGCGAGAGAAGGTCGCACACCAGCCCGAAGAATACCGCGTACAGCAGCGCCTGCTCGTTGCGCTCCAGCGTGGCCGGTATCACCGCGATGGCCGGCAGCAGGAACGGGTGCACGCCCCATACCCGCACGTATACCAGCACCAGCCCCTGCAGCAGTGCCAGCGCCAGCGCGCACAGACAGTACAATATCCACTTCAGCAGTATCGCCCGCCGTGTCATAGCCGTCCTCCGTCATTGGATCACGTCAAAATCCGTGATGATAAACATCTCCTGTATCGCCGCCACATCGCACTTGGGCGAGAGCACCGCGTACCGCGCCAGCCCGCCGTCATCCGTCTGCACGGACTCCACCGTGCCGATGACCAGCCCGGCGGGATAGTAGCCGCCCAGTCCGGACGTGACGATCACATCGCCCTTGATCAGGCTCGCGCTGTCGCTGAGGTATTGCAGCCGCAGCCGGCCCTCGGCCATCAGCGCCAGGTCGCCGCCGGCCACCGCCGTCTCGCCGGTGCGGAATACCCGCGCGCCGAACTGGGAGTCCGTGTCCAGCACCGAGGACAGCCGGCACCAGTTCAGGCCCACGTCTGTGACCACACCCACCAGGTTCCCGGCGCTGTCCACCGCGCAGTCGCCTATGGCCACACCGTGCTGACTGCCCCGGTCCAGCACCAGCGTGCTGGCCCAGTTGGACACGTCGCGCTGGGTGACGCGGGCCGCCTCGAACACCAGGTCACTGCGCTGCTGCCGCAGGCCCAGCAGCTGGCGCAGCTCTTTATTCTCGGTCGCCGCCGGCTCCATCTGCCGCAGCTGCTCCTCCAGCTCCGCGATCTGCTGCCGCAGCTCGTCGTTCTCCTGCTGCAGGGTCTCCACGTCCTCAAACCGCTGGCTAATGCCGCCGACCCAGCCCGCCACGGCGGAACCCGCCGCCCGGAAGGGCGAGGCGATCACGCCCAGGGCGTTGTGCAGCAGCCCCGTTCCGGAGCTCAGGGCCGACACCACGCACAGCACCACCGCGATGGTGGCCGCCGCGGCCAGCAGCCATATTCCCGTTTTCGTAAAAAATCGCTTCATGTGTCGTTTGTTCCTCTCTGAAGTCTCCCCCGGCAGGGGAGGCGGCAGCGCACCCTCTCAGAGGGAGCGAAAGGGGCATTATCCCAGCAGCTGTATCCCGAATTCGCCCAGCATCTCCGCCAGCAGCACCACCGGCAGCCCCATCACGTTGAAAAAGTCGCCGTCGATGCGCTCCACCAGCAGCGCGCCCTGTCCCTGTACGCCGTAGGCCCCGGCCTTGTCCATGGGCTCGCCCCCGGCGATGTAGGCCTTCAGCTCCCGCTGTGTGGCCGGACGGAAATACACGTCCGTGTGCTGGGCGCGGGTCAGGGCTTTCGCCCCCTGCCGCACCGTCACACCGGTACAGACGGTGTGGCGCCGACCCTGCAGGGCCGTCAGCATTTGCAGGGCCTCCGCCTCGTCGGCGGGCTTGCCCAGCTTCTTGTCGTCCAGAAACACCATCGTATCCGCCGTGATGACGATCTCGTCCGCGTCGGACGCCACCGCCTGGGATTTCTCCCGGGAGATGTAGCACACCGTCTCCTCCGGCGTCAGCCCGGCGGGGAAGTATTCCTCCACCTCCGGCACCCGGACGGTAAAGTCGGTGATGCCCATCCGACGCAAAAGCTCCTGCCGCCGGGGGGACCCGGAGGCCAGCACGATCTTTGCCATATACGTCACCTGCCTGTGGAGCCGAAGCCGCCGGCGCCCCGGTCCGTCTCGTCCAGGTCCTCCGCCACCGTCACCGTGGGCTGCACCACCGGCACCACCATCAGCTGGGCGATCCGGTCCCCGGGCTGCACCGTGTACGGTTCGCTTCCCAGGTTTACCAGCCCCACGCCGATCTCGCCCCGGTAGTCGCTGTCGATGACGCCCACGCCGTTGGAAAGGCACACGCCCTTCTTGATGCCCAGCCCGCTGCGGGCGAACACCAGCGCCGCGTAGTCCGCCGACGGCAGGGCGATGGCGATGCCGGTGGGCACCAGCCGCCGTTCCCCGGCTGCCAGCGTCACCGCCTCGTCGATGCAGGCACACAGGTCCATGCAGGCCGCGCCGGCGGTGGCAAAGCGGGGGAGGGGTATCTCCGTCCCGATCTTGGGGGACAGGGCTTTGATCTTCAGCTCCATAGTAACACCTTTTTCTCCTGAAATTGAATACGGTTTGTAAATTATAACGAGTGTTATACCATTTGTTTTACTCTACGCCCCGGTAGAACAGCCCGCGTGTGCTGTTGTCGTCGGCAGTGACGGTCCCGGCCCTGTGGGCGCGGAGAAGCGCCGCGCACTCCGCCGCCGTCTCTGTGGTAAACCGCAGGCGTCCGTACCGCAGGCCGCACCGGAACACCTCCGGCTTGTCCGCCAGCACCAGCGTCTTTCCGTTCTCGATCTCGCACCGGCACCTGTAGGCGCACAGCACCGGGAACTGCTCGCCCCGCCGGTCGGTCAGCACGCTGCCCGCCCCATGGGCGCAGCCCGCGCTGTTCTTCGTCACGCAGTTTTCGGTGATCATCAGCGGCAGGCGGCCATAGACAAGGGCCTCGCAGTCCGCATATTTTCCCAGGTCCCGCACCTGCTGCCACCGCAGCTCAAAGCTGGCCGTCACGGACGACAGCCCCTGCTCCTGCCAGAAGCGCACCGCCCGGCTGTTGTACACGTTCAGGCCGAAGTCGCCGCGGAGCATTTTGCCCAGTCCCTTCACGATGGCCAGATGGCCCAGGTTGCCGATGGCCGCGGAGGCGACCTCCGGGTGCCGCTGCAGAATATCCCGGAACACAGGCTCGTCCGCCGTGCGGAATATCCGGGGCAGCACCGCGCAGAACTCCGCCTGCCCGATATAGGGCATCAGGTCCATCTTATCCAGCAGCTCCGCCGGGATATACACGATGGCGGGGCGTTCCGCCAGCAGCTCGGCCGTCAGCTGATCGGGCCTGCTGATGGACACGGTAAAGTCCAGCTCCGCCGCGCCCGCCGGGGCCTCCGGCAGGGGAGAGGCGGGCAGCTCACGGCGCTTCGGAGTGTCCATCCGCCGATCCGCCAGCTCGTCCAGCAGCTCCCGCCGCAGGTTTTTCAGGGCGATGTGGAGATAGTCGGTACCAACATGGGGTTTTGCGTCATAGAGGATTTCCTTTGGCGCACCGCAGCGGACCAGCTCCTCCAGAATAAAGCGGTGCCGGAGGTCCTTAGTGCCGGTGTTCAGCTTGCCGTCGGAAAAGGCCCCGGCGCCGCCCTCTCCGAACTGAACGTTGCTGGTGAGGTCCAGCTCTCCGGTGGACCAGAAGCGCTCCACATCGGTAGTGCGGTCCTCCACGCGGCGGCCCCGCTCCAACAGAATGGGCCGTGCGCCTGCCCGTGCCAGTACCAGCGCGGCAAACAGGCCCGCAGGCCCCGCGCCCACCACCACCGGCGGTACTTCCGGCGGGGTCACAGGCTCCGGGAGTTGATAGACGGGCCGGGGGGCTGCCTTGGAAACGTGCTTGTCCCGGCAGCGGCGGAGCACGGCAGCTTCGTCCGCCGCCTCGACCTCCACGGCCACGCTGTCGTACACGGCGTTGGCCATCTGGCTGGCCAGAAAGCGGCTCCACACCAAGCGGTAGAGGCGGTACTGCTCGCCGGTCAGGTCCTTTT
>OLNX01003547.1_pt1 | contig 10442 bp, 10 predicted proteins | sample 1672611 | NCBI WGS metagenome assembly OLNX01 (sample SAMEA3136705, study PRJEB25190) | human gut metagenome
CCAGTGTCCTCGAACACGCTGTCGCCGAACTCTATTGCGCACTCGCCGTCCTCGCAGTCAACGCCGTAGAACCGTGCTAATGTCACAATTATCTGACTGAGCGCCTGCAGTACCGGGCGCAGCTGCCGCTGAATCTGGCAGACCGTGTTGTATGTAGTTCTGTCCTCGGACAGCACCTGCGTTGCGGTGACAAGTCCTTTCTGCGTATCGAACGAGAACGTCCCGGAACTTACGCCTATCTGAGTTTCGTAGAACCGCAGTTCCTTGTTGATTTTGGCGCTGTGTTCGGTCTCGCGAATCTGCGGAGCGTAGGTCATTATCTGCTGTTCCACCGTGGATTCACCATCACCCTTGAAACCCACAAAATAATCGTCCGGAATGCCCTCGTTCCCACGGAGCACGGTGCTGTCCGCAAAGACTTTCGCCGACATCTTCTTGAATTCCGCGCAATACTCGGAATGTGCCTCGTCTATCTCGTGAAGCGTGCCGAGGGAGTTAGCGAAAATGCTTATCGGCAGTTCGCTGTCGAGGTCGATGTTGTTCGCGTATGGCGTGCGGAATGTCGCTATCATCGGGATAGTCGAGGGAATCTGTCCCTCCGGAAGCAGAACCGCCCACTTCGGCACGGTCGCAAGTTCCACGTCGTGCTTTGTGCCGTAGATGTACGCCGTGTTCCGGACGGTATGCACGCCGTTCCGGAATATGTGATGTTCCCGGCGCTCGTAGATTTTTCCGTGGTACCGGATACGCTCGAAAAATACGCCCTCGGTGACGTGTCCGTTCTCGTCCAGAGCCATCGGCAGGAAATCCCGGCTCGTCCCGGAATCAAAGAACATTTCGCCGGACTGCACGAAATACGGCTTTATCACCGTGTAGCCGCCTACAATGGTCTGCTGCACTATCCTGTCGAGGTTCGGCAGGAGATTCTTCTGGACATGCCTGTTCAGCTTCTCGTCCGCGATCTCGAACTTGATTTCCCCGGTGACGAGCTGCGCCAGATACGCGGTAGAAGTATAAGCCACCGGCAGCGGCTTGAAATTCTTGTGGGTCTGCGCAAACGGAAGCTGTCCCTGAAATGCGTCCCACCAGAGGAAAGTCGCGGAGCGCATGGTCGAGCTTACCGCTGAATCTGTAATATTAAAGTCGTCCACGTCCGTTCCTCCTTTCCCTTTAAATAAGCCTTTAAGCGCGTTTAAAATGTTCATTAATCTCTCCTTATGAGCCGCGGAATGTATCTTTCAAAGCTGTACTCGAACGCGTCCAGCGTATCAATATCCGAGGTGCCGTTATCCAGCCGGATATCCTCGCCGACAACCTTGTCGTCGTACACCGCGCCCTGAAATGCTTCCCGCAGCGTTTCGCATTCGGAAGTCAGCAGGAATCTTTCGCCGCCCATAAGCATGGTCGTTGCGCGGATTCGGTCGATTATCGGGCGTTTCATGGAGTTCTTCACAGTCAGGTCGAGCGGCTTTATGTATTCCCGCAAACCGGAAATGAGCGTCTGCTCGGCGCTGTCGGCGTAGATGTCCTCGATCCTGCCAAAATCCCGCTGAATGTCCTCGCAGAACTCATAGATACGCTTGTATATCTGCTGCGGGGTCAGTCCGGTGGCGGGAACGCGCTCGCTCCGCAGGGCGACGAGCTTTTCGTAATTGTAGGTCATTCCGGTCGCGACCATAGCATGAGCCGAGCCGTTGCCGCCCCAGTCCACGCCGACGTTTATCATGTCCAGACGTGGGAGCGGTTCCGGCGCTGCGAACGCGGGGATATTATCCGAGAACACCCGGTAAATAGCGCCCGCTGCCACTACCCACTTGCCGAGAATGAAACGGTCGTAGAACACGCCGGTGTACTCCTTTTTCAGCGCGGAAACGTAGTCGGCTGGGAGCGTTGTGTTGTCGTCAATGCTGAAAAAGATGTTCAGCAGGTCGTCCGCAAGAGCCTCGTTATCGAGGTACTTTTTCTTTAGCCAGTGGGTAGGCGTGTCCGGGTTTGTGGTCGCGAACAGCTTTGCGCCGGGCGCAGACAAACGTGACAGCAGCATGACGAAGAAATCCTCTGGGAACAGCGTAAGCTCGTCGCAGTAAGCGCCGCCCAGCGTGATTCCTCGGATCTTATTCTCGGAGCGCGCGTCGTTCGCGCCCTCCAGCATTATCTTCCGTCCAAAAAGAACGCCCTCCTTTGCGGAGAGCGAGAATGTGAAGTTCCTTTCGCCGATAAGCTCCTGAAGCGGCAGCAGGCAGTTGCGCTTGAGAGTCTGGAGCGACTTCGCGGTCATCATGTACAGATAGTCGCGCGGGCGGGAAGCCACCCACAGCGCCCAGAGGATAAGCGATATCCATGTCTTGCCCGAACGCACCGAACCCTGTAAAACGGTCAGGCGCGGAAGTTTGTTCTGCTTGAACAGCCGCATGAGGTCGTTCTGCTTTTTCGTGAATGTGACTTTACCCATTTTTTAAAGCCTCCAGAATATCCGCCAGAGCGCCGTCCGCATTGCCCGAACCGCCGCCGTTTCGGCTGTAATCTCCGCTCTTCAGGTAGAACTCAATAGCCGGCTGGGACGGCGGAATGTGGCGCTCCTTAGTCTCCACGGTTTTCACTCCGTTCACGCACCTGATGGTGCGGTCGGTGACAGTGTAGCCGGTCGCCGCGCGCAGGAGCGCCTGCTCCACCTCGGCGGTCAGCAGCTCGCTATTCTGGGACAGGAGTTCGTTCAGACCGCCGCAGCGGGATTTTATCTCGGCTATCTTCTTAGCGCGCTTAGCCTCATTATTTGTGGACAAGTAAGCCTCCACAAGCTGCTGCACTGCGGAGGTCTGGTCTGTGCTATTTTTTTCGCGCTCGGCAATGGCAGCGCCGAGGGCTGCTATGCTCTTTTTCTTCCTGCTCATGCTGTCACCTCTTTCATATACGTTTAAATGCGCTTAATTTGCGTTTAAATTCGCGATTTGCCCAAGGGCGGGGAAACTATCCTCTGAAATGTGCACGGCGCTTACAGACGATTTCAGGCGGGCACTTTAAACACCCGCCCGAAATCATGATGATATAGCTTCGCCCTGTCCGTTCGGAACATGTTCCGCAGATATCAGGAGATATTCTTCGCAGTTCCGGAGCTTATCAACGGAACCGCAGGCTGACTTTCTATCTCGCAGCCGAGGATAACCTCGTAGTGCCTGCCGTAGATCGTAACGTCCGCCACAGCGCGTTTACCGCGCCGGTTAAATCGGATTATCTTATGCTGGAAGCGTTTCAGGAAGCCGTCCATGATGTGCAGCGCGCCGCCCGAAACGTAGCCGCGGCTTATTCCCAGCGCGTGACCGTCATTGCAGAGGAATCTGATATATTCCTCCTCGGTCTGGCTGAGCTGCGAGCGGCTGAGTATCCGCAGCGTTCCATAGCAGAACTTGACCGCCTGCCAGATGTCCGGGGTCAGCTCCGCGTCGAGGAACACATATCCGCTGAACAGCAGCACTTCGCGCTGTACCCACCTGCGGCGGTGGCGCTCCTGAACCAGCCGGCGTGGAGCATACGCCGTGATGTTCTTTTCGGCAAGCTGCCGGACGACCGTCATTTCCTTGCCGGACTGACAATATATAACGTACATTATTCCTCCTGCGATTTGCTGTTGATGAACTGCACCAGCGAGCGGTACAGTTCCGGATTTTCCTTTGCCATAGCGTCGAAAATATCCTCTTTAAAGCTTTCGAACGCCACATTTTTGAGGTTCGCCGTCTTGATATCCGTGGAATTTTTCAGGCTTACCGCCCTGATCAGCGCCGTTGCCTTTTCGATGAGCTTGAGCGTGCTGCCGTCCCACGGCTGGATGAGCAGCGTGCGCGCGTCGGGGCTGGAAATGGACGCGATCTGGCGGATGGGGGTGGGAGAGCCGTAGTAATCGACCTCGATCTGATCGAGCACGGCGGCGTTGGCGCGGCCGGCACGGACGGTGTCGAACTGGGTGGAGAGAACCTCTGCCGTTTTGATCATGCGGTTTTTGAATTCTTTGATTTCTGCCATCTTGTGTATCCTCCCGGTGTTATTTTTTCGTTTTTCTTTTAATGGACCAGCGTGCCGACGGTCTCGCCGCGGGCGGCGCGCAGGATGTTTTCCGGTTCGCGCAGGGCGAACACCTTGATGGGGATGCGGTTGTCCATGGCAATGCACGTCGCCGTGCTGTCCATGACCGCGAGACGCTTTTCGAGCACTTCCTCATATGTGAGAGAGTCGAAGCGAACCGCGTTGGGGTCCTTCTTCGGGTCGGCGCTGTAAACGCCGTCCACGTTCTTGGCAAGCAGTACCGCGTCCGCGCCGATGAGCGCCGCGCGCAGCACCGCGCCTGTGTCTGTCGTGAAGAACGGGCTGCCGACGCCGCCGCCGAACACGACGACCTTGCCGGAGCGGAGATATTCGTCCGCCTTCTCCACGGAGAACGGCTCGCCGATGTGCTGGATCTCCATGGCGGTGAGCACCTTAGCCTCCACACCCTGCTGCTGCAGCACGTCCTGCAGCGCCAGACAGTTCATGACCGTGGCGAGCATGCCCATATAGTCCGCTCTCCAGCGGTCCATGCGTCCCTCGCCGTTTTTCACGCCGCGCCAGAAATTGCCGCCGCCGACAACGATGCCGACCTCAACGCCCTGCTTTGCGCACTGCGCGACAACGCCGCAGACCTCGGCCATGACCTTGAAGTCCAGCCCCGTTCCAGCATCGCCGGAGAGCGCTTCGCCGGAGAGCTTGAGCAGCACGCGCTTGTACGCGATCTTCTTTTCGTCCATGGGTTTCTCCTCCCTTTGTACGGTTCAGCGATATTTTTTGAGAAGCTCTTCCACGTCCGAAAGGAAGTGTTTGAGCGTTTTGTTCGGCTTGCCGCGGCTCGCGCGGATGAGCGAAAGGAGCGATTCTCCGGCGGCAACGAGCTTTTGATAAAGCCCGCTCGCCTTGGCGCCCGAAGCGGTCTCCGCCTTTTTGACCGGCACGCCCTTCGGACAGACGAGGAATTTCCCCTCGGCGAGATCGAACACCGTGCCGCTGTAGGGCGCAAACGCCTTATAGCCGTGCTCGGTCTCCAGATAGCCGGCAAACGCGTCCGTCACGGCGTCCTCGCCGTGGTTCACGAACACGAACTTCGGCTTTTTCTCAAAGCCCGCGAGCCACGCAGTGAGCCCGTCGCGGTCGGCATGGCCGCTCTTGCCGGGCAGGAAGCCGATCTCGCAGTTGACCTCGATATCCTCGCCGAAGAGCTTTACATGCTTTTCGCCGTCATAGAGCCTGCGGCCGAGCGTTCCCTCCGCCTGATAGCCGACGAAGAGCACCGTGCTCTCCTTCCGCCAGAGATTGTGCTTGAGATGGTGACGGATGCGTCCCGCCTCGCACATGCCGCTCGCCGAGAGGATGACCTTGGGCTCGGGGTTTTCGTTGATGGCCTTGGAGTCCTCGCTCGAAACGGAGATACGGATGCCGTCCGACCAGATGGGGTTGATCCCGGCGTCCACGAGAGCGCGGGTCTCCTCATCGAAGCATTCGTGGCCGCACTGGAGATAGATCGCCGTCGCCTCGTTTGCCATGGGGCTGTCCACATAGACGGGGAAGCCGTCGTGACCGGTGACGAGCTTTTTCTCGCGGATCTCGCGGATATAGTAGAGCATCTCCTGCGTGCGTCCGACGGCGAACGACGGGATGACGAGATTGCCGCCGCGGTCGAGCGTGCGCTGGATATAATCGGCCAGCAGCTTGACCGGCGGGACATGGCGGTCATGCAGGCGGTCGCCGTAGGTCGATTCGATCATAACGTAGTCCGCGTCCGCGACCGTTTCCGGCACGTTGCGGATGATGGGCTGGTTGAGATTGCCGATATCGCCGCTGAACACCATCTTGCGCTCCACGCCGTTCTCGGTCATAAAGACCTCGATGCAGGCGCTGCCGAGCAGGTGGCACACATCGCTGAAGCGGACGGCGAAGTGCTCGCCGACCTGCACCAGCTCGTGATAGCTCACCGGGCGCAGATGCGCGATGGCGGCCTCGGCGTCGTCGAGCGTGTAGACCGGCTCATACGCCGGTCCGCCGGAGCGGCGGCTTTTGCGGTTGCGCCACTCGGCTTCGCTCTCCTGAATGTGCGCGCAGTCACGCAGCATGATGCGGCAGAGATTGCACGTCTCGCGTGTGGCGTAAATGGGGCCGTCGAACCCGTTTTTGAAAAGCAGCGGCAGATTGCCGGAGTGGTCGATGTGCGCGTGGGTCAAAAGGACAAAGTCGATCTCCCCCGCCGCCACCGGCAGCTTCTGGTTTTCAAAGATGTCCTTCCCCTGCTCCATGCCGCAGTCAACAAGGCCGCGGTTATTCCCGCACTCGATGAGTGTGCAGCTGCCCGTAACTTCATGGGTCGCGCCCAAAAAGGTAACTTTCATAGTGAACTCCCGTGTCGCGGCGCTTCCCCAATCCTTTGCGGAAGAGAAGCCGCCTATTTTCACGGAAAACATTATACACGTTCCCCGCCCGTCGCGCAAGACTTATTGCATCCCGTCGCCGCCATACGGTTTTTTGTAGTCCCCGCCCCGCGCGAGCATGGCGCATTGTCCGGTGCTCCGCTGCAGTTTCCCTTTTTCAGACAGCACATTCGCTGTTTGTGGGGAGGACATTTTACGATAATTCTGCTATACTTTCTTTGAGGTGAGCCGAATGGATCAAATAAAGATGGGAAAATTCATCGCCGCCCTGCGGAAAGAAAAGGGCTTGACGCAGGAAAAGCTCGGAGAAAGGCTCGGCGTGACCAACAAGACCGTTTCCCGCTGGGAGAACGGCAACTACATGCCCGACGTGGAAATGCTGTCACTGCTGTCCGAAGAATTCAGTGTAAGCATCAATGAGCTTATAAGCGGAGAGCGGCTTGCCGCGGAGGACTTCAAAAAAGCCGCCGACAGCAACCTTGTTACCGCGCTCAGCAGCAGTACATTTACGCTGAAAGAAAAGATCGCATTTTTCAAGAAGAAATGGCTGCATGAACATATTTCAACTATCGTCCTGTGCGTTGTGGCGTGGATAGGTATTATAATATGGACCGCACTGAAACTGCGCAGCAGCGATTCATATCCGCTTTTGGGCGCGGTCGGCAGTATGCTCGCCATCCTTTTCTATCTGGTGCTGTATAACCGCATGATGGCGTATGTGGAAAAACGCGCATACCCGGCAGCGTCGGATAAGGAAACCGAAACGAAAAACACTTGATCACAGCATGTTCAAAATCGATGCAGCAGCAACCTTTGAGCGGCTGTATGAACCAGAAACCCGGCTGCGCATTCAGCGGCAGCCGGGTTTCCCGACAGATTGCCGGCTGCCGATCGAAACGGCAGCCGGGTTCCGTTATTTGCGCCACGCGGCGGGGATGAACAGCAGAAGCATCGGATAGAGCTCCAGACGGCCGAAGAGCATGGAAAAAGCGAGCAGCACCTTGCCGAAAGACGAGAAGCATGTATAGTTGGACATCGGTCCGACGAGCTCCATACCGGGGCCGACGTTGTTAAAGCAGCTCGCCGCGGCGGAAAATGTTGTGATGAAATCCAACCCTTCCAGCGCGAGCAGGACCAGAAGCAGCACAAAGAGCAGCGCGTACACGAGCAGAAACGCGGAAACGGAGCTGCAGGTGTCCTCGTCGAGCGGCTCGCCGTCGATGTGGACGCATTTGACCTGCTGCGGGTGGATGGCGCGCTGCACGCCCCGGCGGGCAAGCTTCGCGCCGATCACGATGCGCACGATCTTGATGCCGCCGCCAGTCGAACCGGCGCACGCGCCGACGAACATCAGCACAACAAGCAGCGTTTTGGAAAGCCACGGCCAAAGGTTGAAATCCGAGATAGCAAAGCCCGAGGTGCTCATCACGGTGAATATGGCGTGGCGGAATGCCTCGCCAAAGCCGCTGAAGAGCGGCAGAATGTTCACAGCAACGGCGAGCGAAACGGCGGCGAGAATGCCGAGGAATACCCACATCTCCTCGCTGCGCAGCGCCTGCCGGAACTTTCCGATCAGCAAGAGATAGTAGAGCGTGAAGTTTATGGAAAAGAGGATCATAAAAACGGTGATGACCGTCTGTGAATAGGGGCTGTACACGCTCATTCCGGCGTTGCGGATCGAAAAGCCGCCCGTGCCCGCCGTGGCGAACGCCGTGGTAAGCGCATCGAAGAACGGCATATCAAAAATGAGCAGCACGAACATCAAAACCGTGAGGCCGATATAGATAAGATAGAGGATCGTCGTGCTGCGGCGCATCCGCGGCACGAGTTTTCCTACGTTCACGCCCGGCGATTCCGCGCGCAGAAGATGCAGCGCGTCACCGCTGTCACCGTTCGCCATCGGGCTCACGGCCAGCACGAATACGAGCACGCCCATACCGCCGAGCCATACCGTAAAGCTGCGCCAGTACAAAAGACTCACCGGCAGCGCCTCCACATCGGCGATCACGCTCGCGCCGGTCGTGGTAAAGCCGGAAACAGTCTCAAAGAAGGCGTCCACAAACGACGGCACCGCGCCGCTCAGACAAAACGGCAGCGCGCCGAACACCGAAAGAAGCACCCACGAAAGACCGACCGTTACAAAGCCCTCGCGGGCGTAATACTCTCGCCGCCGGGCCTTTATGCGCCGCAGCAGCGCCGCGAACACGAGGATTGCCGCCACAGTGACGGCAAAGCCGACAGCGGCGCTGTGCTCGTGCCGTGCGAGCGCGATTGCAAGCGGCGGTATCATAAATGCCGCTTCCACTCCCAGCGTCAGGCCGAGAATGCGGCAGATCATGGCAATGTTCATATCCGATCACCCACGCTCGGCAAAAATCTGCCGCAGCTCCGCGATGTGCCGCTCGCGCGGCGCGACCACGATGACGGTATCGCCCGCCTGTAAGCTATCGCCGCCGCCGGGGAAGATCACCTTTGCCCCGCGCGAAATGCACGCGAGCAGAATTCCCGGCTGAAGCGTGACAGAGGCAAGGCTCTCGCCGAGGTGCGGCACGTCCGCCGTGACGAGAAATTCGAGCGCCTCAACGCGCCCGCCCAGCAGACTGTATACGGAAAGAACGCTCTCGGCGTCCGTGCTCTCCATGGCACGGACATAGCGCGTGATCTCCTGCACGCAGATGTCTTTCGGACTGACGGCGCTGCGGATGCCGCAGTTCTGGCACACGGCGGCGTATTCCGTCCGGTTCACCCTGGGGATCGCCTGCGGTACGCCCTGCATCCGGGCGTACATACAGATGAACACATTTTCTTCGTCGAGGTTCGTGAGCGCGACAACGGCGTCCATCTGGGAGATGTTCTCACTGAAGAGGAAATCCTGCCGTGTGCCGTCGGCGCAGAGGACGGAGACGTCCGGCAAACGTTCCGCAAGCTCCCGGCAGCGCTCGGCGTTATGCTCGATGAGCTTCACGCGCACGCCCGCTTCGCGCAGCAGCTCCGCGAGCGCTTCGCCCAGCCGTCCGCCGCCGACGATCATCACATTCTTCGCGTGTTTTTTCCGCAGCCCCAGCTCGTCCACGGTGCGCGAAAGGGTCGCCGCCGGCGCGGTCAGATATACCTCGTCCCCGGCCCGGATCGCAAACGAGCCGTCCGGGATGAACGCCTCCTCCCCGCGGCGGACGGCGCACACGAGCACGCGGTGGCGCAGGACACGCGGCAGCTCCATGAGCTTTTTCCCGCAGAGCTTATTATCCGCATCGACCTCCATCGCCACGATCTCGGCACGGGATTTGGCAAACGATTCCCGCCGGAGAAAAGCGGGCAGCTGCAGCTGGCGGAAGATCTCGCGTGCGGCATAAAGATCCGGCGTGACCGCCATGGAAAGGCCCAGCTCCTCCCGCAGGAGCTGCACGCCGTCGAGGTAGCTGCGGCTGCGGATGCGGGCGATCGTGTTTGCGCAGCCGAGCTTGCGCGCCAGCATGCAGGCAAGGATGTTCGCCTCGTCGTTCGGCGAGGCGGCGATCAGAAGATCGCTCTCCGGCACGAGCGCAGCGTGCTGCACGTCGAGCGCGGCGCCGTTTCCCTGCACGGTCATACCGTCGAGCGCGAGAGAAAGCCGGTCGCACACGGCGCGGCTGCTGTCGATGATCGTTACATCGTGTCCCTCGGCGGATACCTCGCGGGCAATGGCAAAGCCTACCTTACCTCCGCCGACAATCACAATTTTCATAAAAGCTCCTTCTTTTCCAAAAAGCGCTTCAGGGGGTTATATGGTAAGTGCAGTATAGCATTTGGCAGAGCCGATAGCAACCGCTTCCCGTCCGGCTTAACGGTGATTTTACGTTTTACAGAAGTTTTTGGGAAAAATTTAATTTTCTTCTTGACAGAATGCTATAACGTTTGCTACAATGACAAAGCCGCGAAAAACGGGAGCATAGCTCAGCTGGTTAGAGCACATGCCTTACAAGCATGGGGTCACAGGTTCGAGTCCTGTTGTCCCCACCA
>OLNX01003549.1_pt1 | contig 10439 bp, 9 predicted proteins | sample 1672611 | NCBI WGS metagenome assembly OLNX01 (sample SAMEA3136705, study PRJEB25190) | human gut metagenome
AAGCAGTTGCTGAGGCAGATACGATTGTGTTTGATAAGACAGGAACACTGACGAAGGCACAGCCGACAGTTGTTGATGTAGTTTCCTTTAACGGTGATTCAAAAGAAAATCTTCTCAGACTTGCTGCATGCATGGAAGAACATTTTCCACATTCCATGGCAAAAGCAGTTATGGATGCTGCAAAAGAACGTGGCCTGACTCATGAAGAAATGCATTCAAAAGTTGAATATATTGTAGCTCACGGAATTTCAACAATGGTAGATGGAAGAAAAGCAATTATAGGAAGCCATCATTTTGTATTTGAAGATGAAAAATGTGTTATTCCGACTGGAAAAGAAGCAGAATTTGCAGCACTTCCGGAAGAATACTCTCATTTATATCTTGCAATTGAAAATAAACTGGCAGCCGTTATCTGTATTGAAGACCCACTTCGTGAGGAAGCTGAGGCGGTTATCAATTCTCTTAGAAAAGCAGGAATTTCTAACATCGTAATGATGACCGGAGACAGTGAAAGAACTGCATCAGCAATTGCAAAGCGGGTTGGAGTAGACCAGTACTTCTCAGAAGTACTTCCGGAAGATAAAGCAAAATTTGTAGAAAATGAAAAAGCAAATGGAAAAAAAGTGATTATGATTGGTGATGGAATCAATGATTCGCCGGCACTTTCCGCTGCAGATGTTGGAATTGCAATCAGTGATGGTGCAGAGATTGCAAGAGAGATTGCAGATATTACAATCAGCGCAGATGATTTATATCAGATTGTGACACTGAAATTTATCAGTAATGGTCTGATGAAACGAATCAAACGAAATTATCGTCAAATTGTAGGAATTAACACTTCCCTGATTCTGCTGGGAGTCAGCGGAGTTATCATGCCGACAACTTCTGCACTGCTTCATAATACCTCAACATTACTTATCACATTAAAGAGTATGAATAATTTATTATCTTAAACTTTTAATTGATTGATTTCTTAAATAAAAAAATACTGTCCGGCTGAAGCTTATCTTTTCAGTCAGGCAGTATTTTTTATTAATTTTATTAAATTAAAGCTTTCAATTTTTCAGCGACCTTTTCATACATCGGAACAGGAACATGGTATTTTTGACCCATACGTACAACTTCAAAGACAAGTCCTTCCAGTTCAGATGGCTTATGTGCCATGACGTCTCTCTGCATGGAAGTTGTAGTTTCTGGTGGAAGATCAGACAAAATATCAAGATTAATGGCAACATAGTCCTGTTCAAAAGGAATCCCCATCGCTTTGGCAAGTTCCGAAATTTCACGAATCATAGCTTTGAACATTTCACGAGGTTCTCCTTCTTTTTGGAATTCTCCAGCTGTTGCCTGCCAATAAAGACCTGCTGCACCAATCGGAGAAACATAAGAAAACTTCTTTAAAGTATCCCGTTTTATCTGGTCACTTAAAATTCCTTCAATCGAACTGTCAAAGAAGTCTTTTTGGATTTCTTTTAATTCCGGACGCAATTCTTCGGGTGTTCTTGCACCGTACACGACACGAAGAATTTCACCATACTGTAAAATCGTACCATAAGAAGAAATATTGGCAGAGACATAGATACAGCCGTCCATGACGGAAAGTTCCGGAAGGAGTTTCTGCATCCGTCCACCTGTTCCATAAATATTAAGAATTGGAATAACAATGGTTTCTGGTTTCGCAATTTTTTGAATAAATGGAATGACAGAATCTAAGGAATATCCTTTGACACAGACTAAAATGACATCGGGTCTTTCCTGATACTCTTCCATAGAAACTGCTTTTACCGGAATGGTTTCTTTTTCGTGAGTCCATAATTTTTCCAAAGTAAGTCCCTTTGATTTCATTACGTTTAAATGTTCATTTCTGGCAATCAGAGTTACCTCTTTTTTTGCCTTTGTCATATAAAATCCAAGTGTTCCTCCGGTGCCGCCTGCGCCGATAATTAAGTATTTCATAAATAAAATGCCTCCCAAGATGTTTTGATTAAAAAACAGACTGTTGTATTTTTATTTTAGCACAATTAAAGAAGTATGGCTTTAAATTTCTGTTATTTTTTGAACGCAGATAAGCATTCTCCTTACTCACAGAAATAAAGCCAATTCCAGATAAAGCAGATTATATTAAAAAAAAGTGCAATGAAAAATTTAGTATTGACAAGAAAAAGAAATATGCTATAATAAAGTCAAACAAACATATGAACAAGTGCTCATATAAACAAATGTGGGTAGAAAAGGAGAAAAATCATGAAAAAAACTTACAAAATCGATGTAGACTGTGCAAACTGTGCAAACAAAATGGAAGAAGCTGCTAAAAATACTGCAGGAGTAAAAGATGCAACTGTAAACTTTATGGCTTTAAAGATGATTGTAGAATTTGAAGATGGTCAGGAACCAAAAGCAGTGATGCAGGATGTTCTGAAAAACTGTAAAAAAGTAGAAGACGATTGCGAAATCTTTTTCTAAGATACAATCAAAAAGATGTGAGTGTCAAAAGTAAAGAGTGTTACTCACTGATGTTTTTAGAGTCTCTTCTGTAACTGCTTTTAGTGGTGCGGGAGAGATTTTAAAAATTTACAAAAAAGTTGACTTTTAAAGAAAATGGAGGAGCAGGGGATGAATAAAAAGCAAAAAAAGATGCTGACCCGAATTATTATTGCAGCGGTATTACTCGTAATCCTTTCCTTTCTTCCTGTAGATGGATATCTGAAAATGGCGCTTTATATGGTGCCATATCTGGTAATCGGATATGATATACTGAAAAAAGCATGGAAAGGAATCTTAAATAAACAGGTATTTGATGAAAACTTTTTGATGGCAGTAGCAACTATTGGTGCAATTGCGCTTGGCGATTATAAAGAAGGCGTAGCCGTTATGCTGTTCTATCAGATTGGAGAACTGTTCCAGAGTTATGCAGTTGGAAAGAGTCGTAGAAATATCAGCGAGCTGATGGATATCCGTCCGGATTATGCAAATGTAGAAGTAGACGGAAGCCTGGAACAGGTAGACCCGGATGAAGTAGAAATCGGTACAATTATTGTAGTACAGCCTGGAGAAAAAGTTCCGATTGACGGAATTGTGACAGAAGGTAAATCTACTTTAAATACCAGTGCTCTGACAGGAGAAAGCGTGCCAAGAGATATCTCTGTCGGAGAAGAAGTTATCAGTGGATGCATCAACCTGTCAGGGGTATTAAAAATCCAGACAACAAAAGAGTTCGGGGAATCCACTGTTTCCAAGATTCTTGATTTAGTAGAAAATTCAAGTTCTAAAAAATCAAAATCCGAAAACTTTATTTCTAAATTTGCAAAATATTATACACCGGCAGTCTGCTATGGAGCACTTGCGCTTGCTATTTTGCCTCCACTTGTGAGAATGTTATTTATGGGAGCAAGTCCGGAATGGGGAGACTGGATTTATCGTGCCTTGACTTTCTTGGTTATCAGTTGTCCGTGTGCACTGGTTATCAGTATTCCACTTAGTTTTTTTGCGGGAATTGGTGGAGCAAGCAATCAGGGTGTTCTTGTAAAAGGTTCCAATTATTTAGAAACTCTTTCTCAGACAAAATGTGTAGTATTTGATAAAACAGGTACAATGACTCGTGGCGTATTTGAAGTAAGCGGAATTCATCATAACGAGGTGGAAGATGCAAAATTATTAGAATATGCAGCACTTGCAGAGTGTTCTTCTTCTCATCCAATCAGTAAGAGTCTTCAAAAAGCCTATAATAAATCAATTGACAGAAATCGTGTAACAGATATCAAAGAAATCAGTGGACATGGCGTGGTTGCAAAGGTAGATGGAATAACAGTTGCAGCAGGAAATGAAAAGTTAATGGAAAAACTTGGAATTTCTTATGTTTCCTGTAGTCATGTTGGAACAATCGTTCATCTGGCGCTGGATGGAAAGTATGCTGGACATATTTTGATTTCTGATGTGATTAAACCACATGCAAAAGAGGCGATTAAAGAACTGAAAAAAGCAGGCGTTACTAAGACCGTCATGTTGACCGGAGACCGCAAAAATGTTGCAGATGCAGTTGCTTCTGAACTTGGAATTAAAGAAGTTTACAGTGAACTTTTACCGGCGGATAAAGTTGCAAAAGTAGAAGAATTGCTTGCCAATAAAGAGGAAAAAGATAAACTGGCTTTTGTTGGAGATGGAATTAATGATGCTCCGGTACTTTCAAGAGCAGATATTGGAATCGCAATGGGAGCACTTGGTTCTGATGCGGCAATTGAAGCAGCAGATATTGTCTTGATGGACGATGACCCGCTTAAGATTTCAAAAGCAATTAAGATTGCAAAAAAATGTATCCGCATTGTATATGAAAATATTTACTTTGCAATTGGTATTAAAGTGCTCTGCCTGATTTTAGGTGCGCTTGGAATTGCAAATATGTGGATGGCAATTTTTGCTGATGTAGGGGTTATGGTAATTGCCGTATTAAATGCAATCAGAACCTTGTTTGTAAAAAATTTATAGAATAAAAAAAGCTAAAAATCAATAAGAGAAAGGATAGCGTTTGTTTTATGACAGAAAAATCAGAAGAAGTTTGCGAATCCTGTGAGTTGCATGAAAACCTTTTGGAAATTGTAAAAGAAATGATGCCGGAAGAGACAGAACTTTACGATTTGGCAGAACTTTTTAAAGTCTTTGGTGATTCGACAAGAATCCGAATTCTGTTTGTTTTATTTGAAGCAGAAGTGTGTGTCTGTGATTTGGCAAAGGCTTTGAATATGACACAGTCAGCCATTTCTCATCAGCTTCGGATTTTAAAACAAAATAAACTTGTGAAAAGTCGTAGAGAGGGAAAATCCGTATTTTATTCCCTTTCGGATGACCATGTGAGGATGATTATTGACCAGGGTCGGAATCATATTGAAGAAGATTAAAAACTGAAAAGAAAAGGAAAGAAAAGAAGAGACCTTTTTGGGTAGGAAAATCTATCGAAAGAGGTCTTTTTTTGATATAAAAAGCTTGACGAATCAAAAATACCTGCTATAATATGAAAATGATTTTCAATTTCAATATAGATAAGCTCAAAATCAAAAAAGAGATGGAAGTGGAAAACCCGTTTCGCTTCAGTGAGGATGTATTGACCATTTTATTGAGCATGTCGGAGCAGAACACGGTTTTAAGGCGGATCAGAAGTATACCATTTTATATGGATATTGTGAAGAATGTCAAAAAGAATAGATAGGAGAAACAATGAAAAAGACAGTAAGATTATTTTCGATTATGGCAGTTATAGTTGCAGGATGTACTACAGCATGTGGTCAGAATGCGATAAAAAATACAGCAAATGATTCAGGAAAAGTAAAGGTAATGACCAGTTTTTATACGATGTATGATTTTGCACAGAAGATTGGTGGGGAGAAAGTAGAGATTACCAATATGGTTCCATCTGGAACAGAACCACATGATTGGGAGCCTTCTGCAATTGATATCCGAAATATGGAAGATGCAGATGTGTTTATTTACAATGGGGCAGGAATGGAACACTGGGCGGAGGATATTTTAAAATCACTGGATAACTCTGAGTTGATTACAGTAGAGGCTTCAGAGGGTGTGGAATTGATAAGAGAAGGAAAAGAAAATGACCCGCATGTCTGGTTAGACCCTGAAAATGCGAAGATAGAAATGGAGCATATTAAAGATGCCTTCATTGAGGCAGACAAGGATAATGCAGAGTATTATAACAAGAATTATGAAACATACAGCAGGCAGTTGGATGGACTAAATCAGGAGTTTGAAGAGACATTATCCCAGGTGACCAATAAAGATATCATTGTAGCACATAAAGCATTTGGTTATCTTTGCAAAGCTTATGGATTAAACCAGATAGCAATTGAGGGTCTGATGCCGGATTCTGAGCCAGACCCTGCGAGAATGGAAGAAATTATTCAGTTGGCGAAAAAAAAGGAAATCAATACCATTTTCTTTGAAGAACTGGTAAGCCCAAAAGTAGCCAATACAATTGCGAAAGAAATTGGTGCGAAAACAGAGGTTTTAAATCCACTGGAGGGATTAAGCGAAGAACAGATGGATGCAGGAGAAGATTATTTTTCTGTTATGAGGACAAATTTAAAGCAGATTAAAAAGGCACTGGAAAATTAATGTGGAAAGATAGGACAACAGGAGGAAAATCGCATGAATATGGTTGAGATAAATGATGTTTCATTTCATTATGCAGATGTACCGGTTTTAGAAGACGTAAATCTGGAAGTCAGACAAGGCGACTATGTAATCTTAACAGGTGAAAACGGAAGTGGAAAGAGTACATTTTTGAAGCTGTTATTGAGAGAACTGATACCACAACAAGGAAGTATTAAAATGTTTGAAAAAGATATTTCCGGTGGATTTAAAGGAATGAAAATCGGTTATGTACCGCAAAACAGTATCAGTAAAAACCAAAATTTTCCGGCAACAGTAGAGGAGATTATGAGAACCGGGCTTTATGAGCCAATCTGGAAGCGTGGAATTTCCGGAAAAAAATATCAGAAAAAAATTTTAGAAGCATTGTCTGAGATGGAGATGGATTCTTTTTTGACAAGCCGGATAGGAGAACTTTCAGGTGGTCAACAGCAAAGAGTGATGCTTGCAAGGGCGTTAGTGGGAAAACCAGAACTTTTAATTTTAGATGAGCCGACGACCGGGATGGACAGTGTTTCGATTCAGTCTTTATGTGAAGTTCTGCAAAAGAGAAATGAAAAAGGGCTTACAATTCTTATGGTAAGTCATGGAAGCTTGAAGCCTTATACTGGGGCAAATCGGTTTTGGAATGCACAGGAAGGAAGGATTATAGAGGAATGATGAGTATATTGCAGTATGGATTTATGCAGCGTGCATTCATAGTTGGAATTTTACTGGCTGTGATTACACCATGCATTGGAATTACCATTGTTTTAAAAAGAATGTCCATGATAGGAGATGCACTTTCTCATGCCTCTTTGGCAGGTGTTGCACTGGGGCTTTTGCTTGGAATCAATCCGGTATTTGGAGCGGGTGCAACTTGTATTGTAGCGGCACTTGGAATCGAAGCAATCCGCAAAAAAATTCCAAGATATTCTGAAATGGCGATTTCGGTTATCATGTCAGCAGGAATCGGGCTTGCAGGTGTGTTATCCGGTTTCGTACAAAATAGTGCAAATTTTAACAGCTTTTTATTTGGAAGTATTGTTTCTATCAGTACAGGAGAAATGGCAGGTGTTTGTATCATCAGTGTTGCAGTTTTAGTAACATTAATGCTGTTTTATCGAGAATTGTTTTATATGGGATTTGATGAAAATGCGGCAAGAATTTCAGGTGTTCCGGTTCGGCAGATTAATTTTATGTTTACTATTTTAACTGCACTGACGGTTTCTGTTGCTTCAAGAACAGTGGGGGCTTTAATTGTTTCTTCCATGCTGGTTGTTCCGATAGCCTGTGGGATGCAGATGGGAAAAAGTTATAAAAATACTTTAATTGGTGCGATTTGCGTTGCAGTGTTTACAACGATTGCCGGTCTGGTGCTTTCCTATTATGTTGGCATAAAACCAGGCGGAACAATTGTCTTGCTTGAAGTGGTTATCTTTTTGATTTTGGTAGTTTTTAAGACTATTACAGGAAAAGGACATTAAAAAGAAAAAATCTCGTGAGGATAGATGTTTTTTGTCAGAAACCTATCATTACGAGGTTTCTTTTTTTCTGTTGGTAGACAATTGATTTTAATTTTAGTATAATAAATAGAAAATTCAGGAAGAGAAAGAAGAAAGAGCCATCAGTTGTCAGGGTGGTATAAGGTTTTTAAGAGAAACCAGTAGAGGAGAAGAAAGTATGGAACCGGATTACAAGATGACGATGCAGGAAGCAAAAGAGGAAACCAGACAGTTTAAAAAGATTTTCACAAATGTGCGTCTGATTGACCAGATGGTGTTACATCGGATTGAGCAGGAAGAAAGGATGAAATTCCAGGACGGTCATTGTAATGATTTCTGGAATAAAAACTGTCCATGTGAAAATTGTGTTTCTTTAAAAGCATTTGAGGGAAAAACTCAGAAAACAAAACTGGAGTTTATGGATTCTGATATTTATCAAGTAACAGCGCGCTATGTAGAAATTGATGGGACACCTTATGTGATGGAAATGTTTAAGTGTTTGGACAGTACATCCTTGATAGATGTTGCGGGACAGGAAAAGATTGTAAGTAAGTTTGCCAGATACAATGAAAAAGTTTATAAAGATGCTTTGACAGGAGCCTATAATCGTCGTTATTTTGAGGAACATATCAAAAAGATGACAGGTTCAATGGGTGTTGCAATGATTGATTTGGATGATTTTAAGCTGTATAATGACATTTTAGGTCATAATGCGGGAGATGCTGCACTTGAGACGATTGGAAAGATTGTTCAAAAAAGCATTGATCCGGATAATATTTTAATTCGTTATGGCGGAGATGAATTTCTTCTGGTTGTTCCGAACGTAAAAGAAGATGAGTTTTTGAAAGAATTGCAGCAGATTCGAGATAAAATTCATGATGCAAAAGTTCCAGAGTATGCACAACTTCAGCTTTCTGTCAGCATTGGCGGTGTACTTTCAAATGATGAGACAATTGAAAGTGCCGTTTGTCGTGCAGACCGTTTAATGTATAGAGCAAAAAATCAGAAAAATATGGTTGTTTCTGAAAATGGAAAAATTGGAAGTGACGGAGTAGTACGAGAATTTATGGAAGAAGAGCAGACAAAACAACAGATTTTGATTGTAGATGATTCTGCGATGAACCGTGCAATTCTTTCCGAAATTCTAAAAGATGATTTTGAAATTTTAGAGGCAGAAAATAGTGAGGAATGTTTAAGCTTAATTGAGGAAAATGGTACAGGAATTGCCTTGATTTTGTTAGATATTGTAATGCCCGGGCTTGATGGATTTGGAGTACTTGAATTTATGAATAAAAACCGTTTTATTGAAGATATTCCGGTTATTATGATTTCGAGTGAATCTTCTAATGCACAGATTAGAAGAGCCTATGAGCTGGGTGTTTCCGATTATATCAGTCGTCCATTTGATGCCATGATTGTCTATCAGCGCGTCTTTAATACAATGAAGTTGTATGCAAAACAGCGCAGGCTGACAACTCTTGTTACAAATCAGATTTATGATAAAGAGAAAAATAACCGCATGATGATTAGTATCTTAAGCCAGATTGTAGAATTTCGAAATGGCGAGAGTGGACCTCATGTGTTACATATTAATACACTGACGGGTATGATTTTGGAAAAACTGGAGCAAAAAACGGATAAATATAATCTGTCCTGGTCAGAGCAGCAGTTAATTACAATCGCTTCTTCTCTTCATGATATTGGAAAAATTGGTATTCCGGATCTGATCTTAAACAAGCCCTCCAGACTTACAGATGACGAGTATAATCTGATAAAAAAACATACCGTCGTCGGTGCAGAAATACTGAAGGACATTACCTTTGTCCCTCATATTGTTGAAGTGGCCAGAAATCATCACGAACGGTATGATGGCACGGGATATCCGCGTGGTCTTGCCGGTGAGGATATTCCTTATATGGCAAGAATACTTACCATCGCCGATTGTTTTGATGCCATGACTGCCAGACGTCCATACAAAAAGCCGCTCTCTGTCTCCTATGCTGTCAGTGAACTGAAAAAAAACAGTGGAACACAGTTTGATCCGGAATTAGTCAACGTATTTATCCGGCTTATCAATGAAGGTAAAATTACAGTATAGCGCAGTCTGGGCAATCAGATGCAGCTTGCTCAAATATTCTATTATCACGAACCAAAAAAGTGTCCCTGAAAATCTTTTATCCAGATTTTCAGGGACACTTTTTATATCTGTTTCTCTTTCTTTCCGCTTAATCACTTAATCGATTTCTTTATAATCTACGTCGACTGCTTTCGCTTCCTGCTCCATATCTTTCCCCGTCCGCACCGTCTTTGTCACAACCCACAGATCACTGATTCCATCATAGATCAGGGCTGCTCCTACAAACTGCATGGCAAGTTTGACCATGCCAAACGCATTGACAATGCAGAGCACGCCAAATGCAATACTGATAATGGCAATGATCAGCATAATCCACCATCTGTCATATCCGCCATTCTTTGATTCTAACGCCATTTTCACATCCTGCACACCGTGAACAGCAAGTATCACACCGATCACGATCGGTACCAGGCTCACGATACTGCTCGGTTTTAAGAAGATCCATACACCGACGATCAGCACGATCAGCCCAAGGATTCCGGTGAACATATAACCGTTTCTATTGGTAATATAGGAAAACAGTTCTACCCCTCCAAGAATGATAAGTCCTGCGGCAAGCACTTTACATACGATATTGATCGTCTCTCCCGGCCATACGATCAGAACCACGCCCAATGCGATGCATAAAACTGCTGACATTATTGCATCCGCCTTTACTCTCTTAA
>OLNX01003556.1_pt1 | contig 10410 bp, 10 predicted proteins | sample 1672611 | NCBI WGS metagenome assembly OLNX01 (sample SAMEA3136705, study PRJEB25190) | human gut metagenome
GGCCCCTTGCGTTCTCTTGGGGGGGTTCAAGGGGGCCATTCTCTCACGTGAGAGAATGGCCCCCTTTCCCGCATTCCCTGCGCCGCGCAGGGAATCCCATTGCTGCCTTCAGGCAGCAAGAATCTGTAAAGCGCTATTGCTTTAATAGTCTTTTAATTTCTTTCTCTGCAAGCGCAGTGGCCCCCTCAAAATCCACGCAGGGATGATATGCGGATTCCAGCGCGTCGTGCGCCTTCTTAGCGGCCGACAGTGCGCCCACTGCCTCGTCTAAAAGCGATGCTTCCACGCGGCGGGTGAAGCGCAGCTTCGCCTTCTGCGCGCGCGTGAGCTTCTCCTCCGCCATCGCGTCGAGACGCAGGCGGCGGTAGGGCTTCCCGTCGTACGGGTTGCGCGCGTTCGTTGTGATAAACGCCAGCCCTTTTTCCGGGATTAATACGTGATGGAGCTCCCGCGGCCGGTCTGGATTCGGGCAGGCGATGATGTCGAAATGCTTCGCCTGTGCCGCCTGCACAACGGTCTCAAGCATTTCGTTTCCCAGCCCCGCACTGTCGATGATGGCATAGATGCGCGGGCAGAGGGCTTCGACGGTGTCGAACCGGCAAATCTCGCCCCGATGCGTCACACCGCCTAAAAATACGCAGTCGACACGCCCGCTGCCGGTTCCGTCGCCGCGCAGCTCGCGTGCGAGAATGCCGTCGGTGCGGCGGCGGAGCTTCGAAAAATCCATCTGCGCGTGCATTGCCACGCGGCGCTCGCTCTCCACCTCGCCCATCGCGCGCAGGATGCGATAGGCGCTGCGGTAGTGTGCGCGATATTCGTCGCTCAGCGCGACGATCTCCGCGCGGCGTGCCTTAGCCGCGTCCACATCGTAGAAGCGTGTCAGATCGACATAGCGTTCGCTCGCGACCGCGTAGGTCGGCTCGAGCACATGCGGGCTGGTACCGTCCACGATAGCAGCGTTTCGGTCCAGAAAGATCGCGCCGTCGAGTGAATCGGGGTCACCCGAGCAGTTGATGTACACGACGCGCTCGCCCGCGCGCTCCATCGCCGCGCCCACGCGGCGCATGAAGGTCGACTTGCCGCAGCCCGGGCCGCCTTTCAGAATCATCAGATCGTCGAGCCGACCGCCCAAAAGCTGGTCATAGAGCGAGAAAAAGCCCTCTTCGCTGTTTGCGCCGAGGAAAAAGTACACCGGTTTCATAAGATCCCTCCCAAAATTGGTGCTTTCTCCATAGCGTATGCGTGCGTGGCTGTCCCCGCTTCCCGCCCTTCCCAAATTTTGTTTGTAAGGCAGCATCGTTCCGTCATTCAGGAATGAAAAAAGCTCCGTTTGGGATTCCCAAACAGAGCCTTTTTATGTACTTTCTTACGCCGTGAAGATCTTGTCCTCCGCTCTGCGCGTGTAGTCGCGTTCGAGCATCGCGCGGTGTGAGAGGAACGCGGGATCGTCGAAATACTTCGCACCCATCGGGCAGTTGCGCACGCAGGAGTGGCATTTGATGCACACGCCCACGACCTCGGTGACATCATCGGGATTGATCGAGCCCATCGGGCAGAGAGAGGCGCACACGCCGCAGCGGATACACTTGTCGAGGTCGGTCTTGGGCTTCGCCTTCAGAAACACCTTCGGTTCGCCATCGAGGCCCAGCGGGCGGTAATACGGCGCGTCGGCGTCACCGTCGACCGTGACGGGCGCGGGATACTCGGTCATCCGCACGATGCGGCCCACGACCGCGGAGCCGAGCTTTGCAAGCTCCGCCATATCGTCGGAATCGGGTCTGCCGTTGGCAAGCGCGTCGGTAAAGGCGTGGCGGCAGGCAAAGGCACCCGCGCCGATGGTGTGGAAGCCGTCCCCTTCGAGGCAGGCGCAGAGCTCGGCAAGCGAATTGTCGAAGCTGCGGTTGCCGAACGTCACGACCGGCACGGCGAGCGCGCCGTTTCCGTGAAAGCCGGACTTCACAAAGTCGAGCAGCTTATTTGGAAGCTTGCCAGCGTAGGTTGGCATACCGAATACGACAAGGTCGCCTGCGGCAAACTCATACGCTTCCTCGCGCGCGGCGGGCAGCGTGAAATCGCGCACCTCGAGCGGCACGTCGAAGCTGACGGCAAGGGCATTTGCAAGCGTGGTGGTCACCTTTCTGGTGTTGCCGGTGGCGCTGAAATAGACTGCGTAGACCTGAGTGATGTTCATGGGAATCGGCCTTCTTTCTTTATTGTTCGGGGCGCTGCCCGGCTTTACAGGGAAAAATCCTCGGACGTGTACTTGTCGTTCAGCGTGGCGGGACGGGGCGGCACACGCTTGAGCGGATCGTAGCAGAAGTGACGGCAGTGGTCAGCAGAGTCGACCACGCCGCGGCGGGAGCAGATGACCTGCCCTTCGTTGATGACAGATCCGCTCTTGCAGTAGGCGCAGTGCTTTTCAATGTCCTTGCGGAACAGATGGAACATGGTCTCCCTCCCCTTTCTTTTACAGGCTGCGGACGACGAGCTTGCCGTCCTCCACCGACGCATGGATCTGCGTGACGGGGTGCTCGTAGGAGTCGATGATCTGCGCGGCCATGACGTCTTCGAGCTCTTTCTGAATGGTGCGGCGCAGATTGCGCGCGCCGTAGGTCGCGGAGTAGGACTTCTTGACGAGGTAGTCCTCAACATCCTCGTCCCACGTAAAGTGCAGGCCCTTGTCCTCAAGGCTCTTTTGCAGCTCATCGAGCATGATGTGGGCGATGCCGGCGAAGTTCTTCTCATCAAGGCGGTTGAAGCAGATGACCTCGTCCACACGGTTCAGGAATTCGGGGCGCAGGAACTCGCCGAGCGCCTTCATAGCGCGGTCGCGGTTCTGCTCGTTCACCGTGTGGCCGAAGCCGACGGTGCCCTCCTTGCGCTCGCTGCCCGCGTTGGACGTCATCACGATGACGGTGTTTTCAAAGTTGACCTTGCGGCCGTGGGAGTCGGTGATCTCGCCGTCGTCGAGAATTTGCAGCAGGACGTTCATCACGTCGGGATGCGCCTTTTCGATCTCGTCGAAAAGGATGACGGCGTAGGGCTTGCGGCGAATCTTTTCGGTCAGCTGGCCGGCTTCATCATAGCCGACATAGCCCGGGGGCGAGCCGACGATGCGGGAGACCGAGTGCTTTTCCATAAACTCGGACATGTCGAGGCGGATCAGCGCGTCGGGCGAGTTGAAGAGGTCCTGCGCCAGCTGCTTGACAAGCTCGGTCTTGCCGACGCCCGTGGGGCCGACAAAGATGAAGCTCACCGGCTTGTGCTTGGGCGAGATGCCCACGCGGTTGCGGCGTATCGCCGCGGCGACGGCCTCGATGGCCTCGTCCTGACCGACGATGTGCTCTTTTAAGCGCTTGTCAAGCTCGCTCAGACGGCGGAACTCGTCTTCACGGATGCGCGAGGCGGGAATCTTCGTCCAGAGCTCGATCACGCGGGCGAGGTTGTCCATCGTGAGCTGCGGGTCACCCTGCGCGCAGAGCTCGTCGAGCTCGGTCTGCGCCTTGATGGTAAGGCTCTTGAGCTCAGCCAGACGCTCAAAGTCGGGTTCTTCTGCGCCCTGCAAAAGCTCGCGCTCCTTGTCGTAATCCTCGATCTCGCGGCGCAGCTCCATGCGGCGGTTGATGTTCTTGTCGTGCAGATTCAGATCCGAGCATGCCTCGTCGATGAGGTCGATGGCCTTGTCGGGCAGGAAACGGTCGGTAATGTAGCGCTCGGACAGCAGCACCGCCTGACGCAGAATACCCTCGGGAATTTTGACGCCGTGGAACTGCTCATAGTAGTGGGCGATGCCCTTCAAAATTTTGAGCGTGTCCTCCATGTTCGGCTCGTTGACCGTGACCGGCTGGAAGCGGCGCTCGAGCGCGGTGTCCTTTTCAATGTGCTTGCGATACTCGGTGAACGTCGTCGCGCCGATGACCTGAATCTCGCCTCGGGAGAGCGCAGGCTTCAAGATGTTGGCGGCGTTCATACTGCCCTCGGCGTCGCCCGCGCCGACGATGTTGTGCACTTCGTCGATGACAAGGATGACGTTGCCCATCTTGCGGATCTCCTCGATGAGGCCCTTCATGCGGCTCTCGAACTGGCCGCGGAACTGCGTGCCCGCGACGAGCGCGGTCAGGTCAAGAAGATAGACCTCCTTGCTTCTCAGCTTAAAGGGCACGTCGCCCGCGACGATGCGCTGGGCGAGGCCCTCGGCAATGGCCGTCTTGCCAACGCCCGGCTCACCGATCAGGCAGGGGTTGTTCTTCTGGCGGCGGTTCAAAATCTGGATGACGCGTTCGATCTCCTCCTCGCGGCCGACGACCGCGTCGAGCTTGCCGTCGCGTGCGCGCTGGGAGAGATTGATGCAGTAGGAGTCGAGGAATTTGTGCTTGCTCCCCTTTTCGACCTTCTTGTTGCTGCGCGGGCTCTGCGTCTGCTCGGCCTCGTTGCCATTTTGTGCGTCGCTCGCGGCAGGATTTCCGCCGAAAAAGCGGCTCAGGAACGGGAACGTGGCGGTCTTGCCGTCCTCGTCCTCGTTATCGGCGTCCGGATCGTCGGCATCGGTCAGACCTTCGAGGTTTTCCGCGCCGCCGAAGGCGCCCATCATTTCATTGGAGATATTGTCAAGGTCCTCATCCGTGATGCCCATGCGGCGCATCATCTCGTCCACCTGCGGCAGTCCGAGATTTTTCGCGCACTTGAGGCAAAGTCCTTCGTTGACGTTCTGCCCGTTTTCCTGACGGGTGATGAACACAACGGCGATATTCTTTTTACATCTGGAACAAAGTTGCGGCTGCATAGTATTTCCTCCTTGGGGTAAAGATCAGGGTAACAGCGCGGCGACAAGCCCGCGCGGAGTATGACTCATAAAAAACGATAACAGATACGTGCCCTCGTAGTCGGCAAAGGCCTTGACGCCGAGCTTCGGTGCGACATCGCAGACGAGAAACAGCAAAAGTGCGCCCTCGATCAGGCCCAGCGCGCCGCCGCCGATGGTGTTGAGCGCGTTCAGCACTGGCAAGTCTAACACCTTGTCAATGCCTCCCGTCACTAAGCGGAGCAGCAGCGTGAGCACCAAAAAACACAGCACGAACACGAGTGTCCTCACCACGCTGCCGAGCAGCGTCCTTACGGCGGCAAGCGCTGCGTCGCGCGCGGCATTTCGAAGCGACTGACGCACCGCGCCGTCGAAATCGAAGCGCAGCAGCTTTTTGAGAAGCCCTGTCACCGCGAGCGGCGAATCGTCCTGCCAAACGTTTTCCGCGTCCTGCGCGGCGTCGCCGTTTGGCGTTTCACCCGAGGCGTTGCTCTCCGCCGGGGTCTCCCCCTCGATCTGCGGGACATCCCCCTGCGGTGTCTGCGATTCGGTATCAAACCACTCCTCCACGCTCTTTTCAAGGCGCGGCATCAGCATGTCGGTCACGGGCTCGGTCAAAGCGTCGGTCAGGAGCGACGCGCCGATCAGCGCGAGCACGATCGCCGCCAGCGCCATAAAGCTGCGGAACAGCCCCCGCTTGGCGCCGAACACGACGCTTAAAATGAGCACGAGCGCGAAGACTGCATCGATCATAAGACCATTATTCACGTTTCCCGCGCTCCTTTCAAGTCATAAATTGTAACATTTTTAGCGTTTTACAGAAATTACGGAATATAAAGCCAGGCGGACGACGAGCCGATCAGCACCGCCGTACCATCCTCGCGCATGATGACAGAGCTCGCGTACTCCGTGGCGTCCAGCCGCGCGTATTCCTGCAGCTGCGGCGTGTAGAGCACCAGACTGTCGCTGTACAGCACGGCGATATACTTCCCCGCCGCGGACATGGACAGAACCTCCTGACTGCTGTCGAGACTTGCCATCTCTGTACCGTCGGACGAGACAGTCACGAGCTTCATGGTGCTGCCCGAGCGGTAGCGGCTCAGCAGCAGCGCCGCGTAGTTGTCGCCGTCCATGCTCGAACCGCGCAGATACGGGTATTCGTAGCGATAGCTGCCGGAAAGCGTACCGTCCGATGAAAAGAGCGTCAAGCTCTCGTCCGTCAGGCACGAGAGCGTACCGGCCACGCTGTCGAGCGATAGCAGGAGCGAGCCCGTGAGTGTGTTGACCGAGTCCGCCTTATCGCTGCCGAGGGAATAGATGCTCACCGTGTCGGCGAATGTGCCGTCCGACTCGCCGAGCGTCACCGCCGCCATGCGCTTACAGTCGCGCATGACGACCGCGTCGATGACATAGTGCTCCGAGGAGTTGAAGGCAAACGTCTTCTCGCCCGAAGCGTCGTACACCGTAACAGCGGACTTGTAGCCGCTCTTTTCGGCGTTGAGCGCCAGATAGTCCGAGGAATTGACGCTGACCGACAAAATATTGCCGCTGCACTCGCCGCTCATATCGCGCACAAGGCCGCTTGCAGAGTAAATAAGAAGCGTCTGCCCGCCGATATCATAGACCGCGGCGGTCTGGCCGCCGACAGCGATGGCGGGATTCGTGAGCTTCACACTCATGCTGTCCACCACGCTGCCGCTGCTGCTGTAGATCGACACGCCCGTCGTCGAAGCGACGATCAGATGGTCGCCGAGCAGCGCAAAGGTGTTGCTGCGGTCGTTGCTGAACGAACACAACTCTACCTTGCCCTGCTCATCCTGCGTGACCTTATTGTAGGAGAAAAGGCGGCGCACACTGTCAAGGCTGCTCAGGTCCTTCCACGCCGCGGCGACGACCACGGCCAGCACGACCACAAGCGCCAGAATCACCATCAGCGCCCGCTTGAGCCCGCCGCCGGAGCGGCGCGGGGCCGCCTGCGAGCGCCTCAGTTCCTCGCGTGTTCCCTTTTCCTCTTTGAGATCATTCATTGAGCCGTTCATCCTCATACCAAAGTCTCGTCATGTACAGTCCGCCCGGCGGCACCGTGGGGCCGGCGAGCGAGCGGTCGCCGGAGGCCAGGATCTCGGGGATGTCCTCTGGCGTGAGCTTCCCCTCGGCGGCGTAGAGCACCGTGCCGGTGATCGCCCGTACCATGTTATACAGGAACCCGTCCGCGCAGACTTTGAGTTCCAAAAGATCACCCGAGCGCGACACGCGGCAGTAGTGCACGGTGCGCACGGTGGTCTTCGTCTCCGTGCCGACAGAGCGGACGGCGCGGAAATCGTGCGTGCCCTCAAAGGCGCGCGCCGCGCGGTCCATCACCTCTTCGTCGAGGTGCTTGGGGTAAAAGTACGCCCGATTGACATAGAACGGGTTTTTGATGCGGGAATTATAGATGCGGTAGGTGTATTCCTTTTTTTGACACGAGAGGATCGCGTTGAAATCCTCCGCCACCTCAAGCGCCTCGCGCACGACGATATCCTCCGGCGTGTGCGTGTTGATGGCAAACGGCAGGCGCTCGACTGGAATGCGCGACTCGGTATGGAAATTGGCGATGTAGCGCTCGGCGTGCACGCCCGCGTCCGTGCGGCCGCAGCCGACGAGCTTGACGTTCCCGCCGCAGACCTTTGAGAGACCCTTTTCCATCGTCTCGCAGACGCTTGAGACCGTCTTCTGCACCTGCCAGCCGTGATAGGCCGTGCCGTTATACATGAGCTTGAGGGCGATGTTTCGCATAAAACGTCCTTTCTTCTTATCGCAGCGCGATGACCGCGGCCACGAGCACGGCATAATAGCCGAGCACCAGATAGTCGCGCGTCTGGTAGTGCAGCACATTGAGCTTCGTGCGGCCTTCGTCGCCGTGGTAGCAGCGGCATTCCATGGCCGTCGCCAGCTCGTCGGCGCGGCGGAACGCGCTGACAAACAGCGGCACAAGCAGCGGCACGAGCGCCTTGGCGCGCTGCATAAGGCTTCCGGTCTCAAAGTCGGCGCCGCGCGCCTTCTGCGCGGACATGATCTTATCCGTCTCTTCGATGAGCGTCGGGATGAAGCGAAGCGCGATCGACATCATCATCGCGAGCTCATGCACAGGGACCTTGATCTTCTTGAGCGGGCCCAGCAGGCTCTCCAGACCGTCCGTCAGGCGGATGGGAGAGGTCGTATACGTGAGCAGGAACGTTCCCATGATCAAAAGCGTGATGCGCAGCATCATCGTGATGGCGGCGCGCACGCCCTCGATCGTAATGCGGAAGATCCAAAAATGGCACAGCTCCGTGCCGGGGGTGTAAAAGAGGTTCAAAAGCGCCGTGAACGCGATAATGAACAGCACCGGCTTTAATCCCTTGAAAAGCGCCTTCGCGCCCACGCGCGAGATGCGCACGGCGACAATCAGCGTCAGAATGAGAACGCCGTAGGCAATGTAGCTCTTCGCCGTAAAGAGCGCCACGACGTAAAACACCGTGACGAGGAGCTTTGTGCGCGGGTCGAGCTTATGGGCGAGCGTGTCGCCCGGGAAAAACTGGCCGAGCGTGATATCCTTCAGCATTTTTTGCCGCCCCCTCTCTTGAGCGCGACAAGCTCTTTGCTGAGCTCATCGACGGTGTAAACGGCGGGGTTGATGGCAATGCCTTTATCGCGCAGCGCCATCGCGACGCTCTCAAAGCCATTGTCGTGCACAAGCGACTGCCAGTGCTCGTCCGGCAGATACGCCCACGGCACAAAAAAGACGTTCCCCATACTGACGCGCAGGCAGCGCCGATAAAGCGGATCGGTGCAGCTTTCGGTCAGCAGCACGGCCTCCACCCCGAGCGCCGCCGCCGAACGGAAAATCGCCCCGAGGTTCGTGGGATTCATCACATCCTCTAAAACGGCGACGCACGACGTGCTTTGCAAAAGGTCTTCCGCGTGCCTGAGAGCGGGCCTTCGCATTGCGCAGAGCATCCCGCGCGTGAGGGCGTACCCCGTGAGCCGCTCGAGAACGGAGAGCTCTGCCGTATAGACCGGAAGCTCCTCCGGACATCTGGCCAAAATCGCCTCCGCCTTGGGAAGAAGCCTTGTTTCTGCGAGGAACGACACCGGCTCAAACCCTGCGTCCAGCGCCCGTTCAATCACCAGCGCGCTCTCGGCGATGAAAAGGCCGTCTTCCGGACGCTCCCGGCAGACCAGCTGATTTTCGGTCAGGCGGGCGTAAACGTCCAGCGCAGGGTCTTCGAAGTCCGCAATCGGAACAATCCGTCCCATGCTTAGAGCCCCAGCACGCGCTCAATCATGTGCGCCACGCCGTCTTCCTCATTCGTTTCCGTCACTGCGTCGGCGCAGGACTGAACCTCCTCGGACGCGTTCCCCATCGCCACGCCGAAGCCTGCCGCGCGGAGCATCGAATAGTCGTTTGTGCCGTCGCCGAACGCCATGCACTGCGCCGGATAGATGCCGAGCTGCCGGCACAGAAAGCGCAGCGCGTTTCCTTTGGTGGCGTATTTGGCGTTGATTTCAATGTTGTTGCCGAGCGATGAGGACACCGCATAGCCCGGGAAATCTGCCGCAATTTCGCGCAGCACCGGCTGTTTTTCCGACGGGTTGCGGAAAAAGGCAATAATCTTCTGTATGGAAGCAGCGTTTTGCGTCAGCTCTTCCAGATTCTCATCCGCCTGATAGCTGCGGCGCATGAGCGCGCTTGTTGCCGGTGTTGCGGCAACGTCGTCAATTTCCTCGTAGTCAGACAGGCTCATGTGCCCGAGACCGTCAATGTAGACGCCGCGCACGACGTTTCTCGTTTTCAGAAACTGCAGCATCGGAAGTGCCAGCTCGGGCGGCAGCTCCTCGCGCAGCAGCGTCCGACTTTCCAGACTGTCATAGACCTGCGCGCCGTTGACCAGAATGAAATAGCGCGAAAGCTGCTCGTCGAGAAGCGCTTCAGGAAGCGACCGGTACAGCCGCCCCGTCGCCGGGACGAGCAGCACACCGCGTTCCTGCGCGGCGTGAAGCGCATGCATCGTGCGCGGGGAGATGGACTTGTCGGAGCGCAGCAGCGTTCCGTCCAGGTCGAAGGCAATCAGGCGGAGGTCCATAAGACAGCGTCCTTTCCACACATTATTTTTCGCTTTCGCGCAGCACGGCTTCCAGCTGCGCCGGGTCAAGCTGTCCGATCGGGCGGAAGAGCGTAAACGGCTCGGCGTATGCCCCGATCTGCTTGCAGAACCACGATACATCGCGCCAGCCGTCCTTGTAGCCGACGTTTTTGAGCGTCGATACCCGCGTAAAGCCCATCGCCAGATGCATCGCTTCGCTTCTCTCGTTCGGAGAGGTCACAATGCCGTAGACCGATTTGACGTTCTGCAGCTGCCCTATGGCAAAAAGCGCCCGGTAGAGCTTTTTTCCGATGCCGCGCCCGCGCGCCGCGCGGTCCAGATACACCGAAAGCTCTGCCGACGGGCGGTAGGAGATGCGCTCGGCAAATTTGTGCGCATAGGCATAGCCGAGGATTTTTCCGTCTTCTTCCCAAACGATCCAGGGATACTCCTGCTGCACAGTCTCTACGCGCGCGGCAAACTCCTGCTGCGAGGGAACCTCCT
>OLNX01003559.1_pt1 | contig 10402 bp, 17 predicted proteins | sample 1672611 | NCBI WGS metagenome assembly OLNX01 (sample SAMEA3136705, study PRJEB25190) | human gut metagenome
AGAATAAATAATACGAAAATGCACGGAGAAAGCATAACGCAGAACAACAGGAGGAAAGAACATGAAAGAAGTTAAAACACCGAAAAAACCACTGGCATATTATTATGGGATTGTGTTAATAGTGCTGATTGTATTTAATCTGGTTGTCGCACCAATCCTTATGGAGCATCAGGTAAAGGAAACGGATTATGGAACTTTTATGAGCATGATCGAGAAGAAGAATATCGGTGAAGTAGAAGTTAAGGACAATCAGATCATCTTTACAGATAAAGATCAAAAAAATATTTATAAAACAGGTCTGATGAACGATCCGAACCTGACGGACAGGCTATATGAATGTGGAGCAGTATTCGCAAAAGATATCGATAAGCAGATGTCACCGATCATCAGCTTCCTGCTGACCGGGGTTTTGCCATTGATCCTTTTTATCGCACTGGGAAATTATATGGCGAAGAAACTGATGGAGCATGCCGGAGGAAAAAATTCGATGGCTTTTGGAATGGGAAAAAGCAATGCGAAGATTTATGTGCAATCCAGTGAGGGAATCCGTTTTTCAGACGTTGCAGGAGAAGATGAGGCGAAAGAAAACCTTTCAGAGATCGTTGATTATCTTCACAATCCGAAGAAGTATACCGATGTAGGTGCGTCTATGCCAAAAGGTGTCCTTCTTGTAGGACCTCCGGGAACTGGTAAAACAATGCTTGCAAAAGCAGTTGCGGGTGAATCAAATGTACCATTTTTCTCAATGTCCGGATCAGAATTCGTAGAGATGTTTGTCGGTATGGGAGCTTCCAAGGTTCGAGATCTTTTCAGACAGGCAAAGGAAAAGGCACCATGTATCGTGTTTATTGATGAAATTGATGCCATTGGTAAAAAGCGTGACGGACAAATGGGCGGAAATGATGAGAGGGAGCAGACCTTAAATCAGCTTCTTACAGAGATGGATGGATTTGAAGGAAATAATGGTGTCATCATTCTTGCTGCAACGAACCGTCCGGAGTCGTTAGATCCGGCACTTACACGTCCGGGACGTTTTGACAGGCGTGTGCCGGTTGAACTGCCGGATCTTGCAGGACGTGAAGCAATTTTAAAGGTTCATGCAAAGAAGATAAAAGCATCTGATGATGTTGACCTGCATACGATTGCACGTATGGCATCCGGTGCATCCGGTGCGGAGCTTGCCAATATTATAAATGAAGCAGCATTACGTGCTGTCCGTAGTGGAAGGACCGTTGTAAATGAATCTGATCTCGAAGAAAGTATAGAAGTGGTTATTGCAGGATATCAGAAGAAGAATGCGGTTCTTTCAGATCAGGAGAAGAAGGTTGTTGCATATCATGAGATAGGACACGCTCTGGTAGCTGCATTGCAGAGTCATTCAGCACCGGTCCAGAAGATTACGATCATCCCGCGTACCTCAGGTGCACTCGGCTACACTATGCAGGTTGAGCAGGGTGATAAATATCTGATGACGAAAAAAGAACTTGAGAATAAGATTGTTACATTTACAGGCGGACGTGCGGCAGAGGAGATCGTATTTGGTGAGATCACGACAGGAGCCTCCAATGATATCGAACAGGCAACAAAAATTGCAAGAGCGATGATCACCCGCTACGGCATGACAGATGAATTCGACATGGTGGCAATGGAAACCGTGACCAACCAGTATCTTGGCGGCGATACGTCTCTTTCCTGTTCCACAGATACCCAGAAGGAAATTGATGAAAAAGTCGTGCAGCTCGTAAAAGCAGAGCATGAAAAAGCAAGAAAAATCCTTTCCGAAAACAGGGAAAAACTGGACGAACTGGCTATGTACCTGTATGAGAAGGAAACAATTACAGGTGACGAATTTATGGATATTTTAGACAGAAAATAATGTAGTTAATTAGATAATCAATGTCATTTAGATAAGAAAAATAGTTAGTAGTTCTGAAAAATGGAATTATTTTATATAAAGGAGCGGACAAATTCAAGTTTGCAAAACTGACCCAAAATACAAACAGTTCGTAAAATATGTATTTTAAGGGGGATTACGAAAAATTATACCATTTTGTGCAAATCCACATATTTAATAGAAAGATTCACATAAAGATTATTGAGAATACAGTATTGTGTCCTTAGAAAAAAAGTACTATATTAAATTAGTCTGATGAATTCGGACTTGAATATAAATAATAATATGATTAAAGAGTCAAAAGGTATCATAAGATAGGAGGAAATAACAAACTATGTCTTCAAAAAAAGGTGCGATGAAAAAGAAATTGGAAAACATGCTTTTGGGTGAAAGAATCAACTATGGTTACAAAATGGTTATTACCATGATGCTTATTTCGGGACTGCTTTCGATTGCGGTCATTGGTGTGTTGTTTTCTAATATGTTAAACTATGTAAACAAGGTAAATGCTTCTGATCAGTCGGTTAAGATATGTAGAATAAATGTAACTGCAGCGGCAAGAAATGTAAGAGAGATGGCACTTAATCCTGACCAGTCTACGTATGAAGATTATGAGCAGGATGCAAAAACTTTGCTCGAGGATGTTGATGTGCAGTTAAAAATAATAAAAAAAGCAGGTATCGTTCCTGAGGATCAGTATAATGAATATGCAAAGGCTCTTTCTGACTGGGCGAATACCGGATACTCAATCATGGATAAGATTAAAGCCGGACAGAAGGATGAGGCTGTTAATCAGATTATCAATGAGTGTACACCAAAGTTAAATAAAACTGTTGAGCTTGCAAAGGAAATCGACAAGCGGACTGACGAAAGAAGCCTTCAGGCAGTTGTAAGTACATACGTATGTGCTGCAGTCGGACTCATAGTCATCATTATCTGTCTGACATGTGCATGGCGGTTGACAAAGAGAACAGGAAAGATCGTGCTTGATACAATCCTTGAGCCGTTACATGCAATCGAGGATGTGGCAAAGGAGCTGACAGAAGGAAATCTTCACAGCACACTTGAGTACCATTCAGAGGATGAAATCGGTAGATTGGCACACAGCATGAGAAAGTCTATCCGTATTCTCGGCTCATATGTGGATGATATAGACAGGTCGATGAAGCTCTTTGCGGACGGACATTTTGATGCACAGCCGGAAGTAGAGTGGAGAGGCGATTTTGTAGGTATTTTACAGTCATTTATGGAATTTGAAAAAAGTATGGCAGTCACCATAAATGGAATCCAGCATGTATCAAGCGAGGTTTCAAGTGCGGCAGAGCAGGTAGCTGCAAGCTCAAATGACCTTGCAGACGGTGCAACCAATCAGGCTGCGGTTGTAGAGGAACTGACAGCGACAGTTGCGGGAGTTTCAGAGCAGGTGGAGCAGAATTCAAAGAGTGCAAAGGAAATCAGTGGAAAAGTGGATGAGCTTGGAGGTGCAATTTGGGAAAGCAATGGAAAGATGCAGGAGATGGTTGCAGCTATGCATGAAATAAACGAATCCTCTAAACAGATAGATCAGATTATATCAACTATTAATGAGATTGCATCACAGACCAACCTGCTTGCATTAAATGCTTCTATTGAGGCGGCAAGGGCAGGGGAGGCAGGAAAAGGCTTTGCGGTTGTGGCAAATCAGGTAAATATTCTTGCCGATCAAAGTGCACAGGCTGCAAAGGAATCAGCTGCGCTTATAGAGACATCTGTGCAGGCTGTTGAAAAAGGCATGAATATTGCAGAGCAGACAGCCTCACAGCTTGAAGAAGTAGCAGAGAACTCTAAGGTGATTACAAAAGAGGTGATTAATATAGCTGATACACTGGAGACCCAGACCAGTGAGATCAAGCAGATTAACGAAGGAATTGAGCAGATCAATGATGTTGTACAGACCAATTCAGCAACATCACAGGAGTGTGCGGCTGCGAGCCAGCAGATGAGCAGTGAATCAGAAAATCTGAGTGAAATGATAGCGAAATTCAAAATCTCAGACATTGAAGAGTAATATAATGGAATGTGAATTTTGATGATGGCTTTTGATGCATATAAAATACTTGACGAGCGGGAAGCAGGAAGTATGATTGACTTAATTGCACCTTGTATGGATGAATATCTGTGTATTATAGAGGATACTTAGTCTCATGAGAGAGAAGCCAGCTATTACAGTAAAGACGATTGCACAGCAACTTGAGCTTTCAGTTGGAGGAGTTCGATATCATATAAATAAATTAAAGAAAGATGGTATTGTGGAGCATATTGGTTCATCTAAGAAAGGTACATGGGTAATCAATGAGTAAAATCGTGGCGTTGCAAGTGAAATGGGACACTTCTGGTCACAGCGTCCAGAAGCCGAAAGGAATGAGAGGTAGGCTATATGGAAAAAGTGTACACGAAGGAAGAACACGATAAATGTAAGCGAGTAGCAGAAGCATTTCAAGAATTATATACTATGTATGGAGATATGTGCGTTTTAGATGCAGGAGATTTTGGATTTGTACATCTGAAATGGTTTAGAGATGGTAATTTTGATGGAAATACTGTATATACAGACAGCAGAGAAATGTTTGATGATCTCTGGGAAATGTGGATGGACTATGTACTTTTGGCACCTGTGAAGGGAACAGATCGGGAAGAATTAGATTATGATGAACTATACGCAGAGCTTCCAGAAGATAAAAAAGCAGAGTATGAGCAAAAAAGACAAGAATTATTAAAGTTGTCTGGATTGAGTGATTGATGTAGTGGTTACTTCTGGACGCTGTGACCGGTATTGTTATCAATCATGAGCCTGATTATTTGCTTGTTCTTTATCTCAATAAGAACGGTAATATATATGAGGTATATAATGGCACCGGTAGGCTGCCATGGAATACCGCTAGTAAGAAGGATAGCCACAATAACACGCACATGAGAGTGAATAAATTATTGGAATTGGATGAAGATGTGCCAGATAGCGACAGAATTGAAAAACAGCATTACATAGAGAAAATGAAGTCGGAATACAAAAATCGCAAGTGAGTATCAGAGGTATTGTGCTTATGATAGATTATGATCATGATGGGAAAATTGATAAAAATGATTTTGTCATCGAAGAAATGATGAATGAGGAGCATGAAGAGAGAAAACATTCTGATTTCATAAGTTCTATAAAAGGATTGGGATTGGTAATGCTAGGTTTTTTATTGTTATATGGGATAATCAAGGCTATTTTCTGATTGATAAAATAGAAATGAATTTCCGGGAGGATGTAGTATGGTTGAAAAATTTATAGAATGGGCAGAAAATGCATTGCAGGATGCTGAATTATCAAATGTTGTGGCACTCAATTTTAATCTGTATGAGGATCAAGATTCCTTTTGGGCAGTAGAGATAGTTGGAACATCTTCATTTGATGAGAATGATGCAGATTGGGCATGTGATGAGGTTTTTGTAACGAGAGACAATCCATTTACATGGGAAGAAGAAACGGATTGCGATGCCATACTTGAAGAAGTGACAGAATGGATCGGAGATTTGATGGACGGTACTGTGCTTATGGAGATGTTGGAGAGACTTCAAGGCATTGGTGTTGGTTTTGTTGATGGGGATATAGAAATTGTATATAAGAAAGAGTAATTTTCACTTCTGGTCACAACGTCTAGAAGTGAATAAAGGATTGATATGATGGATCAGAGAGTGGATATTCCCTGTCAGGTATGCTTGGTTACTTCGACCAAAGGAGAGATAAGACCATTGTGGTGCCGTTATCAGACCGAACAGGGAGAACTGATAAAAATAAACATAGACGAAGTAAAACAGACTGGGAATATCGGAAATCTATTTTTTGAGTGTACGTCATACGGTGAAGAGAGAAAATCTATGTTTGTTTTGATGATGGATAATAGGACATTTAAGTGGAAGATAATAAGAATATTACTATAGGAAAAATGTATGAATCCGCCTGTATGATGAAAATACAACTCTACAATAGGAGAATAATAATACTCCCTTAATAAGAAATTTCCAAAAAATGGCAGCTTGTCTACAATAGTGATATACAAAGGTTCCTCCAGAAGGGAGGTGTATATCATGAGGTACGACCAGATATATGATAGAATCAATTCGTTGTGCGAGGAGAGAGGCTGGAGCCAGTATAAGTTGATTCATGAAAGTGGAATACCGCAAAGTTCCTTTTATAATATGATGGACAGGCATTCAATTCCACAGTTAGATATGATTCAGCGTATCTGCGATGGCTTTAATATTACATTGGCGGAATTTTTTGCAGATAATGACGCAGAGTATGAAGAATTATCAAAGGATGATCTTTTATTTTTACATATTTCCAGAAACCTAAATGCAAATAGCAGAGATAGGGCATTGTCATATATGCAGGCATTACAAGATATGCAGCAGAATGAATAAAATCCGATGTTATCATAAGCAAGATAGCACCGGATTTTTTAATTCTAAAGAGAATGTCGAGAGGTTGTTTTTTTTTCTTCCTCTGGCTGTTTTTGAGACGGTTGTTTGTTGAGGTATTGATTAAGAGTTTGCAATTTCTGTTCCATTTCAGAAATTTCTTTTTCGGCAGTTCTGTACGATTTTTGCAGTTCTGCCTTTTTCTTTTCCATAGCATGATAATCCGCACGCATTTGATCAAGACTTATGTTTTTCGTGTTTATTCCGGCTTTTTGAAGTACATTTTTTGCACCGTCATATAAAAGCAATTCGCTTTCGTGCCTTCGGAAATACTCGTCTGGATTTTTTGATTTTTTGGAGCGAACATGGTAAGGCTTATTTGCTTCAAATTGTTCTGCATATTTGATGAGTTCTGCAAAAGGTTTCATTTCATGTTCTAATGTCACAAGCTCTGACCGAGCGGTAGTGGAAATGGTTCTCCTTTCTGCAACCTGTTGCTCTAATGCACTAATTGATTTTGCATTGGCGTATGTGCTCGCAGCTATTTTTAGATTCTCAATTTCTGCCCAGTGTTGCAATCCAGGACTCTCGGCGAAATTCTCAGATGAAGTATCTATGAGCTTGCGTTTCGCATAATCTCTCTGCTTATACTCGGTACGTTTCTTGTCTCGTGTTTCAATACGCTCTTTGATATTTTCTCTTGTATAAGCATTACCTAAAGAACGGTTACTGCCACGGACAAATCTTTCGGCACCGGCAGGGCGGAAGGAAATATACGAAAGAGCGCCGTCCAGTTCTTCACCTTTAATTTCATATCCTTTTAGCTTTATCAAGCGTATAAAATCCTCGTAGGAATTAGATAATTTGATGGTTGCGTCAATATCACGACGCAGCTTGTCCTTCCATGATTTTCCATTTCTTTCAGCTTCCCATTCTGTGTGCTTTTTGCCACGCTGTTGTCCCGGAATAATGGTAGAAAGTTGATGCTCATTACAAAGCTCATCGCTTAGTTTTCTTATTTGATAGTAGTTCTTTTTACAGGTGTTATATTTTTTGTGATCAATGTTATCGGTTGCACAGAAAATGATGTGATTATGCACATGATCTTTTTCAATGTGAGTTGCAATAACATAGGAGTATTTACCACCGAGAAGTCTGTCTGCAAGCTCTTTTCCAATCTGATGAGCTTCATCAAAAGATACTTCTCCAGGAGCAAATGATTGTATTAAATGGTGCGCTAGATTGTCTCCATTTTTTATATTTTTCCCATTAGCAAAAGCAAATTCCAGATATGCAGTCTGAGCAGAACAACCGAAAGAGGAGACATATAATTCTCCATCGGTTTTATCCGGATTGCAGATGTACGCTATCGACTTATCAACGGTTGCTTTGATAGCATGGATTCGTGTGTATGCCATACTTTTTGCATCAGCTCCTTTACTTCTTTTATATCTTCAGAATATAAATTTCCAGTTGTGTTTGCTCTCTTGGCAATCTGGTTTAGAAGATTGCTGATCCGGGATAGCTCTACAGAGTAATCATGCAGAATTTTATAATCCACATCATAGACATATCCATATATAATCAGGTTTCTCAAATATCCTGACATGCTGCCGAGGCTAGATAGTTTTGATTTATTCTTCAAAATATACATTTCATCATCACTTAGATAGAGTGTGATTTTATGCTTACGATTTCTATTTGCCATAAGTGTTTTCCTTTCGTTTTTGACTATGCCATAAATGGCAATTTTTCTAAAAAGGGGGTTAGGGGGAGTTATCCCCTTACAAGCAAATTTCTGTCGGTTTATCCGAAAGGATAAATTGCAGAAATGAGGATGTGTACGGACACATCCAATGCTTGCTATTCTTCTGCAAATCCCCGTAGGAGATTTGCGAGTTTTGGCTGCATAGGAAGCCTGTCTAAAACTCATAGTGGCATTTCTGCCACACAAATACAGGATGATGAGGAGAGCAGAAAAAAGAAAAAACTGCCACAGGGCATAAAGATACCCGGTAACAGTTTTGTATTTTCAAAAGATGTAATGTATTTTATCCAGATTTATTGTATCAGCAGAATTTTAGCAGGTCAACTACATTGCGAGAGGAATTTATAGGACAGCTAATATAGTAGAATGATAATGGGAGTAGAGACACTTTATTCAAGGCATTTTTAGATATGGAGGATAATGGATGATAGCGGTGGCGTTACACAATCGGAAGATATTAAGTATCAAGCATCTGGCATGAAGCCGGGTGCTTTTTTCGTATTCCCCAATAGGGTAATAGGATGATGGTTGAGGATTAAATCGTGGTTTTTGTTATCCAAGAAAGGATGTGATTTGGTTGCACAAATATCCACGACTTAGATAGGGACAAGCTGTGCAGAAATTGCACAGCTCTTTTTTTTTCTGTCCGTAAAAGGACAGGCGAAACCAAAAAAGGACGGCGAAATGTTATGAAGCATTTGTTAGAATGAACGCAGAGACAAAAGGGAGGTCTTAATGATTCACCAGATAACAAGAAATGACTTGCTTGTAATTACTGATAGATTGAAGCAGGTGCAGGAAATGATAGGATACTCAGATGATAAAATGGCAATCATGCTTGGAATATCAAAAATACAATATTCCAAGTTGCTCCGGGGACATTCCATGATCACGGAAGATAAATTTATCACATTGAGACAGGAAATGAATATAAGCGTTGATTACTTGCTTTCAGGAAAGATGACAGATAGAAATGCACTTATTATAGCCAAGCCAATGACAGAAGTGGAATTTAGGATGTACATGGAAGAAATATCAATTTATATTGAAAATCTTCCAATGGAATTGAAAAAGGAAAGAATGATGGAGATGATGAAAAGATTTTGCAAGACTTTTGGCACTCTATGATGTGATTTCGTCATTCACAGAAAGCACACAAGGAGTTAAAAGTAACAGTCTACCTTGTGTGCTTTTATGGCTGATGAGGTCATGTATTTTATCCAAAAGGTCAGACGGTGTCTGACCAATTCGCTCTTTGATAATTGAATATCTTACATAGACGGGAACGTGTGGGATATGGAGAGCCACAATGCAAGTGCGCCATGATTTTTCTGTTTTGAATTTTCAGAATCAATCCGATGGAACAAATAATGAAGGTAAGGAAAGGAGCGAGAAACACTTTGTATGAAATATGTTGCAGAACATAAGGGCGGAGACCTATATCTTTGATAATGATACTTCCGGATATTCCGGTCACAAGAATGACGGTGCAAACCCGATGAGAGTAGACTACTGAACTACTGCCTGTTTATGTTCTTATATCTGTTGATAAAGGAATATTTTTGAATAAAGTGTTTTTTTATCAGCAGATATACATGAATAAGAAAAATGAAATTGGAAATAATAGGAATGAGAGGAAGTGACATAAGTGGTTGTAAATGACGGCTCAATAAATGAAAGTGTACTTGCGAAAGTATATGGTACGTCTGCTGATATAGATTTTAATTCTCCACCTCAACAGAGAATAAGACAGCTTGTACCGAATATACAATGTTTTAACAAATATAAAATAGATGATTATGAAGTGGAATTAGCCTGGAGTGATTCACGACAAACATTACAGGAATCTATAAGAAATGTCTTTGCAAGATCTTGACATAATTTACCATGGATGAAACTGGATAAAATATTGCTTTTATGCAAAATGGCGTGCTATAATGGCGATGTGTAGAACATCAGCATAGTACGCCATTCGTTATGAATGGAGGTTATACTATGTCTATGGTAAATGAATTATGTACAAATAATAAAGAGTGGTCTGGCAAGAAAAAAAGAATTTGGCAGGCTGCTCTTTATGTGCGTTTATCGAGAGAAGATGGTGACAAAGAGGAAAGCGATAGCGTAAGTAATCAAAAAGCACTTTTACATCAGTTTGTTGAACTGGAGACGGATATAGAGGTATCTGATGTATATGTTGATGATGGTTGGAGTGGAACAAATTTTGTTGAGGTAAGATAACGATACCTTTTTTGCAGAGGGTGTTATCTTACCTCTTTTTGATGTATGTTAGATAGCAT
>OLNX01003565.1_pt1 | contig 10392 bp, 7 predicted proteins | sample 1672611 | NCBI WGS metagenome assembly OLNX01 (sample SAMEA3136705, study PRJEB25190) | human gut metagenome
CGTGAGGTCTCTCACGAGTACAAGGTCGACCCCCGCCGCACCGCTTCTCTGCTGGATATGTTCTCCTGCGTGTTCCAGGGCATCATCCCCTACGGCGCGCAGCTCCTGGTAGCTTCCTCCCTGTGCAACGCTACCGTTACCAACGGCACCACCATCAGCGCCGCCAACATCCTTGGCTCTCTGTGGTATTGCTGGTTCCTGGCTGCTTTCGGCATCCTGTCCATCTTCATCCCCTTCGCCGATGGTGTCTGCCGCAAGGATCCCTGGAACTGGGAGTATGACTGCGCTGAGTCCAACGTGGCCGCTAAGAAGGCCCTGCTGGAGAAGGAAGCCGCTGAGGCACAGCAGTAATCAAACATTGGATCTCTCCTACTCTCGCACTCTCCTAATGGAAAACGCCGGCCAATGGCCGGCGTTTTCCTGTTGCCTGCAAGGTTCTGTGTTTCAGGCGAAAAGAACCTGCGCAAAAAATAAACCGGACGAAATCGTCCGGTTCATTTATTTATATGTGCTTATTTGCCGACGATCTGACGATGCAGGGAAGAGGTATATGCAATGGAACGCTGAATAGACTGTTCCAGAAGGCGGACAAATTCTTCGGCGTGAGAGGAGAGCTTGGCGTTCTGCGGATAGATCCAGCCCAGTCGTACCGGATCCTTGTCTGCCAGAGGGATGGTGACCACATTGGCAGGGGAGAGATGCTCTGCAAGAAGGCCGCTGCCAGTGCTGTAAGCGTCCGTATTGGCCAGAACATTCATGGCGGTGGAGCGGTTGTTGACAATGATGGCCTTGGAGGGCTTACGCATGGATACCATGGGAAGCTCTTCAGAAAAGTCCACGGCTACGCCCTGAGCCTGTTCAAAGGAACTGTAAGGATAGCCCTCCAGATCTGCCTCCGACACGTGTTCCAGCTGGGTGAGGGGATGTCCTTTCCGGACGTATACACAGGGAGGCACCGCCGCCAGCTCGTGGAAGGTCAGTTCCCGGCCGTCCAGCAGGCGGCAGACGATCTTTTCCGTTAATTTGGTCAGGAAGATGACGCCGATGTCCGCCCGGTGGTCATACACATCGTCGATCACGCCGTCCATGCTGGTCTCTTTCAATGTATATTGGTAGCGGTTTTCCTGGTTTTGCTGGAGCATTTCCAGGAAAGCGTCCTCAGTAAAGGGATACCGCTGGGTGGAAACGCTGAAATGCACCGGTGCAATGGTGCTGCGGGATTCGCCGTACAGACTTTCGATCCGCTGCTTCTGCTCCAGCAGCGAGACTGCATAGCCCAGAAACTCCTTGCCCTCCGGCGTGAACTCCACGCCCCGGTTGCTGCGGACGAAGAATTTGATACCCAATTCCTCCTCCAGTTCCCGCACGGCGGTGGAAATACCGGATTGGGACAGGAACAGCTTGTGGGCGGCCTTGTTGATGGAACCGCATTTGGAGATTTCTACCACATACGTCAGCTGCTGAAAGGTCATTGGATCGTCTCCTTTTTACAAAATTCATAAAATTTTCCGCAGGGTGCCGCAGGGGAACACAAGTCCGTCCGCCGGGCTCCCATGGATATAGTTACGCATCGTTTGTTGAACCACATTATACGGAGCCTATCACGAAAAGTCAATCCATTATTAAAATAACTGTGAATGAATTGCGAAAAAGAGATACTAACACCTTTTCGCGGAACGTGATAGTATAATAGGTGAAATCCAATAAAAGTATCCGATGAGACTTTCTGGTTTACGGCAAATGTTTACATAAATTTTGCGTGTAAACACCTCTCTACTCGACTCGCTCTCTCCTTTTGCCAGAAACGTGGAAAGTTCTTACAGATAACTGAAAAACGATAACAACAAAATTTGCCGGTCTCACCGGCCCCGGAACAAGGAAAGGAAGGCATTTATTATGGATTGCAAGAACATGGGCTTCGCTACTCGTCAGATTCACGCTGGTAAGCATGACAACGGTGTCGGCGCACTGTGCACCCCGATTTATCAGACCTCTACCTTCGAGTTTGATACCGTGCAGCAGGGCGGTGCCCGCTTTGCCGGTCAGGAAGAGGGCTACATCTACTCCCGTCTGGGCAACCCCTCTCTGACTCAGGTCGAGGAGAAGCTGGCTGCTCTGGAAGGCGGCGAGGCTGCTCTGGCTACCGCTTCCGGCATGGGCGCTATCTCCTCCGCTCTGTGGAGTTCTGTTGAGGCCGGTGACGAGATCGTTGCCAGCGATACCCTGTACGGCTGCACCTTCGCTCTGCTGAACCACGGCATGAGCAAGTTCGGCGTGGGCGTGAAGTTCGTTGACTTCGCCGATCTCGCTGCCGTGAAAGCCGCTCTGACCGAGAAGACCAAGGTTGTCTATCTGGAGACCCCCTGCAACCCCACTCTGAAGGTGGTTGACATCGCTGAGGTCGCCAAAATCGCTCACGAGTACAACAAGAACATCCGCGTCATCGTGGATAACACCTTCTGCTCTCCTTACATCCAGCAGCCCCTGTCTCTGGGCGCCGATGTGGTTGTCCACAGCGCTACCAAGTACATCAACGGCCACGGCGACGTGATTGCGGGCTTCGTGATTTCTGACGCTGAGTTCATCGGCAAGTGCCGTATGTTCGGCCTGAAGGATATGACCGGCGCCGTTATGAGCCCGTTCAACGCCTTCCTGATCGCCCGCGGCCTCAAGACGCTGGACATCCGTATGGAGCGCCACAGCGCCAACGCCATGAAGGTTGCCGAGTTCCTGCACGATCATCCCGCCATCGACAAGGTCTATTATCCCGGTCTGGAGGACTTCGAGGGCCACGAGATCGCCAAGAAGCAGATGAAGCTGTACGGCGGCATGATGTCCATTGAGCTGAAGGCCGACCGCGACGCCGTTGCCAACGCTCTGAACAAGCTGCAGCTGTGCACCATCGCCGTGTCTCTGGGCGATGCCGAGACGCTGGTCGAGCACGCCGCTTCCATGACTCACTCCACTTACACTCCCGAGGAGCTGAAGGCTTCCGGCATTTCCGAGGGTCTGGTCCGTATCTCCGTCGGTCTGGAAGATCCCGATGACATCATCGCTGATCTGGAGGCAGGCTTCGCAGCTGTCCGCGGTGAGTAAATCGCTTTCCCCTGAGCGTCTCCGACAGAGTATGTATGTGCCTTGTCTTTTCTTCTTTTCTCTCCTTGTCTGATGAAACTATTCCCTGTATCCTAGGGCGTATCTGACACCTTAAACAGTTCCTGAACACAGCAAAAGGGCCCCTGCCAACCGGCGGGGGCCCTTTTGCGGTCAGATGTGCTTTAACCTTTGACACCGCCCAGCGCCACACCGCGGACGATGAACTTGGAGAGCAGCAGATAGACGATCATAACGGGCAGAATCGCAATGGTAATCATCATATACACCTTGCCCATATCGAACTTCAAAAAGTCCGCGCTGCGCAGCTGTGCAACCAGAATGGGCACCGTTTTCCACTTGGCATCGTTGATGATCAGCGCCGGGATAAAGTAGTTGTTCCATGCGCCCACAAAGCTGAATATCGCCTGCACCGCCATGGCGGGCTTCAGGATAGGCAGAATGACCGTGTTAAAGGTATGGAACTCCCCCGAGCCGTCAATGCGCGCCGCGTCAATGATGTCGCGCGGCAGGCTCGAATCCATGTACTGCTTCATGAAGAAGAACACCGTCGGCGCGGCGATGCTCGGCAAAATCAGCGGCCAGAGGGTATTGGTCAGCTTCATCGAGTCCATCAGGTTCAAAAAGCCCAGCGCCGAAACCTGAGTCGGCATCGTCATGATGAGCAGAATAACGGTGAATGCCAGCTTGCGCAGCTTGAAGTCATACGCATAGATGGCGTAGGCCGTCAGTGCGCTGAAATAGACCGACAGCGCCGCACAGGCAGCCGACACGATCAGGCTGTTGCGCAGACCGGTCAGGATCGGCACATTGGCATCATGGGTGGTGTTGAAGAAGTTAACGCCAAAGCTGCCGCGGGGCAGCGGGTCAAACCCCTGCTGGATGGTAAAGTTGTTGTGCGTGGCGTTGACGATCAGCACATAGAAGAAGAACAGGCAGATAAAGCAGAGGATAAACAACACAATGTAGGCAACGGCGCGCTGCAAAGTCAGCATAGGGTCGTGAATTTTGCTTGCCTTTGCGGTAGTGGTGGCTGCAGTTTTGGTTTCGTTCGGCATACCGTTCACGCTCCTTCCTTAGTGATGCTTAGCGGCCGCTTTGGCTGCCTTGATGCGGGCTTTCTCAGCCTTGCGCTGCTCACGGGTCAGGCCGTCATCCTCCTGCGTGAGGGTAAAGTAGATGATGACGCAAAGCACCGCGCAGAGCAGGAACATCAGCACCGAGATAGCGCCGGCTGTGCCGTAGTTTTTGCTGTACAGATGCTGGTTCAGGTACATGATAATGGTGTTGGTCGAGCCGTTCGGGTCGCCCTTGCCGTTGGTCAAAACCTGCGGCACATCAAACATCTGCAGGCCGCCGATGAGGCTGGTGATCAACGTATAGACAAGCAGCGGGCGGATCAGCGGGATCGTGATGCGCCAGAACATTGTGGTCGAGGATGCACCGTCCAGCTGGGCGGCCTCATACAGGCCGGGGTCCACACCCATGATGGCAGCCATCAGAATGATGGTCGTATTGCCGAACCACATCAGGAAGTTCATCAGCCCAACCAGACCGCGCGCTGTCCAGACATTGGAAAGCCAGCGTACCGGCTCGGCCACGATGCCGAGCTTGAGGGCGATAAAGCCCGTCTCCATGGCCTTGCTTTCGGCGATGGCAGCCCCCGCGAAGGCCGCGACGCACACGGGCGGGGTGATGAAGGACAGGATCGCATAGTAGAACACGAACATGTGGGCGACGAGCTGCGGGGCCCCGGCCTTGATGAGCGCGGGTGCGCCGAGGGTGGCGACCACGATGTAGGCGGGAGTGGTCGGGATGCCCATGCCGAGCACGAAGCTGGTCAGCATGAGGTAGACCATGAGCAGGAACAGGCTGTCCCCGGCGAGGATGGTGATCAGGTTGATGAACTTGTAGCCGATGCCGGTAAGCGAAAGCACGCCCACGATGAGGCCGGAGCAGGCGCAGCAGGCCGAAACCATCAGGGCCCCGCGCGAGGAGGCGACGAGCGCTTCAATGAAGGATTTGAAGGTGAAACGGGTCTCGGCCTTGAGCATGGCGAGCAGGACGATGCTCAGCGTGGCGATGTTGGCGCAGAAGACCACGCTCCGGCCCATGCCGAGCAGCAGGATCAGCACGGCGATGGGTACGAGGTAGTAGAGGCGGCTGACCACGGACTTGGTTTCGGGGACCATGTCGGGCGAGAGCTTGCCAAGGTCATTCTTGACCGCTTCAAAGTGGATCATGACGAGCAGGGCGAGATAATAGAGGATCGCCGGGAGCAGGGCGGCTTTGGCGACGTTGAGGTAACCCGCGCCGGACAGATCCGCCATCAGGAAGGCGGCGGTCCCCATGACCGGGGGCATGAGCTGCCCGCCGGTGGAGGCGACGGCTTCCACCGCGCCGGCGAAGGGGGCGCGGTAGCCGACCTTCTTCATGAGCGGGATGGTGAAGGTGCCGGTGCCGTAGACGTTGGCGGCGGCGCTTCCCGAAATGGTCCCGAACAGAGCCGAGGCGAAAATGGAGACCTTGGCGGGCCCGCCTGCGGACTTGCGCGTCAGCAGGCAGGCAAGATCCATGAACAGCGAACTCATCTTTGAACTTTCGAGGAAGGCCCCGAACATGACGAACGCGAAGATCATGCCCGCCGCCGCGCCGAGCGGGACGCCGTAGATCCCGTCCGTGAGGAGGAAAAGCTGCTCGATCAGGCGATCGTATTCGATGCCGTTGTGGGCGAGTCCGCCGGGCATGTATTCGCCGAACATGGCGTAGGCGAGGAAGCTGCCGGACACGATGACGAGTGGCCAGCCCGAGGTGCGGCGCGTGGCCTCAAGCACCAGCAGGACAAGCCCCGTCCCGTAGAACAGGTCCAGATTGGTGACGTCTTCCACATACTTGAGGCGGCGGGAGATGTTGTCCGCCTCTTGGAAAACATACACGTTGATGGCGATGGCCAGTGCAATCAGCGCCAGATCGATGAGAATGGGGAACCAGCCTTCCTTTTCCCCCGGAGCCAGCTTGCGCGAAGGGACGAGGAGCAGGACGAGGATCATGATAAGGGTGAGGTGGGTTCCGCGCAGGATGTGCGCGTCCGTCACCCCGAAGCCGCCCGTGAAATAGATCTGGAACAGCGACAGGACGATGGCGACCACGGTGGCCACAGGCTTAAGCAGGGAACGATCGAGGGAGAGCGACATGCCGTGTTTCTCCTTGCGTTGTTGGGTGGAGAGGGGCGCAAAGTGCCGGGGAGGGAGAGTTGGGGAGGGGAGAGGAACCCCCTTCTCCAGAAGGGTTTCCTCTCCCCTCCCCCGATTCATCTTCACTCCCCAACCTTCAACAAAATATTGTCAATCAGCCTCGCCTTGCCAAGACGAATGGCAAGCGCGCACAGAGCCATGTCCTCGATACGATCTACCCTGGTCAGGACGGCGGGATCGACGATGGAGATGTAATCCTCCTCACCTGTAGGGAGATGCTCGGCCAGATAGCCACGGACGGCCTCAATGATTCTGGCGGCGTCGCGTTCCCCCCCGGCGGCGAGACCGGCGGCCATTTCGAGCGACTTGCGGATCTGCGGGGCTTGGGCGCGCTCTTCGGGCGTCAGGTAAACATTGCGGGAGCTGAAGGCCAGCCCGTCGGCTTCACGCACGATGGGCCGCCCGACGACTTCCACAGGCACATTCAGATCGGAAACCATTTTCTTGATGATGGCGAGCTGCTGCCAATCCTTCTCGCCGAATACGGCAAGGCTGGGCTGGGCCAGCATGAACAGTTTCAAGACCACCGTACACACGCCCCGGAAGTGGATGGGGCGGCTGAGGCCGCACAAGGTGTTGGCAAGTGCGGGCACTTCCACCCATGTGGCGTGATCGGGCGCGTACATGTTTTCCGGCTCGGGGGCATAGAGTACGTCCCCGCCCAGCTCGCGGACCAGCGCGGAGTCTTTCTCAAAATCGCGCGGGTACGCTTCCAGATCCTCGTTGGGGCCGAATTGCGTCGGATTGACGAAAAGGCTGACGATCACCTTGTCGGCCACCGAGCGGGCATAGGAAATCAGGCTGGCGTGCCCGGCGTGGTAATACCCCATCGTGGGCACAAGGGCCGTTTTCAGCCCCTGACGCCGCCACTCGGCACACACGGAATGCAACGCTTCCGGAGAATGAATGATCTGCATCGTCTTTTCCATCTCCATAACAGGGAGAAAACTGTTACTCGGTTTTGCGCAGCCGATCTTCCAACCGGGCGCGCTCTTCCTTATCCATACTGAAGCTGTGAGCCGGAATGGGGAACGCCCCGCTGCGGACCTCTTCGGCATAATCCCGCACGGCCTGCTCCATCAGGGTACCCAGTTCCGCATACCGCTTGACGAAACGCGGCGTAAACTCGCTGTACAGCCCGAGCATGTCATGCAGGACGAGCACCTGACCGTCGCAGTCGGCCCCCGCCCCTATGCCGATGGTGGGAACGGAAACCCGGGCCGTAATCGCCGCCGCGAGAGGCGCGGGAATGGCCTCAAGCACAATGGCGAAACACCCGGCGTCTTCGAGCGCCGCCGCCTCATCAAGCAACTGCCGTGCTGCTTCGGCGCGCTTGCCCTGCACCTTGAAGCCGCCAAGCTGCGCGGACCGCTGAGGCGTCAGGCCGATATGCCCCATGACGGGTATGCCCGCGCCCACCAGCGCGCGGATCTGAGGCAGGAAAGCGCCTTCGAGCTTGACGGCCCTGACGCCGCTTTCCCGGACAAGGCGCGCCGCGTTGGAAAGCGCTGTATCAGGCCCGGGTTCATACGTCATAAACGGCATGTCCGCAACGACGAGGGCGTGATGTATTCCCTGCACAACCGCGCGGCAATGATGGATCATTTCATCCAAGGTGACCGACAGGGTGTCTTTGCGCCCGAGCATGACCATACCGAGGGAATCGCCCACCAGCACCATATCGACCCCGGCCCGATCCACAATACGGGCCGACGGCGTATCGTACGCGGTGACCATAGCCAGCTTCCGCCGGTTTTTGGCATCCCGTACATCCAAGATGGAAAGCGGTTTCTCGTCAGTGGAAAAAGTTTGATACGTACTCACAGCCGTCCTCATAGAGTGGGCAAAAAGGAAATGAAACCTCTCAAAAGAAACCATGAACGCAGGAAGCCTATCACGGAGTGCCCTGAAAGACAAAATACCGGCGGAGGACCATACTTTACAGTGGAGGGCGGCGCGGCTACACTTCCGGCTTCAGGGGAGTCATGCCCCGAACCCTTTTCTTTGGAGCCATTGATGTCCAACTACACCGAACTTCTTCAGCGGATCGAACAAGAACCGAGCACATGGCTCGTCACCGGCGTGGCGGGCTTCATAGGTTCCAACCTGTTGCAGACGTTGCTGTCACACGGGCAGCGCGTCGTGGGCCTCGACAACTTCCTCACCGGGTATCAGCACAATCTGGACATGGTACGAGAACTGGTCACCCCGGAGCAATGGGAGCGGTTCCGTTTCATAGAAGGAGACATCCGCGACGTCGAAACCTGCCTTCAGGCCTGCCAGGGCGTCGAGCACGTCCTGCACGAAGCGGCGCTCGGCTCTGTGCCCCGCTCCATCGAAAACCCGATCATGACCAACGGCTGCAACATTGACGGGTTCCTCAACATGCTCGTCGCGGCCCGCGATTGCGGGGTGAAGAGTTTCGTCTATGCGGCTTCGAGCTCCACCTACGGCGACGAGCCCAACCTGCCCAAACAGGAAGACCGCATCGGCAAGCCCCTCTCGCCCTACGCCGTGACCAAGTACGTGAACGAGCTCTACGCCGAGGTTTTCGCGCGCAGCTATGGCTTCAAGACCATCGGCCTGCGCTACTTCAACGTGTTCGGCCAGCGTCAGGACCCGTACGGCGCGTATGCGGCGGTAATACCTCAATGGTTCGCCGCCCTGACGAAGGGGGATACCGTATACGTCAACGGGGACGGCGAAACGTCCCGTGATTTCTGCTATATCGACAATGTGGTGCAGGCGAACCTGCTGGCATCCTATGCTGCGGAAGACGCCCGGGACCTCGTCTACAATGTGGCCTTCGGTCAGCGGACCACGCTCAACGAGCTTTTCGGGCTTATCCGTGACGAGGTCGTCCGCCACAAGCCCGAAGCGGCGGAAGCCAAACCGGCCTACCGTGATTTCCGGGCGGGAGACGTACGCCATTCTCTGGCGGACATCACCCGTGCGCGCACACTGCTGGGCTATGAGCCCGAATACGATGTCCGTCAGGGCTTGCGCCTTGCGGGTGACTGGTACGACGCCCACCTGTAGGAACAGAGGCGATACTGCGGGACAATCCCAGGTTGCCGAAATGAATGCCAAAACATCACTGCGTACAAAAAAGATCGTTTTTCCCGCGAAAATTTGTTGACAGCGGGGCATGAGAAAGGTATCTCCATCTGCGTGCCGGGATGTAGCGCAGTCTGGGAGCGCACTTGAATGGGGTTCAAGGGGTCGAAGGTTCAAATCCTTTCATCCCGACCAGCACATAAAAGAGAATTACCCCAAGGGAACCTACGAAAGTAGGTTCCCTTTTCTCATTGTATCCCCCCAAAAAACGCCTTTGCCAGCGTATCTCCAACGCCGCTCTTCACGCCCCCTCAGATCCTTTTCCACTCGTGCTCCTCAAGCCACGTATCGGGATTTTCCAACGCTTTCTCCATCGCGCCGACAATGTTCCCGCTGGAATCCCCAATCCCTTTGCAAGCCCAATAAGGGTTTCCACCCGGATCCCGGACTTTCCCTGTTCGAAACGCCGCAGCCACGAATAGTCAACGCCCGCCTCTTGAGCCAAAGCATAGCGGCTCATGCCAAGCCCTTCGCGAAGCGACGCTACAATCAGTCCCATGATGACTTTTGTTTTATCGTTGTCCATTGCCGTATGAAATCTATTCCGCATTCACATTACACGATGTAACATACTGTTATTTAATATTTTTACTGTTTTCATGTGTTCAAAAACACTTGCTGCCTCCACACCAAGAGCTTGAGAGAGCTTTACGATATTCAACAGGCTTACATTTCTGCGTCCTTGTTCCACTCCTCCAACATACGTTCTATGTAGACCTGCCTTTTCCGCCAACGTCTCTTGAGAGATGCCCAGTCCATCCCTTCCCGCCTTCACCGCCGCACCAAACTGCTTCAAAATATTACCGTCTTCCTTGCTGTATCCCGGCATGTCTTCCTCCCTAATGTAATCACGGAATAGATACTCACGGACAGCCCGGGGCTCCAGCGGCAGGGCGCGGACGCTGGA
>OLNX01003566.1_pt1 | contig 10391 bp, 8 predicted proteins | sample 1672611 | NCBI WGS metagenome assembly OLNX01 (sample SAMEA3136705, study PRJEB25190) | human gut metagenome
ACTCGTCTGTTTATTCCTCTGTCTTAGCAAGTCGAAATCCTGATTTCGACTTAGGGTGTCAAAGTCCTGCCTTCGACCTTATATTTAATTTCTATGGAAGAGCTTCTTTGTTTCGTATCTTGCCTCACAGGTCAGGTTGATGCCCAGCTTCTTGAATACATTTTCATCCACAGAGGACAGGATTACCGTCGAATGTACCTCGCAGCATTTCAGCTTTTCCAGCTGCTTCAGCGCCAATGCCGCCTTTGGCTCATTCACCGCACAAATACTCAGCGCAATCAGCACCTCATCCGTATGCAGGCGCGGATTTCTGTTGCCCAGATGTCCAACCTTCAGCTTCTGAATCGGTTCGATAATTTCAGGTGCAATGAGCTTCACTTCCTTTGCAATTCCTGCCAGCTTTTTCAGTGCATTCAAAAGCATTGCGGAGGATGCCCCCAGAAGTGCGCTTGTTTTGCCCGTCACGATTGTCCCGTCCGGCAGCTCGATTGCCACAGCAGGATCGCCTGTTTCCTCTGCTCTCCTGTTTGCCGCCGCCACAACGGTTCTGTCGGCAATGCTTGTGCCCGCCTGCTTCATCAGAAGCTCCAGCTTATAAATCACATCGTCCGCCAAGAGTCCCTTTCTGTGGTCGCAGAGTGCCTTGTAATATCTTCTGACAATTTCCGTTCTTGCCGCCTGACAAACCGCTTCATCGTCAAAAATACAGTTCCCGACCATGTTTACGCCCATATCCGTAGGGGATTTATAAGGAGATTCCCCGTAAATCTGCTCAAACATTGCGTTCAGCACAGGGAATACCTCTACATCACGGTTGTAGTTGATGGTTGTTTCTCCATACGCCTCCAGATGGAAGGGGTCAATCATATTCACGTCATTCAAATCCGCCGTTGCCGCCTCGTATGCCAGATTAACCGGGTGGCGCAGGGGAATATTCCAAATGGGGAAGGTTTCAAATTTCGCATAGCCCGCCTTCACGCCGCGCTTGTTTTCATGGTAAAGCTGAGAAAGGCAGGTTGCCATCTTGCCGCTGCCGGGGCCGGGTGCAGTAATCACCACCAGAGAACGCTCTGTCTCAATATAATCATTCTTCCCAAAGCCGTCCTCGCTCACAATATGGGGAATATTGGCAGGATAGCCCTCAATGGGGTAGTGCTTGTATACCCGAATTCCAAGACCCTCCAGCTTCTTTTCATACGCAACCGCGCTTGCCTGTCCGCTGAACTGCGTCAGCACAACGCTGCCTACATACAGCCCATAGCCACGGAACGCATCAATCAGCCGCAGCACATCCGCATCATAGGTAATGCCAAGGTCTCCTCTAACCTTGTTCTTCTCAATATCACCTGCACTGATAACAAGCACAATTTCCGCATCGTCCTTCAGCTGCACCAGCATATTGATTTTGCTGTCCGGTTTAAAGCCGGGCAGAACACGCGATGCATGGTAATCATCAAACAGTTTTCCGCCGAATTCCAGATAGAGCTTTCCGCCGAACTGGCTGATACGCTCTTTGATTCGCTTTGATTGCATTTGCAGATATTTTTCATTATCAAATCCTAAACGTAACATAATTAACTCTCCCCGATATTTCCTTCGTCAACATCTATAACACAGAAAATTATAACCCTTTTTCATGCTATTTACAAACAAAACTTAGCAAAAAATAACTTCCGTCCATCAAAATATAAAATACCTGTTATAAGCAGCCGCCATTCTATACCTTTATTTCGACCCTTAAAAGAAAAGAGATACCCTAAGGTATCTCCTCTCTTTTGGATGTATTTTGTTTGGATGTATATATGGATGTAAATTCTTACCTGTGTTAAAAATTCCTTCGGCGCATCAGACTGCATGCTTCTGTGTTGCGGAAACTGCATGCTTCTTCTGTTCTTCCTTTTCTGCCTTGCGCAGCTTGAAGATTTTGTATACGCCGACTGTAATCAGAGGCAGTACATAGATTGCAAGGAAAGCGTAGGACAATGCGTTGTAAACCGTTGCGATCAGGTCGATGATGCCAACCTTGGACAGAACCATAGAGCCAACCAGAACGATGATAGTCAGGATTGCCTGCTGTTTGCCTGTCATAGGAGGCTTATGCGCTTCCTTCAAGCCATTGTTTACACGCTCCAGAGCCGCATGGATGATGCCTGTAGAGGTTTCAATCAGTGTCCAGCCCATTACAATACCAAAGATTGCGATAACAACAGGGCCTGCGGTTCCCTGCATCATTGCCAGCCAGGGTACGCTTGCACCGAGAACATCAGGATTCGGATAGAAGCACATAACCGCAAAGTATGTCAGGAACCAGGGAATCGTAGCCAACACGCCGCCGATAATACCGGAAACAACGGATTCTACCCTTCTGGTCTGTCTTTCGATTGTAAAGAAGGTTGCAGGCATTACAACCAGATTGTATGCGCAGTAAAGAACGCCGCTCCAAAGAGCCTTGCCTGCGGATACAGAGCCTTCGATAAAGCTTGTGTCATGGTTTGCAAATACAGTAGAAATGTTCTTGCCAAATGTACCGATAACCAGTACGGAGAAAATGATGTAGCCTGCATACAGGGCAACCGTACCCAGTGTTTCAAAGCGTTCAATCAATCTGGAGCCGTAGAAGTTCAAAATCGCAACAACCACCGTAATGGCAACAACGCCGACCCAGTAGTTCAATCCCAGCGTTTGTTCTACGATATTACCGGTTGCAGATGCCATAACAGCAATGATAACAACCATAAACAGCAGATAAACGATATCGAATACAATCCACAAAGGGCCGCCGATGGTCTTCATAAATGTTTTGAAATCGTATGCCTTTGTCAGTCGAATCAGCTCATAGGTCAGTGCTGCGATGACCGCAAATCCTAAGAATGTCCCCAGGCCGGACAGCCAGCCCAGTGCGCCGTATTTCGCACCGTATTCTACGATTTCACGACCGGTTGCATAACCGCCGCCGATCATTACGGACTGAAGGATAATGCCGGGCAAAACAAATTTCCCGAAGCTGCCTTCAAAAAAGCCTTTTTTCTTTTCCATAAAATTCCCCTCTTTTCTTTTGTGTAAAGCCAACTCATTGTAAAAATAAATGCTGAAAAATAATGAGTTTCTTTTGTACCTTTGCCATCCCTTAAAAGCTACTCGGAACAGCTTTTTCATCTGTATAATTGCGAAAGCTCTTTTGTACTTTTTCCCGTACAAAATTGAACTTTTGTAAAAATTTACTCGTTTTTGGCAAGAAAGTCAATAGGCGCATTTGTATTTTTTTCTGCCAAAAAAACGTTTCACCTGTAAAAAAACGTCATTTTTCGGCGCTTCGCCCCCTAAGTTGTTTGACAACGCAGTCATTTTCTGCATAGAAACACCTGCTATTTTTCCTTCCCTTCTCAAAATCCAAAATTTTTCCGTTTAAATGCGTCATTTTCAATAAAACCGCACTCATTTTTTCCGCATTTTTTACACTTCGCACAAAAAAATATGTATGGATTTCTGCATATAACGTATAATTATGCAATTTAACCCTTATGTATACAGTTTTTCTGCATACAATGTGGCGTATCCCTCTGTGTTTTTCCACAAAAAAAGATACGACAGCCATCATTCCATCGTATCCCTTTGATAATTTTCACTGATACCTCATCACTGAAGTATTTATGGATAGCGGAAGGGTTCGGGAAACAAATCCGTTTCCCGAATATCATCCGCAGGCGGAATTCACTTCCGCCGAGGAAAACAGTAGGTTTCAAGGCTTTTGCCGCGGAACCTATCTGTTTATTCCTCTGCTATAACAAGTTGAAAACCTGTTTTCAACTTAATTTTCCTGCCGCCGAAAGGCAGCAAACAAATACCTTCTGCGCCCCTGCGCGGTATAATTCCTTCGCACATTCGTTGCAGGTTGTTCCCGTTGTGAAAATGTCATCCACCAAAAGCACCTGCTTCCCTGTCAGATCCTCCGTCACCGCAAAGGCATTTTTCAGGTTCTGCCGCCGCTGCTTAGAGGAATCCAGCGTACTCTGCGCCGCCGTTTCCCGCTTTCGCACCAAAATATCCCTCCGAAACGGAAGCCCTGTCCGCGCCGAAAGCTGTTCGCAGAGAATGTGAGTCTGGTTGAAGCCGCGCTTCTTTTCCTTCTTCGGGTGCAGGGGAACGGAAAGCACAAAATCCGTCTTTGCCAAGATTGCTTCATGGAATTTTTCCATGTAATCCGCCAACAGCTGCCCTAAGCCATCGCCAATTTTCTTTCCGCCGTCATATTTGAACAAATGAATTGCCCTTCGTACCGTTTCGTACGGAAAAGCGGCGCAGGCGCTTTCAAATGCAAACTCCTTCAGGCAGAAATCGCAGAATCCTGCCGTTTCCGTCACGCCGCCGCAATGTGGACAAATCCCCTTCGGCACATAAGGCAGCTGCTCCGCGCAGTCGTGGCAGAGAATCCCCCTTCTCTCCTCCATGTCAAGCACCTCTGTGCAGACCGCACACCGCGGCGGAAAAATCAATTCCAGAAGCTGCTCCTTCATACGATATCACCCCCATGCATAAAATCGTACAAATTCTGAATCCGCTGTGCCAATCCCGTATATCTGTCAATCTCTCTGTCGTTACAAATCATAGCGGAAACCGTCTCCCGCAGTCCCACCAGAACCACAAGCTGTTTTGCGCGTGTCACCGCCGTATAAAGCAGGTTGCGCGTCATCAGCATCGGCGGGCCGCTGTAAACAGGCAGAATCACCACAGGATATTCGCTCCCCTGCGATTTATGAATCGTAATGGCATACGCCAGCTCCAATTCCTCCAGCTGGCTGAAGTCATAATCGACCACCTTGCCATCATCAAATGTCACCCTTAGCTGCTCCGCATAGCTGTCAATCGAAAGAATAACGCCTGCATCCCCGTTATAAACACCCAGACCCTCGTCCTCACGCTTGCCAAGGCTGTTGAACATCCGCCAGACGGTATTGTAATTATTCTTAATCTGCATCACCTTATCTCCCTCGCGGAAGGTAATCTGGCGAAACTGTACCTCTCGCTTATCGGGCGCGGCAGGGTTCAGCGTCTGCTGTAAAACTTGATTTAAATTCTGCACGCCAAGCGTCCCCTTGCGCATCGGGGTCAGAATCTGCATATCCTGCAAGCCGTCGCACCCCGTAAACTTGGGCAGCCGCTTCGTCACAAGCTCCCGAATCGTTCCGGCAACCTCGTCCGCGTATGCCCTTCGCATGAAGAAAAAGTCTGTCCCCTCCTCATTCAGCACAGGCTCCTCCCCTTGGTTAATGCGGTGTGCGTTCATGATAATTGCGCTTTCCTGCGCCTGTCGGAACACATGCTGCAAACGCACCACCTTCAGCCGTTCGCTGCGGATCATGTCCTTCAGCACATTGCCTGCCCCAACGGAGGGCAGCTGGTCAACATCCCCCACAAAAATAATGCGTGAGCCGCTTTCCACCGCACGCAGGAGTGCCTGCATCAGCACGATATCCACCATTGAGCTTTCGTCAATGATGATCACATCCGCCTCAATCGGATTCTCCTCGTTTTTGTCAAAGGTCTGCCTGCGACTATCCTCGCCGATAAAGCTGATGCCCAGAAGGCGGTGAATCGTCTGCGCCTCCATGCCCGTCGCCTCTGTCATGCGCTTCGCCGCGCGCCCTGTCGGTGCCGCAAGCACCACATCCATATCCTCTTTTTTCAGAATCCGCAAAATGGTGTTGATGGTTGTGGTTTTCCCCGTTCCCGGACCGCCTGTGATGATAAGCACGCCACAGCTTAATGCCTCTGCCACCGCCGCACGCTGCTCCTCCGCCAGCACCACGCCCGTTTCCTTCTCCACCCTTGCAATCTCCGTTGCAATAGATTCCATATTCGGCGCATCGTAGTCTGCGGAAAGCTCCAGCAGCCGCTTCGCAACAGACATTTCGGCATAAAAATAATAATTCAGATACACGCAATCCTCGCCGTTCAGCTTTTCCTGCAAAAGCTGGCTGTTTACCTGCAACTCCCGAATGGCATTTTCAATCGCAAGCGGATGCAGCTGCAATAAATCCACCGCCTGTGCAATCAGCCTTTCCTTCGGCAGATAGCAGTCGCCGTTTGCCGCCGCTGTATTCAGCACATATTTCACCGCCGCCTTCACACGGTTGGGGTCATCCGCCGCAATGCCTGCCCCCGCCGCCATCTTATCTGCCATCTTGAACCCGATGCCCAGCACCTCATCTGCCAGACGATAGGGGTTATTCTTCACGATTTCAAAGGTGCGTGCCTTGTATTTCTTATAAATCTTCATGGCGTATGCAGGCGAAATATCGTACCCCTGCAAAAACATCATCGCTCTGCGCAGCTCATGCTGTTCGCAGAAGGCCTCGGAAATTTTCTGTGCCTTATCGTAGCTGATGCCCTTGATTTCCGTCAGAAGATCAGGCTTTTCCTCAATCACATAAAACGTTGCCTCACCGAAGCGCTCCACAATCCGCTTTGCCGTTTTCGCCCCGATACCCTTAATCATTCCAGAGGAAAGATATTTCTCCATCCCTGCCGTAGTGGTCGGCATGGATTTCTCGTAATACCGCACCTGTACCTGCCTGCCGTAAAGGGGGTGCATGGCCCAGCTTCCGTGAATTTCCAGTGCTTCGCCGCTGTGAATCTGCGGCACAACGCCCACGCAGGTCACCTCATCATCCTCTGTTGTCAGCGAAAAAACCGTATAGCCGTTATCCTTATTCCGGTAAATGATATCCTCCACCTCGCCGGTAATTTTCAAATCCTCCATGCTTTTCCCTCCCTTCCGTTTTTTTCGTCTGCTAAGAGTATATCATAACAAATAAAAAAAGGGAACAACCGTTCCCAATTTTTATGCAAAATCTCTGCAAAAAGCTTATTCTGTTTTATGTTCTTTTGGTGGCTTCAGGTCTTTTTTCCGCTTGAACAAAATCAGAACCACCGCACCGACCACAAACACGCCGCCGCAAACTGCAATCGCGGGCAGGCAATCCGAAAGACTCACGCTTTTGTTATCCTGTCCGGGCATACCGGGAGGATTCTTTTCACCGCCGCCGAAATCGGGTGGATTGCCCTGCTGTCCATCCGCCTGTCCACTCTGCTGTCCATCTGCCTGTCCAGTCCGCTCATTTTCGTCCATCTGTCCACCCATCTGTCCACCGTTTTGGTCAGGGGGTATCGAGCGGTCATTCTGCTGTGCATTTTGCCGTGCATCCGTTGTCTGCTCCGTTCGGCTTGGCATATCGGACTTTTCTCCGCCAAAATCGGGGCCGCCTTTTCCGCCGCCGCCCATGCCGCCGCCCTTCATGCTGCTTGTGTTGAAGGTTGGCTCGCCGCCGTTCAGCTGATTTTCAATGCTTTCCGCCATATTCACCGCATAGTAAACCAGAGAATATTGGTCGGTCGGGTCGGTGGAGCAGGCCTGCTCGAATTCCTCATAGGTGCAGAAGGCAGTCGGGTCATTCTGCACATAGGGTGCAATCAGGCCATGGATTTTCGTTACCAGCGCGGTCATGTATTCCTGCGTGAAATATTTCTCCGCAATCTCCTTCAGATAGCCCTCATACATGGAACGATAGGTTTCATTTTCCAGAAGGGTTGTCACCAAGGGCTTCTCGCCGCTGCCCATGGAGGGCATGCCCTGCGGCTGCTTGCCGCCGCTTGGCTGACTGCCGCCCTGCATATCGGCGTTATCGGGTGGCTGTGGCTGATTATTTGCATCCGCCTGCGCTTCGGTGCTTTCTGCGGCATTGGTTACGGCATCATTATCCTGCGTATCCTTCCTCTTATCTCCGCCGCCGAAACCGCCCATGCTCTGGCTGGTCGGCTCATAGATATCCACCTCGCCGCCGCCAAAGCCGCCGAAGGCAAGGTTCATATCCCAAGGGATAACGGTGAAATAGCCGTCCTCCTCATAGAGATAATAGTTATGCGTGGTATTGCCGAGGTAGCTGTCAAAGTTCGCCAGTGCCACATTCGCTGCAATATATTTCAGCGCCGATTCCACATCCAGCAAATCCTCCAGATTCTCGCCATCCTCAAGCGCCTTCATCAAAGCGATGATTTCCTTGCCGTCAGAGGTATCCTCGTTTGTTTTCAGGTTCAGTCCTGTGTAGGAGGAAATATCATCCCCGTCATAAACCAGATCCGCACCTGTGCCATCCTGTCCTTCGGGCTTATAAAGGTCGCCCGTTGCATCATCAAAATGGGTCTCAAGGAAGGTTTCATCTATTGCCTCCACTGCCAGATACAGCCCCCATTCCTCACCGTTGACGGTAATGTTGCTGTAGCCGCATTGGGGGACATCCAATCCAAGCTCGCCCATGATTTTATAGGAAATATATTCGCGCATGCTGCTGTTGTCGGAATAGTTGTTATTCAGACAAAGCTTTTTCAAGCCGTAATAATTGCCATTATTGTCATAATAATCAAAATCCAGCTTAAAGCTGTACCGATCGGAATCGGAATTGGCCACAGAGGTCAAGCTGGTGTTGCCCTTCGTGCGAATTGCCACATTTCCGACCGTTTCGCCGTTAATCGTCACATTCGCCTTATGGTATTCCTCCTCCAAAGGGTTTTCCAGCATATCCTGCCAATCCTTCTCATCAATTTCGATATTGATTTCATTTACCATATCATCCTGAAAGATATGCTCCGCGTAGGTATATTGGCTGTCCGCCGAATCCGCTCTGCCGACGGCGCAATACGCCGCCACACAGAACACAACCACCAGCAGCCCCGAAAGCAGAACTGCTTTATATTTTTTTAATACATGCAAAGGAGTACCTCCTTTCAAACTGTAGACAAATTTATTTTAATGCCGCGGAAGGGTTCGGGAAACGAACTGTTCATTACTTTGCTCCGCAAAGCAGGCTTCACCTGCCGCCCCTTCTTGGGCGGTAAGCAGTTTCCCGACTGGAATCCGCAGAGGGGGCTTTGCCCACTCGAGGAAAACTGTGCGTTTCAAGGGTTACCGAAGGAACGCATCAGTTTATTCTTCTGCTTCAACAAGTCGAAATCCTGATTTTGACTTAGCCGTTATGCCGCATAATTCCCGTCATAGCTTACCATGACTGCGGATTCTACGCCCTGCATGCCGCTGATTCTATTGACAAATGCACTGTCGTTATCCTTGGGGCGGATTTCATAAATCACTTCTGTGCCTGCGCCGCCGGTAACGGTTTTGGATTTCAGCTGCATTTTCTTCACCTCGCCTTTGATATAGCCTCCTACCTTCTGTTCCAGTTCCCCATCCATCAGGCGCACGATAATCAGATAAGGGTTATCCTTCTGCTGATGATTTGCAAAAACAAGCAGGAAGATGCCCAGAATGGGACAGCCCAGCAGTGCCAGAGGCAGCAGGCTTGCGCCGCAGAGAATACCCTCCGCGATTGCCCAGAAAAGGAACACCAAATCCATCGGATCTTTCACCGCAGTACGGAAACGCACGATAGACAGCGCGCCGACCATACCCAGAGACAATACCACATTGCTTGTGACACCACAGATGACCAGTGTGGTTACCATCAGAATCGCCACAAGGGAAACATTAAAGCTGCGGCTATACAGCACACCGCTGTAGGTTTTCTGATATACATAGAAGATAAACAGCCCGATTACGAACGCTGCCCCAAGGCAAAGCGCCGTATCCAGAAGGGAAAAGCTGCTGAAGCTATCCAGAAAGCTGCTCTTAAAAACGTCATTAAATGTCATTTTCTTCATCCTTTCTCTTATCCGTTCAGACTGCAAGCGGCAAATTTAGAAAACGCCTGCTCTCTGTTTTTTGTTGTCAAAATCGTTCTGCTTACCACATCCGGCAGAAAATCGTCATATTTTACCTCCATAATGCACCTGCCGTCCCGCAGCACAGGAACCGTCGGCGCATCCTTTCGGAAAAATGCCCTGATGTCCTTGCAGGAGCAAATATCTCTGTCGAAGGTAATGCGCACATTGCCGGGCGCGTAGGTAAACGGCTCTCGGCAATAATCCACAATCACCGACGGGCGGAATAGCTCCAGCTTCATTTTCAGAAACAGTTCACGCACCAGAGGGCGTTCGTCCTCCTCCATCCATGCGGTGTTGCCGTCAATGATTTTCTGCACCTCCTCCGCCGTTAAGCGGCATTGGTATTTATGCCCAACGGCATAGCGTTTGCTTTTCTTCTCCAAACGGATAAACGCTGTATCAAAATCATAATAACGAATCCGAAATTTATCACGGACAGCCGTCCCCGAAAGCTTTTCCTTCAGCACCTTTTCATACAGATTATCAAAATAAAGCGAGCGAATCAGATATTCCCTGCCACCCTTGAGATTTTTATCCCTCTGCATAAAGGAGGACAGCCTTCTTGCGGTTACGATGCTCTCGCCCTCTGTTACGGTATACTTCAATTCCTTTCTCCA
>OLNX01003571.1_pt1 | contig 10385 bp, 5 predicted proteins | sample 1672611 | NCBI WGS metagenome assembly OLNX01 (sample SAMEA3136705, study PRJEB25190) | human gut metagenome
GACGTAACGTATCAACAGCAAACTCTAAAGACTGCTCATCAAGACTTCCAAATCCCTCGTCAATGAACAAAGTTTCTATACAAATTCCCCCTGCAAACTGACTGATGACTCCCGATACTCCAAGTGCCAGAGAAAGCGCTGCCTGAAAACTTTCTCCCCCTGAAAGAGAACGGACGCTTCTTACCTTTCCGGTATGATAGTCATATACCTGCAAATCCAGACCACTCTGGCTTTTTTTGTTTGTTCCCGTCTCCTCTACCAACAACTCATATCTGCCATTTGTCATCTGTTCCAGTCTCTGATTTGCTTCCACAACAATCTGTTTGAAATATGCAGACTGAACATAGCGTTCAAAGGATACTTTCGGTTTTCCTGCAAGTGTTCCGGATGCCGTATCCGAAAGTGACAAAAGTGCCAGTCTTTCCTTTCTGGTTTTTTCGCTTTCTTCCCACAGTTTTTTCAGCTGTTCTAAGGTCTTTTCATAAAAACTGATACGTTTATAAATTTCTCTTAATTCCAGCCTGATTTTTTCCAGATTTTGTTCTGTCTGTTCAAGCTTTTTCTGTTTTTCTTCTTCCGACTGTTTTTTTTGTCCCAAAAGCGTTTTTTCCAAAATTTTTATCTGCCCTAAGAACTTGTGAAGCCTTTTTTTGTAGTCTGCAATTTCCTGCTCTAATCCCAAAAGTTTTTCCTGTTTTTCACAAAATAATCTGGCTTCCTTTTCACTTTTAAAATTTTGTTCTTTTACCGCAGTTCTTAATTTCATCTGACATGCTTTTTTCTCTGCTTTTAACGCTTCTATCTGCTCTTTGCATATTTCTTTTTCTTTTAAGATTCCAGCTTCTTTTTCCAGATTTTCAATCCACTCTTTTTGGATTGTCTCACTGTCTCTCACTTCTTTTTTTACATCTTGTTCAAGTTTTCTGATTTTTATTTCTTTCTGGTTTCTTTTTTGTCCTGTCTGTTCTAGTTTTGCATGAACTTCTTTCCAGAAAAAATCCGGGTTTACCGATACCTCTTTTGTACTTTTTTCTACTTCTTTTTCCAGCTGTAAAAACGTCTGCATGGTTCGCTGTCTTTTCTCTTCTAACTGTTTCTTCTTACGTTCTTTTTCTTTTAGTTCTTCCTGGGTAAGTACTTCTCCTAAAACAACGGCCGGACGCGGATGTAAAACAGAACCACAGACCGGACACGGCACTCCCTCTTTTAAACTCTTAGCCAGAATTCCTGCCTGCGCACAGAAAAATTTTTCTTTTTCTGTTTCATATTCAACCACTGCCTGTTTTGCTTCTCTGATTTCTGTCTTTAACTGTTCCTGTAATTTTTCTTTTTCCGTTTGGAGATCACAAAGTATATTCAGCTTTTTATATTCTGTCTCTATTTCCAGACATTCCGCTTTCAGACACTGTACTTTTTCGTATTTTCTTTTATTTTGTTCCGCCTCTTTTTGTTCTTGTCTTAGTTTTCCTGTATTCTGCTTTTGTACTTTCTGCCTTTTGCAAATTTCCAGATACCTGATTTCTTCTGTCTCAAACGCTATTTTCTTTGCCTCATATCGCTCCAAAACCGGTTTGATATAAAGCACTCCCCTCTTTATCTTATCCAGTTCTTTTTCTTTTTGAGCAAACTCTCTTTTTCTTTCCTTTTCTTGTTTCAAAATTTCCTGCAAATTTTCCAGCTGTTGAAAATCCCGATTTATCGTTTTTATCTGCTCCAGGGCTTTTAAAATTTCCGCTTTATCAGTCTCCTCTTCTTTCTCTACCCCTTTCTGCCTCTTCTCTTCTTCTTTTAACTCTTCTATCTTTTTTTCTAAAATCTTTTCAATTTCTTCTGGAATCTGCCAGCTCTCATCTTCTTTTTTGAATTCTTTTTCTAATTCTTCTTCCAGACCTGACATCAGCTGATGTTCTCTTTCTTTTCGCAGCTTCTCCTCTTCTCTTAAATGAACCGCTTTACTTTTTAATACTTCTGCCAGCCTTTTATAAAGTCCGGTATCAAATACTCTTCTGAAAATCTCACTGCGCACTTCACTTTTTGCAAGCAGTAAACTCAAAAACTCTCCTTGCGCAATCATTGAAATCTGTTTAAATTGCTGATAGTCAAGTCCAAGTATTTCTCTTATTCTCCCGTTTACCGCTTTTCGTCCGGTTAATCCTTCTTTTTTCTCCTCTTCTAATACCGCTTCATTTTTTCGTTTTCCATTAAAACTGCGGATTACCTGATAACGCTTTCCTTTATGCGAAAATAATAGTCTTACTTCACTGCACTTTTTTGCTTCTACATAATCACTGTGAAGTGTTTCCATCTTTCTTGTCTCTCCACTTGCCGTATCATAAAGGGCAAACGCAATTGCATCAAAAATCGTAGTTTTTCCAGAACCGGTATCTCCACAAATTAAAAACAATCCATTTTCCTGAAATTGTTCAAATGAAATCTGTGTGCGTTCTGCATAAGGTCCAAACGCTTCTAATTCCAACTCAATTGGTATCACCTTTCATCTCCTCCATTTCACCAAGTACCGTTCTTAGTATCTGCTTTTCGATTTCATTCATAGGTATCCCATTTTGCTTTTCATAAAATTCAGCAAAGAGAGACTCCGGTGTTTTTTTTATAGTAGACAAATCCGCCGTTTCCATAATTCCCTGAGCCAACGTTCTACGGTTTTCAATCCGACATTCCAACATTCCCGAAAAGACCTGCTGTAATCTCTGCACCGGATACTCCAGTATTTCTTCGTCTGTCACTCGAATTGATAAATAATAGCCTGTCCGGAATTCCTGATAGGCTTCAGAAAGTAGATTTTCCAGCTTATCTTTTAAAACTGCCAGTTTCGTTTTTGGATGCAGTAAGATTTTTCGCACAGAACAATTTCCTTTTTCTTTTAATTCCACTACTGTAATTCCTTTTTTATCATTTAAAGCTTCTAAAATCGTTTTACCTAAAGCAATTCCCATATCTTCTACACTGTGATGACTATCAACTTCTAAATCACCATGACAAATCATCTTAATATCCATTTCACTATGAAAAGCAAGCAAAGTCAACATATGATCAAAGAAGCCAATTCCTGTTTGAATTTGTGCTTTTCCGGTTCCATCTAAATTAATTTCTAATTCAATTTGTGTTTCATTCGTATTTCTTTCTAGTTGTGCTTTTCTCATTGTTATTCCTCCTCAAAACGTACAGCAATACTATTTGCATGTGCATCTAAACCTTCACTTTTTGCGAAAGTTTGGACATCATCTTTGAAAGTTTCTAATACTTCTTTTGGATAATAACTATATGATGAATATTTAACAAAATCATAAACACCTAAAGCTGAATAGAATTTAGCCGTTCCTCCTGTTGGTAAAACATGATTTGTTCCTGACATGTAATCTCCTAGAGGTTCTGGAGAATATTCACCAAGGAAAATAGAACCTGCATTTTTAATAGAAGGAAGTGTATTAACTGGATTTTCTACTAAAACTTCTAAATGTTCTGGTGCTAAATAATTAGATACATCAAAGGCTTCTTTTAAATCTTTAACAAGAATAGCTCCTCCATAGTTTTTAAGAGATTCTTCAATAATTTCTTTACGTGATAAATAAGCCACTTGTCTTTTTAATTCAACATTAACTTTTTCAACAAGTTCTTCGCTAGTTGTAACAAGCATAGCACTGGCAAGTTTATCATGTTCTGCTTGTGACATTAAATCAGCAGCAATATATTTTGGATTTGCTTTTTCATCAGCAATCACTAAAACTTCACTCGGCCCTGCCACCATATCAATATCAACAACCCCATAACTTAATTTTTTAGCTGTCGCAACAAAGATATTTCCTGGACCTACGATTTTATCTACTTTTTCAATTGTTTCAGTACCATGAGCAATCGCAGCAACCCCTTGGGCTCCACCAAATTTATAAATGGTACCCACTCCTGAAACTTTTGCAGCAGCGACAATTACTGGATTGACTTTTCCATCTGCTTTAACTGGTGTAATAATCACTAAATCTGTAACTCCTGCAAGTTTTGCAGGAATGGCATTCATTAAAACAGTTGAAGGATAAGCTGCTGTTCCACCTGGAACGTATAAAGCAACTCTTTCAATTGGACGTACCATTTGTCCCATGATCACTCCGTTATCTTTATATAAAGACCATGATTTATCAATTTGATTTTTATGGAACTCAGTAATTTGTTTTTTTGTTCTTTCTAAGATTCTTATGTAATCTTGATCAACTTGTTTTAAAGCTTCTTCTTTTTCTTGATTTGATACCACAAAATCACTTTCATCTTTTATTTGATAACCATCAAATTTTTGACAATAATTAATTAATGCCTGATTTCCATTTTTTCTAATATCTTCAATAATATCACTGACTGCATTATTAACTTCAATTGAAATTTCTTCTTTACGATTATTTAGTTTTTGTGCAATTTCTTTTAAATTCCCATCATATTGAATTACTTTAAGCATTTTGATTTCCCCCTATTACTTTTTTTAATTGATTTACGATATTCATGATTTCATCTTTTTTAAATTTAAAAGCCACCTTATTAACAATCATCCTTGTTGAAATATCACTTACTTTTTCAATTACTTCTAAGCCATTTGCTTTAAGCGTTGATCCTGTTTCTACAATATCAACAATAGCATCAGAAATACCTGTTACTGGTCCAAGTTCAACTGATCCTTCTAATTTAATAATTTCTACATCTTCTTGTTTAGAAGCAAAATATTTTTTTGCCACATTTGTATATTTACTGGCAATCTTTTTACGACGATTGAACACTTTATCACGATATTCTGGATAAGCAGCTACCGCGAAATAACATTTTCCTATTTCCAAATCAAGAAGTTCATAATAATCTTCAAAATCAACATCATCTAATGTATCTTTTCCTACAAAGCCAATATCAACAATGCCGTGTTCTAAAAATGTAACTACATCATTTGGTTTTCCAAAAATCATTGAAATTCCATCTTTTGTTTTCGGCACCGCAATCGTCTGAACCGGAGAACCATACACTGTTTTTTCTGCCTTTTCTCCCGGCGTCACACCGCTGACGCCGTACACGTCCCGCTCTCCTTCCCGGACGCCCCGGTCAAATACGCCGGTATAGATACTGGAATATGCATTTCCTCCTGCTCCCGGTGTCCTCGGTGTTATTTTCGCATGTCTGCGGAGTACCCGCTCGGCTTTCCCTTTCAGATAACAAAAGTCATCCACATCAAATATCTTTGCCAGCTTGTCCGCATCCGCATCCGGAGCCAGTGCAAGGATTTGCTCCTTCACCAGATCGGCAACCTTTTTGGTGCGCTTGCCCACATCCAGCCGGGCGTTCTCCGCAAAGGCAGCGCGCATGGCGTGCTTCCACGCCTGCGAGGATACCCGGGCACGGGTCACACCGCCGTACACGGCCGTTTTGGGGCTGCCCGTATCGTCCCGGTTGATGCAGCTGGGCGGTACGGTCTGCAAAATGTGGAAATCAACATACAGGCGCTTGTTCATGGTCAATTCTCCTTTTCATTCTCTTCCGGTGCAGTCTTGGTCTCACGGTACAGGTCCTGTCCCCACCGCAGACGGACGTTGGCGGGGATCTGCGCATACCGCGGGTCGGTGCATTGCAATTCATACAGGTCTGCCGCAAGCTGCGGATAGTCCAACGGGATGCCGCCATCCTTTGCGGCGCTCAGCAGCTGGATCATCCCCCGCAGATGGTGGCTGATCTCGGTGATCTCTTCTGCGGTAGCCAGCGCATTGAACCGCCGCAGCACGCTGGCTTCGGTCCAGTCCTGTCCGGCAGGGGTGTTCCGCTCTGCCAGCTGGCGCACCGCCCGGCCCAGCGTATTGCCCGGGCGGTTCATGGGCTGGTCGTTTCCCTGCTGATGCACGGCGTACAGGGTCAGGGCAAGGTAGACCGCCCACTCTGCGTGGGAAGGGCCGCTGCGGCCCTGAAAGTCTTCCGGCATTCCCCGCAGAAAACTCCCCCACAGCTCCGGCAGATCGCCGGGTGCGTGTCCAACGCCCCGCCGCAGCTTTGCCAGCTCGGCCCGCCGCTGGTTGTCCGGCAGGGCCCAAAGCCAGTGCAGCCGCTGCGCCGTATAGATTCTGACGTCCTGTGTTTTCATCCAATTCCCCCTTTATGATTCTGTTTTGGGATAGATCTCCCAAAGCCTTGTGCGGAAACGATTATAGGCCTTTGGCGAGGTATACAGGATGGTGCGCTCCGTTTTTTTGCCCTTGTCCACCACAATGCGGTGCCCTTTCAGGGCGGCATTTCCGGCCTCCATCACCATCTGTTTCCCCTGCTTCTCCGCGATGCTGTGCGCCTGTGCCTGCCAGCGCAGAACGGTCTCGTCCGGGTCGTCCCTCTCTGGGTCGATCGCCTGCAGCCACTGGCGGAAGGGCTGGTCCACCGCAAAGTAGAACTGTGCACGGACAGAGCCGCCGACATTTTCATTTTTGTTCCCGGCCGCAATGGCGATATCCTGCGCCAGATACCCCACACACTGTGCTGCTTTTTCGCAGTTATTGATTTCTCTTACGATGCGCTCCTGCCATTTGCAGCTCAGTTCGTCCAACAGCCCTGCCTGAAAGGTCAGGCTGTCGCTGAAGATATCTTCGATGTGGTTCTGGGTGGCGTAAAGCACTCCAACGATGCGGAAATGGACCTTCCGCCGGGAGTCCAGGATTCCCAGCCGCTGTTCTTGTAGCTTCTCCGTCCAGCGTACCACGCCGGGGCGGTGGCCACTGTCCTGACAAAACACCGCCGGAAACTCCCGCCAGAACTGCCGGGCCGGGTCATGGCGGCAGGGCACAAACACCGCCGGCTCGTTCTTTTTGGCAGCGTTGCGCCAGACGGTCATCTGCTCCGCAAAAGCATTTTCTTTGGAGAAGAAATCGCCTCCCAATGCAAAGTAGCCATCCACCATTCCCTCTGTCCTGTGCAGCAGAAGCCGTCGGGATTGCAGGGTCAGCAGCTGTGCCGGGTCGTCCGGGCAGGGGATTTTCGTGCGCTCTGCGCTCCTTGGGGTCTCCAGTTCCCAGCACGGGCGGTTTTCACTCCAGTATTCCCGGCCATCCTTCAGCAGGGTAAGATTCAGCATCAATGTTTCGTACAGGTTGTTCCCCAGCGCCTGAATATAGCCAAGACTCCCCAGCCAGCCAACACTTATAGATGGCAGATTCTTTTCTTTCGGCTTCAAAGACGTATCATCAAAGCCGTTCACGGACAGCAGCCACCGGGCGGCTTGCGGGTAGCTCAGCCGCTCCTTGCTCTGCCCTGCATACAACGGAAAGAGTCGGAGTTTATTTTTGCTCTCTATCATTTCGCCGTTGAGCATCGCCGCGCTGCAGGCTGTCCCGATTTCAGCCCCCGGCACCTGCCAGAAGGGATGTGTCGGGTGGAACAGCCAGAAGCGGTCTTTCCACTGTTCCAGATAGTCCCGCAGCGGCTGCTCCGGGAAATGCCCCAGCTGCCACAGATCTCCCCAGCGAGCCAGAGCATCATCCTCTTCTTCAAACGGTTCTGGCTCACCTTCCACATTCACGCGGGAAAACACGGTAAACAGCACCGCCAGCAGCAGCCGCAGCATGGCGGCATCCTGCGTGGGCATTTCGCCTGCCAGATCCACATAATCCTGCGCATGGAGCAGTGCGTCCGTCAAAGAAACTTCCTGCACCGTATTGTCTGGCCGACGGACGCGGACCCACGGCTCTGTCAACAGGTTAAATTCGATCTCCTTCATCCGTTTCCTCCTTTTGGTAGGTCAGGCCGTTTTCACGGTCATAACAAAGCTCCATGCCCGCAAGATGGGCGGTCAGGTTTTCGTCCAGCAGCAACACCAGCTCTCCGTGCAGCAGCGGAGACAGCTGCCACGCCGCAAGGCCGCTGCGGTTGTCCGCTTCCAGTTCCCGGATGACCTCGTCCACCTTCCACGCTTTGCCGAACACCGCCGGGAGCCGCAGCTTCTGCCGGGCGATCTGCAAAGCGTCTTCGGGCTGCGGCGGCTGGTCGGATGCGACCGCTCTACCGTTTTCCTGCCACGGCAGGAAGTGGATGCTTCCGTCTGCCCGGCGCTGCATCACCAGCACCTCCACCGAGGGGTCGCCGTCCCGCACTGCCGCCCGGGCAGCTGCATCAGAATGTGCACCCACGTTCTGCATCCAGCCATCCAAGGTATTGAGTTGTTTGAATCTTTTGTGCACTTTGGGCTGCGGCACAAGATACGACTGTGCCCGCTCTTTGCGCTGGGCCTGCGCAAACTCGTAGGCTTTGCACATACCCTCACTCCGTTCCGCTTCAGGCAGGGCATCGGCCTGTTCCCAGCCGTAGACTTTCTGCACCAGCGGAGAGATATCCTCCGGCAGGCAGATGTTCTCCGGAAGGCATGCCCGGGTGCGCCAGAGCAGCCATTGACCATACACTGCCTCACTGCCCCTGTCAAATTCCTCTGTGCCCGTGTCCAGCACAGCACAAACCGCTGTTTGCAGCGGCTGCGGACGAGATCGATTTGGGTGGCGCTGCAGACGGCCGATGCGCTGTAAGAGCAGATCCATCGGGCAAAGCTCTGTAACCATTACATCGAAATCCACATCCAACGACTGCTCTAATACCTGCGTACCTACCACGATCAGCCCATCACGCTCTGCAGCGGTGGAGCGCTTGCCGATGCGCCGCATCAGCTCCTGTTCCCGCGCGGCGCGGTCTGGCATCAGGAACTGTGCATGGAACACCTGCACTTCCTTTTCAGGCAGCACCTGACGCAGCCGCTGCGCCACCTCCTGCGCTTTGCGCACCGTATTGACGATGACGCCCGCGCAGCCGCCAGCCTGCATTTTCTGGGACAGGAAATCGGGCAGTTCTTCCGTTGTCAGGCGCACTGTCTGCACATTCCGGGCGGCCGTATCCAGCGGGATGGTCTTTTGCTGCACCTGTGCACCGTCCGTCCATGTCAGCAGCGGATAGCCGCAGCTGGTTTTCCATGGGGCGTCCGGGGCAGCCTTTTTCTGCTGGTAAGCCTCGACCAGTTCCGCGCGCCGCCGGGCAGGCAGGGTGGCTGACAGCAGGATGACCGGCACCTTGTACCAGCCCAGCCATTCCAGCGCACGGTCCAGATAGCAGTTCATGTAGGTATCGTAGGCGTGGCACTCGTCAATAATGACCACCTTGCCCGCAAGCCCCAGATGCCACAGCATAACGTGCTTCTGGGCAAGTGCCGCCAGCAGCAACTGATCCACTGTGCCAATCACAAAGTTTGCCAGCAGTGCCTGCTTGTTTCCCCGAAACCACTGGTGTACCTGCACCTGATGCGCTTCCTGCGCGTCCTCCTCCAACTGCACCCCGCGCCCCTGCAGCCGCAGATAGCACTCGTTCAGTTCTGCCATGCCGTGTGCCAGCTTTATAGCCTGCGGCAGCGTCTCCTCAGACTGTGTGTCTGCCCAGCCAAGCAGCCGGGGAAAGATGCCGTTTGCCGTGGCCTGTGTGGGCAGCCCGAAAAAGACACCACCCAGCCCGAACCGGCTGGCCATGACCTCCGCAGCGGCCAGCGCCGCCTCGGTTTTACCCACGCCCATCTGTGCTTCCAAAATCAGGATGCCCGGTTCTGCTGCGGTATCCACAGCCTCCAGAACAGCCCTCTGCACCGCATTGGGCGCAAAGCCGAACCGCACCGCAAACTCCTGCGGGTCTGCGATGCCCGGCTGTGCCTCCCACGGGAAGGGCAGCGCCAGCTTTTCCCAAGCCCTGTCCACCCGCGCCGGGTAATCCTCCATGCTGCCCAACTCCTCTACCGGGATCAGGGGAAAGTATTCCGTATTGCTGGCGATCCAGTCTGCCATGATCAGAAGTCCGGTCAGAAGCACTTCCTCCTGCGGATTCAGATCATCCAACTCCGCTGTGTCGTCAAAGCCACAGTCCTGCAAAACAGTCATGAGCAGTTCTGTCCAGAAGTCCTCCCAGACCTTTTTCTGTCCCTTGGGGTAGTAGTTGCTCTCCCAACCCTCTAACTGATCATCGACCGCCGCGCAGCTCTGTGGCTTGCCGTGGTGCGCCCCCACAATGGAGGCGATCCCGCCGGGGCAGTCATCCCACAGCAGGACTGCCTCGCCCGCCCGGGCATGCGGCGACTCCCGGCGGTTCTGTTCAGGACAGTCCAGCGGTGTCAACGTTTCCAGCCGCTGCCGCGCCTCCGGCAGGGTGCGCAGGATATTTGCCTGAAAGGCTACCGTAGCCTTGCCTATATCATGGATTCCACCCAAAAACCGGGCATGCGCGAGCAACGCTTCCTCGCACTCAAAGCCCATGGCCCGTTTTACGCTTTCGGGGAGCCACTGCCGGACTAGCCGCTCCATGATGCCCGCCGTATCCCACAGATGCATCCAGAGCGGCAGCCA
>OLNX01003578.1_pt1 | contig 10373 bp, 9 predicted proteins | sample 1672611 | NCBI WGS metagenome assembly OLNX01 (sample SAMEA3136705, study PRJEB25190) | human gut metagenome
GGCCTTGTATATCTACGGTGCGGTACTCAATTCCAAGGCAGACACGCAGTAACCGTATCATTCAAGTAGCATACACAAAGGAGTTTGATACATATATGGGACTGTTTGATAAAAAATATTGCGATATTTGCGGAGAAAAGATCGGCTTACTTGGCAACCGCAAGCTGGAAAACGGGAATCTCTGCAAAAACTGTGCCAAAAAGCTCTCGCCGTGGTTCTCTGACCGGCGCAGCAGCACCGTCGAGGAGATCAAGGCGCAGCTTGCCTACCGTGAGGAAAACCGGCAGAAGGTTGCGGCGTTCCACACCACCCGGACGCTCGGCACGAACACCAAGGTGCTTCTGGACGAGGACGCGGGAAAGTTTATGGTAACAAGAGCAAGAGATCTGCAGGAGGCCAACCCGGATGTTCTGGACTTTGCAGACGTGACCGGCTGTAATCTCGACATTGACGAGAGCCGCTCGGAGCTTATGCGGGAGGATAAGGACGGCAAGGAGGTCAGCTACAATCCGCCGCGCTATGAATACTCCTATGATTTCTACATCACCATTTTCGTCAACAACCCTTACTTTGACGAAATGCGCTTCCGACTCAACGCAAGCTCTGTGGACATCACACCGCCTCCCGCATTGCGTCCGGGCATGGCGGGCGGATACAACCCGGAGACCAATGTTGAGTACCGCAGCTGTAAGAGGCTCGGCGAGGAAATCCGACAGGCGCTGACGCAGGTCCGCAGGGACGTGCGTGAAAAGATCGAGCAGGCCGCCGCGCCCAAGACGGCCGTCACCTGCCCCTACTGCGGCGCGAAGGGATTCTTCCAGTGCGCGGAGTGCGGCAGGACCACCTGCTGGAACGGCGAGAACGAAACGGTATGCGAGTGGTGCGGCAACGAAGCCGAGACCGCCGCAGAGGAGAAGTTCGACTCCATAACCGGAGGCGGCTTCTGATGATGAAGGTCGGTGACAGAGTTCCGCTGGAATTAGGCGGCGAGGCGGAAATAACGCAGCTTCTCGGGCAGGGCGGACAGGGCGCAGTCTACCGCGCCTCCTACCGCGGGAGAGACTACGCGCTGAAAATGTACTTCACGAAGAAACTGAAAAATCCCGCGATGTTCCGCGAGAATCTCCAGCGCCTGTGCGAGGACGGCAGTTCTTCCCCGGCGTTCGTAATGCCGCTGATGATGACCGCCGACACCTCCGAGGGCTTCGGCTTCCTGATGGAGCTTATCCCGCCGGAGTACGCGCCGTTTTCCGATATTCTGAACGCCCGTGTGAAATTCTCCGGGCTGTATTCCATAGTGAACGCCGCGATAAAGATAACCTCGGCGTTCCGGGAACTGCATAACTCCGGCAGAAGCTACCAGGACCTCAACGACGGCGGATTCTTCATTCGCCCGACCGACGGCGACGTACTGATATGCGACTGCGACAACATCGCGCCCTACGGCGAGAACCTCGGAATCGCAGGCAAGCCCGGCTACATGGCGCCGGAGATAGTAAGGGGCGAGAAAGCTCCCGACAAGCTAACTGACCGCTATTCCCTGGCGGTGGTGCTGTTCCGGCTTCTGCTGCGCGGCGATCCGCTGGAGGGCGGCAGGGTGCTGAAAAGCGTCTGCCTTACGGAGGACGCGGAGCGCCGTCACTACGGCTACGAACCGATGTTCGTCTATGACCCGTCCGACGATTCCAACCGCCCGGTGCGCGGAGTCCACAACAATATAATCAAGTTCTGGCGCATAATGCCGGACTATATCCGTGACGCGTTCACCGTTTCCTTCACTGACGGACTTTTCCAGCCGGAAAAGCGGCTTATTGAAAAGCAGTGGCTTGACCTCCTGGTGCGCATGCGCGGCGACATCTGCGCCTGCACCTGCGGCGCCCAGGGATTCATCTCCGGCTCGGAACGCGACCCCGACGGAAAGGTGGTCTGCCCCTGCGGTACCCACTACCAGCCGCCGCTGGCGCTGCATCTTGGGAAACAGCGCATTCTGCTGTTTGACGGCGCAAAGCTGTTCACTGATGATGTCGAGTGTATCGGCGAGGTAGTCCGCAACAAGGTGAACCCCGGTCTTTTCGGGCTGAAGAATCTCTCAGGCGAGGCATGGAGCTTCACGCTCCCAAACGGGCAGGAAAAAACGGCGGCTCCCGGGTCGGCGGTGCCTGTATTCAACGAAACCGTGCTTGATATCGGCGGAGTTTCCGGGCAAATAAACGGCGAAATTTAATGCGCGTAACCCCCGCATTTTGTGCAGAATAGCCTTTGACAAAATGGGAAGTTTCTGCTAAAATCATAAGGTAACCTCTAAAAACCGGGACACGAGCAGATTTCGTACATGACTTATATCAGATGCTAGGCGTCAAACCGCAGTAATACTGTATGTATTTCAAGGTTTGACAACGAAGCAGATGATATAAGTCATAGAAATCTGCCGTGAAGGAGGTTTTTAGAGGTTACCATAAGGTAATAAATAAAAAAATCGTGTGGCATTTGCGTAAATCCAGATTCGGAACGCAGCTGCCGCACTTTTTTTGTGAGAGGAGATAATTTACACAATATGGAAAGCGCAAAGAATCCACAGATGAACAAAATGGCGGCGGCACCGGTCAACCGGCTCATGCTGAGCATGGGTATTCCGATGATAATTTCAATGATGCTGCAGGCGGTCTACAACATTGTTGACAGCGCGTTCGTGTCCAACATGGCAGAGGGAGGCGAACAAGCTCTGAACGCGCTTACGCTGGCTTTCCCGGTGCAGATGCTGATGGTCGCGATAGCCATAGGCACCGGCGTGGGAATGAACGCGCTGATGTCCCGCAGCCTTGGCCAGGGCGACCGGGAGCTCGCGGGCAAAGCCGCCGGAAACGCGATATTCCTTGCGGCGGTGATATACGTGGTGTTCCTGCTGTTCGGAATATTCGGCACGGGAGCCTACGTCGGCTCGCAGACGAAGAACGCAGAAATAGCGGAGATGGCGGAGGAATATATCCGCATATGCTGCACGCTGTCATTCGGGATAATCTTCTTCTCGGTGTTTGAAAAGACCCTCCAGGCTTCCGGGCGGTCGCTTTTCTCCACGATAGCGCAGGTCGCGGGAGCCGTTACCAACATCATCCTCGACCCGATAATGATCTACGGCCTGCTCGGGATCCCTGAGATGGGAATAGTCGGCGCGGCGCTTGCTACGGTCATCGGTCAGGTGGTTTCCTGCGTTCTGGCTGTGATATTCCACTTCCGGCTCATCAAGGAGATAGACAGCGGCTGGCGGTACATCAGACCCTCCGGCTCCGTCATAGGGAAAATATACTCCATCGGGCTTCCCGCGATAATCGCGCAGGCTCTGATGTCAGTTATGACCTACGGACTTAACCTTATACTCGTCCAGATAAGCGAAAACGCCGTCACCGCCTACGGACTCTACTACAAGATACAGCAGTTTATACTGTTCGCGGCATTCGGACTGCGCGACGCCATCACGCCTATAGTTTCCTTCGGCTACGGCATGGGAAGCCGGGAGCGCGTAAAGCTGGGCATAAAATACGGCATGCTGTATACGCTGATAATCATGGCGGCGGGTCTTGTCCTGCTGGAGATATTCGCGCAGCCCTTCGCGGCGCTGTTCGGGCTTTCCGGTGAAACAGAGCAGCTCTGCGTCAGCGCTATGCGGGTGATTTCGCTGAGCTTCATTTTCGCCGGCGCTAACGTGGCGTTCCAGGGAATTTTTCAGGCGCTGGAATCCGGTGTGCAGTCGCTGGTGATATCGGTGTGCAGGCAGATACTGTTCGTTCTGCCGGTGGCATGGGGATTCTCGCTTATCGTAAAGAATTCCGGCAGCACTGACATGATGTGGCTTGTATGGCTGACATTCCTTATCGCCGAGGGGCTGTCCGCCGTCATTGCTGTGATACTGATGACGGGTATTTCCAGGCGCAGGATTAGCACGCTCGGTAATTAATCGCCGACCCGCCGCATATAATCAACCAAAAACAGTTTCAGGAGGTTTTTATGCGGCGGGGAATCCGGATACGGTCAGGCTTATCGGCTGACGAAACGAGATTCTTCTGGGAACCTCTAAAAACCGGTTTGAAGAGGGAAAATGGGTAGAGTGCGCCGAATGCGATGAAAGCCGACGAAGTAAGGCTGTATGCCTTACGAGGAGGTTTGAAGAAGCAGGCGGTGTGCTATACACATTTTCACTCAAACAAGGTTTTTAGAGGTGACCTTCTGCATATAAAGGAATGTATGGAATGTACGTTCCGATATTCCGCACTGCCCGATCCTACTTACACGTACTTTACAGGAGGTCAATATGGAAGACATGAAGAAGCTCGTTGAAAAATACAAGCGCGAACTTATGGAATACAGCAGACAGGCTCCCAAACCCGAGAAGCTCTCATTCCCGGAAATGCTGCCGGAGGAGCCGCCAGCTCAGGGCGTCCAGGAAATCCCGGAGCACCGGGATACTCAGCCGCAGTCCTCGGAGCCGCCCAAACCCCGTATCATCGGATACTCTGACGATCAGCGTGCGCTGAACGACCTTGAGAAGTACTTCTCCGACATAATAAACACCGCTCCGCCGGCTGACGGGAATCCGGAGGCTTCCGAAACTTCGGATCGATCTGTCGAGCTTCCGGAGCAGGAACTGCCGCAGTCCGACCGCCCGGAAGGAGTGCAGACCGACGATTTCAACTCGCTGCCGCCGCAGTTCACGGATAACCCTCCGCAGATAGCCGAAACAAACGAGGAGCCGCCCGTGGAAAACAACACGCCCAGCAATGAGCTGGAGCGGGAGCAGCCGTCCCAGTTCCCGCGGGAGGGCGAGAACACCACTGCGGCTCCGGGAACCATCGAAAACATCGGAACTCTGCCGGTGAGCGGTCAGTCCCCGGACGAACGGCTCGGGCGGCGGACATTCGTGGACCAGTCGGGACCGGTGAATTCCCGCGACGACATCAAGCCGCTCGTACAGCAGGAGAACGACGGCCACACCAAGTGCCCCGACGAGCCAGAATACGACAAGCTCGAGGATTTCCTTGCGGTGAACACCCGGCAGGGTACGCTTCGCTTCAGGACATACACGGCGCGCAATGCACTGCCTGTCCCGAACGCGCGGGTCATCGTGTTCAAGATAATCGGCGGGAAGCCGCACACATTCTACGACCTCGTCACCAATCAAAGCGGTCAGACCGAGATAGTGCCGCTGCCCGCGCCACCGAGCCATCTTTCCCAGACCCCCGACAGCGGAATACAGCCCTATTCCCTGTATGACGCGGATATCACCGCCAAGGGCTACGCGCCGGTGGCGATAAGGAATCTCCCCATATTTGAGGGGATACTCTCCGTGCAGCGTACCGCGATGGTTCCCATAAGCGAGGACAGCGGCGAGACCATCAGCGAGAACGAACCCGACCTTACGGAGGTGCCGAATGCCTGATATCGCCAGACCAGTCATTCCGGAAACGATAACCGTACATCTCGGCACGCCGGATTCCGCCGCCCAGAATGTCACCCTGTCCTTCCCGGACTACATCAAGAACGTGGCAAGCAGCGAGATATACCCCACCTGGCCGGAAGCCGCGATACGCGCCAACATCTACGCCCAGGTGACATTCGCGCTCAACCGCGTATATACCGAGTGGTACCGCAGCCGCGGCTATGATTTCGACATAACAAGCTCCACGCAGTACGACCAGGCGTTTGTATACGGCAGGGACGTTTTCAATAACATCAGCCAGATCGTCGATGAGATATTCAACAACTACGTCGTGCGGCAGGGGAGCGTCGAGCCGCTGTTCACGCAGTTCTGCAACGGTACCTCCGTTACCTGCCAGGGGCTTTCCCAGTGGGGCACCGTGGAACTCGCCAACCGGGGTTTCACGCCGTATGAAATGCTGCAATACTACTACGGCGACAATATCAACATAGTGCGCAACGCCGCCGTGGAGCCGTTCATCGGCAGCTATCCCGGAACTCCCTTCGGGTTCGGAAGCTCCGGCAACGAGGTACGCACCATTCAGACCGAACTCAACCGCATCTCCGACAACTACCCCGCGATACCAAAGATAATCCCCACGAACGGATTCTACCGGGAGTCCACCGCCGAAGCGGTCAGGGTATTCCAGGGAGTTTTCGGGCTGCCGCAGACCGGGATAGTCAACAAGGCGACCTGGTATCAGATAAAGTACATCTTCGTAGCCGTAAAGAATCTCGCAGAGCTGACCTCCGAGGGGCTGAGACCCTCCGAAGTTGCGGAGGAATTCCCGGAGGAACTCCGCAACGGTGATTACGGGATTTTCGTGAGCTATCTGCAGTACTTCCTCAACGTTATTTCGTATTTCAATCCCGAGATACCCACCGTCCCCGCAAACGGAGTTTTCGGAACGGAAACTGAGAACCAGGTAAAGGCGTTCCAGCGGTTTTACGGTCAGGATCCGGACGGCATAGTCGATTTCTCCACCTGGACCCTGATACAGAAAATTTACAACAATATACTTAACGGGCTGCCCGAGGGCTACGCCGGGAACACCGCCGCGCTGTACCCCGGATATGTCCTGACGCCGGGCATGAGCAACAACGACGTACGGGCGCTCCAGACCTATCTGAATCTTATCGGCAGGACCTACCGCGACATTCCCGAGATACCAGTCAGCGGATATTTCGGTCAGCAGACCGAGGACGCTGTGAGGACATTCCAGCGGCTTTTCGGGCTGACGGTCTCCGGAGTAGTCGGCGCGCCCACATGGGACGCTATCTCGAAGGAGTACAACTATATCCGTTTCGGTACCCAGAGAACAGGATAAAATAAACCGCCCCGGTCTGTTACGGCCGGGGCGGTTTTGTCTATTCGTCAGTTGAACTGTTCAAGGATCTGTTCCTTGCGGTGCAGACCTACCAGCACCTCTTTGGTTATGCCGTCCTTAATGATCACCAGCGTAGGAATGCTCTCCACTCCGAACGCTGCTGCGAGCTGGGGCTGTTCGTCTACGTTCACCTTGCCGACCTTCAGCTCGGGGTGTTCCTCTGCGAGCTCGTCCACTATCGGGGACTGCATCATGCAGGGCGCGCACCAGGAAGCCCAGAAATCCAGCAGCACGGGCTTGTCGCTCTCGACTACCTCGGTCTTGAAATTGTCCTTTGTTATCGTCAGTACAGCCATATTATTACCTCCGTTCAGGCTGATATCTTTTTTGCGGAGCCTTGCTCCTGTATACATTATATACTGATTCCAGGAGTTTGTCCAGTGTAATTTTATTCTTGCATATCTCGCCAAATTTATACGGCGGGTAATATTCTCTGATGACGTATCTTGCACAGTTATCAACTGGTTTTTCTCTGCGTTTTTGTTGAAAAAGCACTATTATGTTACATAAACTGTCGGATTTTGAAAAAGCCCTTGACTATATCGGCTGTTTTGTAGTAAAATATAACCGTATAGGATATGAGCAAGGCTCAGCTTTAATAATACCAGAAACGGAGAGAATTAACAATGCAGAAGACAATCGGCGTACTTACAAGCGGCGGCGACGCTCCCGGCATGAATGCCGCAGTGCGTGCAGTTACAAGAGCTGCTATCAAGAAAGGCTTCAGAGTTGTCGGCATTCGCCGCGGCTATAACGGTCTGCTCAACAATGATATGGTCGAGCTCACCACCAGAGATGTTGCTGATATAATCCAGCGCGGCGGTACAGAAATTTTCACCGCACGCTGCAAGGAATTCAGAGAGTGGGAGTATGTCCTCAAGGCTAAGGATATCTGCGTAAGAGACAATTTCGCAGGCATCGTGGTTATCGGCGGCGACGGCTCCTTCAGAGGCGCTGCTGACCTTTCTAAGGCAGGTATCCCCTGCGTAGGTCTGCCCGGAACTATCGACAACGATATCCAGTGCTCTGAGTACACCATCGGCTACGACACCGCAATGAACACTGTTATGGAGCTTGTTGACAAGCTGCGCGACACTTCTCATTCCCACGAGCGCTGCGCTGTCGTTGAAGTAATGGGCAGAAACGCAGGTCACATTGCACTGAACACCGGTGTTGCATGCGGCGCTACCGCTATCCTGGTTCCTGAGATCGAATTCGATATCGAGGACGTTATCCAGAAGATAAAGAACGCCCGCGCAAACGGCAAGGAGCAGTTCATCGTCATCGTTGCCGAGGGCGTAGGTCACACTGAGGAGATATCCAAGCGTATCAACGAGGAGACCGGCATCGAGTCCAGAGCTACTATCCTGGGTCACGTTCAGAGAGGCGGCAGCCCTACAGTACGCGACAGAGTCGTTGCTTCCGAGATGGGCTACTATGCAGTTGAGCTGCTCGAGAAGGGCATCGGCAACCGCGTTGTAGGCATGAAGGACGGCAAGATCTACGACGTAGATATCCAGGAAGCGCTCAGCATGAAGAAGCCTTTTGACAAGCGTCTCTACGATATTGCTAACGAGATCAGCTTCTGATAATAAAACCCGCGTCCGGAGCGGCGCAGAAAATAAACTACAACACAGAGTAGGAGAACGTGCGTTAAGTGCTGCGCGGACGGAGAGTTGCCGCGCGGACGAAAGCCCTTCGGGCTGCGGTACGTTCTTCGCATCTCGCTGTACATAAATCGAATATTGAGCCAGGGGCTTTATTCTGTTTGTATATGGCGAAGTTACGGAGGATAAGGTCATGGCTTTTTTTCTTAACTTCTTTGGCAGCTTCAAAAAATCCGCGCAGGAGCTGAAAAGCGTCCGCTGTATCGCGGTAACTGCGGTTCTTATCGCGCTGGCATGCATTCTGAAAACGCTGACGATTCAGCCGATGCCTACGCTGAAAATAGGCTTCGCGTTCGTTGCGATAGCTTCCATCGGAATGCTTTACGGTCCTACCGTGGCGGGGCTTTCCTGCGTCGCTACGGACGTTATCGGTTATCTCATCTCCAACCAGCAGCAGGGATTCTCACCGCTGTTCACGCTGGTTGAAGTGACCGGCGGCGTTATCTACGGCATTTTCCTGTACGGCTTCGACCCTGTAAAGCCCGACCTTTCCTCGGTTAAGGGGTTCTTCGGCGGGCTGAAGGCTAACCTGCCGTCGGTGTTCCGTATAATCGGCGCGAAATTCACGATAAATCTCGTGTGCAATGTGTTCATGAATACGCTGTTCCTGATGATAATGGGCTACGGCATCGTTCCGGAAACATTCTGGATTAAGGTCGGCGAAAGAGTTATCAAGAACGCGGCTATGCTCCCTGTCGAGGTGCTTATACTGCTGCTGGCGCTGTTCCCGATAAAGGCTGCGTATCGCTCAGTTTTCAAGAAGCACAGGCAGGGCGCTTGATAAAAATCGGCGCCGGGCGCCGGGAAAGGCTCTAATATGAAAAAACTAGGTTTTATCGGCGTCGGCAACATGGGCGGCGCAATCCTCAAGGGTATCGAGGGAAAGCTCGGCAACACCGCAGTGTTCGCTTACGACGCGAACGCTGAAAAGCTCGCAGACCTCCGCCTTGTAGGAGCCACCGCCGCAGGCAGCGCCCGCGAGATAGCGGAAAAGTGCGACTTTATCCTGCTGGCAGTCAAGCCCCAGCACCTCGGGAAAGTCCTCGCGGAGATAAAGGATTCCGTTAAGCCGGAAACCGTGTTCATTTCCATCTGTGCGGGTATTTCCGCAGAGTTCATCAGGGAGCGTACTATCCCGAACGCAAAGGTAGTGCTCGTTATGCCGAACACTCCCATGATGCTCGGCTGCGGAGCCTCCGCGATGTCCCACGACGAAACTGTATCCGAAGATGAGTTCGCGTTTGCACGCAAGGTCATCGGAAGCTGCGGCATCACCGAAGTTATCCCCACCGACAAGATGAAGGAGATCATCGCTGTCAACGGAAGCTCCCCGGCGTTCATTTACCTGTACGCCAAGGGATTCGTGGATTATGCGGATTCCGTTGGGATCGACAAGGACGTCGCGCTGCGGCTGTTCGCACAGAGCCTTATCGGCTCGGCGAAAATGCTCACCGAGTCCGGAATGACAGTAGACGAGCTGATAAAGCAGGTATCCTCCCCCGGAGGAACAACGCTTGCGGGTCTTGACAAGCTGTACGAGGGCGACCTCACCGGAGATGTCAAGAACGCCTGCGAGGCCTGCACCAAGCGTGCATACGAGCTGGGACAGTAAAAAAGATACACAGGGCGATGAGATATTCGCCCTTTTGTTTTAGGGAGGAAGAGCATGATAAGAGTCGCGCAGATACTTGGAAAAATGAACGGCGGCGGAGCGGAGCAGGTCGTGATGAACTACTACCGCGCCATAGACCGCGAGCAGGTGCAGTTTGATTTCTATTTTTTCAAGGGGTCGAAGTTTGTGCCGGTCGAGGACATCAAGGCTATGGGCGGGAGAATGTTCGTGCTGCCG
>OLNX01003597.1_pt1 | contig 10338 bp, 8 predicted proteins | sample 1672611 | NCBI WGS metagenome assembly OLNX01 (sample SAMEA3136705, study PRJEB25190) | human gut metagenome
ATTTGTACTAAGACGGTCAGAGAGAAAAGATAACAGGAATGTGGTTGTTATATCAGACAGGTATAACAGCCACATTTTTTATTTTACAAATAAATAAATAAATTATATAATAAAACCACTTGTTTGTGACAAAAAAGTCAGGAAGGTTAGAAAAATGAGAATAGGAAGCAGGGATTTTGCAACAACAGGACATACTTACATTATGGGAATTTTAAATGTGACACCGGACTCTTTTTCCGATGGTGGAAAGTTCAATCAGATCGATGCGGCATTAAAGCATGCGGAAGAGATGATAAGAGACGGTGCAGATGTGATCGATATCGGTGGGGAATCCACACGGCCGGGATATACAAAGATTTCCGATGAGGAGGAGACAGGCAGGGTGGTTCCGGTCATTGAGGCGGTGAAAAAAGAGTTTGAGATACCGATTTCTGTGGATACTTATAAAAGTGGCGTTGCAGAGGCCGCAGCGCAGGCAGGAGCCGATCTGATCAATGATATCTGGGGACTGAAATATGACGCGCGCATGGCAGAGGTCATTGCAAAATCAGGGCTGGCATGTTGTCTCATGCACAACCGGGACAATGCAGAATACCGGAATTTTATGGAGGATATGAAACAGGATCTGCGGGAAACGATCGCGCTTGCCAAAGCGGCAGGAATTGCGGACGACAAGATTATCTTAGACCCGGGTGTTGGGTTTGCAAAAAGTTATGAGAACAATCTGGAAGCAATCCGCCGCCTGAAAGAGTTCAATGAATTAAAATATCCGGTGCTGCTTGGCACCTCAAGGAAGTCTGTGATCGGATTGACACTTGACCTTCCGGCAGCAGAGCGTGTGGAGGGAACGATTGTCACAACGGTCATGGCGGTGGAAGCAGGCTGTATGTTTGTCCGTGTGCATGATGTAAAAGAAAATCACCGGGCAATCCAGATGGCAGAGGCGATCCTGGACAGAAAATAAGCAATTGCCAAACACCTGTTTTTTCAGGAGTTTTGCAGGCTTTAGATAACAGGAAGATAGAAGTGCTGAAAGGAAGTATCGGGATGACAGGAGATTTTATTAAAATAACGAATTTAAAAGTATTTGCACATCATGGGGTTTTTCCGGAGGAAACAAGGGATGGACAGGACTTTTACGTGAATGCAAAACTTTTTTTGGACTGCAGAAAAGCGGGAAAGACAGACAATCTGTCGGATTCTTTGAATTATGGCGAAGTCAGCCATTTTATCACAGATTTTCTACAGGATCATACATACAAATTAATTGAGAGCGTCGCAGAGCAGTTAGCGGAAGCGATGCTTCTTTCTATGCCGGTGTTAAAAGGAGTAGAGATTGAGTTATGTAAACCACATGCTCCAATCGGGCTTCCATTTGAAAATGTGTCGGTGACGATGAAACGGCAGTGGCATGAGGTGTATCTGGCGGTCGGTTCCAATCTTGGGGACAAGAATGCCTATATTGGGAATGGAATCGAGGAACTGCGCCGGATCAAAGAGATCAAAGAGGTAAGAGTGTCAGAACTTCTGGTGACAAAGCCTTACGGCGGAGTGGAGCAGGACGATTTTGTTAACGGGGCGATCGCATTAAAGACGCTGTTATCACCACTGGAGCTGTTGGAGAAACTGCACGAGATCGAGCAGCACGCTAACAGGGAGCGTATCATTCACTGGGGACCTAGAACATTGGATCTTGACATTATTTTTTATGATAAGCTTGTGTACGAGGATGAGAATCTTATCATACCGCATATTGATATGCAGAATCGTGACTTTGTGTTAAAACCGCTGGCAGAACTTTGCCCAAATTACCGCCATCCGGTTTTTGGAAAAACAGTGTCGCAGTTACTTGGAGAACTGAAAGAGAGGTAATATGATAAAAGCAGTCTTATTTGATCTGGATGGTACGATCATTAACTCAGAAGAGGGAATTACAAAGTGTGTACAATATGCATTAAGCAGTTTTGGAATTGAGGAACCGGACCGGAAAAAGCTGTTGTGTTTTATCGGACCGCCGCTTGATCCTGTTTTCAGTGAAAAATACGGCTTTAATGCGGACAAGGCATGGCAGGCGGTATTAAAATACCGGGAGAGGTTTGATAAGACCGGAATTTTCGAGTGTGAATTATATGAGGGTGTCGCAGATACGATCCGCAAGTTAAAAGAAGCAGGCTGCGTCATCGCACTTGCTTCCTCCAAGCCGGAGACAGCGTGCAGACGTATTCTGGAACATTTTTCCCTGACACCGTATTTTGATGAGATCGTCGGTTCCACTTTAGATGGAAGCATTAGCACCAAACAGCAGGTACTAGAGGAGCTTGGCAGACGGATGGAGCATATGCAGATCACAAAAGACCAGATGTGCCTGATCGGAGACACTGAGTATGACGTGATCGGAGCGGATCAGTTTGGAATCCGCTGTATCGGCGTATCCTATGGATTTGGAAAAAGAGAACTGTTAGAGCGTGCAGGGGCATACTGTGTCTGCGACAACATGGCAGAGGTTGTGGAAGCACTGCAGCAGATGTGATAGAAAGGAAGATATCATGAAAACGACAGGCGGTTTTAAACTCTGGCAGATCATTTATCCGATTGGTATTTATTATGTTGTGTCGAGCCTTATGTACTTCGTGCTGGGACTTTTTCTGGGGGATGGGCAACAGACCTATATGCTGCGCCAGCTTATCTGCTCGGCTGCAACGATCCCGGCGACGCTGAGTTTTTATAAGCAGGATAAAATTGCAGAGCAGGTTGTCTATGGAACTGAAAAAGAAAAATTGGATACAAAATGGCTCACAGACGCAGTTTTGGCAGTTGTGGGTGCAGCGACACTTGGCATTGCCGTGAATAACATCATTGCAATGACGCCGTTAGTGCAGATGTCGGAGGGGTTTCAGGAGGCAAACCAGTCCTTTTTTGCGGGAACGGTTGTGTTTGAACTGCTCGGTTCCTGCCTTGTGATTCCGATTGCAGAAGAATTGCTGTTCCGCGGTGTGGTGTACAAACGTCTGAAGCTTTATTTTGGCGTGACACCGGCATTGATCGGTTCAGCACTTATCTTTGGTATCATGCATGTCAATCTGGTGCAGTTTTTGTATGCGGCGGTGATCGGATTGCTTCTTGCGTTTGTGTTGGAAAAAACAGGGAAGCTTTCCATGGCAGTTTTTGGGCATATTGCGGCAAATCTTGTGGCGGTGCTGCGGACGGAGACAGGATGGCTGGAGTTCAGTTTTTATCCGACGGTAAACGGCATTTTGTTTACGGTTGTGATGGCAGTGGCAGGAATAGCCGTTGTCAGCCTTTTTTACCGGAGAAAATAATTCGTTACATAAAAACGACATTTCATTACATATTCCATAAGAAAAGCTTATGAGCTGGTCGATATAAGATAAAGTACAGAGTATGGAGTGAAGAAAATGCCGAAAATTGCGATATGTGATGATGAACAGCCTATAAGAGAGTATTTAAAAAGTCTGACCGAAAAATGTATCCCGGATTCACAGGTTCGCCTGTTTGGCAGCGGAGAGGCACTGTTACGAGATCAGACATCCTTTGATGTGATCCTGCTGGATGTTTCCCTGCGTGGAGAAGATGGAAATCAGACGTTAAACGGCATGGAGACAGCCCGGAAAATCCGGGAGACATCCAATGCGATGATCATTTTTGTGACAGCGTTCAAAGAATATGTGTTTGAAGGTTATGATGTCGGGGCGTTTCACTATCTGTTAAAGCCGGTGGACGAGCACAAGTTTGCGGAAGTGATGCAGCGCGCCATGTGGCAGCTTGAGCGGGAAAAAGAGGAAATGTCCCTGTTGATAAAAGCAGATGGCAGTTATATGGAAGTTCTGGCAAAAAATATTTTGTATGCGGAGAACGAGGCGCGCAAGATTGTGCTGCACACGAAAAATATGCCGGAGAGCAGTTATACTTTTTATGAGAAAATGGAAGTGTTGGAGAAGCGGCTGGGAGAGGGTTTTTTCCGTTCGCACCGGGGATTTCTGGTAAATCTGCGGGAAGTGTACAAGTATGATGCGACCACGATACAGATGAAAAATGGTGACAAGGTTTATCTGGCAAAACAAAAGTATAACGATTTTGTCACGGCTTATATGAAATATCTGAGAAGCGCAGGATGAAAAGGACTGCAAAATAGCGGAAAAAAGCAAAAATCAGCGGAACATAGATCTGCTGATTTTTCATTACATAAAAGAGCCTGTTCGTTACAATTCGCTAAAATCAGAAAATGCCCGACCGATATACGGAGTAAAGAAAGGCAAAATGCATCGTTATGGTGCAGTTTTGGCAAGACATACAGGGAGGCAATAATATGCGAATTACAACACAAATGCTTGCACACTCAGCCGCAAAAAGCGGAATTCCATTTCAGCAGACAACACTGTTAGATATCCTGAACAAAAAGTCATCTTTTTCCGGTCTGCTGAACGGAGTGAATGCCAGTGCGGATGCAACGGCGATCGCAAAGAAAAAGAATTATTCGAAGCTGGAAGATATTTCGGGGAACCTGAACGGATATGCTTCTAGTCTTGTGGCAACAGATAAGAACTCCATTTATGACAGGGCAAAGGAAAGCGGCAGTACAAAGGATATTGTTTCCTCGGCAAAAAAAATGGTCGAGAGCTACAACGCAACGTTAAAACAGCTCAGGGAAACCGGGGATACTTTAAATGAGTTTTACAGACAGCAGTTAAAGGATATTCCTGCCGGGGACAAAGAGGCATTGAAGAGCATTGGTATCACACAGGCAAAAGACGGCAGTCTTTCCATTGACGAGAAAGTGTTACAGAGTGCAGATGCAGACACGTTAAAGAAAGTGTTGGATGGAGATACCGGGCTTGCTTCCAAGATCAGTTTTGTGAGCGGAAGAATCAGCCAGAACGCAGCGTCCAATGTTGTGAGCACATCGAGCCAGTATACATCGAACGGCTCTTCATTGCTGAGTGCACTTGAGACGAGTAAATACGATTTCTGGGGATAAAAAAGAAAATTGACAAATTTGCAGAGGAGATAAGACAGGAGAACTATTATGAGTGTTACGATCAACTTTTCCAAAAACACGTCCGCACCCTGGCAGTCAAATGCAAACATGTTAAAAAGCACGAGGGAAAAAATACAGAGACAGGAAGAGCGGGACGGAAAAATTGCTTTTTTTGAGACACAGAAGCAGAATCTCAAAAATCAGAAAGCGGATACAATCGAAGAAATTGCAAAAAAGCTGGAGAAGTTTCATACTTACGAGGATGAGATTGCGGCAGCAAAACAGGAGTACAACAGCTCACAGATGTTCCACATCTTAGATGAGGCAGAAGAGCGCGGAGAGCAGATGGCGAAAGCGGCTGAGAAATATAAGCCAAAGACCGAGGAAGAGCAGAAAAAGGAGGCTCAAGGCGAGGCAGCAGGAACAGACGGCAAAACCGATGATAAGGGTGTTTTATCCGAAATTATGGATGATATGTCGGAATCAATCGATGCGCAGGAAGGAAATCTGGAAACTACCGGACAGCTTTCAGAAGCAGAGTTACAGCAGAAATTGTCCGATGAGGAATTGCAGAAAAAACAACAGAGATATCAGTCGTTTGACGTGCGGGCATAATAAAAGCCGATATTTCACTGATGCCTGTCTTGGTTAGTGATCAGATAATCTACCATGTATCACAACTTTTTATTACAGAAAACAGAATATTAAAATCTGCCGTAACAAATAGTAATATTCTATACTCCGACAATTCAAACACAATTCCAGAAAAACACCTGAAGTGATATTTTATCACTTGAAAATCAAAAATTTTTTTATTATAAAACAAGGAAAGAATTGTTTGTATCCATATATTACAGTAAGAATATAATTATAATAGTATAAACAATACTGCTATAAATAATAAATATTCAAATTATCAGACAATATTGCAAAAAAATAGATAGACAGAAGTATCAAAAAGTTGTATATTAGAAAACAAGAAAAATAAAATAATTCATGAAGCAAAGGCGCTTAGATACCCAATCGATCATTGGGTTATTTGAGTGCCTCTTTTTATTACAACAATGAGATTGTCTGCAAAGTGGCGATTTCAATCTGGATTAAGAAAGGAATTTGCGTATGAAAGAGCAACAGAAAGAAACATCTGCAAAAATGGTCACTCTGAACAAATTTGCACCAAAGGATTCCCAGACAAAAACAGACGGAATGTATGATCCGGCATTTGAACATGACAACTGCGGTATCGGTTCGGTTGTCAATATCAAAGGTATCAAGACACATGAAACCGTGGAGAATGCTTTGAAAATTGTTGAAAACTTAAAGCACAGAGCAGGAAAAGATGCAGAAGGAAAGACCGGTGACGGTGTTGGTATCCTTTTACAGATTTCTCATAAATTTTTTACGAAAGCCGTAAAACCGCTCGGTATTGAACTTGGTGGTGAGAGAGATTATGGTATCGGTATGTTTTTCTTCCCGCAGGATGAGTTAAAACGCAATCAGGCAAAGAAAATGTTCGAAGTCATTGTCCAGAAAGAGGGCATGGAATTTTTAGGATGGAGAGAAGTACCGATCGATCCGACAAAGCTTGGACAGAAAGCAATCGACTGTATGCCTTGCATTATGCAGGGGTTTGTAAAGCGTCCGAAGAATGTGGAAAAGGGACTTCCGTTCGACCGCAAGTTGTATGTGGCAAGACGTGTGTTTGAGCAGTCGAATGATGATACTTATGTTGTCTCCTTATCCAGCAGAACGATTGTATACAAGGGAATGTTCTTAGTAGAGCAGCTCCGCTTGTTCTTTGCAGATCTTCAGGACAAAGATTATGAATCTGCAATCGCAACCGTACACTCCCGTTTCTCCACGAACACAAACCCAAGCTGGGAGAGAGCACATCCAAACCGTTTTATCGTACATAACGGTGAGATCAACACTATCAAAGGAAATGCAGATAAGATGCTTGCCCGTGAGGAGACCATGGAGTCCGAATTTTTAAAGGGCGAATTACAGAAAGTGCTTCCGGTTGTCAACACCGAAGGTTCCGACTCTGCAATGCTTGACAATACACTGGAATTCCTTGTCATGAGCGGCATGGATCTTCCGCTCGCTGTCATGATCTTAATTCCGGAGCCGTGGGCAAACAACAGCCTCATGTCCCAGAAGAAAAAAGATTTTTACCAGTATTACGCAACAATGATGGAGCCGTGGGACGGACCTGCATCCATTCTTTTCTCCGATGGTGATATTATGGGAGCGGTGCTTGACCGTAACGGACTCCGTCCTTCCCGCTATTACATTACAGATGACGATTACCTTATTCTTTCCTCTGAGGTCGGTGTACTTGACATTGATCCGACGAAGATCGTGGTAAAAGAGAGACTTCGTCCGGGAAAAATGCTTCTGGTAGATACCGTAAAGGGAAGAGTGATCGATGATGATGAGTTAAAAGAAACTTATGCAGGCAAACAGCCTTACGGTGAATGGATCGACCGCAACCTGTTAAATTTAAAAGATTTGAAGATTCCAAACCAGCGTGTGCCAGAATACACCAAGGAAGAGCGTCAGAGAATGCAGAAGGCGTTTGGTTATACCTATGAATCTTTGAGGGATGCCATTTTACCGATGGCAAAAAATGGCGGTGAGGGAACGTCCGCCATGGGCATTGATACGCCGCTTGCTGCACTGGCAACCGATCATCAGCCGTTATTTAACTACTTCAAGCAGTTATTTGCACAGGTTACCAACCCACCGATCGACTCTATCCGTGAAAAAGTGGTGACTTCCACAACCGTATACATCGGAGAGGATGGCAACCTTCTGGAAGAAAAATCCATTAACTGTCAGGTGTTAAAGGTCAATAATCCGATCCTTACGAATACCGATCTGATGAAAATTAAAAATATGAAAGTGGACGGATTTAAGGTAGAAGTAATCCCGACTACCTATTATAAGAGCACAAGCCTCGAGAAAGCCATTGAGCGTCTGTTCGTGGAAGCAGACCGTGCGTACAGGGAGGGAGCAAACATTTTGATCCTGTCTGACCGTGGTGTCGACGAATACCATGTGCCGATCCCATCACTGCTTGCAGTGTCCGCCCTGCAGCAGCATCTGGTCAAGACAAAAAAGAGAACGGCAGTCGCCATGATCTTAGAGTCCGGCGAGCCGAGAGAGGTACATCATTTTGCAACACTGTTAGGTTATGGTGCCTGTGCGATCAACCCATATCTGGCACAGGATACCGTAAAACAGTTAGTGGATGAGCATATGTTAGACAAAGATTACTATGCGGCAGTGGATGATTACAATGCAGCGATCTTAAATGGCATTGTAAAGATCGCTTCCAAAATGGGTATTTCCACGATCCAGTCTTACGAAGGTTCCAAAATCTTCGAGGCGATCGGTATCGACTCTGACGTGATCGATAAATATTTCACAAATACCGTGAGCCGCATCGGTGGTATTACATTAAAAGACATTGAAAATGATGTGAACGAATTACATTCTGCGGCATACGATCCGCTTGGTTTAGAGACTGACTTAACCTTAGACAGCAGGGGACGCCACAAAATGAGAAGTGGTGCAGACCAGCACCTTTACAATCCGGCAACCATCCATCTGTTACAGGAATCCACGAAACGTGGAGATTACAACCTGTTCAAACAGTACACGAATCTGGTAGACAAAGAAGAGACCGGTTATCTGCGAAGCCTGATGGATTTTGATTATCCGGAAAAAGGTGTGCCGATCGAGAAAGTAGAGAGTGTCGAATCCATTGTAAAACGATTTAAGACCGGAGCAATGTCCTACGGTTCCATTTCTCAGGAAGCACATGAAACACTGGCAATTGCCATGAACCGTCTGCATGGTAAGTCAAACAGCGGTGAAGGAGGCGAAGATCTGGAGCGTATGATCGTTACCGATCCGAACAGGAATCGTTGTTCTGCAATCAAACAGGTAGCATCCGGACGTTTTGGAGTTACCTCCAAATATCTGGTCAGTGCACAGGAGATCCAGATCAAAATGGCACAGGGAGCAAAACCGGGTGAAGGCGGTCATCTGCCGGGCGGAAAAGTTTATCCGTGGATCGCAAAGACCAGACATTCCACACCGGGTGTGAGCCTGATCTCACCACCGCCTCATCACGATATTTATTCAATCGAGGATCTGGCAGAGCTGATCTACGATCTGAAAAACGCCAACCGCAACGCCAACAACGTGGGTTCGGCCTACCTCCCGGCCGACGAGCAGTCGCGCTTCTGGATCGACTACGCGCAGGGCTTCTACAAGGTGATGGAACGCATCCGCGCCAAATACCCCGACGTGCTGATCCAGGCCTGCGCCTCGGGCGGCGGCCGCGTGGAGTACGGCGCCCTGAAGTATTTCGACGAAGTGTGGACGAGCGACAACACCGAGGCGCTTTCGCGCGCGCGCATCCAGTACGGCACGAGCCTTTTCTACCCCGCCGTCGTGATGGGTTCGCACGTCTCGGCCACGCCCAACCACCAGACGGGCAACATCACGCCCATCAAGTTCCGCTTCGACATGGCCTGCGCCGGACGCCTCGGCATGGAGCTTCAGCCCAGGCAGATGACCGACGAGGAGCGGCAGTTCGCCCGCCGGGCCATCGCCAGCTACAAGGAGTACCGCGACATCGTGATGCAGGGCGACCTCTACCGCATCGGCACGCCCTATGACAAGAGCGGCTGCTACGGCCTGATGTACGTTTCGAAGGACCGGAAGCAGGCCGTGCTGTTCACGTACAGCCTCCGATACCAGGGCCGCTCGCTGATCCCGAAATTCCGCTTGCAGGGACTCGACCCGAAGACGGGCTACACCATCCGCGAACTGAACGTCGACAAATCGCGCAACTGGTTCGACGGCAAAACCTTCAGCGGCGAGATGCTCTCGAACGCCGGCATCAACCCCTCGATGCCGAAGATTTACGACAGCGGCGTATTCCTGCTCACGGCGGAATAGAAGCTGCTTCGTCGCGAAAGCCACCCCGGGATTTGCCGCCGGGGTGGCTTTTTCCTATCTTTGCCGAAGAACATTTTTCCGAACATGATCGAACAAATCATATCCCGACGACTGCAAATTCCGCTGCACCAGGTGCAGGGGACCGTGCGTCTGCTCCGCGAAGGGGCGACGATACCCTTTATCAGCCGCTACCGCAAGGAAGCGACCGGCTCGCTCGACGAGGTGCAGGTCGCCTCCGTCAAGGAGTGGCTCGACCGGCTCACCGAACTCGAAACCCGCAAGCAGACGGTGCTCACGACCATCGAGGGGCAGGGCAGGCTGACCCCGGAACTCCGCCGGCGCATCGCGGAGTGCTGGGATGCGGTGGA
>OLNX01003598.1_pt1 | contig 10335 bp, 7 predicted proteins | sample 1672611 | NCBI WGS metagenome assembly OLNX01 (sample SAMEA3136705, study PRJEB25190) | human gut metagenome
CCTACGACTGACGATGGGATAGGCCGGTTTAGTTTTGACACACTCCCACAGTTTTAATCTGGCATCTGTAAATTTACTTACTTAACTCTTCCAATATTTGATGCCGGATGTTGCGGAAATGGTCGCTCTCGGTATCATACAGTGTCCAGTGGAATACAACCAGCCGGCAGAGTTCCCGTGCCAGTTCGGGATTCTTCTTTTCCAACATTTTCAGAAGCGTATAGTCGGCAATACCGTCGCGCATAGCTTCCAGACGGATGGAACCATACAGTTTTCCGTTGTTAGGGTAGACTATCCAGCTGTCTCCTCCGGGTAGTGTATTGCCTCCTTCCTCATTCATGCGGGTTGTTTCCTTGTAAGGATCATTGCCGGTAAACCATTGGTTGAATCCCCAATGCAGATACCCTGTTGCCCCATATTTGAAGTTGAGCCAGTGAATGAGGCGGGTCTTGATGAGCGGTTGCTCCAAGAAACGGTTGGCAAAGTCGCCTTGAGGAGCAAGGCAGGTGTAGAACCACGTTTCGTCTCCCTGTTTTTGTCTTTCGCGATAGAAGTCATATCCCTCCTTGTAGAAGTTGAGTTGCGGCACCCAGATGTCGAGAATATTCTCAAGATCATGAGTATGGCAAGCTTCTATGATTTTGATGTCCGGACACTGCTGTTTCACAAATCGGGCGATAGCTACATAACTTTTTATATTGTCGCTTGTAGGCTCGTCGGCAATGTGTTGTGCATACAGTACTTTCGGATATGCTTCTTTCAGATGGGCGGCAAGCGAGGGAATAAACTGGCGATAGAAGTTGACAGCCTGTTCCGATTCCATAGGATATTGCACCAATTTCTTCTTGCCGTTCTCATACCGAGGGACATAGGGTGCGAATTGGCTGCTCCAGTCTCCCGTACGTCCGGCGATATGTCCGCCTTCGAGCATTTTCAATACACCGGCCCGGTGGAAGATGTCTATCATTTTGTCGAATCGCGAGTAGTCGAAAGTATAGGTTCCGTCTTTTTCTTCAAACTCGATATGTTCCAGCGGTGAGAGCAGGATAACGTTGGAATAGCATTCTTTCATTTTGTCGGCCAGTTCTTGTACCATTTCCCAGTAAACGTCCGAGTAAGGTTCCACCTCTTTCCCGCTATTGAATATTTTCATTTTGTCGGGTGATGTGCCAAACCAATTGGTTACCCATAAATCCGGTTGGGGCATTACGATGGGGTAAACTTTTACGCTGATTTCTTTTTTCAACTCAAAGGTTTGGTTGCCCATTTTTCCTTTGAGGCTGAATGTGGCTTTATAGGTTCCGGCTTCCGCATTGGTGGGAACGGGAACGGAAATCCAGATGGGTTGCGCCACATCACGTGTCACGGATTGTCCGTTTTGCTCGATAATGGGGTCGGGATAGTAGTGTGAGAGAGAGGTGATGGCGTCTTTGGCACGGTCGGGTGTCTGCCGGCCCACCCGCACATAATCTACAAAACCCGTACGCGGGCTACTTTGTAACTGTGTTCCTTTTTCGTTGGTGAACGCCGTGACCTGTGCCGACAATTCCTTCAATGGCAGTGCGGCTCTCACTGCAAACTGGAAGGTGGCGTGCTCGCCTGCAGCCACTTCTTCTGTCTCGTTATACTCGGGGAAGAAGTTTGATTCTCTGAATACTTTCAGAAAGGGGTCTACTTGTGTAAATGTAATCCGATCTTCTGTGGTAGGTGTTCCACAGGCGGAAATGATAAATAAAAGGCAAATTAAATAAAGGTTTTTCATAAATCGATACTATTTAAATGATTATAATATTTTGTTTGCTGTTATCAGTTTCCCATTGGCGGATATGCCCTGTATCACCATTAACAGGGGGGGCTTGCGGAGGAGCCGTAAAGATAATATCTGCTTTTCCCTTTTTTATCTTTATGTCGGGTTGCCAATAGACCGTTCTTCTTCTCATCTCTTTTTCTGTCCTCTCCGTTGAATCCGATTTTTTAAGGTAAAAATGAGTCGGTCTTTGAAAAAGAATAAAGAAAAGGGTATTCTCTCGAACCCCCTTTCCCATCACAGTTATGTTAAGACGATTATTCTGTTTTCAGAATGATTATCATTAACATTTTCTTATCGTTATACCTATTTACCAACTTATTCCAATGCACGTCCGGCTGTCATAGGCCAATATGGATTTTGATACATGGTTGAAGTTTTGACATCATTGGGGTCACTGGCGCTCAATGTGAAGTCTTGTACACCGAAAGGTTCCAGATAGAATGCCTTTTTCCATGTATATCCGTTGAACAATTGGTTGTTTATTTCGGTACGTCCCATTGGGCGGACATACTTGCTGACAGAAGCGGCTGAAATGTTAGCATTACTTGTTCCATCGGCTATCAAAGTTGATTTGCCGGTGGCATCTACATATTTTTTGTAAGCTTCGTCCCATAAGTTCATACCTTCCAGCATATAGTGTCCGGTAATGGCAGGATCCCATGAACGCCATCTTTTCAGGTCGTCCCAACGCATACCTTCCGAGATAAATTCGCAACGGCGTTCGCGACGGATGTTGTAGAGTGTTGCGTCTACTTTTTGGTCGCCGGAGAAGACTGCCAAATCACCATATACGGTACCGCTCACTACATTAGCTTCTTTGTCTAAGTTGGTGTTGGCTATGGTCAGTTCATAATCTTCGCTCACACCTGCACGGCGGCGGATAGCTTTCCAATAACCGGCGGCATCATTATCCAATGAACCGTTCTTTTCGTAGCATGCTTCGATATAGTTCAGGTAGGCTTCGGCAGCACGGAACACTACGGCTCCTGTCGTACAGATGATGGTATTACTCTTGTACTGGTCGTAATCATAGTTGTAGTATTTACGAGGACGGTATCCTGTAAAGTCTTGCAATTCTACGCTGCTTGTTACCAATGGAATGGTATCCAGAATCACAACTTCATTATTTTTGGCAACAGCAGGGTCGGCAGGATCGGAACGAACAATGTCTTCTTCACCGAATACAAAGAGTTGCAGACGTTCGTCACGTCCTTCTTTTTCCATTGATACGCTCAGGTCGCCTTTGTAACCCGAACCGTCGGCATAGTAGGGAAGTCCGTTTTTCATCAGGAAAGAAGTGATGTAGCTGCGTGAAAGTCCCAATTGGTCACCACCGGCAGATAGGATGTAAGCTGCATCGTGGGTATAACCGATGCTCAGGTTATATTGTTTCCAAAGCAATACTTCGGAAATGCTGCTTAAATCTTCTTGGCTGAACATATCGAAGTAGGGATTCCATCCGCTGGTTTGTCCCAAAACGGGATTCATCTGATGAGAGTTGCCTGTCAGTGTGCAATGGTCGGCAACGGCTTTGGCAGCACTCATGGCTTCAGTCAGGAAAAAGTTTATTTCTCCTGCAATGTCGAATGTTTTTCCCTGATTGTATTCCATGTCTTTTCCCGGCCATGTATCATCGCCCGGAACACGTCCGGTGCCTTTGTGATATTTTTCGAAGGTGGCTTCAAACAAGGCCACACGTGACTTGAGTAGCTGTGCAGTTTGTTTGTTGATGCGTTGGTTGTTCTGGAAACCTTGGTCTTTCAGGCGTGAGATGGCTGTATCAAGGTCTTTCAGGATGAAGCGTGCCACTTCATTACGCGGAGCACGCTGACTCAGTTCCTTCAGGATGGCTTGATCGTCGGGTAGCACTTCGTCGATAATGGGAAAATCGCCATAGCGGACCAATGCCTGATAGTATGCCAATGCACGGAAGAAATAAGCTTCGCCGATGTAGTGGCTCAGAATAGACTTGTCACCTTGTATGCTTCCCGCTTCTTCTTTTGGTAGAATTTGCTCAAGAAGCCAGTTCCATACACGGGCACGGGAAGTGTAAGTTTGAAAGTTCTTTCCCGAAGGTACTTGTTTTTCTCCTGCAAAATAGTCCAAGTCACCTGTTTGTGAAAACAGGTTGTCGGTATTATTGTCATTGAGTGTCATACCGCTGCGCCAGTTCTTGTCATGGTAAAGAGACTGCTGGCGAGAGTTTTGCAGATAAGAGTAGTAGTTGATAACGTATGCACCCACTTGATCTACGGTAGTGAAATAGGCTTCGGGGGTTACATTGGTTATCGGCTCACGATCCAAAAAGTCATTGCAGGAAGCCAATGTGGATGCTCCCAGACCGATAAGTGAGCAGATGTAGATATGTTTTAAACTTAATTTCATATTCGTATTTTTTTAGAAGTTAACATTTACACCGACAGATAAGGTTCTTTGCAACGGATATAGTTTACCCGGTCCCCAGTCGCCGCCCAATGTTTCGGGGTCGAATATGGAGCTGATACCTGTCCAAGTGAGCAGATTGTCACCGGAAACATAGAAACGTACAGATTCCATGGCAGCCTTTTTAGTCCAGCTTTTGGGTAAAGTATAACCTACTTGTACATTCTTTACGCGCAGGTATGCTGCATTCTGTAAATATCCGCTTTGAACTTCCTGATTCTTCTTGATATTTCCGAAGTATGGTTTCGGATAATAAGCATTGGTGTGTTCGGGTGTCCAATAATCCAAGTGCTCGGTGAAGCAAGCTGACTGCCATTCGTCACCGCTGGCTCCCCAGAAGTACGGACCGTCCAGCCAATAATCACGTTTCATGGTACCTTGCAGGAAGATAGAGAAGTCTAATCCTCTCCACGAGCCATCTACTGTGAAACCGAAATTGTAACGTGCATAACTGTTACCGATGATTTTCAGGTCGCCATGGTCGTTAAGGGTTTTGGAACCGGAAGTCACTTCTCCGTCTCCGTTCAAGTCGGCATACATAATGTCGCCGGCGCCCCAATTTGAACCCCAGTTGGGTTTGTTGTTGGCTAAATGGGCATTCATCTCTTCTTGAGTCTGTGCGATACCTACTGTGGTGTATCCCCAGATGGTTCCGTCCAGCTTGTTGTTGTACCAACTGTAGATATCACCGCTTTCATTCGGATATTTTAGTACCTTACGTTGTCCGTCGGCCAAAGTGAAGCGTACTCCGTAGTTGAAGTCTTCGATACGGTCTCTCCATGATAATTCCATTTCCCAACCATAAGATTTCATGTCAGCATTGTTTATCTTCGGAGCAGATGCACCCAAAATACCGGGAAGGGTGGGAGCGGGACCTACCATGTCGTAAGTATAGCGTTGGTAGTAGTCAAATGAACCGGTCAGTCGGTTATCAAAAAGTCCGAAGTCTACACCGACGTTCCATGATTCTACGGTTTCCCATGTCAGTACACTGCTGACAATGCCCGGAAGTCCGGCTGTGTTTTGGCGTACTCCATTGATCAGCCATCCCGAGTTGGTGGTTCCGGTAGGCATACTTTGGAAGAATGGATACCAGGCTTCGGTTTCATTGTTTCCTAATTGACCCCATGAGCCTCTCAGCTTCAGAGTACCAATTATGTTTGACAGCGGCTTGAAGAACTCTTCACGTGAAATGTTCCATCCTACAGAGAACGATGGAAACAGTCCCCAGCGCTTGTCACCGATGAAGCGTGAAGAACCATCGTAGCGAAGGTTGGCTTCCAACAAATAGCGTTCTTTGTAATTGTAGTTGATACGTCCGAAGAAACCGGCAATGGCCAGTTCGGATGCACTGTTGTAAGCGTTTTTATTATCCTGTGTGGTATTCAGTTCAGGCACGCTGGGAGTGATAAGGTCTGTACCGAAGCCGGTCAGACCGCCTTTCTTGTAAAGCTCGGCATTGAAACCTGCCATTACTTTAAAATAATGGTCGCCTATGGTCTTTGAATAATCACTGAAAATATTGGTTGAGAAGTAGTCTTCGCTGGCACGATAGTCTTGTACTTCCGAATAACCGGCAGCGCCTCCGTTCCAAGACAACGGATACGGGTTGTTGTCGGTATCATAACCGTAGATGGGCAGTACAGCCCAATGGTATTTTTCATTGTATTGGCGCAAGCTGCCTTCTACATTGATGTGCCAGTCCTTGATAGGTTCGAATACAAATTGAATCTGATTGGTTATCCAGTTCTTTTCACTGGTTTGTTTTCCACCCTCTTCCATTTGTATAATTTCCATATCGGCAGACCAGTGTCCGTTGGGATCGACAACCGGACAAGTCGGCCAGCGGCGTGCGATGTTGTGGAAGAACAGTCCTGTCATATAAGTCGGACGGTCATAGTTTTCGCGTGTCCATTTGTTGTTATAGTTCATGGTAACCCAATCGGCAAGTTTCACCGAAATCTTTCCATTCAGTGTATAACGCTGGAACTTGTCGCTACCATGACGTAACAGACCTTTTTGGTCAAGGAAGCTGCCACTTAACAAATAGGTAATCTTTTCATTACCACCATTGATGCTTAAATTATGTTCTTGTGAAGGTACCCAACTTTCATAGAATTCATCAAACCAGTTGGTATTGGCAAATGCGCCTCCATAGTTCTGCCAACGTCCGTTGCTACCGGCTACCGTACCGTAATACTCCGGTTTGGTGGGGTCGGTGTAACCTCCGCTCATGTATGTTTTGATGCGGTTCATATCGTCTTCATCGAAGATGACTGTTCCGTATGCATTGCGCTGAGCTTCATTGAAATAGGTGGCAAAATCCCATGAGTTGGTCATATTAGGTTTTTGGATGGCATCCGAAAAACGGAGATTACCTGAATAGTTGACTCTTGTTTTTCCACTGATACCGTTTTTGGTGGTAATTAAAATAACACCGAATGCAGCACGCGCACCATAAATAGAAGAAGAGGCGGCATCTTTCAGTACTGACACATTGGCAATATCGTTAGGGTTTACCGTATTCATGTCACCTTCGATTCCGTCAATCAAAATCAAGGGGTTACCACTGGAACCGTCACCGATGGTACCTGCACCACGGATGTTGATATTAAGAGAAGCATCCAATGCACCACCACTGTTTCCCACTGACATATTTAACCCCGGAATCTGACCTTGCAAGGCTTGTGCCACATTCTGTACGGGGCGTGATTCCAACACTTTGGAGTCGACCATACTCACGGCACCGGTTACATTTACTTTTTTCTGTGTACCATAACCCACTACAACGACTTCATCTAGCATTTGTGTGTCGTCTTTCAAGATGATGTTCAAGGGAGTTCCTGTCCACTTTACTTCCATCGTTTCATATCCCACAAAAGAAATCACCAATGTACTTCCTTTGGGAACGTTGTTCAAGGTAAAGTCTCCATCTATACCTGTAATGGTACCGTTGGTACTTCCTTTTACTACCACAGATGCACCGATAACGGTTTCACCTGTTCCGTCTTTTACGACTCCGGTACATGTGCCGTTTTGCTGGACAGCGTCAATACCCGTCACTCTTTCCCCGGATGATGCGTAAACTGCTCCTCCACTGATAGTTGAGAGGAATAGTAACATACCGACTGATTTGAGATGTTTTAACATATTACTATTATTTAATTGTTTGTGAAAAACATGTGAATCCATGAGCGGAATAAGTTCCAATAGAACTATGTTTTTAAGAATAATGGGAAAAAATAGTATGATAAACAGACTGTTTGAGCAGAAAAAGGAGTAGAATGTTTTAACTGAGACCCTTATATTCTACCCAATTTAATAGTAGTTTACCTTAGAATAAGGATGAAATTGGGATATAAAAGGTTATTCAGATATGCTGAATAGCATTCTATTGCTTATATTTGTTATTTGATATTTTATAAAAATGATATTTTTTTAGAAAAACGAAGTGCTTCTTCTTTGTTTTCTTAAAAATATTGTATATTTGCGGTGTTAATCTAAAATTTATTGAAAAACATAGTTCTATTGGAACTTATCCGCTTGTTCTTGTTTTCGGTTTTCAAGCTTCATTAAGAAATACTTATGTATGTTCATTCCTTCCGGTAGGGTAGAAATAAAATGGAACCGTATGAATATTTGCAGAATATCTATCGCTGCCGAACCTGTTTGGGGAATAGGTACAGACTTTATTAAATAAATGAAATAATCGATTATCAGTATAGATATTCATCCGGATATACCTCTTAAAAAATGGGTATCGGATATCGCTGTCTTGATTGAATGAATGTGGCTGATTATCAGTATAATATCTTTTATTTTAGGACCACTGGGACCAAGGACCACCTATGTGTGATTCCGGTCTTAAAATACAGGGTATAACAACTTGATAATGAAAGACTTTAGGCGTACAAGCCTTCCGGTCGTTTTTCTGCCTTTCGGAATCGGTTTATAAAGGCTTTATTTTTTATTTATAGTAGAACACGGCTCCGTTAAAATTCTCTCTTAATATTCTCCAATTTGCTGTCTTTATAAAAATCTTTTTTTCATGAAAATCATTTTAAACAAGGATAAACATAGGCTACTTTCTCATCGCTTCTTCCTTCTCTTGCTGTTGCAGTCCTCCCACCAGTTTCACAAAGGCGTGGCTGGCTTCATAATATTGCCCGTTGTAAGACAACAGGTATTTTTCTTTCTGTGCCAAAGAAGAAAACTGGTAATGGATGGTGATTTCGCTGTAAGGGCTCATTTCTTTATTCCGCTTTTAATATTGCGCTGTTAATGCTTCTATCCACACTATTGAACTCACGAGAGGTTTTCTTGCCGAAGTCGAAAGTATAAGCCAGTTTCACATAAGCGGTTTGCTGGTATATACGACTGGTTCTTGATTGCTCATACTGATAGGCATTTGTACAAGAGTATTCACGATAATTATTTTTATGAGTAAACGGATTCTCTGTTCCCATTTCTGCCATCCAGTTAGCTTTATTATAACGTAATGAGACCCCATATAGAGCCGGAGATTTCATGACTGCCAACTTCCTGCTATCCAATGTTTTTTCCGTGCTTTTGCTCCATGCGCTCAATGTAAATGATTTTATAAAATAATTAGCCTGCAAAGATGCCATAAAATTATCAGTTGACAATCCTTGCCCACCGGCAACTTTAAATTTCTCGTACTTTAAGGTTGAATTGATTCTCAGCTTGTCGGATATACGGCACGAAGCTATCAACTCTAGTTTCCATTTATCGTATGTGGTATTAGACAAATAACTGCTTATCAGCTTTTCTCCTTCTGAATAATAATCTACAGATACATTATTTTTAATTCGGGTGTGCCAAGAGTTTATTTGCAGATTTACAGGATTAAGCGTTGCGTCATAAGTAAAAAAGTACTCCTGAATAGTCGGGTTGGCAAGATTCGGATTACCACGCTGAATACGCAAAAAATCAATAGTCTGATCGGCAGTATTTACATAACTGATATCGGGCTGGAAATTTCCCATAGCAAATCCCAAGGAAAACTGATGGTTGGAATGCAACTGATACCGAATCCAAGAATTTGTGCGGAATGTCCAATCCTGACATTTAGGCTGAGTATGTAATTTATAATTTAATAAAGACAATCCGGGATTAATCATCAAAGTTATCTTATTGTCGAACAGATGCTGCATATAGCTTAAATTAAGCAGAGACTCCCCTCTCCACAAATGTTGCCATGAGCGGTAGTCACCCTCATATAAAGATGAGGATATATGGTGGTCATGCAAAAAACTGACTCCTAACGAACTGTTTTTCCATGTCATATTATATACTCCCAGTGCCCTGAAAGAGTATAAGTCTTCATCGGCATGAGTAAAAGACTCCAGTTTGTTTTCCGTATAAATTCTACTATACGTATTGTGTGCATAATTTCCCGTTATGTTTATATGAATACGCTGCCGGGAAGTGGGATAGAATATGCCATCCACACACACAGAAGGTTTCAGGTTCTTTTCTGTTGTCGAACTCAAAGACAAGACATCCTCATACGTATTGTTTTCATAATGCAGCAGATTACTTTGATTATTCTCAGGAGTAGATTTGCCCACCAGTCCTGCAAGAGCATAGATATTATACTTCTCCGCTTTATAATTTACCTTAAACTGTGCATATTGCTGATTATCGCGCAAAAGAGCGTTTTGATTGACTAATGTTCTATGGATATAGGAATCTGATATATTCATCTTTTCCGTTTTGTTTTCCTGAATGCCATTATATTTATTCATGCCATATCCACCAAAAAAGGTATAGCTCCATTTGTTGCGATCCAGTTTCGCTCCCAAATTGTAATTACCGGAAAGATAGCCAATATTCTGCCATCCGTCCAATGAGACATACCCGCCCAGTTGATATGTCTTCGTTACATAATTAATGGAAGCTATATCCCCGATATAAATGCCCGAAGGGATATCATAATATTCTACTTTCTCAATATCTTTCGGGCGTAGGTTCTGTATTTCACGCAATTCTGCCTTAACACCATTTATATCCTAAAATCCGCAACTATCATCCAATACACGATTAAGGGTAGATTTATGAGT
>OLNX01003607.1_pt1 | contig 10316 bp, 5 predicted proteins | sample 1672611 | NCBI WGS metagenome assembly OLNX01 (sample SAMEA3136705, study PRJEB25190) | human gut metagenome
ATTTTTCCGATGTTGTAGTCGGAGAGACAACCTGTGATGGAAAGAAGAAGATGTACGAATTAATGTCCGAGTTTAAGGATACATTCGTAATGGAGCTTCCTAATTCGCAGAGTGAAGATTCTTTAAAACTCTGGAAGAAAGAGATCATCCGTTTCAAAGAATATCTGGAAAAGACATTTAATGTAGAGATCACAGAAGAAAAAGTGCGCCATGCTGTTCATGTATCCAACCAGGGACGTATTGCACTGAAGAAATTCTACGAAGTTATGAAAAATGATCCAGCTCCGATGAACGGTTCCCAGCTGTTCGGTGTTCTCTATGGAAGCCAGTTCAGTATACATACGTTCGTCTACCTTGCCGAAGCCGATGGCTTTGAAACCACCATTGTTAGTAGGAAGTTTCTGTTTTACGATGTCAGCTTTAATAGTCACTCCCAGACGGTCGGCCTGTCCTGTTAAATCGGCAGCCGCATGATAATCGACAGCACCTTTCTTGAAATCATTATTACGCAGGTAACACCAAAGAATGGTTGCCATCCCCAGTTCGTGAGCATATTCAAAAGCTTCGGCAATCTCCACGAGCTGACGGCGGCTCTGTTCCGAACCGAAATAGATGGTGGCTCCTACCGCTACCGCTCCCATATTCCAGGCCTCTTTGACTGTACCAAACAGTACTTGGTCGAAAGTGTTGGGATAAGAAAGTAGTTCATTGTGATTCAACTTGACGATGAAAGGTATTTTATGGGCATATTTACGTGCTACGGAACCAAGGATACCAAAGGTAGAAGCGACTCCATTACAACCTCCTTCAATAGCCAGTTTCACGATATTCTCCGGATCGAAATAGATCGGATTGGGGGCAAACGATGCTCCGGCAGTATGTTCGATGTCCTGATCGACAGGAAGTATAGACACATAACCGGTATTTGCCAGGCGACCATGTCCCAACAACGTTTGCAGACTGTTCAATACTCTGATGCTCCGGTCCGAATCAATCCAGATTTTATCTATTGTATCGGGAGACGGAACATGAATCAATGATTTATCAATGGTTTCGCAAGTGTGGTCCAGGTAATAACAGGCCTTATCTCTTAATAATTCTACTACTTTACTCATAACTTCTTTTTTTAATGTGTAACTTTTCTATTTTTTCTTTCCCTGATTGGCTACTGCTTCCATCAGTTTTTTGATCTCTTCCGGGTTTCCCAGGAAATAGTCATTGGCCACGTTCAGGTTTTCATCAAACTCAAAAACATAAGGCACAGCAGTAGGCAGATTCAGTTTTATGATATCTTCATCGGAGATATTTTTCAAATGTTTTATGATACCCCGCAGGCTATTACCATGAGCCACAACCAATAAAGTATGGGCCGTTTTCAGGCTGGGGAATATATCACTTTCCCAGTAAGGCATGATACGTTCAATGGTATCTTTCAATGATTCGGTACGAGGTAACTCGGCGTCGGGCACTTCATGATAACGGTAATCAAAACGCGGGTTTCTCAAATCACTCTCCGAAAGCGGATTGGGAGCTATATCATAGCTACGACGCCACACAAGCACTTGTTCTTCTCCATATTTCTCGGCAGTCTCGGCTTTATTCAATCCCTGCAATTCACCATAATGCTTTTCATTCAGGCGCCAGTTTTTCTCTACAGGTATCCAGTCCAGATTCATCTTATCGAGAACACAGTTCAAGGTTTTCACCGCACGCTTCAAATAGGAAGTATAAGCCTTATCGAAATTGAAACCATATTCTTTCAATGTCTCTCCGGCTTTTTCAGCTTCGGCAACTCCCTTTTCGGTCAGATCGACATCTGTCCAGCCCGTGAAGCGGTTTTCTCTATTCCATGCACTCTCTCCGTGACGAAGTAATACTATCTTTTTCATTTCTAAAATTCTCCTTTCTTCTTTTTATATATACAACAGATTGTTTCTTCACAAAGTTCACTAGAAAACAAATAGTTATCAATACCTAGAAATAATGATTCTTTCCGCAAAGAAGCGGGATGCAGTAATCAGGGACATAAAAAAATACCCTCCTCTAATTCTAAGCTTGCATTATGGATGATGATTCATCAAAGCAAGGTTATCATTAGAGAAGAGTAAGTCTGTTAAAGTAAAAAAGAGAGAGTTTATATATACAAGAAAATCTGTTCTACTTTTCTGTTCTTTTTAAAAAGTTCCACTGTTGAAGTCTACACATCAGCATCTTTTCCATAATAGGTTTCTTTCGTTTTTTTGATGTTCCGCAGCAAAGATGAATAGTGGCGATAGTTCATATCTCCTTCCTTACAAGCTGCCAACTGTTCCTTTACATGCTCTTCAATCTTGTCCAAATGTTTCTCCATAAAGAGTTGAATATCAGAACGGGTGACTGTCATATTCAAACTTGTATTATCTTTCTCATTAGGTTTAATCACACGCCCTACAAACGACAGATAAGTCCGGTGTGTTTGACGACGGAAATTGTTCTCCAACTCATTAGGATCGTTCAACGGTTTCCATACAGCGACAAATACGTCATTCAAATACTCGTCCAGTGAATACGGTTCGGGTACGCTGAAGGAAGTTGAATAGATATTGTGAAGCATTCCCGGCGCAAGCAACAAAGCTAACGCAGAACTCTGACGGTCGCTAATTTCATCTACCGCTTTCAGGCCTACACGACTTACCACTTCGTCCGGATAGAGCCAGAGGGGAGCTACGAACAAGTTACGTCCCAACCATTCAACAACCTCTTTTTGTATGCTACGCGGCACATAATCACGCCCTTTGCTATCCGGCACATTTTTGGTATAACGGCCTCCCAGATTTTTCTGTACTTGCAGCGTATACTTCAGGTATTGGACGCGAACTGAATTATAGATAGTATTCAAGTCGTCATACTGACCGTCGGGTTGCGCCGTCCAAGTCAGAATATTCTCCATCACTCTTTTCAGATTCTTGATACCATATTCATTAGCCTTCATATTATTGTCGCCCAAATCTTCGCTTTGGCTGCGCGGGTCAGAGCCTTTTCCTTCATCACCGATAAACAATAAACGATGGTCTCCTTTCAGTTTCTTGGTAACTTCGGCACGTAATGCCGCTTTCTCTTTAAAGGGGTCTTTAAATTCCGGACGATATTGATATCCCCATTTTATAGCCCATTTATCATAATCGCCAATGCGAGGGAAAAGTCCTTTTTCTGAAATCCGGTCTTCAGGCTGTGCCACATAATTGAATCGTGCATAGTCCATGATTGATACCGTATGACCATTGGCTTCCACCCAGGCTTTATCACGTAACTTCTCTACCGGAGTAGCTGAACTGGCAGCCATATTGTGACGCAAACCGAGTGTGTGTCCTACTTCATGCGAGGATACAAACTGAATCAGAGTTCCCATTAATTTGTCATCAAAGGTCATTGATTGCGCACGTTTATCCAAAGGTCCGCACTGCACCATATACCATTTCTTAAGTAGGTTCATCACGTTATGATACCAACAGATATGACTTTCCATTATTTCTCCGCTACGCGGATCTACAATACGCGGTCCGTAGGCATTCTCTGTTTCCGAAGGCAGATAACGCAATACGCTATAACGTGCATCATCCAAACTCATTGTGGGATCGTCCGGCCACTCTTTGGCAATAATGGCATTTTTAAATCCGGCTGCTTCAAAAGCAACATTCCAATCGTTCACACCGGCTTTAAGATAAGGGATCCATTTCTTGGGTGTCGCCGGGTCTATATAGTATACAATAGGGCGTTTCGGTTCAGTGAGTTGTCCCCGACGATAACGTTCCGGGTCTTTCGGTTCCAACCGATAACGCTGAATGATAGCTCCACGCGATGTGACTTGCTGTTCATCAGAGAATTCTGTCACCGGATTCTGAAAAAAGCCGACCCGTTCATCTGCCAGTCTCGGCTGCATCGGCTCTTTAGGCAACATTACCATACTGGTATTCAGTTTCACAGTCACTGATCCTGTTGCCGCAGCCGGCAGTTTGCCGGAAGTTATGTTGTAAGTACGCAAAGTTACTACTTCCACATTAATAGGATAGGTCTTTATAGTATCCATAAATGTACGATCCTGAACTAAAGAACCAATACCAAGAATAGAACGGTCACTTGATGTAAAGCCACAGGTCTTGTTATCACTTAAAAGGAACTTGGAGACGTTGACAAGCTGTGCCCGGGTCTCCGGATTTCTACCGATAACATCAAACTTACCGATAACCGGATCTACAGTAGACTGCTTCAACGCCTCTGCTATCTTATCACCCGGGCGGGCAAACTGCGACTGCACATATTCACGCAAAAAGAGAGTTTTATCGTTATGTTGTTCCCAATAAACCACACTTCGATTCACTTCTTCTCCACTAAGCATTTTAAATCCTTGCGGAACAGCTTTAAAGCGGGTAACAACCAATAACAATCGTCCCAATAAAGAATCCGGTACTTCAAAATACCAGTCATCTTTGATGTGACGGATCGTGAACATACCCTCACATTCACTTCCTCCATCTTTCAACAGTTTCTCGTAAGCAGTAGCCTTCTTGACAGTGTCTTTTTTGACCGTATCTTCATGAACTACCAGATTTTTGTTTCCATACTCCAGCGGAAGTTTACCACCGGCATACACTCCAACACATTGCAGTGTAAGGAGTATGTATGCCGCCATCATTAAAATTTTTCGCATCGCTTTTCTATCTATTTTATTCGTTAGTATTTAGTGTCAAATTGGGATTCTTCTCACGGGCAGCTACTGGGAACGGGATGATGTACAAACGTGAATCCGGTTTCAATGTATATATTTTCTGTTCTACGGTCGTAGTTACCAGCGGAAAAGTACGGGTAATCGTCTTTGCATAGTCGGCTTCCGTATTGAACCGTTTCAAATCCCAGAAACGGCTGAATCCGAAGAGCAACTCTTTACGACGCTCGTTAATGATTTCCTGCATCATCTCACGCTGTGTAGCCGGTTCCGGAAGCACAGCTTCACTTCCTTTGATTCGTTTTTCACGTAATTGATTCAACACTTCAACGGATCCGGACAAATCGTTTAAACGTGCCATCGCCTCTGCCAAAATCAAATAAACTTCGGCTGTACGCATACCTACAGCCATGTATTGAAACTTAGAATAGGTAAGGGCAGTGTTCCATAAAGCAGCTCCAGAACCCTCGTCAAAATAATACTCAAGATTACCGGTCGTTTTGAAGAACAGGTTCAAACGCTCGTCATTATCTCCGAAAAGCTGTACCAATTCCGGACTAATCATGCCATAGGTATAAGCAGGATTGTCCGAAGTGCTACCCATATAAGCATAATTCAACACTTCCGGATTGCCACCTTTGGCATAAGTTGAAACCTTAGTCGGTCCCCCGACGGCATCCAAAGCTATATAATCTATCAAGGCATTGTTCCGTTTCAAAGATTCCTCCGCCGCATCCTTAGCCTTTTTCCAGTCACGGTGGAACAAGTAAACGCGTGCCGCCAATGCATAGCCGAATGCTTTCGAAGGATGATATACATTCACCGGTTCTTCCTGCAGATAAGGTAACGCATCCTCGATATCCTTGATGATAAAGTCATAGACTTGGGCAACAGTAGCTTTGGTAGGAGTCGCTTCCAAGTCATATTCGCTGACAATAGCAATACCACCGTCAGTGGCTGCTGTCTCCGGATTGTAGGCTTTAGCGAATGTATTCACCAGAATAAAATGATCCCACGCACGCATGATTTTTGCTTCCGCTTTAGCCAGCTCCTTCACATCCTTGTCACCTGTACTATGATCTACCAATGAAATCACGATGTTAGAGCGTAAGATGTATTGATAACAGTTTGCATACAGATTATTATCACTTAATTCTTTACGATCGGCATCCTCATTAAAAGTCATATTGATTCCATCAGAGGAAAGATATTCCTTGCCGATAATATTCGATTCTTTTGACCAGACATTATCACTCAACAAAGCAAAAGACGACGGATAATAACTCCGGTTCGGCAAAGCCACCAATTCATAATAAGTCTCGGTAGAGTCCACAGTCTTCTTTCCTGTAGGGGTAATATCCACGTAATTCTCGCAAGCCGCAAATCCCAAGATAAGCAGAACCGGCAATATATAAAGTAATTTACGCATATCCTATATTCTTTTTAATAATTAGAAACTTGTTGATAATCCGATAGAATAAGTCTTGGGTGAAGCCATGCCGCGTGTGCCGCTGTTCAATCCGTAGCTTTCCGGGTCAATGTCGCTTCCTGCCTTACACCAGGTAAACAGGTTGTTCACTTGCAACTTCAAATTCAATGAATTAAGCCGGATTTGACGGCAGATACCAGACGGCAAACTATACCCCAAACTCAAGCTACGCAATTTCACATAACCAGCATCTTTCACATTGATATCACCATATTGCCACCAATCCTGGAAAGTACTTGCGTAAGTTTTAACCTTTGTGGGCATGTCAATATACATACGTACATTTGCATCCGGCGCATCCGCACTCCAACGGTTGGTTATGTCTTTCAACGTCTGGCTTCCCACCTGGTCACTCATACTTACCACACTATTACGCAGTTTGTTACCGCCTGCATACACAAAGAAAGCATTCAAGGCAATTCCCTTGTAGCTAAGTCTCAAGGACACTGCTCCATTAAATTTCGGAGTCAGCGAGCCAAGATTTACAAGATTCTCAGTACCTTTCAGTGACGATCCGGTAGTAATATTGGCAACCGTACCATCCTCGTTGAACGTCACCAGGTCATTCCCATCTTTGTCCACCGCTACCGGATATCCATTTTCAATGCGGTCGATACGGTAAGCCCAAAGCGTATTATAACTGGTTCCTTCCATAAAGTAGTTCTGCGGGCTCATAATGAAACTTGTCGAAGTGTCCGAATCACTATGATCCACCTTTAACATCTTGTTCTTGTTATGGGCAAAGTTGAAATCAACGGCAAAGTTCCAGTCCTTCTTCCTGATGAGATTGGCAGTAAGAGAAAATTCGATACCCCGGTTACGCATCTCACCGTTGTTCACTACACGTGATTTAGCTCCCAATGTAGGATCCATGTAGCGGCGTACAAGCAAATCAGATGAGTGGCGGTTGTAATACTCCAAGCTACCATTGACTAAATTATTGAAAAGACGGAAATCCAGTCCCACATTATAAGTGGCTGTTTTCTCCCAACGGAGTTTCGGGTTCGGAAGATCATCATCATCATAAGTCAGGTATGTCGTCTTGATCGGATTGCTCTGGGTCTTCTGCTTTACTACAAAATAGGTAGTCGAACTCTGATCCACATTACCGTTGATACCATAGGTCATACGTGCTTTCAGGAAGTCGAGCCAAACAATATCTTTCATAAATGGCTCTTCCGACATAATCCAGGACGCACCGACAGACCACAAGGGATGACGCTGGTTACGGATATCAAGTCCGAACAAGTCCGCCTGATCCCAGCGGATACTTCCGGATACATTATAACGGGACAGATAAGAATAGCTTGCATTGGCATAAAAAGATGCATAACGATGGCGTGATTCTTGCAACGTAGGCGACAGGCCACTCAAAGTAATCGTATTGCCGGAAAGTGCACTGGTTCCTACACCGTCACGGTATGCCTGCCAATCTATAATGTCAGAAGTCAGTGTCTGAGGATCGTATCCATACATTAATTGCCGGGTAGGTTTCGGAATCTTATTTTCCCTGAATTCAAGTCCGGCAATGACAGTCACTGTATGATTCTTCCAACTTTTGTCAAAGTCTATCTGGTTACGTACAGTATAACGGTTACTGCTCAACTCATTTTGAAAGAACCGTCCGCCTCTCGGCATTGCCGAATTTCCATTCGTATCAATCATAGAGTTGTACGTCATACGCATCAAATAGGAGTCCTCCGCATCAAACACTTCACTCTTGCTATGATTCCATTCATACTGATACATGAAGTTATATTTAAACATCTTCAGGAATCGTGCCTGCAAGCTGACAAACGGGCGGATGCTGACATTGCGTGATTTGGTACCGCCTTCACCCAATGCGTCAAGCACATTGAAACCAAATGTTTTATAAGGTGAAACACCTTCCGCCTTGCTCACGACACTGCCATTGTAAGCCCCACCCGAATATCCGCTTACATTCACATAAGGAGAATTATAACGGTTACCATCGGCATCCATTATTCTTTCATAACGTTGTTGCATAGTGTAACTGGTAAACAGGGTATTCGGTGTATCGCTACTTCCCAGACGGGCGTCCACCCCGGCATTCACATTCAGCCAACTAGTTATGGCATAGTTCGACTTATAATACAAGGAGAATTTATTCCTTTTATCATTTATCGTACGCCCCTTGTCATTTTCATAATTGAACGAAAGGAAGTGATTGTTTTTTCCGACTTTCTGCGATACGGACACATTATAACGCTGAGTTACAGCCGTGCGCCAGGCATTGTCACGATATTCTTTATAATAGTCATTATTACGCCACTGATTTAATGTGGCTTCGACTTCACTATTACTTAGTGTACCATTCTCCCGAGCCAGATAAAGTTGGAACAACGGATTATAGTAGCCTGCCTTATAGCTGGACAAAAAACCGGATGCACTGCCTGATTCGGCTACATTCGCATCAAACACAGCTGTTTGATAATCAATAATGTCGCTTGTAGAAGCCAGGTTCAAACTGTTGAAATTCGGTTTGCTGGTGATGAACCAATCAGCATTGATATTCACATGCGCACCCTCTTCTTTGGCCTGTTTGGTAACTACCACAATAATGCCGTTTGCAGCCAAAGCACCATAAATACTGGCTGCTGCGGCATCTTTCAAGACAGTAATACTCTCTACATTATAAGGATTTATCTCACTCAAGGTCAGGTCGGTCGGCATATCATCCACAACAATCAACGGCATTGTTCCAACATTAGGCGAGAACGTACCTACACCACGAAGGATAGGGCTCATATCACCGTTATTCGGATTAATATTCATACGCAAACCGGCTATTTGCCCTTCCAAGGATGACGCCAGGTCACTGTGCATCTGTCTTGTCAGTTGTTCAGAATCTATAAAGCCGAAAGAGGCAGTAGAGCGTTCACGGCTGATACGCTGATAACCCGTCACTACAACATCTCCCAATTGCTGTTTATCTTCATGCATAACCACATTGACATGAGTACGCCCTTTAATAGATACCTTTTCAGTTTGCATACCGACAAAAGAGACTTCCAATGTGTGGGTTTCCTCCATCACTTTACAAGTGAAATTTCCTTTGATATCGGAAATAGCTCCAAACGGGCTGTCGATTCCCCGGATATTCGCACCCGGCAGCGGATCCCCTTTTTCATCCACTACCCGCCCTTCGATGTTCCTGACTTTACGAGTAGTCAATGCAGGCTTCACTTTACGGACAGTGATAAAATGTTGTTTCACCTCATATTCAAAAGGTTTCCCTTCCAGTATTTTCTGGAGTGCCGCCAAAGGTGCCAACTGATGTATGCTTACGCTTACCCGGTACGCTCCGACATCTTCACTAGGAAAATTCACCTTATAACCGGACACATTGCTAAACTGCTTCAAAGCCTCTCCCAATGGCGCTTCCTTTAGTTCCAAAGAAATCAATTTGTTGTCCGTATTTTGTGCCCGTCCATGCAGGGCAATTACAAACATCAGCAATAAGAAGGCGGCTTTCATCCATACGACCTTTCTCATTGCCTTTTTGCGAGACAATGTAATTTGTTGCTTTTTCATAAGAGTTGTATTTGTAAAGTTATATATGTTTAATCGTAATAGTCCCGTCCTGATATTCTACACGTACTTTTTCCAGTTTATTCAGCAGTTCTACTGCCTCGTCCAAATGAGCGTTGCGGTTCGCCCAAAAGTTCAGGCGGATATTGTATAGTTCCACCCGTTCAAAGTCGACGTTCACGTTGTACCATCTGCCCAGAGAACTCATAATTTCTTCCAGTGACGAATCTTCAAAATAGAACATTCCTTCTGTCCATGCCGTATAGGTAGCTATGTTGACACGCGATATTTTCTCTTCTCCGGTTTCCGTATAAGTCAAGTCCTGTCCGGGTTGAAGCACTACGGATGAAAGGCTGTTCGTGTTGGTCACTTGCACTTTTCCCTGCACCAATGTCACGTGGCGGTCTTCTGTTGTGTATGAACGTACATTGAATTTAGTACCCAGCACATGGGTATCCATGCCGTCCGCACTTACGATAAAGGGACATTCTTCATCCTTTGTCACTTCAAAGCAGGCTGTAAGCGTCTCCGCGATTCTATATTGCTGTCCGTTTTTAGCTCTCATATCTTTGC
>OLNX01003613.1_pt1 | contig 10309 bp, 10 predicted proteins | sample 1672611 | NCBI WGS metagenome assembly OLNX01 (sample SAMEA3136705, study PRJEB25190) | human gut metagenome
GCCATGTAGAACGTCCGCAGCGTATCGTCATGCTCCGACTTGTATTTCTGTCTGGATTTTTCAAAACGGATACATCCCAGCTTATCCGCAACCGGTTTTCCATCGACATAATACTGTGCCATGCGCAGCAGCTCAACCAGCTCCTTGATGCGGGATTGCTTTTCCCCGGCAGACGCTTTCATTGCGCTGATGCTGTTCTGCATGGAATGGAGCGCGGTATCCAGATCATCGGTAGTAAAAAGCTGCTTCGCCTGCAAAAAGCGGAACGCCTCCGCATACCGCTGTAAGTTGGCTGTCTTGGCCTTTGTGCTGTATGCGCCCTTATTGCGGTTATTGTAATAGGTCATCAGCAGATCGTTCAGCATGGGCGGCTGCGGCTTGGAGAGTTCTTCCTTAACCGCTTTCAGCCATTTCAGCAAAGAGGCGATTTTATTCTTTGCTTCCCGCAGCATGGCGTTGGTTTTGCGAACCCAGCGATTGAAGTCGCCCTTGTCGGTACGGATGCCCTTCGCTTCCATCGCGCGGACAGGCGGTCCCTCGTGGACGGTAGGAATCTGTTCAATGCCTTGACGGGCATAGCTGCGGTGGTCGATCCTACAATCCAAACCTTTCTCCGCAAACTTCGCGTTGCACAGCTCAGCCCATTCCTGCCGCCAATGCTCCAAGGTTTCAGGGCTGCCCCAATCGGTGGTGGGCGCAGCGTTGAACACATAGTTGCCAGCCTCATCTCGGATGCGCTCTCCATGCTCGTCCAGCACATATTCCCGCCGCTGCTTATTGCCCCACTTGCCGTCCGGCTCAATGGGGCGAATCGGACACATGACGTGAAAATGCGGATTGGGAATGCCGACATCCTCCTTGTCAGGAGAATGAACCGCAAAATCCACCACCATCCCTCGGCTCACAAAGTTCTCCAACAAAAATTGCCTTGCCAGAGCGATGTTCTCCTGCATGGGAAACTCGTTCTGCAAGGCAATATCGAAGCTGTAGGCAAGCTGCGCTTTCTTTCCGCGTTCCGCTTTCTCCACTTCATTCCATAAGGTTTCACGATCAGAGAAAGAGAGCGGGGCGTGGGGCGGCAGCAGAATTTCCGAACAGATCACTCCGCCCTTACGGGTGTAGTCGTTGTCCTCGCCGTAATACTCGCTGTGCAGCTTTTCTCCGGCACGGTAAGCGGCAGACGCCACGGCGGATTGTCCCGCGCTGCGCTTGATCTGGGTCACATGAAAATGAAGCAGTGCGATACTCAGTCACCTCCGGCATGGTTGCTGATAACTTCCGTGAGTAGCCTTTGCGTGTCCGGCAGAGCAAAGACCTGTTCGGCAAAGGCATAAAACGCGGTTTCGCTCAAATCCTTTGTCTGCGGTGAGACGCTTTCAATCGCCGCGCCACGGGTGATAAGGTGGTGCGCCCGTTTGCGCCGATCTCCCTTTTCGTAGTAGGCGGCGCGATTCTCAAGGCGCTGGATTTTGTGCCGCTCCTGTGCAAGCTGCTGCTCAATTTTATCTTTCTCGGCATTCAGCTCAGCAAGGGTTTTCTGTTTTGGCATGGTTAACCTCCTTCGATTTGATAAGACAGATGGATAGAAAAAGACCGCCTACATTTTCGGTAGACGGTCTGGTTAGAGATATGGGATTTTCAGACTTTGCGGCGGGAATTGTCTGCGTCAGCAGATTGTTTCCACTGCAAAGTGGGCAGGGATAGACGCGCAAGCGTCGCAAGGGGTGCAGCCACTTGTTCGGAACGAAGTGACGCAAAACAGCCCGGACTTCAATCGTCCGGGCTGTCTGCTCCGCAGGACACACATACAGGGCTTGTCCATGTATAGAAGTGCGCCCTTTGTTCCAAAGGGATTATCTGCAACCACTCATTCAGATGCTGATTCTCATGTTCTGCAAGAACCCTTCAATGCTTGTCGCTGTCGTTTCGGACGCATCCGTTAACAGACCATCATCCGTCAAAATAGGTGTGTCCAGCACAGCTTTGATGGATACGGCAATACTCGCACAAGAAGCAATCGCTTTTCGAGACTCGACGTTGTATTGCTGATAGTCATCACCTTCTGCTTGGAAAATGTCCTCCATCTTATAAATCATTGGAAGGAAATAGGCGTCAAGCCTTGCAAGCAGATTGTAAAACATATAAGTTCGTCTGCGGATGGTTTCGCATTGCAAAGAAGCTGTGTTGAGTTGCGCTGCAATTTGCAACGCCTCCGCTTTATTTGTATAGGCTTTTTCAAGTTCCTTCTTTGCTGCGTGTCCTGCTACAAAGCCCATAACCATGAGCGCAGGACCGGCAACAAGACTGCCGAGGATTGCTGTGCCACCAGCCATTCCGAGTCCGCCAGCAGCAAGCGACCCTCCGCCGAAAAATGCCAAGGTAGCATTGGTGGCGGCAGCTCCGCTCAAAGAGGCAATCGCTGTTCCTGTGGATGCACAGGCAAGTGCTTGTGCTGCACCGTATGCTCCAAAGGCAGCCAACGCTCCACCAGCAGTTCCTGCTACTGCGCCCCCTGCGAGCGATCCTGCAAAGCTCACCATAGATTTCAGTTCCACGAATTCTTTCTCATCGACATGGAGCTTTTTTAGTTCTTCTAATCCATTTGATTCCCGGAAATCAACATTTTTGATTTTCGAAAATGTATCAAGGAACTCTGTGATACTGCTGTTGAGAATGAAAAGCTTTTCTTCGCCGAGCTTGCGCAGAGAACTCCCGCAAGCCATTCGCTGCGCGTTTAACCATTCGGTAGACGTTTCTACTATTTCATTCGCATTTTTATTGGTCTTCTTCGCATTGTTCACATCAATTCCGGCTTTAATAGTCTTTCCGACACCAAGTCCGCCTGTTGCTGCGGCAATGCCAATAAACAGTAATGGCAACGGCATATTGCGCCCTCCTCACAATGCAATAAGGTCTAAAATACTTTCAGAAATGACATTCTTTCTATCGGAAAGCTCATTGACCATGGATTCAATTGTGAGATACGGTCTGTTAGTTGTTTTGATCCACGTCAATTCCCGTTCAATATCCATAAGCGTCAATATACTGCTCTCCATTTCAAGAAAAACCGCTTTGTCAATGTTGAGCTTTCGGACAATGTATTTCAGAAATCTTCTTTCAGCATCATCATACTTTCCATCGCTGTAGGCAATCGACAAAAGATTCCATACAAGGTGTTTCGGAGAAATAGCTGCCCCCTCCGTTTTCTGAGAGGAAAGTAGAGCTTCTTCTGCGCCGTCTTGAAGTGCATCGTAATAATCTTCTGGGTCAATAACCTTGCCCAAAGCAGCTTGGCACTCTTGGATAATCTGCTCCTTGACATTTGAAAAATCCGAGTCAAGTTCCATGCCGATCAAATCAAACTTCTCTTCTTCTCCGTGATATATCTCTCCATCTGCCGCCATAAGAAAATATATAATTTTGATAGCAGAGCGAGCTGAGATGCTGGTAATATTCTGCGTTGATGCTGCCGATTCATTAGAAGAAGGCTTGTCTTCATCAGCCTTTTTGAAAATGCTTTTAATTCGCTCCGAAGTTTTTTCGCCCACTCCCTTAATATCAGGAAGCTCAACTTCTTTCGCCTTTGTTTTAACTGTGTCTATGGCATCATTCAGAGAACTTTTTAATCCCTTGCCAAAATCTTTTATCGCCATAACCATCCCTCCCAAATCATAGTACAAGAGGAATATCTGACTCCATCAAGTCATCAAATTCCTTTTGATTTATGAATTGCGGCTCTCTGCCAAGAACTCTTTGAATTACGACATTCCCTTTTATCACCAGATCGGAATCGCCGGATGCAATACCTTGATTCATAAAGTCAAAGCCACACATAAATGTTTCTATATCTTCTGCAAGATACTGAGAAACTTTTTCTTCAAGCTGTGTTTTGAAGTCCTGTAGTTGACTCAAGAAAATAGTCGTTTTCGCTTCGGACAGGATCATCTTTTCATGGATAAGCTGCGTTTCTTTGCGCTCATTTGAAATCTCTTTGACAATAGCAACAGCAGCCCTACCAGCTCCAACATAATTAAATCTTGTAACAAAGCGCCCGGAAAACAGCACCCAGTTTCCACCAGATTCGATGGCAGCATGGATCGCCGTATCAGCGGTATCAGCCACAGTAAAGGTCATGCTGGCAACCGCAAGCATACGGTCAACTGTTCTGCTGCGGAAAGGAATCACATTGCTCCAGTTGACCTTTGCAACATCATTGCCGTGTTCTGCAAGTTCAGACGCCAGATGGGAAGCAAAGTAACCAATGCGGACATAAATCTCATTGAAAGCAACTGGAATAGCTTGCTTGCCCGCCGCTTTGTAAAGAGGAATTTCGTGACGAAGATCAATCTTTTGCTTTTCATAAAGCTCATTGACAAACATTGGCAACCCGGTATTCTTCAAAATCGGCAACGAGGCAAATTCGTACAGGAGCGAAATGAACACACCCGGAATGCCCATACCTCCACCAGCAGTATTCTTGGAGCCGCCCATGTCGCTCACCAAATGCCCAAACCAATTATCCGCGCACTTGGCAAGCTCAATAATCATCGGTGTTGATGCCACCAGATGAGCAAGCTTGCGGAGTGCGGCAGGAACTTCGTTTCCCTCGTCCTGCTCATATTTTTTCGCTGCAATAAACACCAACCAATTCAATATTCCGGTTATTACAGCCGGGGCAAGGATTTCAACAATATCTTTTGCCGATGTTTCAACAAGGATAAAGTGCCACTCGCCATCTTTGTTTACAAATGTCCCAATTCTTAAGAATTGAACGATTATGGAAGAAGCAAGTCCCAGTGGGGTAGGATGATGCGCCAGATCAGCGAGATGGTGGTTTTTCGCAGAGACGCCTATCCCAGCACCTTTCCAAACGTTGTCCTGTGCCACCTTAAATGCTTTTTCAAGATCGCTAATGGCATCTTTCAAACGTTCGCGATCAAAGCCCCTCGCACTGGCATACTCTTGAATAAAATGATTGACCTGTTGATGAGAAAGTGCAATATCGCCGTCCGTAATGATGGTCTCCCCAACAAACAGTGCATCTATCGCACCTGCCATGATCCCGCTGAATACTGCAAATGCGTAGTCAAATTTATCTGCCCGGTTTGTATATCTTTCCAGTTCAGAGCTTACCCTATGCAGAGCATTGTTAAGAGTGTCAATATCTGCGGTTTGCTGCGGGCCTGCTGCTTCTGTGACCAGTTCAGCAGCAACAACCTCCTGTTCCTTCGTTTGATTTTCAGCACGACGCTTTTCCTCAATTGTGTATGTGCCGTCAAGGATCCCGCGGAATTGCTCCGTTTCTACCCACTCATAGCATTCATAGGCGCGGGTAGCCAATCGTGGATGTGTTTCATCCTGCACCAGCATCAATTCCAGCAGCTTGTTAGACTTTGAATCGTTGACAAAGGACTTCAAATCAAGTGCCTGCTTCAGAAATTCTTCGCGATTGACATTCTTACCATAACCGTTGAGCCGGAGCAGGACATCAATGGTTTTGTCCGCTGTTCCGTCGCAGAGAGCAGCAGCTCTGTCCGCCGACAATTCACTGCATCGATCCCAGAACAGCAGAGTTCTTACCAAGGTTGGCGTGAGAAATTTTCCAATGGCCGGAATACGCGCTAATGGGCTTCGGTCAATGCCGCTGACCAACTGCGCCGCAATAGAATGGTAAAGGGAATGTTTGCAGGCAATATGTCCGCATTCGTGCGCCAAAACACTTGGCAGCAATTTGAGTGAAAGCGTATTCACCAGTCCGGACGTCACATAAATGCAAGGGTGAACACTGCCAAAGGTTGCCGCATTCGCTCTTTTATCTCTTACATAATAAAGCTCAGGCGGCTCAATACTTAGCTGATCGCAGATAGGGAGCAGAGGACTGTATACCTCCGGCATCTGATTTTCACTGAGACGGATTGCAGTCGATAGAAGATTGATTTTGGCAGCTTTTTCATCGTAATTGGCAGAATACGCTTCCAGTAACTTTACGAATTTCGGAAACTGGTTCAGTGCATCCGCAGCCCGTCTATCCAAGTCATGCACATAGAGATCGGCACTATAGGCCATGTTGTCACGCCCTTCCTTTTAGAATCACTTCTTCTGTTCTGCTTCAAATTCAACAATATCGTCCAGTTTGCAGTCAAGCGAAGTGCAAAGCTTTTCCAGCACATTCACCCGGACATCCTCGTTGCGCCCCAGCTTTGCCATTGCATTGGTACTGATTCCAGCCAAGTGCGTCAGTTCTGTTTTGCTCATATTTTTGTCTATCATCATTTTCCAAAGTTTATTGTAATTGACTGCCATACCACAACCTCCGTTTCAGTTTAACAGCCATAAAGAAATGTACTAAAACTATTATATCACACTCAAACCAAAATTCAAGATTTTCTTGCAGATTGCAAGAATCAAGCACGAACTATTTTTAACATTCTTGCCTTGAAACTGCTATGCCCATTCGCTTGCCACTCGTTTCCGTTCCTCGCTGTACGGCGCAGTCAGACGGAAGCTCAATCTGCCTTTTTCAATCTCAAAGGTTAGCCCGCCTTGCTCATCATCGTCGGTCTGGCGGCAGCATTGCGGGTACTTTGCCGCAAATGCTGTCAGCCGCTTTTTGAGATCGGTGTTGTGGGTCTGCACCTCAATGATGCGGCTCTGCTCGTCAAAATAGATCATGGTTGTCTTTTGCTTCTTGGTAAGTCCTGTTCTCATAAAACCTCCTGATTTTCATAGATTTTTCCCAGCTCTTGAATTGGGAAAGTGCTGCGATTTTTGATGGAAACACCCTAAACGATGCGGAGTATATTTCGCCTTGCCTTATTGACTGATTTGCCGCTTTTCCAGCTCTTGACTGCATTTTCACGATGTTTTGTTTGTGCGGCTTTTCAGCCACTCCACCAGCTCATTTTTCATCACCAATTTACGCCCGCCGATCCGCAAGGTTGGGAAGTCCGGGCTGCTCAAAAGGTTATATGCACCCGCTTTGGAAATCTGCAACGCTTCGGCAAGCTGCTTTACATCCATCACATCAGGCATGGCTTCAAACGGTTCTCTGCTCATAAAATCTCCTTTCCCGCACGAAAAAGCAGTCACGATTTCTCGTGACTGCTTACCTTAAGCTATTATTGTTGTATCAACGAAGATGGAATTTATTTGCCAATGAAACGACCATTCGACCATATAAATCACCGAGGACATCAATACTCGCTTGATTTAACCAACCTGTCATATAGCCGTTTAAGAATGTAACTACTGTTGGTGTTATTAGTTTTTCTATAGCGGAGTTATCTACTTCTTCTCGATAGTCATTAGCATACATCTTGCAAATAGACCGTCTTCCGTAATAATTAAAAATCACACCTAATGTACATTTAAGTGTTTCAAAATCGACCGGAAAATCTTCTCTGCTAATTAACTCAGTTGCAAGGGCATGAGGGGCTGTGACATATTCCTGAATGCTTTTTCGACCTGAAACGGTATCTATCGCATCAACCATCAAAAATGTGATTTCTTGTGAAACTGTATCTGCTCCCAACAGTTTCATCATTTCAATTTGTGAGGCGTGATACTCTGTAAAACCATGATTTGACAGGTATTTTATTTTATCACCCTGTACATATAGTTCATCATCCCAAACATGAGTCAATTCGTGAAATACTACATGTGTTCCTGTATCACCCAGTGTATATAGGTTTTCCCATATTTCCAAAAGGTGCTTGCGCGATGGAATATCATAGTAGGCAGTTGCGAATGAATCAAATCCTTGTTGTTCGGATTTTTCCATAGTGATTGTTTTATACTTGATATTATATTCGGGGAACGACTCAAGTCCTAATAGTTTTTTGTACGCTTCTTCGCACCCCTTGATATATTGTTGTCTAACATCACTTGCCATGGTTTTTAGCTCCATCCTTACTATCTAAGAACTTTCCGTATTCCGCTGTCACAAAATCTTCATAAGCGTCTGCAATTTTTGCGATCCGCTTATGGACTGCGCTGGCGGTCTTGTAGCCAACCTTGTCCGCGATCTCCTGTTCGGTGTAACCCTCCATTCGCAGCTTCAAATCTCTCGATCTTTCTCTGTGATATTCTGCTCGGAAAAGGATTCGACCTGCATTTCAGAAATGACCTTCTGCTCAAATTCGCTGCGCGGATCGGCTACCTCGAAAATATCGCCGTCCTCATTCTCCATCATCTCGTCAAGAGAAATCGGCTTGCCGGAGCGGTTATGATGCCACTTCCGCATGAAATCCGTCTTAACGGTGCTGCTGGTAGTTTCGTAGTCCTCCACGGTGCGATTCTCCCAGATCGCGTCGATCATCGGCTGCCAGTTCTGTTCTGCAATTACCATATCTGTGACATTGCCGACCAGATTGCTGAACTGCTGATAGGTCAGCCACGGCACCTCCACGCCCTGCGGGATGTTGCAAAGGTTTTGGAAGCCCAGCCCGCTCTGTTCAAACTTCATGCGGATGTAGGGGATGATACTGTACGACAGTCGCCACAAGGGGAAATATCCTGCATACTGATTCCAGTTGCCGGGAATGTCACGGTAGTTGCCCTTGCGGTCTTTGACTTGGAAGAACTGCCATGCGCACCATGCGTAGCAGTCCCACACAAGCAGCTTGAACATATCGTCACATACGATGTGGTCATATTTGTCCGTCCGCAAGACCTCATACGGGCAGCGAGGCAGCTCATAGGCTGGTTTCCATTTCTCCGCAAGCTCTCGCGGCAAGCTGTAAAACAGGGTCAGCCATGACTTGTCGCTGTCCTGCGGTATCTCGATGATCTCACCGGGCAGCACCACAAGAAAACCTTTTGGGCCTGTCTGCTTGTCCATCAGCGTCACCTCCAATCGCTTTGTATTCAGCCCTCTACTATATATGGCATGAGAAGGGCTGAATTGTTCCAATGCTTTCAAACTTTTTTGAGATTTTTTGAAAAAATCTCGGAATGAATGGGATAGGATTGATTTAAGGCAATTATACCTGAAAGCTGTGAATAAATCCATTGCTTTTCGTAACGGCAAAAAAATAGCGGGTATCCGGCGCTCACCGGATACCCGTTATTCCGTTGCCAATCCCGCCTGACAGATGCCATAATCGTAATTTTTAGAATTACTGTCTTATGAGCACCCATGCGACAGGCGGGGTTCCTTTACAGCTATTCACATAAAGGTGCAAAGCAAAATCGGGAAGAATACGGCGGGGACATAGTTCATCACCTTGATCTTCGTCATGCCGAGCATATTGAAGCTCAGACCGATGATGAGCAGCGAGCCGACGCACTTCATCTCCGCGATGACGACCTCGCTGAGAAACGGCGCGATGAACGACGCGCAGAGCGTGATGAGCCCCTGATAGAGAAACACCGCAACGCCCGAGAGCGCGACGCCCGCGCCCATGGTCGAGCCGTAGACGATGGAGGTGATGCCGTCGAGCGTGGACTTGGCGTAGAGCGTCGCGTGGTCGCCGGTGAGGCCGGAGTCCAGCGCGCCCATGATGGCCATGGCGCCCACGCAGAAGAGGAGCGAGGCGTTCACAAAGCCCTCGGAGATGGAGGTCTTGGACTGCTTTTTCGCAAAGCGGCGCTCCACCCAGTCGCCGAGCGCGTGGATGCGCCCGTCGAGGTCGAGCAGCTCGCCGAGGATGACGCCGAGCACCATGGAGAGGATGGCGACGAGCGTATCGCTGCCCGCGAGCACGCCGTCGAGACCGATGTAGAACACGCACAGGGCGATGCCCTTTTCAATGGCGGAGTTGAAGCGCTCGGGGATGAAGCGCCCGAGCGTCACGCCGACGAAGCAGCCGGGCTTGAGGCCGAGCGCCGCCGTGATCTCGGCAGTGCGATCCGTGAGGAACTTTGCGATGCCGCCGGAGAAATTGCCCTGCTCGTCGACCTTGAACCAGTAGGGCTTGCTGCCGGCCTGCACCTCGACATCGGCGCAGAGCTTGTCGACGGCCTTGCGCGCAAGCGTGCACTCGGGCACGACGATGGCCTTGACGGTGTTGCCAGCGGCAAAGGGCGCAAAGTCGCTGCCGGCGACGAGCGCCGTCATATCCTGCACGGTCAGATCGATGCGCAGGTCGGGCTTATCCGAGCCGTAGGTGTCCATCGCGTCGCGATAGGAAATGCGGCGGAAGGGCGCCTCGGACGCGACGTTGTACTTGCCGTACTTGGCGAAGATCGGCGGGAGCACGTCCTCGAGCACCGCGAACACATCGTCCTGCGTAGCAAAGGCCATCTCCATGTCGAGCTGATAGAATTCACCGGGGCTGCGGTCGCCGCGGGCGTCCTCGTCGCGGAAGCA
>OLNX01003617.1_pt1 | contig 10300 bp, 8 predicted proteins | sample 1672611 | NCBI WGS metagenome assembly OLNX01 (sample SAMEA3136705, study PRJEB25190) | human gut metagenome
AAGGCGGAGGCGGCTGCCTCCGGTTCGGGTGGAGGGTCCAAGGCGGCTACGGCCTGATTTCTTGCGGCGTGGGCGTTTGCCCGCGCCGTTTTCTTACTCTTTTTGTGAGGAGATCCCATGATTGAACGCTATACCCGCCCGGAAATGGGCAAAATCTGGACGCCCGAGAACCGCTATCAGGCTTGGCTGCGTGTTGAGCTGGCCGTGTGCGAGGCGTGGAACCGCGTCGGCGAAATTTCCGATGCCGATATGGAAACGCTCCGCAAGGAAGCCGATTTTACCGTCGATCGCGCCTTCGTCGACCGCGCCAACGAAATTGAGGAAACCACCCGTCACGACGTTATCGCCTTCCTGACCGCCATTGAAGAGAAGGTCGGCCCCGTTTCCCGGTTCATCCATCTGGGCTGTACGTCTTCCGACATCGTGGATACCGCCGGTTCGTTGCTCATGGTGGAAGCCGGCGAACTGATCCTCAAGGCGTTCGACCGCGTCCTCGCCGTGCTCAAGAAGATGACGCTGGAGCATCAGGGGCTGCTTTGCATGGGCCGCACCCACGGCATCCACGCCGAGCCCACCAGCTTCTCGCTCAAGATGGCGGGCTTCTACGCCGAATTCAAGCGCGACCGTGCCCGTTTCGCCGCCGCCCTCGACGACATGCGCGTGGGCAAACTCTCCGGGGCCGTGGGGACGTACACCGTGCTTTCGCCGGAAGTGGAAGCCATCGTGTGCGGCCTGCTCGGCCTCAAGGTGGATGAAGTGTCCACGCAGGTCATCCAGCGCGACCGCCACGCCGCCTATTTCACGGCGCTGGCCGTGACCGCCGGGACCATCGAGCGCCTCTGCGTCGAGCTGCGCCATCTCCAGCGTACCGAAGTCCGTGAAGTGGAAGAAGGTTTCGGCAAGGGACAGAAAGGTTCCTCCGCCATGCCGCACAAGAAGAACCCCATCTCCGCCGAGAACATGACCGGCCTGTCCCGCCTCATCCGCACCAACGCGCTGGCGGCGCTGGAAAACCAGGCGCTCTGGCATGAACGCGACATCAGCCATTCCTCTGTGGAGCGCGTGATCATGCCCGACTCCACGATCCTCACGGATTACGTGCTGCACCGCCTTTGCCGCCTGCTCGAAGGGCTGCGCATCATGCCCGAGAACATGGCCCGCAATATGGAGTGCTCGTTTGGCCTCTATTTCTCGCAGCGTGTGCTCACCGCGCTCATCGAGACGGGCATTCCGCGTCAGGAAGCCTACGTCATGGTGCAGCGCAACGCCATGAAGGTGTGGGAGGACATCCAGAACGCCGTGGACGGCCCCACCTACCGCGAGCGCTTGGAAGCTGACGACGAGGCCATGGCCCTGCTTAGCCAGGAGAAGCTGGACGAGATCTTCGACCCCTGGGACTTCCTCACCCGCAAAGACGTGGTGTTCGACCGCCTGCAGGAGCTGGAGTTCTAGTCGGGTATCGGCATACCTATATGGAAGGCCCCTGGCGCTGATTGTGCTAGGGGCCTTCTTTGTACGAACAAATGCTGAAAGAGGCGTCTACTGCGCAGCGGGGGCAGCGGTGTTGCCGGTGAGCATGTCGATGCCCTGGGCGATTACTGAGGCATCCATGGCGCCCATGTAGGCGCCGATGATGTTGCCCTCGGCGTTGATCAGGTAGGTCTGCGGGATAGAGCTCACTCCGAAGGCCGTGGCCGCCGAGTTGTTGGCGTCGAAGTAGCACGGGAACGTGTAGTTGTTCTCGGCGAGGAAGGCCTTGGCGGACTGCTCGGTCTCGCCGTTCATGTCGGTCATGTTCACGATGACGAACTCGACGTCGTTGCCGTGTTCTTCCCAGGCAGACTGGATGTCGGGCATCTCGCTGGCGCAGGGGCCGCACCAGCTAGCCCAGAAGTTCAGCAGCACCGGCTTGCCCTTGAAGTCGGCCAGGGTGAGGGTCGCTCCATCCGCGTCGGTCATGGTGAAGTCCGGGGCCGGGGTGGTGGCTGCGTTGGCGCCGTTGCCGTCACCGGTATCGTCGGAAACGTCGGCGTCGGCGGTGGCATCTACCTCGGTTTCTTGGACGGCATCGGTGCCGGTAACTTCTATCTGCTTGTCATCGACCGTCGGCGCCAGGACGCTGTAGGCCACGCCCGCGCCGATGAGCAGCACGGCAAAGACGACGGCGGCCACAATGACGCCGACGTGTTTCTTGCGGTCGGCCTTCTCTCCTTCGGGGGTGGCAGCGTTGGCTTTCTCCTCTGCTTCCAAAGCCGCCAAGCGCTCGCCGATGACCTCGCCTCGCTGCTCGGCTGCCGAAGATTCAGTTGCCGCGGGGGTCGCGCTTGCCGTTGCCGGAGCGCCCTTCGTCGTTGCTTGTCCGCCAGCATCGGGAGTCTGCTCGTCGGCCGCGATCTCCGTCTCAACCGGAGTTCCGGCGTCGGTCGGCGTCTTCTCGTTCTCGCTCATGTTCGAACCTTTCTCCTTCGGGCCCGGTTCCACCGGCTAGCTCAGCAGGCGCAAGAAGCCGCCGAGCAGCCCCGTCGCCATGAGCACGCCCACGGCGACCAGAAACCAGCCGCATACCTTGTTAATGATATCGTAATGTTGCTTGATGACGGCAAAAGCGCCCTTCAGCTTGTCGATGAGCACGGCAGCCGCCACGAACGGAATACCGAGGCCGGCCGAGTAGCACAGAAGCAGGATAACGCCCTGCGCCACCGATGCCTGCTGCGAGGCCAGCATGAGCGCCGAGCCGAGGAACGCCCCCACGCACGGCGTCCATCCGATGGAGAAGATGACGCCGAACAGCACCGAGGAGAAGAATCCCAGCTGTCGTCCCGCCAGCGGGTTCTTCGCGCCGTGGAAGAGGTTGATCTTGATGATGCCGAGAAAGTACAGTCCGAAGGCGATGACCACCAGGCCGCACACCACGTTGACGGCACTTTGATACTCGATGAAGAGCGCGCCCACCGACGAAGCCAAAGCTCCCATAGCGATGAACACGCACGTGAAGCCGAGCACAAAGCCGAGGGCGTTGCGCAGCACCACTGAAGTGCGCACCTCCTCGCCGGCGGCGAAGTAGGTGACGTAGATGGGAATCATGGGAAGCAGGCACGGCGACACGAAGGTGATGATGCCCTCCAGAAAGGTGATGAGATAGGTCACAAATCCTCCTCCTGCTTCGATCGCCGTTTTGCGATATCTCGCATTATTCCCTATTTGCGAGCGGCGTGCCTCCGTCTTCACAGAAAGTGAAGTGACCGTTACGTGCTTCGGCATCGTGCGGTGGCCCGTTGCCGCAAGGCGTTCCTGGCGCTATGCTGGTGGGCGTAAGTGAAATTGCGAGTGCGTGCGCGGTTGGCTCGAAGGGACTGCGTCGTTCGAGGGGATCGCGTTGTTCGAAGGGAAGTAGTGTGACTGTTCTGGTTGATTCCATCACCCGCCGCCGTTTTGTCTGGCTGGCGGCTTTGGCCGGCGGAAGCCTAGCGTTGAGCGGCTGCGCGGGCGACGGATCGAACGGGACGGGCGGACCGACCGGGGTGGACGGTTCGGGCGGCGAAGGCGCTGGTGACGGTCAGAACCCCGAAGCCGCCGCAGTCGCCGCGCGTGCTGCTGTGGACGAGCGCATCGGCGCCATGACGCTCGAGCAGAAGGTGGCCCAGCTGTTTATCGTGACGCCGGAAGCGCTGGTGGAAGGCGTGTCGCAAGTCACTCAGGCCGGCGACATGACTCGCGAGGGAGTAACGGCCCATCCCGTGGGCGGCATCGTCTACTTCGCTCAGAACTTGCTCGACCCCGAGCAGACGACGACCATGCTCGCGAACGTCAAGCAGTTCTACGCCGACGCCGGAAACGTGGCACCCTTCATTGCTGTCGATGAAGAGGGCGGCACCGTCGTGCGCGTCGCCGACAATGAGGCCTTCGGGGCTCAAGATGTGGGCGACGCCTCGGCCCTCGGCAGCGCCGGCGACACCGAGGCGGCCAAGCGCGCCGCCGAGCAGATCGCCGACTACCTGATGCCCCTTGGATTCAACCTGGATTTCGCTCCCGTGGCCGATGTGGTGGATCCCCTGCGCAGTGACACCATGGGCCTGCGTTCGTTCTCGAGCGACGCCGCCGTGGCCGCCGACATGGTGCGGGCCGAGGTGGAGGGCTTCCGCGACAAGAAGATGCTCTGCTGTGCCAAGCACTTCCCGGGCATTGGCGCGGCGGCCGGTGATTCCCACGAGGGCGCTATCACCATCGAGGCGACCAACGAGGAGTTGGAAACGGTGGACCTCGTGCCCTTCCGCGCGGCCATCGAAGCGGGGGTGCCCATGATCATGGTGGGACACGTGAGTCTGCCGAACATCGTCGGCGACAGCACGCCGGCCCCGCTCAGCTCGGCCGTCGTTCAGGGCATGCTGCGCGATTCTCTCGGGTACACGGGCATCATCGTCACCGACTCGCTTTCCATGGGCGCCATCACCGACTACTACACCCCGGCGGAAGCGGCGGTCGCGGCACTTAAGGCCGGCTGCGACATCCCGCTCATGCCTGAGCGCCTCGACGAGGCCTACCAGGGGGTGTTGAGCGCGGTGCAAGTGGGCGAGCTGACTGAAGAGCGCCTCGACGAGTCCCTCACCCGCATCCTTACCGCCAAACAGGAGTACTTCGGGTTGTAAGCTTGACGGCAGCGATCGGGACGGGAGGATCCCGCGAAGACCTCTGCGCGCCCCCCGGAGAACGCGGCCGTTAAGAAACAGCTTCCACTTCAGCAGCAGCGATGCCGGGATGGTACCGACCTATGTGCGTCATCTTCGCTGTTTCTTTTGCCGCGTTCGCAGGGGGATAAAGCGCGCAGCGGGCTTCGCGGGGGCCCTCCCGTCCCGATCGCAGACAAGCTAGAGCGCCCTTACGCCGCCGGTTCCCAAATGCGGACGAGGCAGTGCTTCTGCTGCTCGCCGCCGATGGGGGTGTAGTCCACGTTGCAATAAGTGACGGCCCGCGTGCCTACGTGCGTCGAGGCGAGGAAATCGTTGTAGTCGCCCGACCCCTCCTCGAGGGGCAGTTGCGCATAGCGCCGTCCCGCCAAATCGACGGCCACCACGAAGCTGCCGCCGCGCACCATGAGCCAGTCGCCGCACCAGCACGGTACGGAAAGCGGGTTCGCCGCGAAATGGAACCAAGGTACCGCGCTGTAGGCCTCGGTGCCGGGATTGGCGCAGGCGACGGGAAGGTACGGTGCGGCATCGTCCGCCTCATCCGTCTCCGCAGCCGTCTCTTCCGCGTTGGCCGCCGTGAGCGAGACCGCCTCGGGAGCTTCCATAGGCAGGTAGGTGCCCAAATTCGCGATGCCCTCTCCGTAGTTGTAGATGCCGTCGAAGGCGAAGCTGAAGCCGGTCTTACCCCAGCTGCACTCCATGGGTCGCATGGATGAGGGCAAAACGCAGGCGTCGGTGACCTCGCCGGTGGCGGCGTCCAAGTGCGTGAGCTGGTAGTAGGTGCCGCTCGTGCGGGCACGGGGGGCCAAGGTGAGGCTGTCGCCGCAGGAGGTGGGCGCGCAGGCCATGCGCCCTTGGGAGGCATATACCATCTGGACGTTGGCCGTGCCGAAGGCAGCACGCTTAAGGAGGGAGTCCTCTACGCGCGCGTTGCCGTCCAGTTGCGGAAGACGCTGCCAGAAGGCGAAAGCGCCGGCCACGGCCAAGGTGGGCATCTCCCAGTTCACGTCGCCCTCGTCGAGCAGCTGCGGCTCGCCCAACGTCGTGCCGGAAAGCGGCGCCGCGTACACGCGCCAAAGGCTGTCCAAAATGTCGGCCTCGGTCCAGATGACGCCGGCGGCATTGGCGCGCACGTCGTAAATCTCGAAGCCTTCGGCCTCGCCCACGGCGTGCTCGAGGATAGTGGTGCACTCGGCGGAGACCAGATCGAGCAGCCCCACCTCGGCCAGGGGCTTGGCGGTTTCCGTGGGAAGCAAGCAGGCGGCGACGGCGTCGTCGCTGCACCAGACGAGCGTGCCGAAGGGCAGCTTCGCCGAGCCGGCAAGCGTGACGGCGTCCTCGTAGCTTTCCATCTTTTCCAGGGAGCTCTGGGCCGTAACGGCGCCTTCGGGCACCTTCAAGGTTTTCAGGGCATCGTCATCGTTGGAGCGACCGGCAGCCCAAGCGGCCCCGCCGCCCACGGCGGCCAATGCAGCCACGCCGGCCACGCCGTAAAGAAAGTGACGGCGCGTCAGCAGAAGCTCATGGCCCCCGGGCAGGGAGAGGGATGTGGGTTGTTTTGTAGCAACGCGCCGCGTGGGCGCGGATCTTCTCTGTGGCATGGGGCTATTGTGTCATTTCGCATACACCTCGGCGACCGTATGGAGCCAAACGCTACAATAAACGCAAACACGACTACCGGGCTGATATATGTGCCAGCTGCAGATAAAATAGCAGGTCAACACAGATTTAAGCTTGGGCATCCTAGAAACTGCAAGCGAGTATGCAAGGAGCACATTCCATGAGCAACGAAACGCGACGCATTCTTCTGGTTGAAGATGAGAAGGCCATCCGCGATGCGGTGACCGCCTACCTCGAGCGCGAGAACTACTGGGTGACCGCCGTCGGTGACGGCCAGGACGCCCTGGAGGAGTTCCAGAAGCACCATTTCGATCTGGTCATTTTGGACCTCATGCTGCCCCGCGTGCCGGGCGAGCGCGTCTGCCGCGTCATCCGCGACACGTCGGATGTGCCCATCATCATGCTCACGGCCAAGGGCGAGGTGGAGGACCGCATCATCGGTCTGGAGCTGGGCGCCGACGACTACCTCGTGAAGCCCTTCAGTCCCCGCGAGCTGGTGGCCCGCGCCCGCGCCCTGCTGCGCCGCGTGCACGCCGATTCCGAGCCCCAGCGCGAGGTGCTGGAGTTCGGCGAGCTGACCATCGACGTCTCCGGTCACAAGGTGCTCGTCTCCGGCGAGGAGATCGACCTGACAGCCAGCGAGTTCAAGCTGCTCACCACGCTGTCCCGCTACCCCGGTCGCGTGTACAGCCGCATGGAGCTCGTGGAGAAGGTGCTCGGCTACGACTTCGAGGGCTACGAGCGCACCATCGACTCCCATGTGAAGAACCTGCGCGCCAAGATCGGCGACAACCCGCGCAACCCGAAGTGGCTCCACACCGTGCACGGCGTGGGCTACCGCTTCGAGGATCCCACCAAGAACGGCCAGTAATCGCCCGTTCATTTCGCGTACTTGCCGCCGGAGCCGCTCGGCTTTGGTGTCCGCCGTCTGCTTCGAAGGAGTTCCATGACCGAGACGGAAGCAAAACCGCGCATTCTGGAAACCGCTGAAGAGGTCGCCCCACCGGCGGCCTCTTCGCCTTCTCCGGAACGCAAGAAGGAAAAGAAGCACCTGCGTTGGTCGAACCTGTCCTATACGACCCGCGTGACCTTGGCCTTCGCCCTCATCGCCGCCATGACCGCCCTTGTGGCCATCGGCGTGGTCTCCTTTGTGTGGGAGCAGCATTTCCGCACCTACACGGCCGACAACATGCAGACGCTCTGCGAGACCACGGCGAACCGCATCGCGGCCATTTACGAGGAGACCGGCGATTTGTGGAATCCCGAGACCACCCGCCCGGCCGTCCAGGCCACCGAGCTCACGAGCGGTGTGGGCGTGCGGGTGATCGACTTGAAGGGGAGCACCGTTTTCGACTCCTCCGTCATCATCGACGAGCAGCAGGGCGACGTGTTCACGTCCTTCGCACCTCAGGACCGCTCGCAGGCGGCCACGGCTTCCATCGTGCTTCCCGATGGCGAGAAAGTGGGCACCGTGCGCCTGTGGGTCTACGGCTCTGAGGCCCTTATGCGCCAGCCCGACCAGGAGTTCCGCGATAACTCCTACCAGGCTATGTTCATCGCCGGCGGTGTGGCCATCGTGCTTGCTTCCTGCATCGGCTTCCTCTTCGCGCGCAACCTGGTGTCACCGATCAACCGCATCATGAAGACGGCCCGGGCCATCGGCGACGGCGATCTGTCGGCTCGCACCAAGCTGACCGGCGAGGACGAGGTGGCGCGCCTCGGCGAGACCTTCGACGTCATGGCCGAGTCGGTGGAGAAGGACCGCGATTTGGAGCGGCGCCTCACCACCGATGTTGCCCACGAGCTGCGCACCCCGCTCATGGCCATCCAGGCCACGGTGGAGGCCATGATCGATGGCGTCTACGAGGCCGATGAGGAGCGCCTGGTCACCGTGAATTCCGAGATCCAGCGCCTGTCGCGGCTGGTGAATGCGCTGTTGAAGCTGTCTCGTCTGGAAAACCGCGGCGAGCCCATGAAGGAGGAGGTCGTCAACGTCGGCGAGCTCATCTCTGGCATCGTCGCCACCCACGAGATGTTCGTGTCCGATTCCGGCCTCACCTTGGAGTACGACGCCGAGCCCGACGTTATGGTAGTGGGCGACGCTGATATGATCCGCCAGGCCACGGCCAACCTCATCTCCAATGCCGTGCGCTACACGCCGGAGGGCGGCCACATCACGGTGTCGGTGCAGAAGGGCGACATCATGGCCTCCATCGCCGTGCGCGACACCGGCATCGGCCTTACTAAGGAAGAGGCCCGCATGGTGTTCTCGCGCTTCTGGCGCGCCGACGCCGGTCGCAACCGCGAGAGCGGCGGCCTTGGCGTGGGCCTGGCCGTGGTGAAGGAGATCGTCGACCGCCACGGCGGCTGGGTGCAGGTGGAAGGTGAGAAGGGCAAGGGCGCCTGCTTCACCATCCATATCCCGTTGTACGACGAAGACGCCTCCAAGCACCGCCGCAACTCCAAGAAGCGTACCGGCCACAAAAAGCCCGCGAAAGCAAGCCGATAGGAGAAGGTGCCCTTCGGCGTTCTGCAAGTTTTGCGGCCTCGAAGCAACGTCGCGGCGATCCGGATGGCGCGATTTACGGCATTGCTGGGCGCCTGACGATCGAGATGGACAAAAACGGGTAGCTAGCTGCGAGCTAGCCCCTGGGATGGTAACGTTTTGGCCGAAAAGGGGTCGTTAACTGCGAGCTAGCCCTGCGGTGGACACGTATTGGACAAAAACGGGTAGCTAGCTGCGAGTTGCCCCCTGTGCTGGCCCCGTTTTGGCCAAAAAAGGACCGCTAGCTGCATTTGGTGCGCGCGCGTCCATGTTCTCGTCGATTGCCGCGTCTTCTGACCAGGCGAAACGCGAAACGGATGGAGGGCTTTTTGCTGGCCGGACAATCAATGGCCAGAAATGGTGCGCCGACTGACAGTTAATGGGTACTTTTTGGCCATTTCGAACAGAAGGGGTATCGTGCCGTTCTCTGTGAAGCGACGGTGCGAGGGCCGTATTTGTGCCATAATGTCCGATACGCGAAAAGCGCTTGGGTACCTGCGCTCGAACGGCGTCCGTTGGGCGGTGTTCGAGCGGAGCGGCAGCCGGGCCATCAAGGAGAAAGGGCACTCATGGCGGGAATCGACATTACTCCCGACGCGCAGGGCAAGGTGCGCGATCTGTACGATTTGGGCGACAGGCTGCTGCTCGTGGCCACCGACCGCATCTCGGCCTTCGACTACATTCTGGAAGACGAGATCCCCCACAAGGGCCAGGTGCTCACCCAGCTCTCCAAGTTCTGGTTCGATCTGCTCGACGGCGTCGTGGAGAACCACCTCATCTCCACCGACGTGGCCGACCTGCCCGAGGAGTTCCAGCCCTACGCCGACTATCTGCGCGGTCGCTTCATGCTAGTGAAGAAGGCCGACATGTTCCCCGCCGAGTGCATCGTGCGCGGGTATCTGGCTGGCAGCGGCCTGAAGGAGTACAACCGCGAGGGCACCGTCTGCGGCATAGAGCTGCCCCAAGGCCTCGTGAACTCCTCGAAGCTGCCCGAGCCCATCTTCACCCCCTCCACCAAGGCCGAGATTGGCGACCACGACGAGAACATCTCCTTCGAGCGCCTTACGGAAATCCTCGGGGAAGAGGATGCCACGGCCCTGCGCGACTTGGCGTTGAAGGTGTACACCACCGCCGCCGACCACGCGGCCGAGCGCGGGGTTATCATCGCCGACACGAAGTTCGAGTTCGGCCGTCTCGGTGACACCATCATCTTGGCCGACGAGGTACTCACCCCCGACTCCTCGCGCTTCTGGCCCGGCGATACCTACGAGGAGGGCAAGGACCAGCCCAGCTTCGACAAGCAGTTCGTCCGCAACTGGCTCAAGGCCAACCCGGACAGCAACTACGACCTGCCCCAGGACGTCATCGACAAGACCATCGAGAAGTACCTCGAAGCCTATGAGATGCTGACGGGCAAAAAGCTCTGATCGCTGACATTCGAGCAAATATT
>OLNX01003618.1_pt1 | contig 10293 bp, 10 predicted proteins | sample 1672611 | NCBI WGS metagenome assembly OLNX01 (sample SAMEA3136705, study PRJEB25190) | human gut metagenome
GCCTGACTGATGAACTTACCCAAGTCCGTGCAGCCAAGCACGGACGCGACACCACCGCCCGGCTGCTCAGCGAACAGCTTGCACGGCAGACCGGCAGACGCGAACAGACCGAGGGCGAACGGGTCCGTCTGGAAAAGGCGGCACAGAGCCGCAACGAGGAAATCCTTGAACTCGAACGCGAGACCGCCCGACTGGAAAACCGCGCGGCCCAGCTGAAAACCGAGGAAACACAGATTCTGGATAAAATGTGGGAAAGCTATGAATTAACACCCACACCGGCGGCAGAGATCGCCCGACCGATTGAAAAACTCGGTGAAACGCGCGGCCGCGTGCAGGAGCTGCGCGTGAAAATGCGGGCGCTCGGCAACGTCAATCTGGATGCGGTGGACGAATTTCAGCGTGTGCAGGAGCGGTACAGCTTCCTGCGGGAGCAGAAGGACGACCTCGAGACCGCGCAGACCGATCTGCGCAAGGTCATCGAGCAGCTGACCGTCAGCATGAAGGAGATTTTCGCGTCCGAGTTCGCCAAGCTGAATGTGTACTTCCGCGATACCTTCCGCGAGATCTTCGGCGGCGGACACGCCGAACTGCAGCTTGCCGATACCTCGGATATCCTGAACTGCGGTATCGACATCCGCGTGTCTCCGCCGGGTAAGGCGGTTAAAACGATTACGCTGCTCTCAGGCGGTGAAAAGGCGTTTGTTGCCATTGCGCTGTACTTTGCGATCCTTAAGCTGCGGCCTACGCCGTTTTGCGTGCTTGATGAGATCGAAGCCGCGCTCGATGATGTAAACGTGCAGCGGTTTGCAAAATACATTCGCCGCCTGACAGATTCGACACAATTTATTGTAATTACCCACAGACGTGGTACAATGGAAGAAGCAGATATGCTCTACGGCGTGACCATGCAGGAGCAGGGCGTTTCCAAAATGCTGATGCTCAATCTGGCTGAGGCGGAAAAACGGCTCAAAAATACCATTAAGTAATGGAAAATTGAGAATGGAAAATGGAGAATTGCGGCAATGGATATGCGAAGCGAAAAATATCCGTACCGGCTGGATGTGGAAAGACGATTGCCGAACGGCTCTCTTACGACAGACGGCTATGCGGCACGGCATCCGGTCGAGTTTCGGCACTGGGGACATGCGCGCGGCTATGTTCTCTGGGGTGAGCGGATTGACCGCACAGACTGGGAGAACTGGCGTATCAACTACTACGGTAAATAATTACTGATTCCTGATTTGCAAGAAATATAAGGAGATAAGCATGGGATTTTTTGATAAAATTAAGCAGGGCTTAAAGAAAACATCGGATGCGGTGAACCACTCGTTGGACAGCGTGTTCGCGGCATTTGTCAAGGTGGATGATGATCTGCTCGAGGAACTGGAAGAAGCACTCATCCTGTCGGACGTCGGTGCATCCACGGCGGCGAAAATCGTCGCTGAGGTCGAAAAGCGCGCCAAGCTGCGCAAGACCACCACGGCGGACGAGCTGCGCGACCTGCTCCGCGAGGTGCTGACCGACAACATGCTCGACAACCAGCCGCTGAATACGGACGGCAAGCCGGCGGTCATTCTGGTAATCGGCGTCAACGGTGTCGGCAAGACGACCTCGATCGGCAAGCTGGCGGCCCGCTATGTCAATGAGGGTAAAAAGGTGATGCTGTCGGCGGCGGATACCTTCCGCGCAGCTGCGGCGGACCAGCTCGAAATCTGGGCAAAGCGTGCCGGTGCGGACATCGTTCGCCATGGCGAGGGCGCAGACCCGGCGGCTGTTGTGTTCGACTCCATCTCGGCGGCCAAGGCACGCGGCAGCGATATCATCATCGTGGATACGGCAGGCCGTCTGCACAACAAGGCCAACCTGATGAACGAACTGGCGAAGATCGACCGCGTTATCTCCCGTGAGCTGCCGGATGCGTCGCGCGAAACGCTGCTCGTGCTGGATGCGACCACCGGTCAGAATGCGGTTCATCAGGCTGAGGAGTTCAACAAGGCTGCCGAGTTGACCGGCATTATTCTCACCAAGCTGGACGGTACCGCAAAGGGCGGCATCGTGATCGCTATTTCGGCAGGACTGGGTGTTCCGGTCAAGCTGGTCGGCGTTGGCGAGGGCATTGACGATCTGATCGACTTTGACCGTGCGGCATTCCTGGAGGCCATCCTGCCGCCGGTTCACGAAAACACAGAAAACGATGAGGAACAGACCGAGGAGGACGAAAATGCAGAGACCTGACGGAAGAACCAAGGGCGCAATGCGTCCGGTGAAGATTACCACTGATTACACGATGTACGCGGAAGGCTCGGTGCTGGTCGAGATGGGCAACACCAAGGTCATCTGCACCGCATCGGTCGAGGAAAAGGTACCGCCGTTCCTCGAGGGCAAGGGCCTCGGCTGGGTAACCGCCGAGTATGCGATGCTCCCGCGTGCGACCAATACCCGCAAAAAACGCGATATCAAGTCGCTCAAGCTGGACGGCCGCTCGAGTGAGATCCAGCGTCTGATCGGCCGTGCGCTGCGTGCGGTCGTTGACCGCGAAGCACTCGGTGAGCGCCAGATCACGATTGACTGCGATGTTATTCAGGCGGACGGCGGCACGCGCTGCGCGTCCATCACTGGCGGATTTGTTGCACTGTGGCTGGCGTGCAAAAAGCTGCTGGCTGAGGGTGTCATCGAGAAAATGCCGCTTACCGCACAGGTTGCAGCCGTTTCGGTCGGCATTTTTGAGGATGAAGCCGTGCTCGACCTCAACTACGCCGAGGACAGCCACGCCATCGTGGACTGCAACGTGGTTATGACGAGCAAGGGTGAGTTCATCGAGGTGCAGGGCACCGGCGAGGGCCGTCCGTTTACGGATACCGAGCTGCGTAAGCTGCTCGGACTCGGCAAGCGCGGCTGCCTGACGCTGTGCCGCAAGCAGGCCAAGGTGATGGGGGAAAGTCTGTAATGCAGTTTGTACTTGCTTCCCATAACAAGAAAAAGCTGGCAGAGCTGTCCTCTATCGTGAGCAGCCTCGGCATTGAAATCATCCCGCTGCCGGAGGGTGCCCCCGAACCCGAGGAAAACGGCAAAACCTTCGAGGAAAACGCGCTCATCAAGGCGAAATCCGCCGCAGAGTTCACCGGTCTGCCCGCTCTCGCGGATGACAGCGGCCTGTGCGTGGATGCGCTGGACGGTGCTCCCGGTATCTACTCCGCGCGCTACTGCGAGGGTACGGACGAGGACCGCAATGCCTTTTTGCTGAAAAATATGCAGGATAAGGAAAATCGTGCCTGCCGGTTTGTGTGCGCGATCGCGTGTGTGCTCGCGGACGGCGAAACGCTCACCGTGCGCGGTGAATGCGAGGGCACACTGCTCCGCGAGAACCACGGCGCAGGCGGCTTCGGCTATGACCCGCTGTTCTATGTCGAGAAATACGGCTGTACCTTTGGCGAACTGCCGGCAGAGGTCAAGAATACAATCTCTCATCGGGCAAATGCTTTGAATAAATTGAAAGCCATACTAAAAGATAAAGTGAATTGAAAATGGAGAATGGAAAATGGAAAATTGCGGTGCGGCACGTAGTGCCGAATAAAATAATCGCGCAAGGCGCGATACCATAATTCTCAATTCTCCATTCTCAATTTTCCATTAAAACATAAGGAGAAATATAATGCTTAACACAAAACAACGCGCACAGCTTCGTGCAATGGCAAACCCGCTGGCGGTCACGCTGATCATCGGCAAGGAAGGCGTAACCGACGCGGTAGAACGCGAGCTGGACGCGCTGCTCGAATCCCACGAGCTGGTCAAGGGCAAGGTGCTCGAGAGCGCGATGCTCACGCCGCGCACGGTATCTGAGGCGCTGTGCGAGGCCACCGGCGCGGATGCTGTACAGTGCATCGGCTCCAAGTTTGTGCTGTACCGCCAGTCCAGCGATGAGGACAAGCGCAAGATCGTTCTGGTAAAATGAGGACGGGAATTCTCGGCGGCACGTTCAATCCGCCGCATCTGGGACATCTGCACGCGGCGGAACTCGCGCACCGTGCGCTGAACTTAGATCGGGTGCTGTTCATTCCGACCAATATTCCGCCGCACAAGGTACTGCCGGAGAACACCGCGTCCGCAGAGGACCGGTGCGAGATGGTGCGCCGCCTGACGGCCGAAAAAACGTGGGCGATGCTTGACACTATAGAGATCGACCGCGGCGGCGCAAGCTACACGGTGGACACGCTCCGCGCGCTTCATGCACGCGGCGAGACCGACCTGCACCTGATCGTCGGTACGGATATGCTGCTCTCGTTCGATAAAATCTGGCGTGCGCCGGACGAGATCGCGCGGCTGGCTTCGCTTGCTGTCTGCGCCCGCGAAAACGAGGACTGGGACGCGCTGCGTGAAAAGGCGGCGGCGCTCAAGGACTCGCTCGGTGCAACCGTAGAGCTGGTGCAGGGCGACAGCCTGACCATTTCCTCGACCGAGCTGCGGCAGGGCGGTGCACTGCGATGCTATACACCGGAATCGGTCGCGGATTACATCGAAGAAAAGCATTTGTACGGCTATTAAGCCTGTAAAATACAGGTTTGACAGATAAATACAGCAGTTTGTTCAAAATCAGTATTTTTTGTATGACTTAGGAACGGACTGCGGCTCGTTCCTTCTTGTCGGCAAAGCTGCAGTTTTGCGGCAGGAAATATAGAGAAAGGCGGGAAAAAGTTATGTTATGTAATGAAGAAATGCGTAAAAGTATCCTTTCCAGACTGCAGGGCTACCGCTATGAGCACTCGCTCGGCGTGGAGCGTGCGGCGATCATGCTGGCAGAAAAGTACGGCGAGGACCCGGAAAAAGCGGGTACTGCAGGCATTCTGCATGACATAACAAAATATCTTTCTCCGCAAGAACAGTTGAATTTATGCGGGAAATACGGTATAATACCCTGTACCGTCGAAAAAAGCGAGCCGAAAATGCTGCACGGAAAGACGGCGGCAGCCATCGCGCGGGCCGAATACCACATGCCCGAGGATATCTGCGATGCCATCGCCTGCCACACCACCGGCAAGAACCATATGACGCTGCTTGACAAGATCTTGTATCTGGCGGATTACATCGAAGAAACTCGTGATTTTCCCGGCGTGGACAAGGCGCGTGAGCTGGCGCAGATTGACATCGACAGTGCCCTGCTCTACTGCTATGACCAGACGCTGACCGAGCTGGTCACACGCGGAAAACTCATCCACAGCGATACCATTGCCGCTTATAATGATATGATCCGGCAGGGTGTCAGCTGGCGGGACAAGTAAAATGGAGGCAGGAATCGTTTGAAACTATTCGGAGGAAGCGGTGACAGGAAAAACCGCAACGGAGACAGCACTCCGGCACAGGCTCCCGCACAGCAGGCAGCGCCCAAGCCGGAAGGGAACCACCAGCCGATCTCGGCGCCCAAGCCGGGCGGCAAAAAGGGAAAGGCTCCGAAGGAGAAAAAAAAGCTGACACCCAGACAGAAGGGCAAGCGCATTGCCATCGTTATGGCGGTTGTGCTGGTGCTGTTCGCGTGCGCAGCAGCTGCAGCGGTGTGGTTTATCCGTTCGCCGCAGGCGACGATCAAGGACAAGGAAAACGGCGATAAGGTCGATGTGAGCAGCCTGCTCAACTCGGGCACCCGCATTGACGATGTGTTTACGTTCGTGGTCGGCGCAGTTGATGAGGACGAAACACGAACAGACGCTTTGATGGTCGCAACCATGGATACCAAGGACAAGACCATCAACGTCATGAACATCCCACGCGACACCATGTGCAACAACACGGCAACCGGCGCGAGCAAGAAGATCAACGCAGCCTACGGCATGGATACCGGCGGCAAGGGCGGCAACATCGAGCAGACGAGCAAGGAAATCGAGCGCCTGATAGGCTTCCGGCCGGATAAATACGTTATCGTCAACTTTGACGGCATTGCAGCCATCGTGGATGCGATCGGCGGCGTGGATTATGACGTGCCGTTCGATATGAAGTACGATGATCCGTCGCAGAATCTGCACATCGACCTGAAAAAAGGCCAGCAGAATCTGGACGGCAAGAAGACCGTCGGCTTCCTGCGCTGGAGACACAACAACGATTACACCGTACAGTACACCAACGGCGATGAAGGCCGTGTAGAGAATCAGCAGAAGTTCCTCAAGGCGCTGGCAGGTCAGGTGCTGCAGATCAAGAATGTGACCAAGATCCGCTCGATCGCTGAGGCCGTGTTCAAGAACGTCAAGACCGACTTCAGCGCCGGCGAGCTGCTGTGGATGGGCATGCAGGCCATGCAGATCGACAACAGCAGCATTCAGTTCTTTACACTGCCCGGCTACGGCAAGATGAGCACGGCGGGCACCTCGGTGCAGTATTCGTTCTTTTTCCCGTATTACGACCAGACGCTGGAACTGGTAAACAAGTATTTCAACCCCTACGAGGAGCCGATCTCCAAGCTGGATATTGTCGGCGGACCGGATACCACTACCTACTCGGGCGGCTATGTAAGCTCGGGCGAGGAAGATAATGTATGGGGTGACACCTCCGGCTCGTACGATTACAGCGAGGATTATTACGAAGAACCGGATTACAGCTACGATGAGCCATCCTACGACAACAGCGGCTCGGACGGCGATTATTCGGATAACAATGACTACTCGGGCGGCGACAGCGGCGGAGACTATTCCAGCGGCGACTCCGGTGAGGAGAGCGGCGGCGACTCCTCCGGCGGCGATTACACCGACGGCGGCGGAGAGGACAGCGGTGCTTCCTCCGGCGGAGACGATGGCGGAACATACGATCCCGAGGCATAATAAAGGCAATATACCATAATCGGCAGAAAGGCAAACCCTTTTCTGCCGCACAAAAGGAGTTTATACTTTGACTGCAAAAGAAACTGTAAAGGCGATCTGCGAAGCGCTGATCGAGAAAAAGGCTCAGGGCATTGAGGTGCTGCATGTTGAGCGCCTGACCGAGCTGACCGAGTATTTCGTCATCTGCTCTGCGTCCTCCACTACGCAGGTTAAGGCACTGGCGGACAATGTAGAGTGGCACCTGAAGTATGACCATGATGAGATGCCGCACCACACCGAGGGTTATGAATCTGCACAGTGGATGCTGCTGGACTACGGCTGCGCTGTACTGCATGTATTCATGCCGGAGGCACGCAAGTTCTACAATCTGGAGAACCTGTGGAAGGACGGCACGCCGGTAACGCTTGAAGAGCTGGGCATCGAGGACAAGTAAAATACCGACATGCGGCGGCGCCGGGAACGACGTCCGCCGCGTTGTCGCGCTCAAAATCCAAAACTCACTTTAGGGGGAGAATCCGTTGAAGTACGATCATAAACAAGTAGAAAAGAAATGGCAGGACATCTGGGACGAGAAGCAGTGCTTCCATGCCGAGAATGACTCGGACAAGGAGAAGTTCTACGCGCTCGTAGAGTTCCCGTATCCGTCCGGTCAGGGTCTGCATGTAGGTCATCCGCGCTCCTACACCGCACTGGATATCGTTGCGCGCAAAAAGCGCATGCAGGGCTACAACGTGCTGTATCCGATGGGTTGGGACGCATTCGGTCTGCCGACTGAGAACTTTGCCATCAAGAACCATGTTCATCCGGCAGAGGTTACCAAGAAGAACATCGCACGCTTCAAGAGCCAGCTCAAGAGCCTTGGTCTGTCGTTCGACTGGTCGCGTGAGATCAATACCACCGACCCGAGCTACTACAAGTGGACGCAGTGGATTTTCCTTCAGCTGTTCAAGAAGGGCCTGGCCTACAAGAAGGAAATGAGCGTAAACTGGTGCACCTCCTGCAAGTGCGTTCTGGCGAACGAGGAGGTTGTCAACGGCGTTTGTGAGCGCTGCGGCAGCGAGGTCGTTCACAAGACCAAGAGCCAGTGGATGCTCGCCATCACCAAGTACGCACAGCGCCTGATCGACGATCTGGATGATGTGGACTACATCGAGCGCGTTAAGATTCAGCAGCGCAACTGGATCGGCCGTTCCACCGGCGCTGAGGTCGATTTCAAGACCACCGAGGGCGACACGCTGACCGTTTACACCACCCGTCCGGATACCCTGTTCGGCGCGACCTACATGGTAATCTCTCCGGAGCACCCGATGATCGAGCAGTGGGCGGACAAGCTGAACAACATCGAGGACGTTCGCGCATACCGTGAGGAGGCTGCCCGCAAGTCCGACTTCGAGCGTACCGAGCTGAATAAGGACAAGACCGGCGTTAAGCTGGACGGCGTTGCCGCAATTAACCCGGTAAACGGCAAGCAGATCCCGATCTTCGTTTCCGACTATGTCCTGATGGGCTACGGCACCGGTGCCATCATGGCTGTTCCGGCGCACGATGACCGTGACTGGGAGTTTGCTAAGAAGTTCGGCTGTGAGATCATCGAGGTTGTTTCCGGCGGCGAGGATGTCCAGAAGGCTGCGTTCACCGCAAAGGACGAAACCGGCATTCTGGTAAATTCCGATTTCCTGAACGGCAAGACCGTTAAGGACGCTATCCCGGCTATGATCGAGTGGCTGGGTGAAAAGGGCATCGGCCATGCCAAGGTGCAGTACAAGCTGCGTGACTGGGTATTCTCCCGTCAGCGTTACTGGGGCGAGCCGATTCCGATCGTCAAGTGCGATAAGTGCGGCTATGTGGCTCTGCCGGAGGATCAGCTGCCGCTTGAGCTGCCGAACGTAACCAGCTACGAGCCGACCGACAACGGCGAGTCTCCGCTGGCGCACATGACCGACTGGGTAAACACCACCTGTCCGTGCTGCGGCGGTCCGGCAAAGCGCGAGACCGATACCATGCCGCAGTGGGCCGGTTCCTCCTGGTACTTCCTGCGCTATATGGACCCGCACAACGACAAGGCGCTTGCCTCGCCGGAAGCACTGAAATACTGGTCTCCGGTTGACTGGTACAACGGCGGCATGGAGCACACCACGCTGCATCTGCTGTACAGCCGTTTCTGGCATAAGTTCCTGTATGACATCGGCGTAGTGCCGACCAAGGAGCCGTATGCAAAGCGCACCAGCCACGGCATGATCCTCGGCGAGAACGGCGAGAAGATGTCCAAGAGCCGCGGCAACGTCGTCAACCCGGACGAGATCGTTGACACCTACGGCGCAGATACCATGCGTCTGTACGAGATGTTCATCGGTGACTTTGAGAAGGCTGCTCCGTGGAGCCCGAAGTCCATCAAGGGCTGCCGCCGCTTCCTCGAGCGCGTATGGGCACTGGCTGACAAGGTGCAGGACGGCGATACCTACTCCGAGCAGCACGAGGTTCTCATGAACCGTACCATCAAGAAGGTCGGCGAGGACGCAGACAACCTCAAGGCCAACACCGCTATCGCAGCGCTGATGACCATGCTCAACGAGTTCTACGACAAGGGCGTGAACAAGGCCGAGTACAAGACGTTCCTTGCGCTGCTGAATCCGTTCGCACCGCACATCACCGAGGAGCTGTGGCAGCAGCTCGGCGAGACCGGTCTGCTCTCCGTAGCACCGTGGCCGACCTACGACGAGGCCAAGACCGTCGAGAGCACGGTAGAGCTGGCGGTACAGGTAAACGGCAAGCTGAAGTGCACCATTAAGCTGGCAGTCGACGCGGACAAGCAGACTGCGATCGATACCGCAATGGCAGAGGAAAAGGTACAGCACGCCATCGAGGGCAAGCAGATCGTAAAGCAGATCGTTGTTCCGGGCAAGATCGTAAACCTTGTCGTAAAGTAAGAAGGAATGCCGGATTTCCGCGTCAAAAAGAAAAAATCGAAAACTACGGGAAAAAGTAGTTGACATTGACGCGGAAATTCGATATAATATCCTTACGGTTTTGTGTATGGATGTATACAAACTGTGCTAAGCGATCCCCATGAGGGGAACGTGCGGAGGGAGGGAAAACTGTGTCGGAGATCCGCATCAAGGAAAATGAGTCTATTGACAGCGCACTGCGTCGCTTCAAGCGTTCGTGTGCCAAGGCGGGTACGCTTTCCGAGCTCCGCAAGCGTGAGCATTATGAAAGCCCGAGCGTAAAGCGCCGCAAGAAGTCTGAGGCTGCACGCGCAAAGAAGAAGAAGTTCCGCTAAAATAGAATTTCCAGAGAGCAGATGGTTAAACGTCTGCTCTTTTCTTTTTTTCTGCACCGGCTGACCGGAGGACCTGAACCGCGCAGGCGGTTCACCCTTTCCGGGCGGCAGCCTTTTTCTCTGCACCGACCTAACGGGGCGCACGAACTGCGTCAGCGGGTTCGCCCCTAACGGGCGGGGAGTTTTTTGCTTGAAATCAAGCGGGGGATT
>OLNX01003627.1_pt1 | contig 10280 bp, 9 predicted proteins | sample 1672611 | NCBI WGS metagenome assembly OLNX01 (sample SAMEA3136705, study PRJEB25190) | human gut metagenome
AGCATGATGAACCTTATAAAACAAGGAAGAAGATGTATTGGCAGAAAGACAAGGCTTAGAGGTTTGGGGATATCGTATGTGTATGAAAGACAGAATGAGACGGTTTCTGGTGGATGTTCTGGACATCCATAATAAAGATGTAATCGAAGAAGTTATTGGTATTTCCAGCATCAGGCACTGCCCGAAGGGACGGACACTGTACAGTCAAGGGGAAACGGTGGATACCTGCTGCTTCCTGATGGAAGGCGTGACGGGTGCATTTCTCTACACGAAGGGCGGAAAGCAGATTTCAGATGATTTTTCTTTTGTATCCGGCGAGATGATTACGCCGTTTATGAACTGGCAGAGAAAAGCGCTGACCTCTGTGGTTGCGATGTCGAATGTAGATGCTTTTGTGATTGCCAATATGGATGTAATCACGCTGTTTAGAACCTATCCGGAATTTCAAACAATCCTTTTTGAATGGCTGATGCAGGCGTACCACAAGCAATGGGCGCTCAAAAGTGCGCGGTATCAGATGGCGGCGAAGGAGCGGTATCTTTTCTTTTTAAAGGAATATGCGGGGCTGGAGGATGTGGTCAGCGACCGTTTTTTAGCTTCATTTTTAGATATGTCGCCGGAGACGCTGAGCCGACAGAAGCGGTGCCTGCGGGAGGAAAAGCCCGATTGAAGCAACGGAAGGAAGGCATCTTTCACATTTTTCTCAAAGGAGGATGTGCGAATATAAGAAGCGGAGAGGCGAAGGGGGGAGATGCAGCGAGAAAGAAGGCTGTTTGAAATAGAAAAAAGGGTTTTCAAAGGAACGGAAAAATAAAGAAAGGTTGAAGGAAAAATGAAAAAGAAAAAATATCTTGCGATTTTCATGGCAATGAGCATGGCAACTGCAACTGCACCTGTGACAGCATTGGCTGACGATGCAACAACAGGTACAGGGGCAGAAAGTGGTACAGAGACAGGCGAAAGCGGCAGTGGTGAAACTGGCAGCACAGGTAAAACTGGTGGTACAACAGAGCCTGATACATCTGCCAAAAACGAAGGTGTTAAGTCCATTATTGAGTTAAATACCGCAATTACTGCCGCAGGGGAAACAGAAACTACTATTAAACTTGCTGCTGATATCACAGGGGATGTTGTAATACCTGAAGATGCAAATATTACAATCGACCTGAATGGTAAGAAGATTACAAACAGTGTTGGGCACACAATTATGAATAACGGCACCTTGACTATTAAGGGTGAAGGTACAGTTGATAATATTACTCACGGGAAAGCAGCTCTCTATAATAAGGGGACGGTTACTTTAAACGGAGGTACTTTTGACCGTACCCGAGAGAATGGTCAAAGTGATAGTTCTTCTGGCGGCAACTCCTATTACACCATCAAAAATGTTGGTAATATGACCATTAACGAAGGCGTAAACGTGCTGACAGCGGAGGGGAATGGCGAGTTGGGCAGATTCTCCAGCCTTGTTGCGAATGGTTACTACAATGGTACTACATACGACAACGACAAGGGAGTGGATAACCCTACGTTGATTATCAATAATGGTACCTTCTCGGGAGGTCTGAATACGATTAAAAATGATGACCGTGCAGAGTTGACTATTAACAACGGTACATTCAAGAATTTCTATCAGGCAACTGTTCAGAATCATAATATTGCAACAATCAACGGTGGTACCTACAAAGCTGCAAGTGATGCAAGCAGTACAGGAAAAGAAACCTACGGTGTTTATAACTGTGGTTGTGGTGCTAATATTGACCTTGGTACATTGACTGTAACCGGCGGTATCTTTGAAGGTGCGGATTATGCGATTGCTGATGTCAGCAGTCAGCCTGCTATTGTGAATATTTCTGGTGGTTGCTTTAGTGGTGCTAAAGGTGCAATTGTTAAAGGTACAAACTCTAATGCTACAATCTCTATCTCCGGCGGCACTTTCTCCGATAAGCCTGCCAATGCTTATGTAGCAGACGGCTATAAAGCAATTCAGGTTAAAGGTGACAAATACGTTGTAACGGACAAGATTGCTCTGGACAAAACAAGCACAAGAATCCGCAGAGGTTACACAGACACACTGAAAGCAATCGTAGAAGCAAACGGCAAAACATACGATGTAGCAGACCCTATAACATGGGCAAGTGATAAAGAAGCAGTAGCAACTGTAAAAGATGGCGTTGTTACAGGTGTAGACTATGGTAGTGCAACCATCACAGCAACATTGGGCGGTGTAATAGAAACGCCTGATACAACAGAAACGCCTGATACAACAGATGCGCCTGCAACTCAGGCAGAAGGTGATACAGCAACAGGTGACGGCACAGATACAGACGGTGACAATACACCTTCTAACACACTGACAGCAAGCTGCACCGTAACAGTATTCAAGAAATCTTCTTCCAGCTCCTCCTCCGGCGGTGGTGGCGGCAGCAGTGTTACAAAATACGGTGCAACCATCTCTGACAGCAAAAACGGTGCTGTAACCGCAAGCGCGGCAAAGGCAGAAACAGGTGACAAGGTTATTCTGACACCCAAGGCTGACGAGGGCTATGCACTGGATAAGATTACCGCAAAGGACAAGGACGGCAAGGAAGTTAAGCTGAAAGCAGAAAAGGACGGCACATATTCCTTCACCATGCCGAAGGGCGGTGTAACTGTTGACACAACCTTCAAGCAGGCAGAGGGCACAGCCAGCACAGACAAGCCCGCAGCAGCAACAAAGACAATCATTCTGCAGATTGGCAGCACAGCAGTGATTGTGGACGATCAGGCAATCATCAACGATGTTGCACCCGTAATCCGCAACGACAGAACTTTGGTTCCCATCAGAGTCATCACAGAAGCACTGGGCGGTCAGGTTGCTTGGAACGAAGCCGCAAAAGAGGTTACTCTGACTGTTAACGGCAAGGAAATCAAAATGACTATCGGCAAAGCTCTGGAAAAATACGGCGTTGCTCCCGTTATCATCGGCGGCCGCACCTTTGTACCCGTTCGCTTTGTAGCGGATGAACTGGGCGCAGTGACCACATGGGACGATGCAACAAAGACTGTAACAATTCAGGCGGTAAAATAAATTTTTCCGAAAATCTTAGCTGAAAACAATCAAAATGGCGTTCATCCGCAAGGATGGACGCTGTTTTCTGCTTTCGGGGAAGAAGTGGGGCGAAAAATACAGCCCTCGAAAAAAAACACTTTCCACTGCACCGTTTTCGTGATATAATTCTAATGTTATAGGGCGAAATATAGAGAAAAACGACTACTTTTTGGGGAACGGCGGCTTTTTCGCCTGTTCAGAGATATAGATTGTCCTTTGGAATTGATTGGAAGGATGAATGTTTTTATGGATAAATTAGTTGTAAGGGGCCGAAAAAGATTGACCGGAGAGGTTACCATCAGCGGTGCGAAAAACGCGGCGGTAGCTGTTATTCCGGCGGCGGTAATGGCAACCGGAGTGAGTGTACTGGAGAATCTTCCCAGTATTGAGGACGTTAGAAATATCTGTCATACCATTCAGGAAATGGGCGGCAAATGCAGATTTTTAGATAAACATACTTTGGAAATTGACTGTAACGAGGGTGTCAGCTATCAGGCGACCTTTGAGGGCGTGCAGAAAATGCGCGCATCCTATTATCTCATCGGTGCGCTTTTGGCACGCTATAAAAAGGCAGAGGTGGCAATGCCCGGCGGCTGCAATTTTGGCAAACGCCCCATTGACCTGCACCTGAAGGGCTTCCGTGCGCTTGGTGCAACCGTCATTGAGGAGGACGGCATGGTGAAGGCTTATGCCGAAAAGCTGATTGGTACTTCCATTTACATGGATCAGGTGAGCGTTGGCGCGACCATCAATGTCATGCTTGCGGCAACCATGGCGGAAGGCACCACAACGATTGAAAACGCGGCAAAGGAGCCGCATGTGGTAGATACGGCAAACTATCTGAACATGATGGGGGCAAATATCAAGGGCGCAGGGACAGATGTGATTCGTATTAAGGGCGTTCCCGAGCTGAAGGGCGCGCAGTATACCATCATTCCCGACCAGATTGAGGCAGGCACCTACATGATTGCGGCGGCGATTACGGGCGGCGATGTGCTGGTGAAGAATATCATTCCCAAGCACATGGATTCCCTGACAGCAAAGCTGGAGGAAATGAATGTGAAGGTGGCGGAATGGGAGGATTCCATTCGCGTGATGGCGGATGAGCCCTTGCGTGCGGTAAATGTAAAGACCATGAGCTACCCCGGCTTCCCGACGGATTTACAGCCTCAGATTGCAACGCTTCTTGCGGTCTGCAACGGGACAAGTGTGCTGACGGAAAATGTCTGGGAAAACAGATATCAGTACATGGGTGAGTTGCGCAAGCTGGGCGCAGATGTGGAAATTAACGGCAGAGTGGCAACCATCCACGGCATTAAGCATTTCAGCGGCGCGGAGGTTTCCGCAACAGACCTGAGAGCAGGCGCGGCAATGATTCTGGCGGCACTGGCGGCAGAGGGCGAAACCATCATTGACGGCGTGCGTTATATCGACAGAGGCTATGAGGATGTCGAGGAAAAATTCAGAGCCATGGGCGCGGATATCGACCGTATCCCCGGCGAGCAGTAAAAAGAGAACAAGAGAGCCTCGGAGCAGTTCCGAGGCTTATTTTATGGAAAAACACGAAGGAAAAGAGGTGAACCGGCTTGCGGATGGAATTTTGCACCATCGCCAGCGGCAGCAGTGGCAACTGCACCTATATCGGGACGGATTACACGAAAATATTGATTGATGCAGGCATCAGCGGCAAGAAAATCGAGGAAGGACTTGCAAATTTGAAGCTGACGGGCGACAAAATCGATGCGCTGTTTATCACCCATGAGCATGTTGACCATATCAAGGGGGCAGGCATCCTTTCCCGCAGGTTTGATATCCCCATTTTTGCCACGGCGGATACCTGGGCGGCGATGGAGGAAGGCCTTGGGCGGATTGCGCCGAGCAACAAGCGGATTGTGTATGCGGATGAGGTCTGCGCGGTGAATGACCTTTGCGTGAAGCCGTTTCGGATTCCGCATGATGCGGCAGAGCCGGTCGGCTATAACGTCTTTTCGGGCGAGAAAAAAATCACACTGGCGACGGATATCGGGCATGTGACGGATACGATTCGGGAAAGCATAGAGGACAGTGATGTGCTGCTTTTAGAGGCAAATCATGATGTGGAAATGCTGAAAAAGGGCGGTTATCCATGGTCGCTGAAGCAGCGGATTCTGGGCGAAAACGGACATCTTTCCAACCATACGGCAGGAAGGCTTCTGGCAGAGGTGATGACGGGAAAGATGAAATATGTTTTTTTGGGGCACCTCAGCGAGGAAAACAATAACCCCCATCTGGCGTATGAAACAGTAGAGGAAATCCTGCGGAACAACCGCATTGAGGTTGGCACGCATGTAAAAATGGATATGGCGAGCCGCTTTCAGAATGGCGTGAAGGTGGAGCTGTAACGGAGGGTTGGCATGAAGGTTACGGTCGTTTGCGTAGGCAAATTGAAGGAAAAATACTGGCGCGATGCCATCGCGGAATACAGCAAGCGGCTGAGCCGTTATATGAAGCTGGAGATTATCGAGCTGGCGGATGAAAAGGCACCCGAAAACATGAGCGATGCACAGGCGGCGGAGGTCAAGGAAAGGGAAGGACAGCGGATTCTGAAAAACGTGAAGGACGATGCCTTTGCGGTGGCGCTTGCGGTGGAAGGAAAGATGCTTTCCTCCGAGGAGCTGGCAGAATTCATGGCGAAAAAGAGCGTTGGCGGCGTGAGCCATATCGTGTTCATCATCGGCGGTTCTCTGGGGCTTTCCCCTGCGGTGATGCGGCGCGCGGATTATGCACTCAGCTTTTCCAGAATGACATTTCCGCACCAGATGATGCGCGTGGTTTTATTGGAGCAGATTTACCGCTCGGAGCGGATTCAGCGCAACGAGCCATATCATAAATAAAGAAATTGCGAGGAAGGGAAGATTGCAATGAAAAAAAGCATGAAAATTGTGCGGTTTATCGGGATTGTGTGCTGGTTTCTGGCACTGTTCATTCTGATTAACGGGCATCAGGAGAAGAAAAAAGCGGCAGAGGAGGCGGCAAAGCAGCCTGCCATTGTAACGGAAACAAAAGAAACGAATGACGGAGATACACCAAGCACCGTGATTTTCCCCGAATAAAAAAGAAAGCGTTCTCAAATGGAATATCCCAAAGAGAACGCTTTTTTATGTTTTCGACTTAATGTTAATTTTCTAAAACGCTTCGCCGATTTTGAACACATCCCCTGCACCGACCGTCAGAAGTAAATCCCCTGCCTTGCAGTTTTTCTCCAGATAGGAGCGGATGGCATTAAAATCTCCGACATATCTTGCGGATTTGCCTGTTTTTGCGATTCTGTCCGCAAGCATGGCGGCGGAAATGGTGCCGTCATCGGATTCCCTTGCGGCATAGATATCCGCAATGATGACTTCATCTGCATCGGTGAATGCTTCGCCGAATGCATCAAAGAGGAACTTCGTTCTGGAATAGGTGTGCGGCTGGAATACGCACCAGGTTGTACGGTGCTGCACCTTTTTTGCCGCCGCCAGTGCCGCCTTGATTTCTGTGGGGTGGTGCGCATAATCATCAATGACAACAACGCCGTTTTTTTCGCCTTTTTTCTGGAAACGACGTTCTGTGCCCGTAAAATGCAGAAGCCCCTTTTGGCAGTCCGCGGGACAGACACCTACAAAATGTGCCGCCGCAATGGATGCCAGCGCATTTGTGATATTATGATCTCCGGGTACATTCAGATGGAAGTTCCCGAATAATTCGCCTTTATAATATACATCAAAGGTATTCTTGCCGTCCGGCTCATGGATGATATTTTTCGCCTGCCAGTCCGCGCCATCCGCCAGTCCGAAGGTTTCTACGGTGCAGTCCAGTCCCTGTGTCAGCTCTGCCACGTTTTCAATCGCCTGATTGATAACCAATGCACCCTTCGCAGGGATACGCTTTGCAAAGGCATGGAAGGAGCGGCGGATATTCGCAAGGTTTTTGAAATAATCCAGATGGTCGCTTTCCACATTCAGAATCACACCGACGAAGGGCTTGAACTGCAAAAAGCTGTCGAAATATTCGCATGCCTCGGCAACGAAATACGGAGAGTGACCGATTTTCAGGTTACTGCTGATGGTAGGCAGGATGCCGCCAACCGTAATGGTGGGGTCTGTCCCTGCGGCAAGCAGGATTTCGGAAACCATGGATGTGGTTGTAGTCTTGCCATGTGTGCCTGCAACGGCAATGGAATCCTCATATTCCGCCATGATTTCGCCCAGCAGTCTGGCTCTGTCCATCAGGGGGATATGCTTTGCCTGCGCCGCCTGATATTCGGGGTTATCAGGATGGATTGCCGCGGTATAGACTACTAAATCTACATCATCCGTGATGTTTTCCGCCTTGTGTCCGAAGTTGATATGAATCCCCAAATTCTGCAGGTGCTTTGTCACAGGGGATTCCTTGATATCCGTACCGGAAACGATACAGCCCTTATCTGCCAGAATTTCTGCCAGACCGGACATGCTGATGCCGCCGATGCCGATGAAATAAATGTGTTGTCCTTTTTGAAATGTTGTCATATTCTATCGCCTCAAAATCTATTAAATGGGTTCAAATTTTTCTGAAATTTAACAAAATCATCATATAGTTTAACCTTCATTATAGTATACTGGCATGAGAAAGGCAATCTTTTCTCTGCGTTTTCTTTTTCTGTGTTTTATATTTTATACAGAAAGCACCGGAAATAAACCCATACGGGCGCAGGAGCAACGTGCAAATTTTCTCAATCAGAAAAAAGGAAAGAGAAAAAGCCAATCGAAATAAGGCGAAATTTCGGCACAGATGCCGTAGATAATCTTTGCAAGTTTATTTTCCTATGCTATAATAATCAAAACAGAGCCTATGACTTTGTTACATATATACAACCTGAAGAGATAGGGGTGGGTAATATGCGTAAAAAAGAAATGATAGCAATGCTTCTGGCGGGTGGACAGGGCAGTCGTCTGGGCGTGTTAACAAGAAAGGTGGCAAAGCCTGCCGTTGCATACGGTGGGAGATATCGTATCATCGATTTTCCGCTGAGCAACTGCATTAACTCCGGTGTGGATACCGTCGGCGTGCTGACACAGTATCAGCCGCTGCGTTTGAATCAGCATATCGGGATTGGGATTCCATGGGATCTGGATAAGAAAAACGGCGGTGTGACGATTCTTGCACCGCATGTGAAAACAGGGGATTCCGGCGAATGGTTCAACGGGACGGCAAACGCCATTTATCAGAATATTGACTTTATCGACAGCAATAATCCGGAATATGTGCTGATTCTTTCCGGTGACCACATTTATAAAATGGATTATTCCAAGATGCTTGCCTTCCATAAGGCGCACAATGCAGCGGCAACGATTGCCGTTATGGAGGTGCCGATGGAGGAAGCAAACCGCTTCGGCATTATGAATACCGAGGACGGCGATAAGATTTACGAATTTGAGGAAAAGCCGGAAAGCCCCAAGAGCAATCTTGCTTCCATGGGGATTTACATATTTACATGGGACAGACTGCGTGATGCATTGATTGAGGATAATTCCATCCATCCGGACAGCGATTTCGGCAAGCACATCATCCCTAAAATGCTGGATGAGGGACAGCCCATGTATGCATGGCGCTTCGATGGATACTGGAAGGATGTCGGCACCATTCAGTCCTATTGGGAGTCCAATATGGATTTAATCCGCACCCTGCCCGAATTCAACCTCTACGAGGATTTTTGGAAGATTTATACCAACAGCGACCATCAGCCGCCGCAGTATACGGCACCCGGCTCAAAGACAGAGGAAGCGCTGCTTTCTGACGGCTGTGAGATTTACGGTACGGTCTGTCGCTCCATCATCGGCCCCGGTGTTGTGGTGGAAAAGGGGGCAGTGGTGAAGGATTCCATCATCATGGCAGGCACGATTATCGGCGAAAATGCTTTGGTTGATCATTGCGTCATTGATGAAAAATGCAGCATCGGTAAAAATGTGCAGATGGGTGTCGGGGAAAATATCCCTAACGAGGCAAAGCCTAATATTTATAATACAGGCATCACCGTTCTGGGCATGAACAGCAGTGTTCCCGATGGGATTGTGATGGGGAAAAACTGCGTGATTTACGGCAGAACCTTCCCGGAGGATTATCCCGACGGCAGATTGGAAAGCGGCAAGGCCGTTGTACGGGAGGTGTAACAGATGAAAGCAATCGGTATTATTTTGGCAGGCGGCAACAACGACGGCAGACTGGGCGTTCTGACCGACCATAGAGCGGCGGCGGCATTGCCCATCGGCAGCTGCTATCGCGCCATTGATTTTACATTGAGCAATATGTCCAACAGCGGCATTGGGAAGGTGGCTGTGCTGACGCAGTATAACTCTCGTTCCCTGCGCGACCATCTGATGTCATCCAAATGGTGGGACTTCGGCAGAAAGCAGGGCGGCTTGTTCGTATTCACGCCGTATACCAGCAATGCAGGCTCTACATGGTTCCGCGGCACGGCGGATTCCATTTATCAGAATATGACCTTCCTCAAGCGCAGCAATGAGGAATACGTTGTGATTACCTCCGGTGATTCCGTCTATAAAATGGATTACCGTAAAGTGCTGGAATATCATAAGGAAAAAAATGCGGACATTACTGTGGTTTATCAGAAAATGACGGGAAAGGATTTATCCAAATTCGGCATTTTGCAGATGGATGCGGACAATAAGCTGGAGGGCTTCGAGGAAAAGCCGGAGCAGCCGAAATCCGATGCGGCCTCCCTTGGGATTTATGTTATCTCCAGAACGCTGCTCATCAATCTGCTGAATCAGATTATCCCCGAAGGCAGATACAGTCTGGTAAAGGATATCATCATCCGCTTTATCCATACGCTGAAAATCTACGGCTATGAATATGATGGCTACTGGAATGCCATCGGCACAGGCATTGCGGCTTATTTTGAGACGAATATGGATTTCCTGAAAAAGGATATTCGCGATCATTTCATCAATGAATATCCCTATATTGAAACAAAGCCGAAGGATGAGCCCCCTGCAAAATACAACAGGGGCGCGGATGTGACGGATTCCATCGTCGGCAGCGGTGCGATTTTTGACGGGAAGGTGGAGCATTCCGTTGTGTTCCGTAGGGTGCGTGTCGGCAAGGGCGCAGCTGTAAGGAATTCCATCCTGATGGAGGGCTGCCAGATTGGCGAAAACTGTGTGGTGGA
>OLNX01003631.1_pt1 | contig 10268 bp, 10 predicted proteins | sample 1672611 | NCBI WGS metagenome assembly OLNX01 (sample SAMEA3136705, study PRJEB25190) | human gut metagenome
TATTTTTTATTTTGATTCTATTTGGTTATATTTCTTGTATTTGTTATATTTCTTCTTGAATTTATTTATGCAAGTGCTTTTCCAAGGTTCTGGCAAGCTTCTTTTGCGTCATCATCTGGTTCATCATTACAGATAACCGGGTCACAGGCAAGTATTGCACCTGCTGTTTTGCAGTCTTCTTCCCAATTTCTCATCCATTCTCCGTCTCCCCATCCGAAAGAACCGAACAGAGCAATTTTTTTACCGGAAAGTTTTGCTTTACAGTCCTCAAATAATGGTTCAAATTCGTCCTCTTCTAATACTTCATCTCCCATAGCCGGGCATCCAAATGCAACTGCATCGTAATCATCCATTTTATCTGCAGCAAAATCATCTGTTGTAAAGGATTCTACTTCTGCGCCTGCAGCTTTTGCTCCATTTGCAACTTCCTCTGCCATAGCTTCTGTATTACCTGTTCCACTCCAATATACAACTGCAATTTTACTCATGATTTCTTCGTCTCCTTTTTTCTTTTTAAGCTGCCACTGTTAGTTTTTCTACACTTGTACCCTGTCTCCAAAGTTTTGTGTAAATCCTTGTACACTTTTTAAACTTCTCAAACAATTTCATTGTTTCACACTCATTACAGTAAACTTTCCAGCAACCTGCACATTTACTGTTTTTTCCTGCGTTCTCGATAAATCCGATAACGTCGCCAAGCGGATAGCCAAGAAACAGTCCAATTTCATGAGGGAATTTTTCTTCTAAATTTAATCGTGCCTTTAAACACGCAATGACCTCTTCTTCATCAGTATTTTCATATCCATACTTTTTTAGAAATTCTTTTACACCGTTTTTCTGTAAATCTTTTTGAAGTTTCTCTCTTCTGCATACATAAATCAATGCCGTATCAGCTCTTTTTTTCAAGAGAATCAATGAGACTCCCTTATTCTGAAATTTTTTTTCACACTGTTTCATATGCTGATTTAACTCTTCTTCATCAATAAAACGAACTGAAAAAAGATTCGCCGTCTTTAATCCGGCAAGGGTTGGCGAACAATGCTCCACCAGATACTGTTCTAGCATACTGCACTTTCCTTTCCTGTATATTCGTTCAGTACTGTGTGTAAAGCGGCTGCACTGCTTGTATGGATTCTCGCAATCGGAATATTATTTTTCTTCGCTTCTTGCAATGCGCTGTTTACCATCTTATGAGATACTGTATTTGTAAACAAAATCATCAAATCCGGACAGCCCAGTTTCTTTTTCATAGCGCCTTTTTCTTTTGCAAATACCTTTGCCTTACAGCCGTAGTTTTTACAGATATTCTGATACTGACAGACCATTCTCTCATTTCCGCCCACAATAACAATACTCATTTTAATTCTCCTTTCAAAACAGTTTTTAGTGGTTTATATCAATTTTCTATTTAAAGTTAGTTCTTTCTAACTCCATTCTCTTTTTTTGGCGACTGTCTTTACAGCCGCCTGTGTATGTAGTGTGTGTGTTGTTGGTTAGCTTTATCTAACTGTGATTAGTATACACAATTATCCTATTTCTGTCAATAGTTTTTTTTAAATATTTTTTTACATTCTCGCGTTGATTGGATAAATTATTCTATATTAAAAAACTCACAGGGATTTTTTTATCCCTGTGAGTTCTGCTATTTGTTACTGTAAGTTTTCTACTGCTGCACGTTCAATCGGAAGTCCTTTTTTGTAACGTTCAATAAATGCATCAAATCCTTTTACATCTTCTGCATCTGGTTCCATTTCACTTCCTGCATTTCCGGCAAATACTTTACTATTCAGATAATCATCTAATGTTTCATTTTCTGCTTTGTTGACCATATAAGAAGCAAGAAGGGCAATTCCCCATGCTCCGCCTTCTCCTGCGGTTTCCATAACAGATACCGGAACACCGACTGCACCTGCCATAATCTTCTGTCCCACACCTTTTGTCTTAAACAGACCACCGTGGCCAAGAATCTTATCGAGTTTTACGTTTTCTTCTTTTAACAAAATATCCAAACCTGTCTTTAATGCGCCAAGTGCAGTATACAGATGCACACGCATAAAGTTTGCAAGGCTTAATTTGCTGTCCGGCGTACGTGCAAATAATGGACGACCCGCTTCAAATCCTGTGATATGTTCTCCTGAGAAATAGTTATAGGCTAAAAGTCCGCCACAGTCTTTTTCACCTTCAAGTGCTTTATTATATAATGTTCCAAACAGTTTATTCATATCCACTTCGATTCCAAATGCTTCTGCAAATTCTTTGAACAGTCCAACCCATGCATTTAAGTCAGAAGTACAGTTGTTGCAGTGCACCATGGCAACCGGACTTCCTGTCGGAGTAGTCACCATATCGATTTCTTTATATACTTTGGATAATTCTTTTTCGAGTACTACCATAGCAAACACAGAAGTTCCGGCAGATACGTTACCGGTACGTTTTGCGATACTGTTTGTTGCAGTCATACCTGTTCCTGCATCTCCTTCCGGAGGGCATACCGGCACACCTGCTTCCAATGTTCCTGTCGTATCAAGCAGTTTTGCACCTTCTTCTGTTAAAACACCTGCTGCATCTCCTGCGCTTAATACTTCCGGAAAGATTTCTTCTAATTTCCAGCTGTATCCTTTTTCAGCCACTTTTTCATTGAATTTTTCTACCATTGTTGCATTGTAGGTTTTTGTATTCATATCAATCGGAAACATCCCGGAAGCTTCGCCTACGCCAAGTACTTTCTTTCCTGTCAGTTTCCAGTGAATATAACCTGCAAGCGTAGTCTGGAATTTAATTTTAGATACATGTTCTTCTTTATTCAACATTGCCTGATAAAGATGTGCAATGCTCCATCTCTGTGGAATATTAAACTGAAATAATTCAGTCAGCTCATCAGATGCCTGCTGTGTCATGGTATTTCTCCAGGTACGGAACGGTACTAAGAGCTCATCGCTTTCATTAAATGCCATATAACCGTGCATCATCGCACTAAATCCAAGAGCAGCCAGTTTCTTTACTTCTACTCCGTATTTTTCTTTGACATCTTCTGTCATTTTTTTATAACTATCCTGAAGACCTGTCCAGATATCTTCTAATGTGTAAGTCCAGATATTGTTCTCCAGACGGTTTTCCCAGTCATGTGCACCGGAAGCAATCGGTTCATTATTTTCTCCGATTAAAACTGCTTTAATTCTGGTTGAACCAAATTCAATACCAAGTACTGCTTTTCCGTTTTCAATTACGCTTTTTGTATCGAAACCCATTTTTGTTTCCTCCGTTTTTCATTCTATACTCTCGGAATTTTTATAGCCAAGATTTATTTCTGTCCGTAATAAGCATTTGCACCATGTTTTCTGTAATAATGTTTATCCTGCAGTTCCTGTGGGGCTGGTTTTACCTGCGGATTAATCATTTCACAACGTGCTGCCATTTTTGCGACTTCTTCTAATACGACTGCATTATGTACTGCTTCATGTCCATCTTTTCCCCAGGTAAACGGTCCGTGATTTTTACAGAGTACTGCCGGCACTGCTTCGTAATCTTTATCTTTAAAATAATCTGCAATCAGAAGTCCTGTATTTTTCTCATAAGCACCTTCAATTTCTTCTCTTGTCAGACATCTGACACATGGAATTTCTCCATACATATAATCGGCATGGGTTGTTCCATAACATGGAATACCACGTCCTGCCTGAGCCCAGCTTGTTGCCCATGGAGAATGCGTATGTACGACACCTCCAATGTTTGGAAATGCTTTGTATAACTCCAGATGAGTTGGCGTATCAGAAGATGGATTGTATCTTCCTTCGATTTTATTTCCTTCTAAATCCATGATAACCATATCATCCGGTGTCAGTTTGTCATAATCCACACCACTTGGTTTGATTGCAAAATATCCGGTTTCTCTGTCAATCTGGCTGACATTTCCCCAGGTAAATGTAACCAATCCGTATTTGGGTAAAAGCATATTTGCTTCGTATACCGCTTTTTTTAATTCTTCTAACATTCTTTTGTCCTCACTTTCTTTTTTGTGTCTCTTTTATTTTTGATTTCTATTCCTCGTTGAACCTCGAACAATTAATTCCGGTTCGATCAATCTCGGAATTTTACTTTTTTCTTCCGGGATTTTTCGAATTTTTTCAAGCAGTAATTCCGCTGCCATTTCACCGAGTTTTTCCTGTGGATGCGTAATGGTTGTCAGACCTCCCATTCCCTCTCCGATTACAGAATTATCATATCCCGTAACTGAGATATCTGTCGGAACCTGGACTCCATTTTTTTGCAGACAGTAAATGACTTCAAGCGCAATCTGGTCATTATAACAGACGATTCCGTCCATCTCTTTTTTCTGCTTTAACAACAGTTCCATAATCATTCCTGGTTTTGTCTTTCTGTCCTCTGTATGAAACCATACCACCATATCCGGGTCATAAGCAATTCCTGCTTCCTGCAATGCTTTTACATATCCCTTATGCCGTTCTCTCCCCTGAGAATCATCTGCCTTAAAAATACCTAAAATTTTCTTATGCCCATAATCTAACAGATGTTTTGTCACCATATACCCGCCCTTGCAGTCATCCATTAATATATGTGGTTTATCCAACATCTGGGAATATACACCCTGAATAAAAACATAAGGAATTTCATACTCATCCAGCATACCATACAAGTTCGTATGCCTGCAGAAAATCTGGCTCTTACTCGGCTCGATAATCAGCCCTTCAATATCTTTTGTCAAAATATCTTCAAGCACTTTTTCTTCTTTTGTTCTGCTGTTTGCTGTATTTTTCAGAATAATACTGTAACCATTTTCCGTCAGTACCTTATCCATCCCTTGAATCAGACGCGGAAAAATATAATCTGAGATATAAGTCGTCACAACTGCCACATTTCTTGAGTTCTTCAAATGTCCCATTCTCTGAGAACAAAATGTTCCCCTGCCATGTTCTGCCTCAATATATCCCTCATTAATCAAAATAGACAGTGCTTTCCGGACTGTGTGACGACTGATTTGATAACGGGCAGACAGCTCATTTTCGGATGGAAGTTTCTCTCCCGGTTTAATCTGACCACTTAAAATCGCCTGTTTTAATTCTTCCATCAGTGCATAATATTTTGTCTTTCCATTTTCGTTTGCCACTATACACACTCCTTTGGTTTTTATTTTATAACTTGTATGGTGGTATTGACAAGTTGTTTTAAAATTTATTCCAGTTGCTGACTACTCCCACAGGCAAGCTTATGGGGTTTCGCCACTAATTTATAACTTTTAATCAAACATTGTCTCCCAATCTTTGGAACGATACGCCTGAAAACACATCTCAATCTGTTCTTTTGTATTTTTTTCTTCTGCAAGCGGTGGCAGTTCATCCAGTGAAAAATATCGACTCTGTATGGTTTCAATATTTTCCTGAAATGCTCCGCCGATTACACTGCACTGTACAAAAATTTTACATACTTTATAAGCATAGATTGGTTGATTATGTTTTTCTCTATCTTGAATTGCAATGACATTTTTAACAACAACATCAAGTCCTGCTTCTTCTTTTACTTCCTTTATCGTATTTTCCATAACTGAGACATTGACATCACACCAACCACCAGGTAATGACCATGTTCCATTTTTCTCTTGTACAAGTAAGATTTTATCTTCTTTAAAAATAGCAGCACGTGTATCAATTTTGGGTGTTTGATACCCTACTTCATTACAAAAAAGCCCTTCTACTTGTTCTACTGGTTTATTTGAAATATCTGCCATCATCATAGCGGAAAGTTGGCGAATACGTTCATAGCGTTCTTGATCATAAACATCTTTTCCATAAGTAAGTCCGGCTTGTGCTAAACTTTGCAATTCAATAATATAATCAATCCATTTTTTATTTTTATCCATACACATTTCCTCTAATCTTTATTGATTTTATTATATCATATTTTTCTCATTGCATTTTTATTGAAAACAGATTTATAATAAAACTTACCCATAAGGAGGAAAATCATATGAAAGAATTTCGAAACAAACTTATTGTCCATGGTTTAATGAAAATCAATGATAAATACCTTGTCATTAAAAGAAGTATTATCAAAAGAGGTAAACCAAATGTATATCCTGAATATTGGGATATTCCTGGAGGCTCCGTAGAAGACTTTGAAACACCTGTAGAAGCTTTAATCAGAGAAGCCAAAGAAGAAGTTAATTTAGATGTTGAAGTAAAACAAATCATTCATGAAGATAGTAATTTTGATAAAGGTAAAAATACGATGTTTACTCGTCTTGTTTATATTTGTACTTTAAAAAATACAAATGATTATATAATTCAATTAGATCCCGAAGAACATAGTGAATACCGTCTTATTTCTTCTCTAGATGAAATGTCTGATGAAAAATTTGTTCCATTTTTAATTGATATCTTATCCAATAAAAATCTCTAATAGAAAATAACTCTATTAGAGACTTTTTTATTATTCTTCATTGATTTGTTTTAATTTTTCATAGACTTCTAATAACCAAGTATGAGGCATAAGAAGTTGATGTGTTTCAAACTGATAATTGATAAACCAATAACATCCTTTATCTAAAGAAATATTGATTGCATTTTTTAATTGCTGGTAATAAGGAGGTATCCCTCCTTGATCCCATGCAAGCTTATCCGCTAAGAAAATAATTTTGTCATAATCATTCATTTCTTTTTTCAAAGTTGTATGACATTCAATTGCTGATAAAATATCTTCATCTTCAATATGAAAATAGCCATATGCAATTTCTTTAGAAATTCTTTGATGCAATAAGAAATGATATTTTTCTTCACTTGGATCTATTTGATACCCTAATTCTTTAGCGTATTTATACATATCATCTGGTGAAAGGATTGCACTGATATCATGCACCAAAGCTGCTATCGTACATTTTTCAATATTTAGATGATATTGAATTGCAAGTTTTTTAGCTTCTTTGGCTACACTTTCTACATGATTCCATGTTTTTTCTTTATGATATTTTAAATAAAGATTTTTGATTTTATCGTATAATTCAATGTTCATTTTATTTCCACATCACATTCATATACAACTCATTTTGTTTTTCCCACTCAGCTTCATTATGATGACCTCCAGGAATAATATTGATATAACTTGTTGCACCTTTAGATACAATATAATCATTAAACTCTTGAATGGTTTTAATATAACGTTGTGTTCTTTTAAATTCTTTCGTTCCTAAAGACATATAAATACGTGTATCAGGATTTAAATTTTGAGGAAGATCTCTTTCTAAACGATTTTTACATAAGCCAAAGGCCGGTGACAAACAAGCGGCTTTAGAAATATATTGGTTGTATTTGATAACTCCATAAAAAGCCATCAAACCACCCATAGAACTTCCTGCAATGGCTGTACATTCTCTAAAAGGATATGTTCTATATTTTTGATCAATCATCGGCTTTAGTTCATAAACAAGCCAATCTAATGTTTGAATACCCTTTCCTTGAACATGTCCAAAATAACGACTATTTAAGTTATAAGGACAATACTCACTTAATCTTTCATTCCCTTCATGATTACATTCAATCCCTACAATAATCAATTTCTTATCATAATGATCTAAAAAATCAGCTAAGCCCCATGATTTACCATAAGTAGCATCACTATTCAAAAACAAATTATGTCCATCAAACATATAAACAACCGGATATCTTTCATCACTTTGATAATAATCATTAGGTAAATAAATATGCAATGTTCTTTGACAGTTAAATGGTCTTAAATAAACACCATATTTCTCTAACATTAAAAACACCTCTTTTATAATGAAATAACTTCATCAAGATCACATTGATCTATTTGATTTTTACCACCAATAATACATATTCCACCTTTTTCTAAAGTTTCATCGATTTCTTTCGCAATTTCTAATAGCTCATCCTTATCTACATTTAAAATAGCTTCCAATTGTTCTTGTCTTGCTTTTTCATCTTTTTGATTAAAATAATACAAATCACCATATTTGCCAATATTATAAGGCATCATAAGTGGCATTAATCCTGAAAGTGCGCCAATAATAAATCCTGTTAAATCATGATTTTCCTTTAAATAATCTTTTAAAAATGTTCCACATTTTTCATATTTCTTTAAAGATTCTTTTCCATTTGGATCACGATAAGAATAACAACATGTAAATCCTGAAGCACGCGATACTAAACCTGTACCATAAGCACCTCCTTGTACTCTTACTACATTCCATAAATACGCTAAAGAAATAATGTTTGAAGCAAGTGGTGTTATTTTAGAAGTCTCTAATAGATAACCTCCTTTAGAGGCATAAGCAATATCTGAAGGAATAATAATTCCTTCTTTTTTAATAGAAAAAGGTTTTATGATTGCTTTTTCTAAAGCATCAGAGATTTTTAATGTTTCTTTTAAATAAAGAGCTTGTTTTTCTAAGTTTGTATCATCATTTCCAGTAAAAGATAAAGTTAAACGATTATAGAAACAAATATTTTGATAAACACTTTCTAATTTTTGTTTTAAAGCAACAAAATCAAAATGATCATCTAATTCTTTTAACCATTTATAATAAGCAATTCCACTACTATATTCATCAATAACACCCGAAGGACTTACCATCGCTAAAACTCTTTTCATAGATAAACTATGTCCCGACATAGTAATCACTTGTTTTAATGAAATAATACGTTGTTTTAAAATGTCATGAATCATTTTTTCTTGATCAAAAACAGATTCTTGTAAGATTTCAACAAGAAGTTGTAAAGATTCTTTTTCATTTTCTTCTAAAGTAGAAAATGAAGCTTTGAAGTAAACTTGATTTTCTTTATTAGTTTTTTCATATGTATTAATAGAATAATTCATTGTTCCACAAAGAAGACGAATCTTTGTAGAAAGATCTTTAGCACTATGTTTTATTGTAGAGATATTTCCTAATAAGGAACAAATAAAAGATAAAGTACTGATTTGATCTAAATCTAAATGATCTATATTAAAATAAAGAGCATAATAATAAATACCATTAGTTTCTGTTGGATGTTTTAAAACTTTGCATCCTTCTAAATCTATCAACTTTGAAGGAATCTTTTGTACTTTTGCTTCAATATCTTCAAGATTTAATTTTGGTAAAGTATTTAAGTTTTCTAAAGTGTCTGGTGCTTGTTGGAAAGCATCTAATTGTTTTTGTTCTATTTGTAATTGTTGTTTTTGAACATCTGTCATAGAATTTAAAACATTTGTTAATTTCTTTTCTTCTTTTTCACGACGAATCTTTCCTAACTCTTTTGAAGGTTTTAATACAATTTCACAACTATGTTTATTTTCTAAAAGAACTTCTTGGATAAGATTTTCAAAATATCCTTCATTTACTTTCTTTTTCAAATCATCAAAGATCTTTCCATATTCTAAATGGGCTTCTGGTTTTCCTCCATAAAGCCAACTTTCTAATACTTGAAAACCAAAAATAATTCCTTGAGGATATCCCCCAAAGTTTCTTTCTTTTAAATTTAATTCTAAATAAGCAAGTGTTGCATCAAGTTGTTGACGATCAATACCTTTCTTAATCAGTGTTTGAAGTGTATCAAAAACAATTTCTTTAACTTGATCTAAGTTTTCTTCTTTTATATGATCAACTTCTAATTGACACCAATTTTGTAATTCACCATCATTAATCGCTAAATAAACGTTTTCAGCTAGTCCTTTTTCCAAAAGGGCTTTATTTAGAATCGCTTGGTTATCACCACATAAAACATCACTTAATACTTGCATTGCAATAACTTTTTCATAGTCTTGATAACTCCCAATCACATTTCCCCATGCCATGCGATATTTATTTTCAGCGTTTTCTTCTTCCCCTATTTCATAATCTACCACTTGTCTAGAAATTTGAACAGGTTGTTGATAAATTGGCCCTTCTATTGGTAAATTCGCTTCCATTGAAGAAAGATATTCTTGATTTAAAAGTTTTAAAACGTCATCAAGTGGGACATCTCCATCTAAAAAGACAAAGGCATTAGAAGGATGATAATATTTTTGATAAGTTTGGATAAATTGTTCATAGGTTAAATCGGTGATAGCTTCAGGAGCGCCCCCTGAAACATATTGATAACAGTTGTCTTTAAATAAAGCACGATTCAACGCATTCATCATAATTTCACGAGAACTTGAAAAAGCCCCCTTCATTTCATTTAAAACAACCCCTTTATAAGTTGGTTTTTCTGTAGCTTCAATATGCCATCCTTCTTGTAAAAAGATTTCTTTTTTATTTAAAATCAAAGGATTGAAAA
>OLNX01003632.1_pt1 | contig 10264 bp, 9 predicted proteins | sample 1672611 | NCBI WGS metagenome assembly OLNX01 (sample SAMEA3136705, study PRJEB25190) | human gut metagenome
TTGTAGGGGCGGGGCTCTGCCTCGCCCGCCAGGGAGAGTTTACCCCTGTTAGGGGAGCCGAGACAGTTATCCGCAAATCCGCTTGCCTCCCCTAACAGGGGAGGTGGCAAAAACGAAGTTTTTGACGGAGGGGTTTCCCCCTCGCGAAACCAAGGACAACACCATGAAAAACTACCGAAAACCCCGTCAGGAAGAAAATACCTCCCGCCGCGCGCGGCGCGCTTCGCAGAAGAAGGTCATGCTCGCGGGCTGGATATTCCTCGGCGTGATGCTCATCGCCGCGGTCGCCGCCATCATTCTGCTGCTTCCCGGACGGGACAAGACCCCCGATACGGAGGACCGGCCCCTGTCCGTGCCGCAGCTCAACCCCGGCGCGGGCGGCAGCGCCTTTCAGACGGAGCAGACCGCCGCGCCCATCGAAACCGGCAAGACCGGCAGCGGGCGGCGCGTTTCCGTCAACCGGTTCGACTGCGATTACACCCCGCCCGATACCGTGACGCTCGGCGTTTTGAAGTCTGTGGATCTCACGGCGCTCGGCGAGACCGTGGCGGCGAACGTCGCGGCAAACGGCTGGGGCAGCGTGACATATTCCGTTTCGGAGGATGGCTCACTCCTCCTCCAGAACCCCAACGCCCCGGCGCTCACGCCGGACAATTACGATAAGCAGGAGGCGTTCCTTGCCTCTTCCCAGCCGGAAAACGCGGCGCGGACGTTTCTGGAGCACAGCGGTCTCATCGGCCTGCTGCGCAATTACGGGCTGGAGCTCGGCACGGCGGCGGAGAACGACAACGGCGTGATCACCTTCCGCGGCACGGGCGGCACCGCGCAGAGCGAGTGCAGCGTGCGCTTCAGCTTTCTTTATACCGGCGACTTCAACCAGGCGGTCCTCCGCGCGGTGTATCTCGACGGCGCCATGGACGTACCGGCGCTTGCCATCAAAAAAGCGGCGTCGAATGCCGTCACATGGGACAGCGCCGACGACGGTACGGTCTCCGTGACCGCCGTGGAGCTTCGCAGCGTGCGCGGTCTGCCGTTTTACGCCTTCACCTGCTCGGACGGTTCGGTCGCCTACGCGCTCGCCTGCGACGAGAGCGCGCTCGACTCCGTATCCGGCGCGCGGGAAATTTATGAGGAGACCATGCGCGACGGCCTGCGCGAATACGTCGAGATCAGCGGCGCGGAGTGACCGCCGCGCCGGAGGAAAAACGTCCGCTTTTCGGCAGAATGACGGATTTCGTCCGTCCCAGTGAAACAATTTTCGCCACTGTACGGAAATGTTACACTCTGAGTGTAGAAAAACACACTACTGGATGATTTACTATTTTATGCTTTACTCGTTAAAATTAGTAAATCGAACCGGGGGTCTTTGTACATACTAACCACGCTCCGGTAAACGGGTTTACCGTGAGGGGAAAAATGTATGCGTGAGGACTACAGAGAACGATTCAGAATACTCGGTCTGCGGATCGCCTACTACCGCAAGATGCGCGGCATGACGCAGGAGCAGTTCGCCGAGGCGATCGGCCGGAGCGTGAGCTTCGTGAGCCAGATCGAGGCGAACAATGCCGCCGAGGTCAAGGGCGTGTCGCTCGAAACGCTCTTTCTCATGAGCGAAAAGCTCGGCATTTCCATGGCGCGGCTCTTTGAGGACTGAAGCGCCGGAAATACATAAAGTTTATTAACGCTTCCCGCGTTTAATAAAAAAGTTTGAAAAACCAATAAGGAGGAGAACAAACAATGAAGAAATTCCTTGCGCTGCTTCTTGCCGTTGTCATGGTGCTGAGCCTGGCCGCGTGCGGAAGCGAGGCTCCTGCTCCGGCTCCCACGGAAGCCCCGGCGGAACAGCCTGCTGAGACCCCGGCCGAGCAGCCGGCTGAAGAGCCGACCGCGGAGCCCGTCGAAGAGTACACTGGTCCGGACACTTTCTCCATGATCGCGAACTTCGACATCACCACGCTGGACTATGTTTACAACAACAAGTCCTCCAACGGCGACTACGTCAACAACTTCGTGGAAGGCCTGCTCACCCAGGACAACCACGGCAAGCTCGTCCCCGGCATGGCTTCCGAGTGGAGCTGCAACGACGATGCTTCCGAGTGGTACTTCACCATTCGTGACGACGCCGTTTGGTCCACCAGCGCCGGCGAAGAGTACGACGCCGTTACGGCTGAGGACTTCGTCACCGGTCTGAAGCACGCTGTTGACTCCAAGAGCGAGACCCTCGGCCTCGTCGCTGACCTCATCGTCGGCCTGCGCGAGTACTCCAATGGCACCGGCAAGTGGGAAGACGTCGGCATCAAGGCGGACGGCAACCAGCTTACCTACACCCTGACCGGTCCCTGCGGCTACTTCGACGGTATGACCACCTACACCATCCTGTGGCCCATCAACGCCGAGTTCCTCGAGTCCAAGGGCTCCGACTTCGGCGCCGTTGAACCCGACTCCATCCTCTACAACGGCTGCTACATCCTGTCCTCTCTCGTCCCGGCGCAGGAAGTGCGCTTCGACGCCAACCCCAACTACTACGACGCGAAGAACGTTTTCGTTCAGCACGTTGTCGTGACCTACTCCGACGATAAGGATCCCGCCCAGAACTTCAACATGTTCGTGAACGGCGAAGTCACCTCCACCACCGTCAACCAGTCCCTGCCCGAGGTCGTTGCGAAGGCTGCCGAGCTCTATCCCGACAACCAGTACAAGAGCATGACCACCGCCACCTCTTACTGGGGCGCTTTCAACTGGGATCGCCAGATGTACGCTCTGTACAACGATCCCTCCGTCTCCACCACCAGCAAGACCGACGCCCAGAAGGCTGACGCCAAGGCCGCCATTCTGAACGCCGACTTCCGCCGCGCCGTTTACGCCGCTTACTCCGCGCACGCCGTTGAGGCCATCACTCTCGGCGAGGAGCACGCCGACGGCGTCATCCGCAACACCCTCGTTCCTTACACCTTCCAGACCACTTCCGACGGCCGCACCTACGGCTCCATCGTTGAGAAGTACGCCGCCGAGCTCGTTGCCGATTATGAAGGCATCGATCTGAACGACGGTCACGACGCCTGGTACAACCCCGAGCTTGCCAAGACCTTTGCCGAGCGCGCCAAGGAAGAGCTGGGCGACAGCGTCTCCGAGTGGCCCATCCACATCGACGTTCCTGTCTACGCCGCTTCTGAGAACCAGAAGAACATGCAGCTCGCGATGAAGAAGTCCATTGAGGACGCCATCGGCGATTACGCCGTCATCGACCTGCAGTTCCTCGAGGGCAACTCCTCTGTCTACTACTCCTCGTTCTACAACATGCCGACCGGTGAAGAGAACTCCATCGACCTCGTGTTCGGCGCCGGCTGGGGTCCCGACTACGGCGATCCTCTGACCTACCTGCACTGCTTCGACATCCACGACGGCGACATGCTCAACTACTCCGGCATCAACATCGAGAGCCAGGGTCAGTCCGAAGAGCAGAAGGCCGTTCTCGAGACTCTCGGCCTCAATGAGGTCCAGGAGGTCGTTGATCAGGCTACCGCCGCCACCGGCGACGAGCGCATCGAGCTCTTCGCGAAGGCCGAGGCCATGCTGCTCACCAACGGCATCCTCCGTCCTTACTCCACCAGCGGCGCGAACATCTCCATCAGCAAGGTGAAGCCCTTCACCGTTGGCTACGGTCTCTACGGTCAGGCTGCTTACAACCAGGTGCCGTACTTCAAGTACATGCAGCTCCTCGACGAGCCTGTGACTACTGCCGAGTACGAAGCCGCGAAGGAAGCCTGGATGGCCGGCAAATAATTGCTGAACAGCAACAGCACAAGCACTGACTAATTGAACAGAGAGAGCCGGGCGGCCATGCTTCTCGGCTCTTTCTTGTACCGATTGACAGGGGCCTTTTGTCCCCTGTCAACCGATGCTATCTTTGTAAGGAACGGTACCACCTATGAGAAAAGGATATATCTGGAACCGCCTGCTGCGCTCGCTCGTCTCCATTTTGATCATCATGCTCATCGTGTTTACGATGGTCTATACGTTGGTGCCGCGTGACAACATCTTCTTTGAAGACAGCACATACCGCAAGCTCGGCGGAAAATCCGACGATAAAACCGAATACGTTTATTCAACCTGGCAGAAGCTCGGCTATCTGAACTACGTCCGCATCAACGACTACTGCCTTAATCTCTATGAAGCCGGCAGCCCGGAAATGATCGCCGCTATCGAGCCGGATTCTCCCGAAAGCCAGGCCTTTGTGGAGCAGTATTCCGCGCAGGGCTATACGATCGCCAATTATCTGCAGAGCGGACGCTACTATGCCTATAAGGACACGCCCGTCATCAAGCGCATGGCGAACTGGCTTGCCCATCTGATCGTGATCGATACTCCCTGGTCTGTCAAGGATGAGACGAACCCGGATCTTGAGCGCGGCCTTCGCTTCGGCACAACGCCCACCGGCGGCGTGGCTCTCATCGGCAGCGGCACGACGCACAAGTACCTGCTGTATACCGACAGCCGCTTCCCGTGGATTCATCAGAACATTATCACGCTGAACTTCGGCACCTCTTATCCGACCTATCAGGGCCTGGACGTGCTCCGCGTGCTTTTCCAGTCGCAGGGCACCGAGGTCAAGCGCCCTGTCACCTTTGAAACCGGTTATGAAGCCGAGTCCGGAATCATTTTCGGCTCGCTTAAGTATAAGTCCGTTCTCGACAGAATGGACATGAAGAAATTCACCGACCATTACGCGACCTTTGAAACCCAGAAAAACCAGCCCTCGATGATCGGCACCTCGTTCATCATGGGTCTCTTCGCCATGGCGGTCGCCTACATTCTCGGACTGCCGTTCGGCGTTCTCATGGCACGGAACAAGGATAAGTTCGCCGATAAGCTCGGCATGGTGTATATCATCTTCATCATTGCCGTGCCGTCGCTCGCGTACATCTATCTCTTCCGCTATCTCGGCACAACGCTCTTCAATCTGCCGTCGGTCTTTACGACCTACGGCCCGGGCGACGTGCGATCCTGGATCCTGCCCATCATCTCGCTGGCGCTGCCGTCTATTGCGAGCCTCATGCTCTGGACGCGCCGCTATGTTGTGGACCAGATGAACTCCGACTATGTGAAGTTCGCCAAGGCCAAGGGCCTCAACCAGCGCGAGATCTTCAGCGGACATATTTTCAAAAACGCCGTCATCCCCATCGCGCAGGGCATCCCCGCGTCTCTCGCGGCCTGCATCACCGGCGCGATCATCACCGAGTCGATCTACTCCGTCGGCGGCATGGGCAAAATGCTGCCCAACGCCATCAACCAGTACAACAACGTTATGATCGTGGCGCTCGCGTTCATCTTCTCCACGGTATCGGTGCTGTCGGTGCTGGCGGGCGACATTGTTCTCACGAAGGTCGATCCGCGTATTTCGCTCAGCGAGAAGGCAGGGAGGTCGTAAATGAATACCGAAAATATCGATAAGAGCCTCTTTGAGTTTGCAGCCTTCGACGAGCTGGAATCGGAGCACATTGCCGCTCCGCGCTACTCCTACTGGAAGTCCGTGTTCCGCACGTTCTTCAAGAACAAGTTTACGGTCATCGTATCGATCCTGCTGATCGCCGTTGTCGCGTTCGCTCTCATTCAGCCGACGCGCTCCGGCTACAGCCCCATCGATACGCCGAACATCAACAACGCCGAGATGAAGTTCCTGAAGCCGAGCGCCGAGCACATCTTCGGCACCGACCACGTCGGCAACGAGGTATTTGACGCTGTCTGGGCGGGCGCGAGAAACTCCATCATCATCTCCTTCGTCTGCACGGCCATCAATATGCTCGTCGGCATTCCGATCGGCGCGCTCTGGGGCTTCTCCAAGAAGATGGACAAGTGGATGATCGAGGTCTACAACATCATTTCCAACGTCCCGTTCCTGCTGCTCGCCATGATCCTCTCCTACATCCTCGGCGCCGGTATGCGCTCGCTCATTATCACGATGACGTGTACCGAGTGGATCTTTGTCGCGTACTTTATCCGCACGCAGGTCATGATCATCCGCGACCGTGAGTACAACATGGCGTCCAAATGCCTCGGCACCAGGACGTGGACGATGATCGTGAGAAACATCCTGCCGTACCTCATCTCCGTCATCATGACGTATGTGTCCCGGCAGATCCCCTCGCTCATCTCCTACGAGGTGTTCCTCTCCTACATGGGCCTCGGTCTCGGCACGACCAACGCGTCCCTCGGCCAGTCCATCTCGCTCTATACCTCTTATATGAACGGCTATCCGCACCTGTTCTGGATCCCGGTCGGCGTTCTGGCGTTTATCTCCATCTCCCTCTACATCGTGGGACAGAAGCTCGCCGACGCAGCTGATCCGCGCACGCATATGTGAGGGAGGCAGAGTAATGGCAGATAACAGAAACATCGTTCTGTCCGCAAAGGACATTGAAGTTAAATTCCGCGTCCGTGACAATTACCTCACGGCCATCCGCGGCGTGTCCCTCGACCTTTACGAGGGCGAAACGTTCGCCATCGTCGGCGAGTCCGGCTCCGGCAAGAGCGTTTTCACCAAGACGTTCACCGGCATGCTCGAGTCCAACGGCTCCATCACCAACGGCTCGGTCATGTTCGAGGGCAAGGACCTTACCAAGCTCAAGACCGATAAGGACTGGGAAGGCATCCGCGGCGCGAAGATCTCCACGATCTTCCAGGACCCGATGACATCGCTGAACCCGATCCGCACGATCGGCTCGCAGATCACCGAGGTCATTGAGAAGCACCAGGGCATTTCCCGCGGCGACGCGAAGAAGCAGGCCATCGAGCTTATGGAGCGCGTCGGCATCCAGAACGCCGCCGACCGCTTCGACGAGTATCCGTTCCAGTATTCCGGCGGCATGCGCCAGCGCATCGTCATTGCGATCGCGCTCTCCTGCCACCCGAAGATCCTCATCTGCGACGAGCCGACGACCGCTCTGGACGTTACGATCCAGGCACAGATCATTGCGCTCATCCGCGATCTGCAGAAGGAGCTCAAGTTCACCACCATCTACATCACGCATGACCTCGGCGTTGTGGCGAACGTCGCCGACCGTGTCGGCGTTATGTACGGCGGCCAGATCATCGAGTACGGCAACGTGGAGGAAGTGTTCTTCGATCCGCGCCACCCGTACACCTGGGCGCTGCTCTCCAGCCTGCCGCAGCTCGGCATCAAGGGGCAGGAGCTCTACTACATCACCGGTACTCCGCCGTCTCTGTACAACCAGATCAAGGGCGACGCCTTTGCCCCGCGCAATGAGCACGCGCTGAAGATCGACTTTGAAATGGAGCCGCCGTTCTTCCCGGTGAGTGAAACGCACTATGCCAAAACGTGGCTTCTGGATCCCCGCGCGCCGAAGCTCGAAAAGCCGGAGATCATTCAGGATCTGCACGAGAAGATCAAGAAGATGACCGATAAGGGAGGTGCCTTCCATGTCGAATAATAACGCCGATAGAGAGGTCATCCTCTCGATCAGCCATGTGGACATCTCCTTTGACGTCGGAGGCAAAAAAAAATTCGTCGCCGTAAAAGACGCGAATTTCGACATTTATAAGGGCGAGACCTTTGCCCTCGTCGGCGAGTCCGGCTCCGGCAAAACAACGCTGGGCCGCGCCATCATGCGCATCAATCCGTGCAGCAACGGCGAGATCCTCTTTGAGGGCAAGCGCATTTCCGGCAAGATCTCCCGCGAGGAAGACCGCAACGTCGTCCGCAACATCCAGATGATCTTCCAGGACCCGGCGGCGTCGCTCAACGAGCGCGCCACCATCGAGTACTGCATCTCCGAGGGTCTGTACAACTTCCACCTTTATAAGGACGAGGCAGAGCGTATCGCCAAGGTCGATCAGGCGCTCAAGGACGTCGGCCTGCTGCCCGAGCACAAGTCCCGTTATCCGCACGAGTTCTCCGGCGGACAGCGTCAGCGCGTCGGCATTGCCCGCGCGATGATCATGGACCCGAAGCTGATCGTGGCGGACGAGCCGATTTCCGCGCTGGACGTTTCCATCCGCGCGCAGGTGCTCAACCTGATGAACAAGCTCAAGGCGGAAAAGAATCTCACGTACCTTTTCATCGCGCACGACCTTTCGGTCGTCCGGTTTATTGCCGACCGCATCGCCGTCATCCATCTCGGCGAGATCGTGGAGATCGCGGATTCCGAGACACTGTTCCAGTGCCCGCTGCATCCGTACACCATCTCCCTGCTCTCCGCCGTGCCGATGCCCGACCCGGTCGTTGAACGGACTCGCCGCGCCATCGTGTACGACCCCTCCAAGCTGGACCAGTCCGGCGCGCTGCGCTCCCTGCGCGAGATCCGCCCCGGGCACTTCGTCTTTGCCACGGACAAAGAGATGGAAAGCTACGAGAAGAAGCTCGCCGAGATCGAGAACGCAAAGAATCAGTAAAAGACGTAGGCGATAAAAAGCGCCGCCGCCATATATACGGCTCCAAGGAAGAGAGGATAGTTGAAAGACGCCTCTCTTCTTTCTTTCTGGTTCGCCTTGTACGCCTCAAAGGTCTGCTTCGGCGCATTGCCGCGCGCGCGGCGCATCACATAGCTGCTGATGTCAAAGTCGCCGTGGAGATAGAGCGAGTAGACAACCCCTGCGATGAGCAGGATCGCCGCGACGATCGTCAGGCAGTCGGTGAAAATGAGCAGCCGCTGCGACGAGGCCATGACCACGCGCGCAAGCGGATACAGAAGCGTTACGATAACGTGCGTGAGCAGCGTCTGCGGCTTGATGTTTTTGAAGCGTTTTTTCAGTTTCTTCATTGGGTATGCTCCCGAAAGCTTGAAAGATTTGTGTTCTTATATTTTACCAGAAAAAACCGCCCCGTCAATAAAAACGGCGCGGACCGGATGATGATATGAAAAGAGAAACGATGCCGGAGCTGAAGGCGCAGGCCCGCGAGGTCTGGCGTTTGAGCCTTCCGGCGATACTTACACAAATAACGACGATCGCCATGCAGTACATCGACTCTGCGATGGTCGGCGCGCTCGGCGCGAACGCCTCGGCGTCCATCGGTCTTGTATCGACGAGCACATGGCTGATCGGCGGCATCATCGGCGGCGTTTCGGCGGGATTTTCCGTGCAGGCGTCGCACCGCATCGGCGGCGGGGACGACCGCGGCGCGCGCACCGTTGTGCGGCACGGCCTTGTGACCGGAATGCTGATCGCGGCGATCCTTGCCGCGCTCGCCGCGCTTATCAGCGAGCCGCTCCCGCGCTGGCTCCACGGCGACGAGGCGATCCGCGCTGATGCGTGTGCGTATTTCCTGACGTTTGCGCTCATGGTGCCGTTCTCGCAGCTCAACTCGCTGTGCGCCTCGTTCCTGCAAAGCGCCGGAGACATGGTCTCGCCAAGCGTTCTGAATGCGGTAATGTGCGTGCTGGACGTTTTCTTCAACGCGCTCTTCATCCCGCGCTGCGGCGTTTTCGGCGCGGGTCTCGGCACGGCGAGCGCGTGCGCCGTGGTAAGCCTTCTCATGGCGGCGCAGTGCCTGCTGCGAAATTCGCATCTGCACATGCGCCGGAAGGAGAAGGACACCGTTCACAGCACGATACTGAAAAAGGCGTTCCGCATCGGGTTCCCTGTGGCATTGCAGGAGGTGTTCCTCTGCGCGGCGATGGTCGTGCAGACGCGCATCATCGCGCCGCTCGGCGCGGTGGCGGTCGCGGCGAACTCGTTCGCGGTCACGGCGGAGGGCTTCTGCTATATGCCGGGGTACGGTCTCGGCGCGGCGGCGGCAACGCTCGTCGGGCGGAGCGTCGGCGCGGGGGAGACAAGGCTCGCCCGCCAGCAGGGGAACATATGCACCGCGATGGGCGCGCTCTTTATGGCGGTGACGGCGGGGATCATGGCGCTGATCTGTCCGTGGGTATTCCGGCTACTGACGCCGGACGAGAGTGTGCGCGCGCTTGCCACGCAGGTGCTTCGCATCGCGCTGCTCGCCGAGCCGCTCTACGGCGTTTCCATCGTCGCGGCGGGCGCGCTGCGCGGAACGGGCGATACGTTCGTGCCGAGCATTATGAATCTATGCAGCATCTGGATCGTGCGGCTGGGGCTTGCGCTCGTGCTCGTGCCGCAGATGGGACTGCGCGGCATGTGGATCGCTATGGCGATCGAGCTATGCGTGCGCGGACTTCTGATGCTCTTCCGGCAGCTTACAACGAAATATTACGAGAAATACAAAAAGGAACCGGTTTGAATTTACCGGTTCCTTGAGCTTGTCAAAAAAGTATTTTTGACAAGCTCTCAA
>OLNX01003635.1_pt1 | contig 10255 bp, 10 predicted proteins | sample 1672611 | NCBI WGS metagenome assembly OLNX01 (sample SAMEA3136705, study PRJEB25190) | human gut metagenome
CTAAAAAATGGACCGGACGCCGCAGGGACTGGTCCCAGATACGAGCCCAGCTGGAAATCTACTTTGAAGAACGGCTGGAAAAAGCAGAATTCTAGGGAAATCTATTTGACATGTGCATTTTTATACATGTATAATGCAGATAGAGCAGAGAACCAAAATCTGGTCTCTGCTCTTAGTATAACTATCAATAAAATCTTATGTCAGTTTTTTGAGTTTACACAAAACTTGAAACGGTCTCGATAAATCATCTAATGCCCCTCCATTTTTAATATTTTTCGTTTTGTTTTTGTAAATTCTTAACTATTATTGCAGAAACTAAAATATTATTACAGAAACTAAAAAAGGTACGTCGGAGAACCGCGTACTTATCGTACCTTTATACTTTATTATGTTTATAAACAATCATTTCTCAGGGATGACAATAACAACCTGAAACAAATGATCCTTATGCCTAATGACATAGGAACCGCCATACTTGTCTACCGTTTCTTTTATATTTCGTATCCCGATACCATGCTCTGCTTTATTCTCTTTTGTCGTCTGATATTCTCCGCTGACCAGTACAGGCATAGTCCCAAACGTGTTCACGACAGAAATCACTGTCTGCTCTTTTTCCTTTACAAGCTTAATCTTTATTATTTTGTCAGTACATGACTGACATGCCTCTATCGCATTATTCAACAGATTTGACAGGATGATGACCATATCCTCATCCTGAATCTTTGCATGTGACAGATCATTGATCTTTACTACAAATACAATCCCTTTATCCCTCGCTTCCTGATATTTTGTATTCAGTATGGCGTTCACTATCACATGGTTTGCATCAAAATAATCGACCCAATTTTCCGGCTGTTTATCCCATTTACTCAAATAATCCTCTAACTTTTCCAACTTTCTGTCTTTTACTAAGGCTCCAACCACCATCATTTGATTTCTATATTCATGCTCCCGTTTACGCTGCTGGTTATAGTTTTCAGAAATCTGATGATACATATCAATCTCACTCTTGACTCTCTTGTGAAATAATACCTCTTTTCTTAATTTTTCCTCCCCCTCTAAAATATCACCAATTAGATAAAATACAAGAATATTCATGATCAACATACCGAACGCAATGCACAATAATACATTTTTCTGTTCCTCACTCGAAGACATATTAAAGTAGATCAATATGGAAATAATCGTAATAATTGTAAAAATAGGGAAAATGGTAATGCGGATCCACTGCATTCCTGTAAGAATAGCAGTATTCTGCTTAATAAAGCACTTTTTTATAATCAAAAGAATACAAAACAATAAAATCTGACTTAATATAGCCATGAACATCTGTAAATTAGTTGACTGCAAATACTCCTGCCCGGCTGATGCAAAAACACAATTCAAAAATGTCCATGAAATACAATCGGTCACAAAACAAAGACCCTGATATAAAAGCATTAAAATCAAAATCCGCCAAAACTTTTCTCCAAAGACGTACATCATCACAAAAGTTCCCATAACAATAATCAAAATTGCCTTTAAAACCAAAAAATCCGCCAAAACAACCGAACACACATATTCTAGTACGGATAATACACCAAGTAGCATGGTTGTATAGAATATCGAAACAGAACGTTTTTTAGCAAATGTTTCCAAGAACAACTTGCACAGAATAATATATAAAACAGTATAAATCATCCCATATGGATGTAATTTCATCTAAATCTCTCCCTGATAGCAGATAAATTTTTCTCTTACCTCTTTATATCTTGGTTGAGAAACACAAACCTTCTCACCATTAACTAACGTGATTTCATATCGTTCAATGCTTTGAACATATTTCAAATTCACCAGATAACTCTTATGACTCCTGCAAAAATGATAATTTTGAAATTTGATTTCTATTTGATCCAGCCTCTCGTACATCGTATAATTTTTTTCACTCTGCCCTCTCAAATGAAATGTTAATTTGTGCAGATTGCTTTCCACATACAAGATATCATTGGGTCGTATGTATTTCTTCCCCTCTAAAAATTCTAATTCTATTTTTTGCTCAATGCTGCTCATTCTGTCTGTTATTGTATTCAGACACTCATACATTGATTTTTCCAATGATTCACTATCTTTTAAAATATAGCGAATCGCATCTACCTTGTATCCTTCCAGCGAATAATCAATAAATGCCGTTACAAATACAATATACACATTATTATCATACTCCCTGATTCGTTTCGCCAATTTGATCCCATCCATTTTCGCCATACTAACATCCAGAAAAAGTATATCATATGGAACATTTGCCCCTGAATCAATAAATGTGGTTCCTGAATCAAAAGTATCAATTTGACAGGGGCAGTCCCTTTTTTTCATATACTTTATAATAATTTCTTTTTCTTCCGATAAAAAGTATTTCTCATCATCGCATATTCCTATATAAAGCACGAAGCCCCTCCTTTTTTCTACCAATAATCTTCGACTTACACGTTTATAATGCTAATATAAGATATATCGTCAATTTATGCTATTTCTTTATCAATCACAAAGTAGATACCATCTAAAAGACCTAAAGTCACCACATTACTGTGATGACTTTAAGCTAACACTACTACTTGGTTATAGTTTCCAGTTTATTCATAATTCTCAAGAAAACTCTTCGTATTTGTCGTATCTATAACTAATTGCAATTTGAGGATTTGTAAATGTCGTTGACATTCCCGCATATGTATAATAATCTATTGACCAAATTGCTTTAACGGGTTCATAAGAATTTCGTAAACCAGAAAAAGAAGTATTGTACCCCTTGTTTAATCTAGCTTCATTATGGGAACCCGATATAGAGTTATCTATTTCCATCCATGTATTCCCAATATTATAACTTAATGTACCTGATACTTCAACTTCGGTCACCTCTGCCGAATCAGGTATCGATGAGGTTCTCCGCAAATCAATCGTTGCTACACTGGAATAAACCGGATCAAGTGTTGCTTTTCCAGGATTAGTAATTTTTTTGGGGCTAAAACTTCCTGTATATTTTCCCTTAACATATAAATTATCCAAACTAATGGAATAAACTTTTTTATTATATATTCCATCCGCTGCATAAACATGCAAATAATAAGTAGTCATCGTTCTTGGTTTTGGAATTTTAATGACCTTATCATTAGTACCAGCCTTTCCAATCCCCCTATATATAATCCCATTCTGAGGATCTGTAATCTCCATCTGATAATTGCATCCATCTGGATTCGTCAAATAAACAGCCATAACATCTGGATATGAAGATGACGACCCCAGAGAAAACTTAAAATAATGATCCGTTTCTCCTTCGGCAAATATACCTGCCGCACTACCTGACATGGTACTTCCCGAAATAAGCGTAATAACTGTAGGATTCCCCTCGTCCGTACTAGCTGCATTAACTACTGAAGCATTGATTGTGACAACCATCATAACAGCACAAAAAATGGCTGCTATTTTCTTTACGTATTTCATTTCTAAATTTCTCCTATCATAAAACAAATATATTACCTTCCTTGTATACTATTCTTCCTACATCATCCTCACTTGAGCCCCCTCTCTCTATAAGTTTTTTTATATTATTATAAAAATCGGAGTCAGACCGATATTCATAATCATTATAAACATCTTCTGTCAATCCGAAAATTTCACCGTCCTCCGTGATTGCCAAGTCTTCAACCCTCAGACCATAATGCCGGTAAAGTATCCACCCTGTATAAAACATACTCGAAAATTCATTTTTCTTCTCTCCAGACAAACCTACATATTGCTGTCCCTCTCTAAATATTATATTTCGAAAAGCAGTTGCTGTCTTTCCAGATTCAACCAACTTACTCTTTAAATTATCTAACTTTTCAGAATCATAATTATTTCCTGACTCAATTTTAATTTCTCCTTTTACATCTACTGTAATTGTTGCACTATCTATGCCAGAATTTTCAAATGCACTCCGAAGGCGACTTTCCTCCAAAGCTTGATACGCATAAAATTCAGCTAAATGCTTATACGCTGTTTGGGTTTCCTCACTATCATTTTCGAAAGGATATGTCTCCATATCCCCTCCACGATCCAAATAATAATGAACCAAATAATTTACTTTATCTTTATTGTATTTCATATACGGTGTCGTCTGTCTTCCATTCTCATCCACAGTAAGCCAAACATCTTTTGAATTCAATTTATTTTCACTAAAGGAATAACCAGCTTTCGCCATCTCACAATAATTTAATGGCTTTACATTTAACAAATCCTGACTAATACCTGATTTCGTATATAAAAAAGAGGGAATAATATCTTCTGCTCTTTCATCTTCCAAATAGTAATCCAGCAAACTTTTATCCTGCCTATTTTTCTGAACACAACCATTCTCAATATTTATTTTATGGCTACTGGCCAAAACAGCTCCAGGATGCTCAAAATTATTCACTCTCAATTTTTGCCCTCCTTAAATCAATTCCAGTTTTATATTGGATATTTTACATATCATCATAGATGACATACCAATCTATATCAATGCCTTTGACAGAAATTAAAATTCCATGACAGAAATTAAAATTTTACCTCATGTCACCAGAGTTCCATACCCATAAATCTCACTATCCCCAATCGGATAGCTACACCGTTTTACTTTATCCCCGCTGTTCCCCTCAACAGTATTCACATTACCTTTCCCCACGCTTTCCACAATACCTACATGGTCAATGCTTCCGTCATCTTCCCAGTCAAAGAAAATAATATCCCCCGCTGCCGGAACATAACTTCCATCCTTAAACTGTCCTTTACTCTGGAACCACTTTGCACCATCCGAACAGAGGGAAAATTTCGGCATGGCACCACTCTCAATATAACCGCACTGCTCCCCGCACCACGATACGAAACAGGCACACCATGACACCCGGCTGCCAAATCCATACCAACGCCAGTAGATGTCGCCTCCATTGCCCTCCTGTGCCAATGCCACCTGCACGATCACCTGATTTCCTGTCCCGTTTGGAATACGCCCCAATGAATAATACCGCAGAACATGAGGGACATACTGCTTATCCCCATAGCTTTCCCATCCCTTTTCTTTTGCCATCTTGTCTGAAAATTCTACCGCATTTGCCAGCGTATACCCGCCATAAGTTTCTTTTGCCCACGGAATGTATCCATTCCCATAGTTATAACCCTGCAAGGCAAGTTTGATTTGATCCATATCTACGGGGCTTTTCACTTCCGCACCAGCAAGGCAGCTTTTTATCTCCTGCACACCGCACTCAATGGAATATTCCGGATTCGTTATGCCATTCGCTTTTTTCGGGTACTTTGTGTTAAAACTGCTCTCGGAACTCTGCATCGGATCATTCCCCTGCCCGCCGGACTCCTGCATCATGACCGCCTTGATTAACTCCACATATTCCCCGATCCCATATTGTTTTGCATATTTCCGGATGAGAGGCTCATATACCTGTACCTCGGCACTGATCGGGCTGACAGTGCTGGAATTGTCGCCCCCCGTCATGGAAAGGGCAGCACCGAAAAGTAATACAACAATCAAAACCAATATGGCAATCCACCCGCCCGCTGCAATAGCGGTCAGCAATGCCTTTGTCCCCGCAATTATTGCTTTTGCTACAGAAACTGTAGTCTTCGCTACAGCTTTGACCGTTTTTTCCGTTGCTTTTCCGGCTGTCTTTGCTGATTTCTCAGCCGCCTTCCGTGATGCTTTCGCTGCCCTGTATGCGTTCTTTGCCGCCTGTTCCGTGGTTTTTACCGTAGTTCTGGCGGTCTGCTCCGCTGTCTTCACGGAATGCCCTGCTGTTTTCACGCTGCCTTTTCCGACAGACTTGACCGCCTTTTCTGCCCGATGGGTAGTTTTAATATCTCTTTCTCTCCGTTCCACTGTACGGACAATCTGTGCTGTCTTTTTCTGAAGATGCTTTCGGCTGTTTTCGACAGCCCTTTTCCGTGCCGCCTGCGACTGTGCTGTTTTTATCATCTGCTCTTTCGGCTGGTAACCTTTTTCTCCGCCTGACGGAGAAAAAGAAGGACGCTCTCCCTGTTCCGGAATGCGTCCCTCTCTTAATTCTTTCCGTATCTATTTTTCCTCTCTTTTTAGCCGCTGTTTTTCCTTTACATGCTTTACAGCTTTCCCACTCTGGTTTTTGACCTGTGCCGCAGCACCACGGGAAACCCGTTCCGCATTGTCCGCTATCCTCCCCTGTGCATATTCCACCGGGGAATGTTCTCTCTGTTCCTGCGTCTGCTCTGCCCTCTCCTTGATTTGTACGCTGGAATGTTTCATATGCTGTGCTATTGTCGCTGCCTTGTCGATTGCTTTAATATCCTTTCGGGCTATGCGTGTTTTGATTTCCGATGCCACTGGCACGACCTCCTTTTCTATTTAAGTAGACTCTTGATTTTCAGTTACTGTTCCACTCATTATCTTGCCTGCTTCTTTATCTCATATAGCCATAACTGCTATCTCTCCTTTCCAGACAAAATCCTTTCTGTCTTAACCATGTACGCTTTAAAATCAACAATAATCCCGCGTAAATCCTCCCTATGAAAACTATCTCTTTCAATCCATTCCTCATAAATATCCTGCAATAGATTCGGGGATTTCATAAGGGCTTTTGCCGCCTGCGGTGAATAATTCGGTTTAGAAAAACACTCTGCTATATCACTCTTTAAGACAATCTGACACGCAGAATCATAAATTTCCTGCGGATTTTTTGTTAAAATATCCTTTCTGAACTCATCAAATTCACGCTGTACTTTTTTAGCCAGCTCTCTGTTAAGAAGCTGCTTGTACTCCTGATAATTCACTTTCTTACCTCCTGCAAAAAAATAAGCCATCATGGATTTTTATTTCCACAATGGCTTAAGTTTCTATTTTCTTTTACCATTAAAAATCACTTATCATCATAATGTCCCTTACACTGGTACACATTTACACCACGGTCATCCACGGAATATACCAAACGGTCTGCTCCGTTTATGCGTCTGCTCCATTTCCCTTTTTCTCCTACTAACGGTTCCGGCTTTCCAATCCCCTCGAAGGGACTTCTGCTTATATCCTTTAACAGTGCGGTTATCCGCTTTACTGTCTTTTTATCCTGTCCCATCCAGTATTGAAATTCTTCCCATGCCCGCTCTGAGAATGAAATATCAGCCATCTGCAAGCTCCTCCAGTTCTTCCAGTGTTTTTACAACATTCCTTTCCGGATGCTGTTCCATCTGCTCTATGGACTCCTTCAGAATCTTTGCATTGGATTCCCCATAAAAGGGATCATTTTCTGCCGTAATCTCAAAAGGAATTTTTCTCTGCCTTACAACTGTCCGTGCATAAATATTAAACGCTGTAGACGCAGACATTCCAAATTCTGCACAAAGACTGTCAAATTGTTTTTTAATGGTATCATCTAAACGTACACTGATTGTAGACTGTCCCATTTCTATCGCCTCCATCTGATTATCACACATCTTGATACAAATACTGTAACATTTCTGATGGCAAATTGCAATCAGAAAATAGGCAATCTGCAAAATATTACAATAAAAGACAACAGACAGCTCTACATCCTGCTCCGGTTTGCATAATCCTCCCCCGGCTTTGTCGTCATCAGCTTATACAGCCTTGTATCTTTCGGGAACTTATTGACAAACGGCACAAGGGAACTTCCGTACTTAATCAGCCCGCATCCGGCATCCGCATTGGTAATATAACTCATCTGTTCGTTGGAGATATTTAATAGCTCTGCCAGTTTCTGGCGGTCAGACGCTGCCTGATTTAACATCACGATATACTCACTGTTGGATAACATCGTACTGGCAAGCACGGAATCCAGCAGATATTCCACATTCTGCGTGATTGCTGTCGGGAACGCATTTCTTTTGCGGAAACGCCGCCATGCGGAATTAAAGAAAGTACCGGAATGTTCATTCTCGAAAACCACATGAAACTCGTCTAGAAAAATGTGGGTGCGTTTCCCCTTCTTCCAGTTTTCCGTCACACGGTTCAGCATGGCGTCCGTGATTACCAGCAATCCCATTGTCTTTAACTGTTTTCCCAAGTCCATAATGTCATACACCACCATGCGGTTATTGACGTCCACATTCGTTTCATGGGCAAATGCATCAAGGCTGCCGTCCGTAAATAATTCCAGTGCCAGTGCAAGGCTTTTCGCCTCCCGTTCATCCTGCTCCAGAAGTTTTTCCCGCAGGGCGCATAATGTCGGCACTTTCCCGCCATTCTGATAGTCCTCATAAATATCTTCCGTACAGCGGTCAATGAGGGAACGCTGTGCCGGACCAATCCCATTCCTGTCAAGCTGCTCAAACAGGGACAGGACAAACTCGGACTTGTCAATAATCGGGCTGCCCTCATCCCCATATCCTTCTACCATATCCATCGCATTGATGTGGTCGGGGCTTCCCGCCGCAATCCGTATCACTTCACCTCCCATTGCCTCAATGAGTGATGCGTACTCACGCTCCGGATCACAGATTAGAATATCGTCCCCGGTGGCAAGGGCAAGGAACACAATCAGCATTTTTGCACTGAAACTTTTCCCGATGCCCGGCACCCCAAGAAGGAATGAGTTCGGGTTCATCAGCTTTTCTTTGTTGCACATAATAAGGTTACGGGATATGGCATTTTCCCCGCAGTAAATCCCCCCGCTGTCCATAATTTCCTGCACCCGGAACGGCATCAGCACCGCAAGGCTTTCCGTTGTCAGCGTCCGGACAGCGTTAATCTTCCGGTGTCCGATTGGAAGAGCAGTATTCAGTCCGTCCATCTGCTGGTATTTCAGCGTCGCAAACTGGCATAAATGCTTTCTCGCTATCGTCAGGAGTGTGTCGGTATCAGCGTCAAGCTGTTCTTTCGTATCTGCCGTATGCACAAGCGTGACCACCGCAAACATCATCCGCTGGTCACGGGTGGTAAGGTCGTCCAGAAATTCCTTGCTCTCTTTTCTCTGCTGCTCCATGTCATACGGAACGACAGCGGAAAAGTTATTGTTGGCGTTCTGCCTGCGCTGCCAGTTCGTGATATTTGTCTCCACGCCCAGTAAACGGTTTTCCACTTCCCGCACCGCCTCATCGGTTGGTATAGGGATGATGTCAATGCTTAACATCAGATTCCGGTTCAAATCTGTCAGCTCCGCTATCATATCATCCTTGATATAAGAGGCATACTCCCGCAGAAATAAAACACGCCCATAGCGGTTTCCCATACGGAAATGGTCTTTTTCAAATTCAAGGCTGTCCGGGCAGATAAAGTCCTTAAAGCTGTGTCCCTTCCGCATGGTTTCCGCCATATCAAAGCGGAATCCCGTTTCTTCCCCCGCCCGGTAAAAATCATGCAATGCCCGCAGCCTGTCCGTGGCATCCATCTCCACGCATTTTGAGCCAAGCCTTGCAAAATGCCCCGTCAGTTCCGTTCCCGTGCGGGAAAAATATGTCCTCGCTTCCTCGATGGTTTTCCGGTATGCCGATACCGTTACATACTTTTCCTGCACCATGCTGTTTGCCCCCCGTTGCCTTGCCAAGCAGCATGGCATTGTACTCTTTCCGGTACAAATCCAAACCGTCCTCGGTCATCGGAATCAATATGGACTTCTCAAAATCCTGCCTGTTCAACCTCCGGTTATGAATGGTTATCTTCGTCGTAGCCCCGCTGTCAAATGCGTTCAGAAGATCACTGTAATCCAAAAACATGATTTCCTTATCTTCTTTTCCTGCCACCGCATAATTGATGTCCGGGAAACGGTAACTACGGGAGAATTTATTCCTGCCCACTTTGAAAATACCATCGTTCCAGACTGTCTGTATAGGGATTGCCTGCTGTACGCTTTTCGGGACAACAAACTTTTCCCTGTCCTGCCTGAAAATATTATTTAGTGTTTTTATCATGCCGCTTCAGCCCCTCCTTTTCCCTTTTTTCAATGCTTGTTTTCAATGTTTCGTAATACATGTTTTCGGGACGGAAAACCAAACGCTTCGGCATCAGGATTTCGGATTTTATCCACGCCCACAAAAACTGCTCCGCCGTCATTCCGTGGTATTTGATAAATCCCAATGCCGCAAACGGGGCAGCACCCAATACACACATCCAGCTTACCGTTTCCATCCTCACATGGGGACGGAGTAAAAAATATAAGCCGACAGCCACTCCACAGGCTACCAGCGAAAAAAAGAACTGCCTGAACTGCTTCCTATAATGGCTCAGTTGTCAAGACAAAAATTTGATGTTTTTATAATGAACTGATAT
>OLNX01003638.1_pt1 | contig 10250 bp, 9 predicted proteins | sample 1672611 | NCBI WGS metagenome assembly OLNX01 (sample SAMEA3136705, study PRJEB25190) | human gut metagenome
CGATATCATCGAGTTTGCAAAGGAGATCGAAGCCGATCTTATCGTGATGGGCTCACGTGGTCTTGGCGCGATTCGTGGTGTTATCGGCTCGGTCAGCTATGCGGTGCTGCGCGAATCTACCATTCCGATTCTTGTTATAAAATAGATCGCAAGACGCGGATTGTTTGATCGGCTGCCTCTTCGGGGGCAGCCTTTTTATTTTCGGATGTTTTATGATGGTTGTAGTAAAACGCAAGGAGCACTATGGCATTTCTTTTAGGTTGCGAGAACGTTCATCTTGAATATCCTACGAAGGTCATCTTCGAGTCGCTTTCGCTGGGCATCGATGATGGCGCTGCGATCGGTGTGGTTGGCAAGAACGGTGACGGGAAATCGTCGTTGTTACGGCTCTTTGATGGTGCGATCGAGCCTGATGAAGGGCGTGTTCTGCGCACGCGTGGCGTGCGTGTTGCTACGCTTGCTCAAAAAGATGCTCTTGACGATAATGCAACGGTGCTGGCAAGCATCTTGGGTGACACGCCCGAATATGTGTGGGCATCCGATGCTCGTGTGCGTGAAATCCTCGATAACCTGGTAGGTGATCTTGATCCGAACGCACGTATTGGTGCGCTTTCGGGTGGTCAGCGCAGGCGTGTCGATCTTGCCCGCGTGCTCATTGCCGATGTGGATATCGTCTTACTTGATGAGCCTACCAACCAGCTCGACATCGAAGGCATTCACTGGCTTGCCGAGCATTTGCGCCAGCGCTTTTCGAAGAAGCAAGGGGCGCTTGTGGTGGTCACGCATGATCGCTGGTTTCTAGATGAGGTGTGTACTTCAATGTGGGAAGTGCATGATGGTATCGTTGAGGGCTTCGAGGGTGGCTATTCGGCGTACGTGCAGCAGCGCGTTGAGCGTGATCGGATCATCGAGCAGACCGAACGCAAGCGACGTAATTTGGCGCATCGTGAGCTCGCCTGGCTTTCGCGTGGAGCGCGGGCGCGTTCGACCAAACCGAAGTTTCATGTCGAAGCTGCGCGCGAGCTTATCGCCCAGGAGCCTCCTATCCGTAACAGCGTTGAGCTGAAACGTGCTGCCATTTCACGTTTAGGGAAGAAATGCATCGAACTCACGGATGTGACATTCGGCTTTGACGAGATGGCCGAGCCGGTATTACGTGATATAACCTGGCTTATCGGGCCGGGGGATCGCTATGGCGTACTTGGCGAAAATGGCGCTGGCAAGTCGACCCTGCTCGAGGTTCTGCAGCAGCATCTCAAGCCTTTGCGGGGAAAGATCGAAGTGGGGAAGACCGTTAAGATCGCCTTTTTGAGCCAGGCTTTGAGCGAGCTTGAAGAATTGGGCGATTCGCTCGTGCGCGAAGTGCTCACGCGCTATCAATCACATTACGAGATCGAGGGGAAGATCGTTTCTCCTGCGGCGCTGCTCGAGCAGTTGGGATTCGAGAAAGCGTATCTCAACGCGCAGGTGAAAGCCCTTTCAGGTGGGCAGAAGCGCAGGATGCAGCTCATGCTCATCTTGCTCGATGCGCCCAACGTTCTTATCCTCGACGAGCCGAGCAATGACATGGACATCGATATGCTCGTTGCTATGGAGAATCTGCTCGATTCCTGGCCTGGCACTTTGATCATGGTGACGCACGATCGCTACATGATGGAGCGCGTGACAGATCATCAATTTGCCCTGATCGATGGGACGTTGCGGCATGTGCCGCGCGGGGCAGAGGAATACCTCGAACAGTTAGAAGCGGCGCGCGCCAAGCGAGGACGTAAGCGTTTCGGGGTGAGCGAAGATGCCACCCCTACGGTTGAGGGAGAGGTTCAGGCAGAAAGCGCTCAGGTGAGCGCGGTCCCGAAGCTGAGTGGTGGGGAGTTGCGCGAAGTGCGCAAGCGGGTGAACTCACTCGAACGCCGCATGCAAACCCTTGAAGGGAAGATCGCTCGAGCTCAAGACGAACAAGCGCAAGCAGATCCGAGCGATTACGTTGCCCTCGGTGAGATTCAGGAGCGCATCGCTCAACTCCAAAAGGATTTAGGTGATCTCGAAGAAGAGTGGCTCGAAGCCTCCGAACTGCTATAACCTTATTCCTTGGAATCGAGGCTGGGGGCTTGCGGAGGATCTGTGGGTGCAGTTGAGAAGTTCACCGAGGGGGTTCCTTCGGCATTGCCTTGTCCGAATGACACCACGGGAGCGCCTGCGGCTGCTGCATTCGCATCGAAGCCGTCGCGCTTCGTGAAGTGGAACATGCCCGCAATGATATTGCCCGGGAAGGTTTGGATGGCGTTGTTGTAATTGAGCACCGTATCGTTGTAGCTCTGACGCATGTAGCTGATCTTGTCTTCGGTGTTGGTGAGTTCAGCTTGGAGTTGCTGGAAGTTGGTGTTCGCCTTCAGGTCGGGGTAGGCCTCCGCAACCGCGAAAAGGCTCTTCAGCGTGCCAGTGAGCACGTTGTCTGCTTCCATCTTCGCTTCAGGCGTGGGAGCTGTCATAACCGCATTGCGTGCTTGCGTTACTGCTTCGAAGGTGCCGCGCTCATGCGAAGCGTATCCCTTCACGGTTTCGACAAGATTGGGGATCAAGTCCAAGCGGCGTTGCAGCTGCACATCGATCTGTGACCAGGCATTGTCGACACGGTTGCGTAACTGTATGAGGTTGTTGTAGAGAACAATTACGGCGATCGCCAAAATGGCGATGACGATAAGCACAACGATCAAAGCGATCATGAGAACTCCTTTTGGTAGGTTCTATTCAGAACACGCTTGCTAGTACTGTTTTAACACTTCAGCACCCACTGAAGCGAAAGATGTAACGCGACTGTAGAATCCGCGCTTGCGTGCTTCGGTTGAGAGCGCACAAGCGTCTTCATAGGAATCGCACAATGCCGCCACGGCCGACCCGCTTCCACAGAGCACCTGTGCGTTCGCCTTGGCCGATCCTTCGATGAGACCGAAGGCCTCTTGCAGCTCCGGTTTCAAGCTAAGCGATGCGGGAGTGAGGTTGTTCCAAGGGGTAACTTCGCTCGCTTGCATGCAACCAGCAACTTCCTGGATGAATTCGGGGGTAGGGTATTCTGGCGCTTCGTCGAAGCGTTCATAGGCTTCTTTCGATGAAACGCCGCTGCCTTCAGGACGGATGAGCACCAGGAAGCCTTTGCGCGGTTCGAGCGCATGCACGAAATGATCACCTTTGCCATCTAAGTAGGCGCAGCCGCCATAGAGGAAGAAGGGCACATCAGCACCAAGTTTCGCGGCAACTTCGATCACTGCCGGGTCGAGTGGGTCAACGCCCCAAAGCGCGGAAAGACCCTTGAGCGTTGCTGCGGCATCGGAAGACCCACCGCCCAGACCAGCCTCGAAGGGAATCTGCTTCGCCAAGTAGATATGGATCTCCTCGTCTTCTGCGCGACCGAGTGCGCTAGCGAGTTCTACGGCTTTGTAGACGATGTTGCCCTCTTGGTCGATCGTGAGCTGGTCGATCATATTGCTGCTCTCGCACTTGAGCGTGATGCTCAGGCCTGTGCCAGGCTCGGCAGGAAACGAGCGGATCTCAAGTGTGTCGTGAAGAGCGAGCGCCTGCAAGATCGTGTGCGCTTCATGGTAGCCGTCAGGCAGTTTTTCGCCGACGGCAAGCACCAGGTTGATCTTTGCAGGAGCGATGAGCTTTACGTAATTCATGAGCAAATTTCTTTCTTCTTCTGCTTGTTCTGTGCTCGCTTGGCAGCAAAGAACGCTTTAAGTATGCTAGCGCATTCATCTTCAAGTACGCCAGCTTCAACGGCGAACGTGTGATTAAGACGTGTGTCGCGATGTATCTCGTAGAGACTGCCGAGCGCGCCGGCCTTCGGGTCGGCAGCACCATAGACGCAGCGTGCAATACGCGCTTGATGCATGAGCCCTGCGCACATGATGCACGGCTCGAGCGTTACATAGACCGTGCAGTCGGAGAGGCGCCAGGCATCGAGTGCTTTTGCGGCGGCAAGCAAAGCGCTGAACTCTGCGTGCCCTGCAGGATTGCGATCGGTCTCGCGCGTGTTGTGGGCGCGGGCGATCACTTCGCCGTTGCATACCACGACCGCCCCGATCGGTACTTCACCTGCTTCTTCAGCAAGACGAGCTTCAGCGAGTGCGAGGCGCATGTAGTCTTGGTCGTTAGTTTGGGATATTTCCATTATTATGTGCTATCCTAGTGGTCGCAGTTTTGCATACGGAGGAATGGCTGAGCGGTTGAAAGCGGCGGTCTTGAAAACCGTTGTACCGAGAGGTACCGTGGGTTCGAATCCTACTTCCTCCGCCACTGTTTTCGCAGGTCACACGTATTTTTCGTGTGACCTTTCTTATTTGCGAGGAGCGATGCGGTGCCCAGGGCTTCTCTATGATTTCAACAGGTCGATCAACGGGTTTTGCGTGGTGGGGAAGAACGTGTCCTTCACATAATCAAGGGGCATTTCACGTCCGATCCATAGGCGTTCGCCGATAGCGGCTTGTTGCATGAACATGCCCGATCCATCGATGACCTTGTTTCCGTTGGTATGCCCTAGTTCTACGAATTGGGTGTCACGCGGCACGTATACCACGTCTGCCATGATCAAGTCTTTGTGGAGCATGTCTTGGGACACCAAACAGCCAGGAACTTCAGGCGTACCTACGCTGGTTGCATTGACGAGCAGCATGGAATCGTCAATAGAAGTGCGCAATTGCTCTTCGTCTTCCAAATCGTAGAGTACCACCTTGCAGGGGGAGTGGTCCTTGAGACGCTCGATCAGCTCCTCGGCACCAGTGAAGAATTCATCTTTCCTATTGAAGATATCAATCTCGGCTACGCCATCGAGCGCTGCTTGGGTAACGAGTGCAGATCCTGCTCCGCCTGCTCCCATGACCGTGATCTTCTTTCCGCGGATGTCCACGCCATTGAGCACTAGATTGCGCATGAATGCAGCGCCATCGGCGTTGTCGCCAAGGGAGCGTCCGTCCTGGATGACGACGGTGTTCACCGCACCCATGATCTCGGCAGCTTCAGAGACTTCGTCGAGAAAGGGCAGAACGAAGGTCTTGCAGGGCGTGGTCACGTTATAGCCGAGAAAGCCCATGGCGGCCATGCCGCGCACGGTGTCCTCCAGACGATCATTGTCTACATCAAAGGCGATATAGGCATAGTCAAGCCCAAGATGCTCGAACACAGCGTTGTGAATCTTGGGTGAACCTGAATTTTGTACGGGGCTTCCGATCAGCCCGATCAGTTTCGTTGCTCCGCTGATGCGTCCGGAGTGCTGCATAGCTTTAGCCACCTCAATCATTAGAATTTAGTCGTATATGAAATTTTAGACTAAGTCTATACAGAATAGGCGGCATTTGCGTTAAACCAAAGAAAGCATATCCGTGAGCTTGTGGGCTGCGTCGCGTACGGAGAGCCCATCGATATCAAGCACGATGTCGGCGTATTTCTCATACAGCGGCGTACGCTCTTCGTAGAGATCGAACAGCGAGCCCGTGCCGCTTTTCATGACAACGCCGCGTTCATGCAGGCCGCCTAAGCGATTCTTCAGTTCGTCGTAAGAAACACGCAGGTAAACTACGGGACCAAGGGTGGCAAGATGGGTCATGGCGCCATCGGAATAGACTGCAGAACCGCCCGTAGCGATAACGCTTCGCTGCGCTTCAAGGGTGCTCAAAACCTCGTTTTCAACCTCGATGAAACCTTCAGGGCCAAGAGCATCGATGATCTTCTGTAAGGTCTTATCGCTCTGGTTCTGGATGAGCAAGTCGGCATCGATGAAGTTGTAGTTCATGATCTTCGCGAGCACGACACCGAGCGTCGATTTTCCTGCGCCAGGCATTCCGATAAGGGTGATGCAGCTTGTCTGATCCATTGCGATTCCTTTTCTTCGTAGACTGCTGTTGTGTTCGTTCGTATCAACTATAGCACGCAGATAGGTTCAAACGATAAACAGCGGGTAAACAGTGGTGGTCGCGAGATCCGAACTTGCAGGCTGCATACTGAAAGATGTCGAACGACCGGGTAGTTTGTCATCGGGCACCGCCACCGCCGCCGAAGCCGCCGCCTCCACCACCGGAGAATCCGCCGCCGAAGCCACCGCTGCTTGAGAAGTTGCCCGATGCAGCCGATTGAACCGCTGCAACCGATTGGTTGATCGAGCTTGCGAAGCTGTTGGCGAAGCTTGGCATGCCATTCGTCATCGAGTGGGTCGAGTAGATGTACCACCAGGGCACATAGTAGCTTGAAGCGGCAAGTGTGGCATCTTCGGTGAACATCTCAGGCACGCTGTCACGCAGTTCGTCGATCACCTCATCAGCGATGCCGAAGAGGTAAGCGTAAACGAGGAATTCACCCCATACCTTAATGTCGAGGACAGGGCGTTCCTTCAGGCGTGAGAAATCCTTCAGCCAACGTTTGAGCGCCTCGCACTTGGCATAAGCGTCGGCACCTTTTTGGGTGCGACGTTCCATGAAACGGCTGATGATGAGCAAGAAGACCATCGTGATAACACCAGGAATTACCATGAGGAAGTTATCGAAGAACATCGAGATGAGCATGATGATCACGAATGCTGCGATGCCAACGGCGGTCATGGTGGCGCGCTTCGCCTTGGAATAGGGCTCGAAGTACTGTCCGTTGATCGTACGCGCGGTCACTTCTCCCTGCCAATCGGCAAGCTTGTCGCTGAAGGTGGATGGATTTTTCTTCGCGTATTCATTGATGGACGAGAGCCATACCGACTCTGCACCTTCGCCGATCGTATCGAAGAGGAAGTTGAAGGCGAGGCGATCGATCTCCTTGGTGATCTTCGACTCATAGCCAGGTGCCCGTGAGAGATAGTAATCCTCCACTGTTTTGCTACCGAGCAAGCCATCCTTCTCGTAGTTCGCTTTATTGATGAGCACTGCACCGAGGTTCACCAGGTTGAGCAGCGTGACGGTAAGATCGCTGTTTTCAGGCTTGTCGAAGCGCATGATGCGACCGACAACAGCGGGGTGTTCGCCTTTAACAGGAACATCGCGCCAGTATTTTTCGGTGAAGGCAGGTTTGAGCTCCTTGCCATAGCGATTGAACGACCAGAGCGCCCAGATGCAAATTGCAAGGCAGGCAACCACGATCGCGATGAGCGAGACGAGCATGGTGATGCGTTGTTGGTTTGCCTGATCAGCAAAGGATTGTTCTTCGCTTTTGATGGTATCAAGGCGCGCTATGTCAAAGTGCGCATTCGGGTCTTTTTGGGTGACGCCGCTGAACCATCCTGGATCGCAGGCAACACGGATTTCAGCATAACTGCCGGCGCTCAGATGAGGAACATCGCAGGTGATCTGACCAGTAGTGTCGTCGATCGCGACCGTTGCATCGAGCGGACCATGTCCCCAGGCAGAGATTGTTTCGCCCTTCACGATCTTCTCGCCCGTGGGCACGGGCATGTTCAGGGTAAGCGAGATGTTGTCGGAGTCTTCTGCCCAGCCTTTGCCGACGAACTGCCAGTAGAGTTCGGCGGTGTCGTTATAGATCTGAACCGCATTCAGAACACGATAGTTGAGGGTGACCGTGGCTTCTTCATCGTCGAAGTTGTAGAACACATAAACGGCATCTTCGGCGCCGTCAAATGAATAAGCCGCCTTGCTGGGCCCGCCAGCACTTCGCCAACTTGTTTGGAAAGGAACAGAGGGGAGCGTGGTCGTCTTTCCACCTGCGGTCACCTTGACGCTTTCGATCTCGATTCCTGCTCCGCTGGGAAGATTGTTGAAGTTCCACCAAACTGCCGTGAAGCTGCCATCAAAATCGAACGTGCGGTCTTCGCTCACGGAAAGGTCGCCTGCGCTATCGGCACTCGCTTCGATCTGCACTTCGGGCATCGTGTAGGATTTCGCAAACGCAGCGGTAGGGCTACTGGTGAGGCAGAAGCCAACGCTAAGACAAAATGCCAGAACAAGCACAATGTGCAAAAGATGGTTTCTTTGAAGGTATGAACGGTTTTGCACCGGTGTCCTCCTTGCAAGTTCACCGCTCTGGCGGTATCATTTCAACTTGTCTGCAAAAGTGGAGAGCTGACCGAGAGGCCGAAGGTGCTCGCCTGCTAAGCGAGTATGCCCCAAAAGGGTATCTGGGGTTCGAATCCCCAGCTCTCCGCCACTTTATTCTTGCGTTGTCCCAGGTCAACAGTTGTTTTCTTTCGGATTGCCTCCGAAGTCTTCGTGCGTTTTTGGTAGCAAATGGCAACCTCTGACCTGCGAATCCATTCTAGCATTACTCACCACGCTTTCATCTTGGACAGTTTTGGGAGACAAAGAAGGGCACCCTTTGGAAAGAGTGCCCTTCAAGTTGCTTCAGCAGTTATTGTTTGTTCGAGAGCGGATCAGAGTTCGATGATACGTTCCGAGCCATCGATGTCAGCGATCTTCGCGATGCCGTTCTTCACAGAGAAGAACGTGAGGCGGGGATCGTTGGGGCCCTCGTAGGTTTCGCCGAGGCCGGTCATGTGCTCATAGCCTGCGATGCGCGTTGCTTCGCTCACGGTATCTTCCAAATCAGCTTCGCCCGTTACTACGATCCAAGGCTGTCCAGGATGCCAACCCGATGCTTCGAATTTAGGGTTCGCTTCCAGCTGAACATAGACATCTTTATTGGTAGCAGTGCAGAACCACAGCTTGCCGCCGTCTTCAGCTGCGAAGCTGAACGGGCGAACACGCGGCTGGTCGCCTTCGCAGGTTGCAAAGAACCAGGCTGGAATGTTGGTTAAATAGTCGATCACTTCATCCATGTGTTGCTCCTTACAGTCCGAAATATCCCATGACGATATTAACTAGAATAACGCAGGCAAGCCCGCATATTAAATAGAGAAGACCACCCAGATCGCATTTCTGAAACCGAAGCTCATGGAGTGAGGTACGGTTGGTGCCACCATGGTAGCAGCGAGCATCCATGCCGAGCGAGAGCGTTTCTGCATGGCGAAATGCGCTTGTGAAGAGAGGCACGATGAGCGCCACCATCATCGAGAAGGTGCCACGTGCGTTCGTTTTGAAGTTTGCGCCACGTGATACCTGCGCGCGATAGATGGTCTGAAGTTCAGTAGCGAACTGCGGCAAGAAGCGCAGCGCGATACCCATCATGGTGGCAAGTTCATGGGCAGGAACGCCAAAACGTTTGAAAGGCTTCAGCAGCTCCTCAAAGCCGTCGGTGATATTGAGTGTGGTGGTTGAAAGTGTGAGCAGGCTCATGCCGAGCAAGAGGAGCGTAAGGCGGATCACGATGAACAAGCATTGATTCAATCCTTGTTCACTTATGCAGATGATGCCGAATTGAAAATAGATCTGACCGCCTTGCACGAAGAAGATGTTCAGCAGACCGGTGAATACCACCAGAATAGCGAGAGGCGCGATGCTCACAAAGGCCTGTTTGATTGAGATTTTCGCGAAGAAGAACATGCCGAAGGTGAATACTGCGGCCACTGCCAACGCAACGTAGCTTTGCGCTGCAAACACGACCACCATGAACAGGATCGAAAGCAGGAGCTTTGCACGGGGATCCATGCGATGCACGACCGAATCGCGCGAGATGTATCGTCCGAAGATGGTCTGCAGGTTCACGGCTTACCTGCTTTCCAAGAGAGCGACAAGATGCTCGGCTAGCGTTTCGGGGGAGTAGAGCCCTTCTTCGAGCGGTACGCCAAGCTCGCGCAGTTCGTTCGCCATGCGCTGAGCGTGCGGGACACCAAGACCGATCTCGCGTAGCTCGACAGGATGAGAGAACACCTCTTCAGGCGTGCCCAAAAATGCGATCTCGCCTCGATCGAGTACGAGCACGCGGTCGGCCAAGCGCGCGATATCGTTCATGTTGTGGGATACCATCACGAGCGTGATGCCTCGTTTATGCAGGCGGTCGATGAAGCCAAGGAACTCATTGCGTGAAGCAGGGTCGAGGCCAGCCACCGGTTCGTCGAGCACGAGGGTGGTCGGACGCATGGCGAGCACGCCTGCAAAGGCGACGCGGCGCTGTTGTCCGCCGGAGAGCTCGAAAGGAGAACGGTCCTTGAAGGTTTCATAGTCAAGTTCGACTAGCTCGATCGCATCCTTCACACGCTGTTCGACTTCTGTTGCATCGAGACCCAGATTGCGAGGACCAAACGCCACGTCTTCATAGACGGTTGCTGCGAAGAGCTGGTTTTCGGGATACTGGAAGACAACGCCGATGTCGCCACGGGCTTCGTTAGCGGTCTTCTTGTCGGCAAGATCTTGTCCGTCCCAGAGCAC
>OLNX01003639.1_pt1 | contig 10245 bp, 8 predicted proteins | sample 1672611 | NCBI WGS metagenome assembly OLNX01 (sample SAMEA3136705, study PRJEB25190) | human gut metagenome
TCCATGCTGAAATCTTCTGGTTAATACCTCATTCATACTTGCGTAATCATCCGGTCCCTGCACACTTTTTATCTTAAATTTGCGGTAATCATTCCGCTTCGGCTTTCCTTTTTCATAAACCACCATGGAACCAACCGTCTCGAATCCGTTGATGTTGGAGATATCAAACGCTTCCACACGCTGTAAGCCCGGAAGATCCAGCCATCCTGCGATCTCTTTCATCGCTCCGATAGTTCTTCCCTCCTCACGCTTGATCTTCTCCTTATCCTGCGACAACACAAGTTCCGCATTCTTCTGCGCCAGCTCCACCAGTTTTTCCTTCATTCCTTTTTGCGGAATACGGATATAGACTTTGCCGCCGCGCTTCTCCCCCAACCATTCTGCCAATACTTCATGGTCATCGATCTCCTCCGGCAGCATGATCTCCCTCGGAATAAACGGCGTGCCGGAATAAAACTGTTTTACAAATGTAGTCAATATTTGTTCCTTAGTATCTTCATTTCCGATCTTTACATAAAAGTGATCCCGTCCGATCAGTTTTCCATCCCGGATAAAAAATACCTGTACGACCGCATCTCTGTCATCCGCAGCAAGTGCAATAATGTCTTTGTCCTCGCCGTCGTTATGCGTGATTTTCTGTTTCTGTGCAATCTGCTTCACGCTGTTTAAAAGGTTGCGATATTCGATTGCCTTCTCAAACTGCATCTCCTCGGAAGCAACCATCATTTTTTCCTGTAACGATTTTAAAATTGGTGCATAGTTTCCATTTAAAAATTCAACGGCTGCATCCACACGCTGTCTGTACTCCTCTTTGCTGATATAGCCCTGACACGGCGCATTGCACTGATGAATATGATAATTCAGGCATGGGCGGTCTTTTCCGATATCTTTTGGCAGATTCCGGTTACAGGTTCTGAGCTGATATAATTTATTGATCAGTTCGATCGTATCCTTGACTGCCCCTGCACTCGTGTACGGTCCAAAATAGCGTGACCTGTCTTTTTTCTGTTGTCTGGAAAACAGAACCCGCGGAAAATCCTCTCCGACCGTCACTCTGATATAGGGATAAGTCTTATCATCCCGCAGCATGGTATTGTATTTTGGTCTGTGTTCCTTGATCAGATTACATTCTAAAACAAGTGCCTCCAGTTCAGAATCCGTGATGATATATTCAAAACGCGCAATCTGTTTTACCATCTGTGCTTTTTTGATCCCCTCATCATGGCTTGCCTGAAAATACTGGTGCACCCGTTTTCTAAGGCTGACAGCCTTTCCAATATAAATAATCGCATCCCTGCTGTCATGCATAATATAAACTCCCGGCTGATCCGGGAGTTTTTTTAATTCTTCTGCAATCTCAAACATTATTCACCATCATTGCCTTTACTCTGGCGTTCAGCGTCCATTGCCTGTTCCATAAAGCTCTTCTTTGTGCTCTCTTCCTCCGGTTCCGGAATACCTTTGATCTCACGGAAAATCTTCATAAATTCTTTTCCGGTGATTGTCTCATGCTCATACAGGTATTCAGAAATCTTATCTAATGATTCGCGGTTCTCGATCAGAAGCTGCATTGCGTCATCATAACATTTGTTAATGATGGAAAGAACTTCTCCATCGATCTGTGCTGCGGTCTCCTCACCGCAGATCAGTCCTGCCCGGTTATCCAGATACTGATTCTCTGTTGTTGCAAGACACATCATGCCAAACTTATCTGACATACCATATTGTGTAACCATTGCTCTTGCGATTGCTGTTGCGTTCTCAATATCGTTTGCAGCGCCGCTTGTTGCAGAGGAAAATACGAGTACTTCTGCCGCACGTCCTGCCATGTAGGTTGTGATCTTGGCAAGCAGTTCATCCTTCGTCTGTAAGAACTTCTCCTCTTCCGGTGTCTGCAAGGTATAACCGAGTGCCCCCATCGTTCTTGGAACGATCGTGATCTTCTGAACCGGCTCAGTGTTCTTCTGAAGTGCTGTCACAATCGCATGACCAACCTCATGATAGGAAACGATCTTACGCTCTTTGTCACTCATCACGCGGTCTTTCTTCTCTTTACCGCCTACTGCTACTAACTCAAAAGCCTCAAACAGATCCGCTTGATTAACATATTTTCTTCCCTTCTTAACCGCATTGATCGCAGCCTCATTGATCATATTGGCAAGATCAGAACCAACAAGACCTGCTGTTGCAAGTGCGAGTGCATCCAGATCTACGGTCTCATCCATAAGGACATCTTTGGAATGAACTTTTAATGTCTCAAGTCTTCCCTTCAGATCCGGCTTATCGACGATAATACGGCGGTCGAAACGTCCCGGACGAAGCAGCGCTTTATCTAAAACTTCCGGTCTGTTGGTCGCAGCCAGGATCAGAAGTCCCTTGGAAGTATCAAAACCATCCATCTCGGCAAGCAGCTGGTTTAAGGTCTGCTCGCGCTCATCATTGCCACCGCCATAGCGGGAATCACGGCTTTTACCGATTGCATCGATCTCATCAATAAAAATGATACACGGTGCCATCTTCTGTGCTTCCTTGAACAGATCACGCACACGGGAAGCACCCACACCGACGAACATCTCCACAAAATCAGAACCTGCCAGGGAGAAAAACGGAACTTTTGCCTCTCCGGCAACTGCTTTTGCCAGCAATGTCTTACCGGTTCCAGGAGGTCCGACAAGCAGTGCACCCTTCGGGAGTTTTGCACCGATATCGCTGTATTTCTTCGGATTGTGCAAAAAATCCACCACTTCCTGCAGGGATTCCTTTGCCTCGTCCTGTCCGGCTACATCTTTAAATGTCACACCGGTTGTTTTCTCCACATATACTTTGGCGGTTGATTTTCCAACCCCCATGGCTCCTCCGCCCATCCGGCGCATCAGGAATCCAAAAAGAATCCAGATCAGTACCAGAGGAATAACAAAGCTTAAAATGTTTACCAGCCATGCCGAAGTATTGTCCGGCACGGATGCCGAAATTTCAATTGCTTTCCCCTCTGATGTCTTTGCACTCTTGAGTGTCGTGATCAGATCCGGGTCATTGACAATTCCGGTGTAATATGTTATCTCATATGGTTTTTTATCGTCCACCAGTGTGTAATCCATCTCATAATTGCTGAATTCCACCGTTTTGACATTATTCTTTTCCAGCTGTTTTAGGAATTCGGAGTATGTAGTTTCCTTCGAACTCATCTGTGAAAACCGGTTGGCAAAAAATGACAGGAAAAAGAGTGCCACCAGAGTGACCATGATAAATCCCAGGATCATCTGTCCGTTATGGTTGTCTTTCTTTCCTCCGTTGTTGCCACCGTTGTTTCCGTTATTACCGTTGTTTCCATTATTTCCGTTATTATAATTATTGCCACCGTTATAGTTTCCGTTGTTATAATTATTCGGTGCCTGATTGTCCATAAGCCCTCCACTTGTATATCTCTTGTAATCAATACCCTTATTATATGTAATAAGAAACGCAAAATCAACATTTTGTTCGAGAACTTTTCCTATCCTTTCTAAACTTTTTATAAAAAAGTGTGGAATATTTTCGTTGTCCGCTGTATAATATTAAACTATGGTAGTTTAGATAAAAACTTAGGAGGAAAATTATGCCTGTAAAATACGTCTTTGTCACTGGCGGTGTCGTATCTGGTCTTGGAAAAGGTATCACTGCTGCATCTTTAGGACGTCTGCTCAAAGCGCGTGGCTACAAAGTCACCATGCAGAAGTTCGATCCATATATCAACATTGATCCGGGAACCATGAACCCGATTCAGCACGGTGAAGTGTTCGTAACGGATGATGGAGCGGAAACCGATCTGGATCTCGGTCACTACGAGCGCTTCATCGACGAAAGTCTGACAAAGAATTCCAATGTGACAACCGGTAAGGTTTACTGGTCCGTTCTGCAGAAAGAACGTCGTGGAGATTATGGCGGAGGAACCGTACAGGTAATCCCGCATATTACCAACGAGATCAAGAGCCGTTTTTACCGTAATTTCACATCCGATGATATGCATATTGCAATTATAGAAGTCGGCGGAACCGTCGGAGATATCGAAAGCCAGCCTTTCCTTGAAGCAATCCGTCAGTTCCAGCACGAAGTGGGACATGAGAATGCGATTCTCTGTCACGTTACCCTGATTCCGTACCTGCGCGCCTCACAGGAATTAAAGACCAAGCCTACCCAGGCAAGTGTCAAGGAACTGCAGGGTATGGGTATCCAGCCGGATATCATCGTCTGCCGTTCCGAGCAGCCGTTAGATCAGGGATTAAAGGACAAGATCGCACTGTTTTGTAATGTTCCGAACACACATGTACTGCAGAATCTGGATGTTGAGTATTTATATGAAGCTCCACTGGCGATGGAAAAAGAAAATCTTGCGAAAATTGCCTGTGAGTGTTTAAATCTTGACTGTCCGGAACCGGATTTAAGTGACTGGAAGTCCATGGTCAATGATCTGCGTCATCCGGACAAGGAAGTCCGGATTGCACTGGTCGGAAAATATACCGCATTACACGATGCTTACATTTCCGTTGTGGAAGCTTTAAAGCACGGCGGTATTCCAGAGCATGCAACCATCGACATCAAATGGGTAGACTCCGAAGAATTAAATGTAGACAATGTAGATGAGGTGCTGGGTGATGTAAACGGTATCCTTGTTCCCGGCGGATTCGGTCTGCGCGGTGTCGAGGGAATGATCCTTGCCGCACGCTATGCCCGCGAGAACAAGATTCCGTACCTTGGTCTCTGCCTCGGCATGCAGGTATCCATCATTGAATTTGCACGTCACGTATGCGGATTCAACGATGCACACAGTATCGAACTTGACCCGAACACAACACATCCGGTCATTGCACTGATGCCGGATCAGGACGGTGTAGAAGATATCGGCGGCACCTTAAGACTCGGCGCTTATCCTTGTGTACTGGACAAGGATTCCAAAGCATATGAAGTATACGGAACCACTGAGATTTCCGAGCGTCATCGTCATCGTTATGAAGTAAACAATGATTATCGTGCCACTCTCACCGAGCATGGCATGAAACTTTGCGGAACTTCTCCGGACGGAAGAATTGTAGAAATGATCGAACTCCCGGATCACCCATGGTTTATTGCCACACAGGCACATCCGGAATTAAAATCCAGACCAAACCGTCCACATCCACTGTTCCGTGGTTTTGTGGAAGCAGCAACCAAGTGTAAACGATAATGTAATTCCCGGCGGTTTTTCCGCCGGGTTTTCGCTTTATTTGAAAGAGGAGAACTGTCATGCCAAAATCTGTGAATCAAAAACAAAAGCTGTTATTCCTTCTGGATTATCTGCGTCAGAACACGGATGAAACCCATACCGTCACTACCCCACAGATCATCGACCATCTCGCGGCAAACGGCATCCGGGCGGAGCGTAAAAGCATCTATAACGATATCCAGACGCTTTGTGATTATGGTTATGACATCATCCGGACCGAAGGCGCGCATGCCGGTTACCACATAGCAGACCGCACATTTGAGCTGCCGGAAGTCAAACTGCTTGTTGACCTGGTACAGTCTTCCAAATTTATTACCACAAAGAAATCACGGCAGCTGATTGGCAAACTGGAACAGCTTGTCAGTAAAAACGATGCGAAAAAACTACAGCGTCAGGTTGTCGTTGCAGACCGCAACAAAACCAGCAATGAAAAAATCTATTACAGCGTGGATGTCATCCACTCTGCCATTGCAGAAAACCGGCAGATCCGTTTCCACTACTTCGACTGGAATGTCAGAAAAGAAATGCAGCTGCGCAAAAACGGCAGATTCTATCAGGTCAGCCCCTGGCTTCTTACCTGGGATGACGAAAACTATTATCTTGTTGCCTATGACGCGGATGCCGGGAAAATGAAACATTACCGCGTGGACAAGATGCTTGATCTCACCGCTGTGGATCAGGCGCGGTGCGGACAGACCGATTACGAACAGATGGATATCGCCTCTTATTCCCGCAAAAATTTCGGCATGTTTGCCGGGGAAGAGACAACCGTACAGCTTCTGTGCGATACTTCCATGACCGGTGTCATCATTGACCGCTTTGGTGCCAGTGTAGCCATGCGCCCCTACGACGAAACCCACATTCTCGCGCGGGCACAGGTCGCTGTCAGTCCACAGTTTTTCGGCTGGCTTGCCGGCTTATCCACACATATCCGTGTGATTTCCCCGGATTCCGTTGTCAATGAATACCAAATTTTTCTACAGGAAATCCTGCGCAGTTATACCGATATGCAATAATCGTTTCCAAAGGAGGAATATACTATGAATTTACCGAAAGATCCTGTCATGCTTCTGTCTGTTGTCAACACACAGCTGCGTGATCATTACCCGACACTTACCGAACTTGCTGCCGCATATATGACAGATGCAGATGCAATTACAGAAACCCTTGCAGCCATCAATTATCATTACGATGAGGGGCAGAATCAGTTTATTTAACAGGCAATCGCCTGAATTCACTTCATAAAAGGAGGGGAACTTTTGTATGGCCAGTTGTGATTTTTGTGCATACAATGAATACGATGAAGAGGACGAAGCATATTACTGCTCCGTCAATATGGATGAAGACGACATGGCTCGTTTTGTCCAGAGTAATTACAAAGAATGTCCCTTTTACCGTTCCGGGGATGAATACAAAGTTGTACGGCACCAGATGTAACCTGGTGCCGTTTTCGTAAAATACTAATTATATTATGTTTCTGCCCACACATCCATGGACTTCTTTCCATGCTTTCTGCCCCACAAATACAGCAATACACATGCCACAAGAAGTACAACATCCGCAAGGAGCGTTCCCTCGATACCAAATCCAACGTTATACGCAAAACTGTCCCTGGCGGTTGCTGCATCCAGTTTAAATACCGAATACGGCACATTGATCCCACTGTTTGGCAAGCCAAAGAGAATGTTCTGCGTAAAATTCCATGCTGTATGTACGGCAAACGCACACCAGAGACTGTCCATGTAATATACCATGAGGGAAAACAAAATTCCGACCAGAAAAATATTCAGGACAGAAAGCACCGTAACTCCGTTATTTGCCAGATGCAGCAACGCAAACAGCAGTGCATTTCCGACAATTGCAACCACCGGATTTTTATAACTTCTGCGCAGTTTCTGATATAGAAATCCCCTGCACAGTAGTTCCTCTGCCGACGACTGGATAAACACGGTCAGAAACACAACCACAAACCACAGCGGATGAATGGCATCGTAGGTCAGCACAATATCATGGTGCAGCCATGCAATCAGAATACAAAATCCATTCAGTGCAAATCCCAGAACCAAACCGAAAAGCAGGTATTTTCCGTTATTTCCCTGTGGTTTCGTGCCGACTGCCTGTAAAATCGGACGATTCCGTTTTCGGATACCGATCCAGAACAATGCCACGGCCCAGATTCCCCAAAAGATCACATACATCAATGTCGTATTCAAAAACGCAGAATTTAGTATCTCAGGGTTTCTTGCATAGGCAATCCCCACCGGGATTCCGAGAACAAAGTTTCCCAGAAATTGTCCTAAAACCATGAGAATCACAGTTTCAAGGTAAAGCACCGGAAGCGTATCAACAATTTTGTTTTTCAACAATTTTTTCTTTTCCATTTTACTGAAACTCCTTTTCTTTTATCTGTTTCTTATTATATCTTTGTACGCTTAATGTTTTACCTGTTGTATCTTAACGTTTTCTTAAACTGCTGTTTAACGAAGCCGGAAGTCTATTGGTTTTATCCACACTATTTGGTATCTTTATTTCGATGTACCAATTTTGCCTGCCGGTTGATCAGACGTCCGATCAGTTCTACCGACTCATCAATTCCGTAGCATGCACTGTTGATACACAGATCATAATTGATCGCATCACCCCAGCGCTTACCGGTAAAGGAATGATAATAATCCTGGTGCTTATGATCCATCTTACGCACCAGATTAATGGCCTGTTTCAAATCCAGATTTTTCAGTTCCATCATACGGCGCACACGGATCGCAAACGGTGCCGTAATATAGATACTGATATGCGGAATATGCTGTCCGGTCAGTACGACATCCGCAGCACGTCCCATAACAATCATATCTTCCTCTTTTGCCAGCTCACAGATTAAGGCACTCTGCCGGAAGAAAGATGCGTCTTTCTTTGACAGACCATGATAACGCTTAAAATCGCTGACTTTTGCCGCATCTGCCCCGAATTCTTTTGCATCTCTGCGATCTAGAATCTGATTCAATACCGATTCATCATAATAATTGATATGCAGTGCTTCCGCCAGTGCAAATCCAATATCAGTACCTGCACTTCCATGGGAACGGCTGATACAAATTACCAGATGATCCTTCTCAGAAAACTTCTTGCTCAGAATCGAAGAATTCATATCTGCCAGATCTTTATCCACAATATCTACCGAGCCAAAGCTCATCGGCAGATTTGCTATTTCTTCCAGAATATCATTATATTCAACCAAAAGGTCATGGCGTGCTTCTTTATTCCGGATACTTCTCGCCATGTTTCCGATCAGAGCCAGTTCACTTCGAAGCAAATGCCCCTGTGGATTGGAAACAATAAGCATGGTCAGGTCATCCAGCACACGCGCTTTTTCTCCGGTAAATGTCTTTCCGAGTCCAGAACCGGAAGTCTTGTACACCTTTTCATCCAGTTCATAGATGCGGTTCGCCAGCTTTCTGCATTGTTCTTTGTTGTCCATAGCCTTCTACCTCCTATAAAAAGAATACCAGTGTATCAATGATAAATACCGGAATCAAAAACTTCAGGGAACATAACATATAGCCAAAGAATGACGGCATCTTGATACCGTTTTCATCCGAAATGGATTTCACCATAAAGTTCGGTGCATTTCCGATGTATGTGTTGGCTCCCATAAATACCGCACCACAGGAGATTGCCATAAGCATCTTGACCGCAACGGTTCCCACGGTTGTAGCAATACCACTGGTTGCGCCCAGTGTTCCTGCCGTTGTAAGGAATACCAGATAGGTTGGTGTATTGTCCAGGAAACTGGAAAGTGCACCGGTCGCCCAGAACATCTCTAAAGGTTTTGTCAGTCCCAGTTCCGCACCTTTGCTCTTTAAGATCATGAGTGCCGGCTGCATGGTAACAAAAATTCCGATAAACAGTACTGCAACTTCCTCAATGGCACCCCAGGTAAAGTGGTTCTTTGTGCGCACATCGGATTTCGTTGTCTTAAATGACAGAAACGCTGCAACCAGAATAATAATAATCTCGATCAGTGTCGGCACTGCCAGTCTCACACTCCGGAATACCGGAATACTGATGACGCTTCCGTCTGCATTCTGGAATGCTTTCATTCCCGGAAGAACGCCGCTTAATACAACACCTGCCACAATCATAATCATAAAAATGATGTTGTGCAGACCATTGACTTTAAAAGTAGTCGTTGGCCTGGAAATATCCGGACGCATGCCAAGTGCAATGTCTCTGCGGTATGCACGACGGTCGATAAAATAAAATACGGTCAGGAGAATTACCATATTAAATACCAGTACCGGGAACAGACGTAAACTCCAGGTAAACGGTACACCTCTCATAAATCCCATCAGAAGTGGCGGATCACCGATTGGTGTCAGACATCCACCCATATTGGAAATCAGGAATATGAAAAAGACCATAATATGACTCTTATTTCTTCTCCAGGAATTCATCTGAATCATCGGCCGTACCAAAAGCATGCTGGCACCGGTTGTACCGATACAGCTTGAAAGCAGAGTTCCGATCGCCAGAAGTCCGGTATTCATACGCGGTGATCCGACAAAATCTCCTTCCAGATTAATATTTCCGGAAACACAAAACAGACCAAACAGCAATACAATAAAGGAAAGATAATCATTCACTATACATTCCAGAACTGTTTCTGCAGTCTCGCCTGCGCCGTATTTTACCGCAAACGGAATAATAAATAAAAGTGACCAGATGAGTACCGCCCAGCCTTTATTTTTGTCCCACCATTCTCCTTTTACCAGCGGGAAAATTGCGATACATAATAAAAGGCCGGCAAACGGTATGCACAGCCAAAGCGGTATGTTACCCATTTTCTTGTACCTCCTTATAATCTCTGTATATTTTACACCTCAGCCCCCAAAAAAGTAACCGCTAATTCGTCAAATAATTAACAAAGTTCCAATCTCCATTTCACTTATTTTTGTATATTTTCTCCATATAAAGAAAGCCTGCATCCACACGGTGTATTTTATTTCACA
>OLNX01003648.1_pt1 | contig 10233 bp, 10 predicted proteins | sample 1672611 | NCBI WGS metagenome assembly OLNX01 (sample SAMEA3136705, study PRJEB25190) | human gut metagenome
CGATTGCTGCTACAAGTGCTTTTGTCCCTGCAATAATCGCTTTGACTGTCGCAACAGTAGCTTTCGCTGTGGCTTTAACGGTATCTGCTGTGGCTTTCGCCGCTTTCTTTGCCGTCTGAGCCGCTTTCTGTGTTGCTTTGGCTGTTGTTTTTGCTGTTTTCTGTGCTATAATGGCAGCTTCTTTGGTGGTCTTAATAGAAGTCTTTGCCGTTTGTTCTGCGGTCTTGACCGACCTTTGAACAGTATTGGTTGCACCTTTCGATACGGTCTTGACTGTCGTATTTCCTGCCGACCTTGCAGACTGTTTAATTGTTTTCTCCGTACGCTCCAGAGTTCGGATGCTCTGTTTTCCGACAGGATTGACCGATTGTTTCTGAAGCTGTTTCTCTGCACGCTTGGTCTTGAAATTCTCAATTCCCGTTTTGGCTTTCTGATAATTCTGTCTTGTTTCACGCACACCCCATCTGCCGACCTTATCTGCACGGTATGCTGTTTCATGAACAGTCCTATCCGTTGCCACTTCGATTTTATCAGAAGCATATTCCTCTGCGGAATTTTCCGAAGCATTCGTGGAATGCTCTGCCTTATCTTTCGTCATCACATAGGCTTTCTTCATTCGCTCCGTGGCAACTGCTGCCTTGTTTATGGTCTTGATTGTACCTTTGCTTGTATCTCTTGTTTTTATATCAGCCATCGGTTTCCTCCTTTCTCGAAAAATAATAGAGAGTGGGGTTTAATCCACTCTCTTAGCGACAACAACAAGCCTGCCATTGTTTCTTGAATATTCACAAGTAGAAAGAGAAATCAGCTTGTCGCCATATTCTGCCGATACTCCGGTATCATACAAAGAAAGTTCCTTGCACTTAGCAACATACGCATCAAACTCTGCCGCATTTTCTGCGTCCGTAAACTCATAATACTTAAAGCTATCAGAGCTGTCTGTATAAACGACTGTCTTAAAGACTGCAATCACTTCATACTGGTGTCTGTCCGTCAGTGTATCAAAGGTAATCGTCTTATGACCTTCCCAAAAGCTCTTGTTTCTGTACTTCATCAGTCCCGTAAACATCGAACCGTCATTCATATGGTGTCCGTATATAATGATGTTGTCTGAAGGTTTCTGCACATCACAATTTTCCTGCACATATGGACAGCCATAAGCGGAATAGGTCTTATCAAACTTGTGCTTCAGGTAGAAGTTCGGCTCATTTACAGACTGCACGACCGGATAGTTGATATTGGTATCCTCAACCTTTATCCAACCCACCATATCCTCATTCTGCCGATAAAGTTCAAAATATTCCGCAAGATAGTCCTTATCTTCCGAAAACGTCACGCCCTCATTTTCCTTTGGCGGCTCGTCCTCCACAATCTCCGCAAGGTTATCATAGACTTCATTCTGCTTGGCAGAGTCAATGTGATTACGGATAATAAAGAAGGTGCTTACAGACAACACTACCGTAAACATCATCGCAATAATAATATAGATTTTTCTGCTCATTTTCTCTTACCTTTCCATATCGTTTCTCTTAGGTGGAGTCAAATCTCTGCAATACTCCGGATACCTCAACTTGATACCCTCCATAAAATACGGAGCATATCCACAACAGAACAGTTCCTCCGGTGTATAGAGATTTTCCCTGCCTTCTTCCGTAAATCCATTCCAGAGATTAAAGGCAAGGTGGCAGACCTTGACTGTGCCACTGGTCTGCCAACCGCCATGCATACCTTCCGGTATGATACAGTCCCTCTTGAAATCAAACATCTTTCCGATATTCATTCTCGTTTCTTCTGAAATGCCCATCACATAGAAAAATGCTCTGTGATAGCAGTCGTTGACTTTGCACTTATCCAAATTTTCTAATACAAAATCTCTGTGTGCAGCATTGCGAAATTGAATTTTAGACATTGTAAATCCCTCCTTACGCTTCGCCCGGCTTGGTCGTCATCAGTTTATAAAGTTTCGTGTTCTTAGGGAATTTGTTTGCAAACGGTACAAGCGAGCTTCCCACCTTGATAAGTCCGTGTCCTGCTTCCACATTCGTGATATAAGACATCTGAAGGTCGGAAATATTCAGAAGTTTTGCAAGCTCAAGCCTGTCTGTGGAAGCCTGATTCAGCATAATGATAAACTCTGAGTTTGCAAGCATTGTTCTTGCTGTGTGGCTCTGCAAAAGGTCATCGACGTTCTGGGTAATTCCGCTTGCGTATGCACCGTATTTTCTCACACGCTTCCACAAGGTAAAGAGAAAGTTTGCAGAGTATTCGTGCTGGAACAGAAGATAAATCTCATCAATGAAGATAAAGGTATTCTTACCCTTTGCACGGTTCTGTGTGATACGGTTCAGGATAGAGTCAAGGACAACAAGCATACCAATCGGCATAAGCTGTTTACCCAAATCAAGAATGTCATAGCAGATAAGGCGATTATTGGTATCCACATTCGTCTGCTTTGCAAAGGTATTCAGAGAACCGTGTGTGAAAAGTTCAATGGCAAGTGCCAGTTCCTTTGCTTCCGGTTCGTCCTGCTGCAAAAGTTCTGCCCTGAAATCCTGCAAGGTCGGTATATGTCCCTGATAGTCATTCTGCTGATAACTGCGATACACGCTTGCCGTGCAACGGTCAATGATAGACTTCTGCTTCGCTCCGAGATTTGTTCCTCCGATAAGCTGTTCACAAAGGGACATAATAAACTCGGATTTCAAAATGACAGGGTTTGCACCGTCGCCGTAATCCTTATTCATATCCATTGCATTGATGTGATTGTCGGAAGTAGCAGAAATATTGATTACCTCTCCGCCCATTGCATTGACAAGCTGTGAATACTCTCGCTCAGGGTCGATGATGATAATATCTGCGTCTGAAGAAAGCACCTGATTGATGATTTCTCCCTTTGCCGCAAATGACTTACCGCCACCAGATACACCGAGAATAAAGGAGTTACCATTCAAAAGCTGCTTACGGTCTGCGATAATCATATTTTTGCTGATAACATTCTGACCGTAATAGATACCGTTCTCGTGGAAAATATCCTGCACCCTGAATGGGATAAATACCGAAAGGCTCTCTGTTGTAAGTGTTCTGAACGCATCAATCTTTCTTGTTCCAAACGGCATTACCGTGTTGAGTCCATCTACCTGCTGAAATCTCAGTGTTGCAAACTGGCAAAGATGTTTTCTTGCTGTGGTAAGCAATGCTTCCGTATCATTCTCAAGCTGTTCCTTACTGTCTGCTGTAATAACCATTGTGATAACAGCGAACATCATTCTCTGGTCACGGGTCGTAAGGTCATCGAGGAACTCTTTCATTTCTTTCTTCTGCTGCTCCATATCATACGGAACGGTGGCAGAGAAGTTATTATTGGCATTCTGCCTACGCTGCCAGTTTGTAATATTGGTTTCCACACCAAGCAGACGGTTTTCTGCTTCCTTTACTGCTTCATCAGTCGGAACAGGAACAATATCAATGGACATCATCAGATTTCTGTTCATATCCGTAAGTTCCGCTACCATACTGTCCTTGATATAGGACGCATATTCACGAAGAAAAAGGACTCTTCCATAACGGTTTCCCATCTTGAAATAGTCCTTTTCAAATTCCATTGTGTCGGGGCAGATATAATCCTTAAAATCGTGTCCCTTTTTTCTTGTTTCCTTAATATCAAAATGGAAAGAGCTTTCCTCGCCCACACGGTAAAAGTCGTGGAAAATACGAAGTCTTTCGTCTGTTTCCAGTTCCACACACTTACTTCCAAGCCTGCCGAAGTGAGCAATCAAATCTGCACCGACACGGGCAAAATAAGTTCTTGCATCCTCCACACTCTTTTTGTTGATGGAAATGGTAATATACTTATCCTGAACAATGGAGTTTGCACCCGTTGCCTTATCAAGAAGCATTTTGTTATATTCCTCTCGATATTCGTCCAAATTATCTCCGGTTGTCGGAATAAGGATTGTCTGCTCAAAATCCAGTCTGTTGAGCCGACGGTTATTGATTGTGATTTTTGTCGTTGCACCACTATCAAGGGAGTTCAGAAGTTCGGAATATTCAAGGAACATCGCTTCCTTATCCTCACGACTTGCCACTGCATAGTTAATATCCGTAAAGCGGTAGGTCTTTGAATATTTATCCTTTCCCACTTTGAAAATGCCATCATCAAAGATAGCTGCCACGGGAATCACGTCCTGCACCCCTTTCGGTACAACAAATTTTTCTTTATCCTGCTTAAACAGGTTCGTAAGAGTCTTAATCATTTGACTTCAATACCTCCTTCTGTTTCTGTTCAATGCTTGGCTTCATCAGTTCGTAATAAACATTGGTAGAGTGAAATACCAGCTTCTTCGGCATCAAAAACTCCGACTTTATCCACGCATAGATTGCTTTCTCTGCGGTCATACCGTTGTACTTCACAAAGCCAAGTGCCGCAAACGGGGCAGCACCCAAAATGCACACCCACGATACGGTTTCCGTGCCAACATACGGTTTGAGCAAGAAATACAGTCCTACCGCAACGCCACAAGCGAGAACAGAAAAAATGAACTGTCTGAGCGACAGTCCAAAAAACATTGACTCTGTATAATTTCTGATTTCTCGGTTAATTTTTACTTCCATATCTGTTTCCTTTCCTGCGGTTTCGGTCTTTCTCCCTCACGCATTTATCATTCAGGCAAAAGACTTTGCCTTTCCGTTTACCTCCATAGTAAACACATTTCTTACAATCTCTTTGGTTCATCTCAAAATCTCTCCTTAAAGTCCCATCATCTCTCGGATAATACGGTCAGACATTTTCACTGCACCGACAAGAACAAGCATATTAAATACCAATTCCCCGATATATGCCCACACCTGCGTAACTGCTGCTGCGTCAGGATTCACTACTGGCGGCGATGAAGCAAATACGGAGAAAATAATACAAGCAAGTACAATGACTGCCCCCTCAAGCAGAACTGCACAATAGCTCTTGATAAAACTCTTGCCGACATTCTGTGTCGGTTCTCCTGCAAATGTGGAAAGTGGTATCGGTGCAAGTGCTGTGTACATATAAAGTTTGAAAAATCGTCCATACACTGTCATTATCAGAATGAACGAAAGCACTGTGATAAATAATCCTCCGATAAGCGTTACCGCCCACAAGGGAATACTCTCGAAAAATCCGCAATCCTCTATGGTCGTTACCATCTCTGCGGGCAAGGTCGTCTGTTCCGGAGTTCCAAATCCGGCAGCATTCATAATGGTTGAAATCGTCCCCTGCACGATATTAAATAGTGCAAGCATAAGTTCCATTCCGTATGTGATAACACCTTTCGCCAATGCAAAACGGACAAAGAGTTTTAAAGCGTGTTCCGGTTTCTTCACATCTGTAAAACTTCCGCAGGTCTTTACCATACCTATCACGAAGAATAATACAAGCAAGGCAAGCCCGATAGCCTGAACTGCACCGTTGATGTCAACGATAACCTTCCAGATGTTCCCGCCCTTAAAGTTCTGCGGTGTAGTTGTGATGAGCGTCCATATTTCCGACAGTTTTTCATTCCAAGTTTCAAGGGCATTTTCAAGATTTTGAACTACCCAGTTATCACTCATTCAAAGCACCTCCTTACAATTAAGGGGTGTACCTTAACTTGGCACACCCCTCGATAACTGTGTAACTCTTATCTTAGCCTGTGATAAGAGTAAGGATTTCTTTCGCAAAAGTGATAATGACACCGCCCGCAAGAGTCAGGAAGCCATTGGCTCTCTGAGAAGGGTCGTGAGATTTGAGTGAAAGACCGACCTGCACGATACCAAAGCCGAGCAAAATCATACCGATAGCACGGATAAGTCCGAAGATAAAGTCAGACAGATTGTTGACTACGGTAAGCGGGTCATTCGCTGCAAATGCAGTCGTTGTCATTCCAAGTGCCAACGCACCGACAATGACCATTGTGCAGTAAGCACGGAAGCCTTTCTTGACCTTCCCGGTCATAGGCAGTTTCTTTATTTCCTGAATATCAGTTGCTTTTTTCTTAAAAATAGTCATAGTTGAATACCTCCAAAATTTAATTTGTTTGATTGTTTATGAACAGAGCTTCCATCTCCTCATCGGAAAGAAGTTCCCAGTTCGTTTCTTCCATTTCCTTTTCAGGAAGTGTTGCAGGGTCAATGTCCCAAATGGCAATCGAAGCAATATCTTTTGTGACTTCTCCGTGCTTATAAGGACTCGCCTTTCCGTCTGTGGTAAGTGCCACATTCGGGTGTTTCATAATGTCATATTTGAAATCCATAATGGGTCTTTCCCCACGGATAAACAAAATAGCGTACTGATTATCGAGCATACGCACCTCATCAGGGGTAAGTAACTCTCTGCCGCTAATCTGATAGTTGGTGGAATAGTTACCGCTTCTTCCGGTACTCTTTCCGAACGTGTTGGTATCAATGGTTTCCTTGCCCAACAGCTCCGACACATATTTATGGGTTGACTGCTCATTTCCACCAAGGTAAAGAAATTCATCGCAGTTACCCACAATGCTCTCCCACTGTTTTTCAAACAAGGCTTTAAGCTGTGCCAAGTTCTGTAAGATGATGCTTACAGATACCCCACGGGAACGCATAACCGACAGTATCTTGTCGAAGTCGTCCGGCAGTGAAACATTGGCAAATTCGTCCATCATAAAATGAACAGGCATCGGCAGACAGCCGCCGTGGATATGGTCGGCTGCATAAAACAACTGCTGAAAGAGCTGTGTGTAAAGAATGGATACCAAGAAGTTGAAACTGGAGTCGTTATCCGGTATCAGTGCAAACAGAGCCACCTTTTTCTCTCCGAGTGACTGCAAATCCAGTTCATCGGCAGAAGTAAGAGCAGCAAGACTCTCCAAGTTGAACTTTTCAAGCCTTGCTGCAAGGGTTATCTGTATGGATTTTAATGTTTTGGAAGAACCGGAATGATAAGAGTGGTAATACTTCAAAGCAATGTGGTCAGGATTATCTATCATCAAATCTGAAAACAGATTATCAAGCGGAGAAGGACTTGGGTCGTCCTCGTCCTCAATCGCCCCGGCTCTGAGCATTTCCATTACCATTGCAAAATTCTGTTCTTCCGGCGGTGCTTCATAATGCAGATAAAATACAAGTGCAAGCAGAAGCATTGACGCTGCCGTATCCCAAAATGGGTCATTGCTCTGTGAACCTTTCGGAGTGGTACTCTTAAAAAGATTGGTTACGAGCTTCTGCACATCATTGTCATTCTGCAAATAAACAAAAGGATTGTAACAATGGCTTTTCTCCATTGAAATCAAATCAAGCACACGCACTTCGTAACCTTTCTTCTCAAGAAGATGTCCCGTATCTCGCAGGATTTCCCCTTTCGGGTCTAATATCACATAGCTGTTTCTTGCAGCATTCATAATATTAGGCTTTGCATAAAACCTCGTCTTACCTGCACCGGAGCCACCGCACACAAGCGTATTCAGATTTCGTCTGTGCTTCTTGGCATTAAGTCCAATGCACACATTCTGAGTCATCAGCTTATTTTCTGATAGTGGCTTTTGTCGGTATTTTTTATCAATGGCTCTGACATTGCCCCATTTGGCAGAACCGTGTTCTTCTCGTCTGCGGTAATTCTTTCTTGTTGAGAAATAAATCCCGATACCCATTCCATAGCACAAAAGCAAAATGAGGACAGTTTTCAGGCTGTCCCCACATAATTTTATGGAAAATGGATTATCAAAGAGTGTCGCAAGATTGGCTGCTATCTCCGGCAATCCTCCGCTTATGGAAGGTGCAATCAGAAGTGCCAGCCATATGACCGGAACGATACCGACAATGGATAAAATAATGGCAGTCTGCCTGTCATTATCTCGCTTCATCTGAGCGTTTCCTTTCAATCACTTTGAACTTTTTCAATGGGGCATTTCCGACTTTTACAAGCAGGTCGTCTACTGCGTCTGCGGACTTGCCTTCCTCCATTAACTTTGTTTTTTCATCGTTTAAGGAGCGAATGACAACACCGTGTTCGTAATCGTCCAAAGCAATGTGGTAGAGTTTTTCTTTTTCCATATCTGCCCTCCGTTATCTCTCATAGTCCTTTGAACGCTCCTGCTTTTTGCGGAACATTTCATCAGAGATATGACTGTGAATTTCTGCCATTGCATTTCGTGTCTTGGAAAGCTCCGCACGGATTTCTTTCGGCTCTTTGGAAGCCAGTCCCTCCGGAATACGGTTAATTGCAAAATTCTGTGTATCTACGCCATACTTCTTGCAAATCATATATCCGATACACACTGCCTGAAAGCCCATATCCCTGCGGCTGTAACTTTCACTGTTGATAGAAAGCTGTGCGTGTCCGAGTTCCTGAGCGACACACTGAGCAACTGCTACGCTGTCGCCCACATTCCGCTTCACATACAAGGTCTGCTTTTCATTATTATAGAAAGCTGCCATATTTGGATACGGAAGTTCATCGGTTGCCGCAACCTCCACCGGAGATACATCAAGCATCGTCGTGATAAGTGCTTTCGGGTCACGGTTTGCTGATACCGCCGGAGCTTTTCTTCCATTTGTCTGCGTAACATCAAATACCTTTTTGACATTGTAGGAAATACCCGGAGAGCCATCTGCTCTTGTGTATTCCACTGGTTCAAGGATAGAAATACTCTTTGCCCCTTTGGTAATCTTCACATTGTCCTTACCCCAATCATCAAAATCTTTAAGCTGTGTCGCCTGCGGATACTGACTGTAAATAAGGAGAGCATTTGCTGCGGAATATCTGTCCATTCGACTCTGCGTATCAAGAAAGCTCTTGAACTTCTCAGGGTCACTCACAATCTCACAGGCAGCATCATCAATCATCTGATAGACTTTTTCTTTTTCTGCTCGCTTCTTTTCTGCATACTCCTCTTTGGATAATCTTGGCTGATTACCGCCAGCCTTTGCGGGTTTGAAATCATTTGTCATAGTGAATTACCTCTCTTTTGTTTTGGATTTCTTCTTCGGCTGACGGTGTACCGTCTGACCGTTTTTCTGCTGCGGCTTCTTGCCGTCTTTCTTAACCTCCGGCTCTTTACGCTCTGCTTCTTTTTGCTGTTTTGCCTGTGCCTTGTAACGGTCAAGTTTCTCTTTGACCGATGGCTTTTCCACTGGCTTTGCAACACCCTTATCAGATTGCGTTTCTACCGGCTCTGAGTTTTGCCTTGACAGAGGGCTTTTGTCTGTTTTGGCGACTGAGGGGTTTGCGTTTGCTCGCTCCTCTTTCTGCATTGGATTTCTGACTGCTTCTTCCATAATGATTTCACTCTTGGATTTGGTCGGCTTTTCTTTCTCAACCGCTTCACGGTCTGCGATAGCTTTCTCTGCTTCACTGACAATCGAAGCCTTATCCACTTTTCCAAGTTCAAATCTTTCAACGATACGCTGAATTTTAGAAGCGTCCTCTGCTCTTGCGATAATGTCTACCGGAGCATTCTCTCCCTTTGTGTTCTTATCTCTGAGGACACAATAAAGAACGCCATAGCGTTTTGCCTGTTCGGTAAACTTCTTCAAATCCTTTTGCGGAATGGAAAAGACTTTCAGCTCCTTGCCTGACTTAATCATATTGGTAAGTCTTGCTTTGCCCTTCGTCTTTTGTTCCTGCTTCAGAACCGATACCAAAAGCAATGCGATATTCTTCGCCGCCGAACCGCTTAATCTTGCAGCAACTTCAAATCCTTCAAGCGAAAGCCTAACGACCTGCTCTGCTGCGTCACCACCGTTGTTCATAGCGTGATTTCTCCTTTCTCTGCTGTTTTTGTTCCTCTGTTTCGATATGCTCAAGGTTTTCTTCCATAACCTTTGACCTCTCCGCAATATCCTCGCAGAGTTTTACTTCCCGTCGGAGTTTTTTCAATTCTCCATTGATAGAAGCGATTTCATCTTTTGCCGCCTGAAGCTGACCATCATCAATATTTGTTCTTATCTTTTTTCGGAGATGTGTTCTTCCGGCAATCAGATTTTTCATCTGCTCCTCTAAGGAAGTCTTATATGAAAAAAGCTGTTCGTCCGTGGAAATATTTTCTCGTCCGAGCAGCCTTACTTCATCAGTAATCTTATCGAGCTTCATCAAATCATCTTTCAAAAGATAATGAAGCCTTGCGTTATTCTGTTTCTTATACTTGGGCAGATAACCGAGTCTGTAACAGTAATACAGATACAGCCCATAAAGTCCGCCTTTCTTTTTCAGCTTCTGCCCTCTGGTCTGCATACGGTACTGTCTTGGTT